>Ga0209512_1000206_pt1 | contig 119239 bp, 101 predicted proteins | sample frozenSSSSmetaG_FD_184142 | JGI IMG/M metagenome (GOLD analysis project Ga0209512, IMG submission 184142) | Glacier valley bacterial and archeal communities from Borup Fiord, Nunavut, Canada, to study Microbial Dark Matter (Phase II) -... | ecosystem: Environmental > Aquatic > Freshwater > Ice...
CGGCTGCACTCCGGCATCGGATACCTCACCCCGATCGAGATGGAAGACCTGTACTACCGTGAGAACAGCGTCCAGAAGCAACCGCTTCTGGGAGAACTCGCCCTCCACTAAACCCGGGGCGATTCAGTGCTTGTTGCTAGGCCTGATCTTCGTTGGTTTGCACCGTGGAGGCTGCCGCCGACCGGCTCGTCGGAAATCCCTCCTTGGTACGCGGAAGCAGCGCGCTGGCGAGACCGTTGGCGGATCTATGCCGACCCCGACTTCCCGATGCGGCGAGTACCCATCTGGTTATTGGACATTCATTGGGCGCGGATTGTGTACCGCAGGAAGCATCCGATGACTGATGCTCGGTGGTGGGAGTTCAAGCGATTGTGGTTGGAGCGTGAGGCGATTGCGGCGAAGAGGTTCAATGCGGGCCTCCCCATGCCGTTATGGGCCGTGAAGTTCCGAATCAATGTGTGGCGTCATCGTCGCTCCGAACGGCGTCAAGTACGCGTCTTCGAGCGCCAGTACCCGAACCGACGGTGGTAGCCAGCAGGGTGCGAACGAAGCCCGACCAGCCACAAACTCCGGCGAGGCGAGCCGCGTCGATTCTCGTACATAGCGACAGTCGGTCCACTTCCGTATCCGCTGGGCGACGTATCTACTTCGCTTCGCCGTCCCTTGGGGATTGAGGATCAAGTTCCACTGCTGTGAAGCCCGTCACGGCCCAGACGCGGCACAAGGCGAGAATCAGGCAGGTGCTCCGCGCGAACGCAAACTACCGCCAACCACTTTCGACGGTGTCAGCGCTGGGCTCGAACATTGAATCGACCCGCACCTCACGCGTGTCAGCCTGGGTCGGATCGCTAGGGTGCTTGTGTACGCAACTCATCTGACCGGGATCGCCATGATTGAATCGCTGACCATTTCGGGCCGTCCGCAAATGGCCGACCCACTCCATTACGGTCCGTTGCGGGAATTGAACTTCGTCTTTGGGCCGAACGGCTCCGGGAAGACGACGATCAGCCGGGCTCTCGCGATCGGCGACGCCGGCGTGTCCATCGCCTGGTCCGATGCAAGCAACCCCGAGACCATCCGCGTCTACAACCGAGACTATGTCGAGCAGACCTTGGCCAACGTTGGAGCCCTACCCGGTGTATTCCTCCTTGGGGAGAACAGTGCCGAAGTAGCGGACCGGATCTCCGTTCTAAGCGCCGACGACAACAGCAATGGCAGCGTGAGGGCCGCCGCGGCGAGACTCGCAGGACTACTCACAACCAAGAGCAACGCCGAAAGCGAATGTGCGGACGCACGCAAGGCGTTGACCGGGGCCGCATGGAAGGCGAAATTAGGCTTCGCTGCTGAACTACGGGAGGCGTGGAAGCGCTACAACAACGACAAAGCAAACTTCATCGCGGAGGTGCTGCGTGTAATCGCCGAGGACATCGACACGACCGTCGAGGCCCCCGGTCTTGCCGATCTCAAGGAAAGTGCCAAGAGCGTGTTCCGAGCGGACGCGGCACTGCAGTCGAAGTGCGCGATTCTTGAGATCAAAGAACTCTCGGATTTCGACCACTCCGACCTACTGAATGTGTCGATCGTCGGATCAACCGACGCCACTCTCGCCCCACTCATTACCGCACTCGACAACAGCGACTGGGTTGCCGAAGGGAGGGGGCACCTCGCGCATGCCAACGGCGTGTGCCCGTTTTGCCAGCAGAACGCGCCCGCGACCTTGGCCGACAACCTCGCACGATACTTCGACGACGCCTACACGGCGAGAACCGGTGAATTGACTACTTTGCGTGACTCCTATGTCGTTGCGGTGGCGGCGGTCACCTCAACCCTTGACGCCGCAGCGCGGTTGTCTTCGGACTTCCTGGACCCCAAGGCCTATAAGTCTGCTCGAGGGACGCTGGATGTGGCGCTCACGGCAAACGTCGACATCGTGAACGCGAAGGTCAACAGCCCCTCCAAACAAGTCACGCCCATCGCTACGGGCCAGGCCCTCGCCCAGGTCGTCGCCCTCCTAAACGGTGCGAACGAGGCCGTCGACGAACACAACCGGCTCATCGCGGAAAGGGAAACCGAGCGTCCCAAACTGGTTGCGAAGTGTTGGGAACACTTCATCCGCGACACGGTCGCCGCCGACCTTGCGGCGTATCACGCGGCCATCGTGGCTCCCGGCAAAACGATCGAAAGTGTCGAGGGCAAGATTCCCGATGCACGGCAGGCGCTAGCCGACCTCGAAGCCGAACTTGCGGACCTCAACAGCCGAGCCCGTTCTAACATTGCGGCTATCGAGCGGATCAACTCGACGCTTCAGAATGTAGGGTTCAACACCTTCCGAGTAGCGGCTGCGCCATCGTCCGAAGGTGCGTACGTGATCGAACGCGATGGGGTACTGCTCGAACACAACACCCTCAGCGAGGGCGAGCGCACCTTCATCACATTTCTGTACTTCTACTGGTCCCTGCACGGCAGCGACTCCGGCACAGAAGACCCCCGCTCCACCGTGGCTGTGATTGATGATCCCATCTCGAGCCTGGACAGCAACATCCTCTGGGTAGTGTGCCAACTCATACGAAACCTCATGCTCAAGGTGATCGACGATGCGTCAAACCTTGCGCAACTCGTCGTGCTGACGCACAACGCGCACTTCCATCGAGAGATCACGTACAAGCGCCGCAACGACGATCCGCTTCAAAACAAGCGCACGTTCGCCACTATCCACAAGCGTCCAGGGGTACCCGGCGAGTTGACGATGAAGGACGCGAATCCCGTCAGGTCCGCCTATCGAACCCTGTGGGACGAAGTCATCTACGCCCGCGATAACCTCTCGACCAACCACGTCGGTCTCCCGAACACGATGCGGCGAATCATCGAGAGTTACATGGATCTCCTCGGGGGCAAGAACCTCGATGGCCTAGCGGAACATTTCCAGGGTATTGAGTTGGAGATCTTCCAGTCGTTCCGCGCATGGGCGAACGACGGATCCCACACCGTGATGCTCGAAGAACTCGACCACTCGCCGACGGGCGCAACCACCGAAATGTATCTGCGCGTCTTTGAAGACGTCTTCCGAAAGAGTGACCAAGGTGGCCACTACGACATGATGATGGCCGGCCTGAACTAGCGTGGTAGTCAGTCGCTGGACCGCTCGGCGCCCGCGCGGTTGCGCGGAAATGCTGCGTTGCAACTCACCTCGAGGTGGCGGCCACGATACGTCTTGAGCGCGGGGACAAGCCTGCACGGTGCTGAAGACGGCGCTCGGCCGACAGCGACCAGAGTCGTGGACGAGGCCGTTGCCAGTGTCATTCATGAACGCAGTCATGTCCAATACCTGCGGCAGATGCACCTCGGCCGAAACGGCCGTAGACGCCCTTCGCTCGCGTAACATCGATCCCGTGCAGGCGCCATCGCCGCTGGCTCCTATTCGCTGACGATCAAGGACTCTGAACGATGGCTTACTCCACACTTGCTCTCCACCTGCTCATCTCGGCACCAGGGGACGTGCCCTTCGACGAAATGGCGACCGTCCGCAAGACGATCAGCCAGTGGAACCTCAACCTCGGCCGCGTGGTCGGGCTCACGGTGCTGCCGGTTTCGTGGACCGAGCACGCCGTTGCCGAGTTCGGCGAGCGGCCGCAGGCCATCCTCAACCACCAGATCGTCGAGGAAGCGGACCTCGCCATCGCGCTCTTCTACGACCGTCTGGGCACACCGACGGGGGCGGCCGAGTCGGGCACGGCCGAAGAGATCAACGTTCTCGTCGCGGCGGGGAAGTCCGTTGCCGTCCTGGCGAGTGCGACACCTCGAGCGCCCCTCAGGGGTGAGGCCTTGCAGGAGCGACAGCGGCTCGACGCCTATCTGGACGAGTTGCGCAGGGTCGCCCTCGTCTTCGAGTATGCGAACGCGGCAGACCTCGTCGGGCACCTCAACAACTTTCTCAGCAGGGAGACCGCGAAGTTCCAGCAGTCAGTCGAGGCGTCGAAGGAGAAGCCGGAGGGGCCGGACCCGTTCCAGGGTGTGTGGCCGAGGGCAGAGGTACGCGAGAGCGTGGAGACAGACGGCCAGGGGCGCGTTAGGACCCGGAGGCAATGGTCTCTCGTGCTCCACAACACGTCTCGTGGCCCGGCCTCCGATGTCGACTTCACTTTCGAAGACCTGCCCGATAATGCATTCTTCCGCGTGCTCCGCGAGGACGGACCACTCGGCACCATACCTCCGGGGCAGGAGGCCCAGTTTCCGTTGGTGCTTGCGTGGGGTTCGCCGAACGCCGTCGACTGCGTGGTGACGTGGACGGATGCGGTCGGCGACCGTCACGACACTCGGGCGACGGTCCGTATCTGACGCCTATGGCCGTTGCGACGTGTTGGAGTTCCGGTTCAACAACTACCTCCGTCCCAACCCCTTGCGGCGGAAACCGGCCCCGTTCGGCCCTCCGCACCGGCACCCGACGGCCTCGAGCACTGCGTCGACGTCTTTGGTGACACTCCCGTCGACCGTACGACGCAGGATCCCCGAAACGGTCCGACTCCGAATCGCCGTATTCATTCCGGTCTACAACTCCGGCCCGATGGTGGCGGGTACATCATGATCGGTTGCCTTGCTCCGGACCTTGAAGGTTCTCCCTCCCAAGCCGCGCTGCGCCTGACAGTGTGCGGTTCTCAGTGATCTTCGACGCGATCTTCTCGTTCGGCACGCCGAGTTCTTGTAGCAGGTTCACCATGACCACGGCGGCGGTTACCTCGGTGACGGCGTACAACCTGTTGAGGTCGTGGCTTTCGGCGGAGCCCTCATGCGCCAAGTTGTTTCGAGAGTCGCGTGCCAACTTGGCCCATGTCTCCCGGTCGGGAACAAGTCGATCCGCGACCTGGGTGTCAAGACGGTTCACGAGGTCGAGCAGTCGTGCCTTGAGTGACGGCTCGTTGCGTTGGAGTCGATCCCTCACGAGCGATCGATGTTGCTTCGGAGTGGCGTCGAGTAGTGCACGCAGCAACGCGGCGAACTCCTCGTTGGGGATTGGGGGGCGCAGACCCAATGCCCTGTGGAAGGACTCCGCCGCCGCGACCGCCGAGATCGTGCGCGTCTCGAGATACTGCTCGGAGTTGTACTGAAGGCCCAAGAGAATGTTGGCTGCGGCGCGGAAGCGAGAGTGCACCTCCAGCCACCGTGGGACAACATCGGCGAACGGAATGTCCTTGAGCGTAAAGAGCACTTCGTGATCGGGGACGGGTTCGCTGTCAGGCTTGGCTTGATACGACTGAGGTGCCAGGACCTGTATTGCGCGTCGGTGCGTTGCGTACGGGTGCTTTTCGGGATACCCATCGGGATCGGGCGGGAGCAACAGACTCTGCTTAATCGTGCCGCATGGTTGTCCAATCGCCAGCGTCACGAGGTCACGCAACTGGCCAACCGGGGCAAGTGCCTTATCGACTGAGACCAGCGCCGGGAACTCGACCTTGAGCGACGGCTCCTCGTGCAAGATTGCCTCATGCCTCGTCTTTGTGGCCCTTAGGTGCGGAATGCTATACGAGTGACTGAGGACAAAGCGGTTCCCGCCGAAGTGGGCTTCCTTATCCTCTGTGGGACCGATCTCGTAGGTAGCGCTCGGCTGTTCCTGAGAGCCGCCCTCGGGGATGCTAATCCGGCCAGTGATCGACGACTCTTGCGTCCAGCGCGGAAGGTTCTCGATTGAAACGCTGACGGCAATGAACGCAGCGTCGTCGGCGCTCAACAGGTGGCACCCTTGCAGCAGCATCGCTGAAATGAGCGTCTGGTCTGTCCGGTCTCCGTCGAACAGTGGCCCGCTCGATGAACTGACCATGCAATCGAGCAATGTGATGAGAGTGCTGCCCACGCTGCCTAGTACTACGGGGAAGTCTCGAGTCTGACCGCTGTAGGACTTGACGCCCGGTGCAGGTTCGTCGAAAACGCGATAGTCGAAGCCGCCTGTCAATCGCAATGTGATGCCGCGAGCGGGGTCATATACGGCCAGGCCTCCGAACTTCTCGTCCGGCTTGTCCGGCGTCCACCACTTGCCCCACCACTCGTGACGTTCCGCCAAAGACAGACTGCTGCCCATCAGGAGTTCCTTTGCTCGGCACGTTGTTCGAGCATGTCAACGATGCCGTGCCGATGGCGGATCGTTACGCGGTGGTTGCGGCCCTGCTCTACCTCGACTGCGAATCGACGGACAGAATCCAAGCCTCGAAACGTTCCCCCGGCGGCAAGGAAGGCGCGTGCCCACGTGCCCTCGTCGCTTGGGTAGCCGGCGATGCGGAAATCCCGCAAGAGGCCTATGACTATGTCCTTGCCGTGTCCGGACGAGAGCCCGTCGTACTCCTCGTTGACCATCATTAGGGCCGCCTCAACCATCGCGCTGTCGGGAGCGGGCCATGTCGCGCCCGACATCAGATCGACGGCGCCTTGTGACTCGAGCCAGATTCTCACAACATCGGTCGGAGAGCACACCATGACGAACAGGCGACCGATCGTGCCCTTCTCGACGGCACTCCGCAAGACCTCGAGATCGTCACTGACACGGGGATGAATCACGATCGCAGTGATCAGCGGCCGCTCCGAGCGCCACGTTCGGTCGAGATCTCCAATGCTCACGGGGCCCACGCGTTGGTTGACGGCGCCGATGTAGTCGGCGGTCTCCCTGGTGAAGTCCCGTGGCGAGTACTTGGTCACGTCCTGCACCACGAGCGCGTACCGGTCCGACCCGAGCCACTCACGAATCCGCTCGCTGTTCCTGGCCATGCCGGTGGCGTTGTCTGCCCAGTCTTCCCGAATCATGTACGCGATATCTGCCATGACAGCAATACTGGCCGGAGGGGCTGACGAGTGCCTCGTCGAGTACGAACGCGAAGTTGCGTTCCTTGGGACTCGGGGGTCGATATGGCCGTCTTCGACCCAACGCGCCCGCATGACGTAGCGATACCGAATCCTCGCGGTGTCCGCACGAAGTCACCTTCGTAAACGACCACGACCGCACCGGGACGTCACCCGCCGGCCACCTGCTTCTGCAACTAACTGGCATGCACCATGGGCGGGTTCTGCTGCGAAGCAGACATCCCGCGAACTCGTTCCAAGCGGGCTTCGTCGATCAGTTCAATGAACCGGGCGCGGCTGTCTGGTTCACCCATCAGTCCAAGGGCCAGATTGACGACCTCGTGCCACAGTAGGACCTTCTCAATGGTGTCCGGTGAGCGGTACGCATCGCGTTCGAAGGCCCAGTCTTGGTACTTGGACACGGAGGTTGATGTAGTTTCCAGGATGAACTCCGCGACGGCCTTGGCGCAACGCGCCGATGTCCATTTGTCGTACTCTCGCGACGGTTCGATTTGCAGGATCCCTGCCGCTTCGAGGGCCGTGTTCCAGGTTCCGAAGCGTCGGATAATCGTCTGACTCGATGGAGCATGCGAGCCAGGTCGGGCCGCAAGGTCGCGGTATTTGGCCTCCCGCACGTCGCCACCGAGGAAGCGGCTCGATTCCTGCAGCGCTTCCAGCAACTGCTTGTTTGTCCATGCACGTGATTTCTTGCGGACACGCGCACCAACCCGTGGCTTGTGGCGAGCGTATCCGGCAAGGGTCGGCCCAAGGACCCGCCTCAAGTTGGTTGGTCCCGTGCCAACCCGGCGCGCAAGGTCGTTCATCGTGATGACGGGGTTACTCGCCAATAGGTCGCAAGCGGCATCGAGGACGTCGCGGTCGCGCTTCTTCTTGGCGCGAATCGAGTAGTCGAATGGTGTCACGAGCAAATGATGGCGAAGAGGTGTGACACGGGTCCCCCGCGCGGACCATCGGACTTCACCTGGTCTCGGTTAGAACAGCCGTACAACCCAGCAATTGCTAAGGTCTCTCGCGCACTTTGCTGAGTTAGTGTCAGTTTCGGAACTAGACAAACAGCCGACACCGTCAAGTTAGTGAGGCCTGTGAGACCGAGCGGCCCAAAACACTCAAGATGGCGTTTGATCAGTTGGGGATGCACGCCACCGTGACTGGCGCAGGCCGTCGTCGCATACGCCTGGAACCGGTCGCGTGGGTGAAGGTGCGCGCCTAGGATGTCAACTGGTGCAACGTCTGGGGGCGTTGCCGTGTTGAGGGGATCGTGTCGGGCATGACGACTGCACCAGGTTGGTATGCACCCGAGGGGGCCAAGCCGGGCCACGAACGCTACTGGGATGGCGATGCGTGGACCGACCAAGTTCGGCGCCGCAATCGTTTCTGGTTCCACTCGTGGTGGGCAATCGCTATCGGCTTCACCTTGTGCATCCTGCCGGGTGTGATCCTGCTGTGGACTCGTCCCTCGTCGTCGGTGCGCCGCAAGACGGTCATCACCGCGATTGTGGTGCCGCTCATGGTGTTTGCACCATTGCTGCTCCCGTCTAGCGAAGACGATTTGGCTGCGGCTGCGAGTCCCACGCCATCCGCCACACTTAGCGCTTCACCGTCACCTAGCCCGTCTCCAACACCCACCGTGCAGGAGGTTCAGTACACGACAGCGCTGTCGGTCGCCATGGACTTGCCGGTCGCGGTCACCGCCTCGAGTGACGGATACACGCGGGAGATGTTCGGCTCGGGTTGGATCGACATTGAGAAGAACGGGTGCGATACCCGAAACGACATGCTTGCCCGCGACCTGACTGGCATCACCAAATCCGGTCCCTGTGCGGTCACCGCGGGAACCCTCAACGACCCGTACACAGGCAACGTCATCGCGTTCACCGACGCTGATGCGGCGACGGTCCAGATCGACCACATGATCGCCCTGTCAGACGCCTGGAAGAAGGGTGCCCAGAACTGGGTGTTCGCAAAGCGAGTCGCTTTCGCCAATGACCCCCTGAACCTGGTCGCCGTCGACGGTCCCGCCAACGAGTCGAAGAGCGACTCAGACGCAGCCGGGTGGCTCCCCGCCAACGCCGACTTCCAGTGCGAGTACGTGGCCCGCCAGGTCGCCGTGAAAGACAAGTACGGCTTGTCGTCCACTCAGGCCGAGGCGGATGCGATGGTGGCGGTCCTCGAGGGTTGTGACGACTACCCGTTGCCCGACTTCGGGGACCAATCGACCATCGCAGCGAACGTCGGTGGCCAAACAGACCCGCTGCTCGCACCCGCCCCTGAGCCGACACCCGCACCGGTCGCCCCGGCCCCTGTCGCTCCAGCGCCCATCGCTCAGGCACCCGCACCCGCTGCTGCCACCGACCCGGACTATGGCACCTGCAAGAAGGCGAAAGCCGCTGGAGCAGGCCCGTACGTGCAGGGTGTCGACCCCGAGTACGCCTGGTATCGCGACGCCGACGGCGATGGGATCGTCTGCGAATAGCACACCAAACCTCCACGGAAGACGAGCGAGATCGAGGGGCGCCTCACGCCCCACGCGAGTCGTGGATCTACTGTCAGCAACTCGGGTCCGGGTCGAGAGGTGCTATCGCCGGTCCTGCGGGAAGTCGATGACCGCCCGGGCCGTCAAAGGCACGGTTCCCGACCCGAAGACTCGCTCGCTCTTGACTCGCATAACGAAGTCGAGCCGATCGACGTGAAGGCGCTCATGGTGATCGATGTGCGTCGCGTGCCTGGACTCGGAGTGGAGCACGACGTACCTTTGTGCCCGCATCCCAACGAACCCCAACGTGACTTCCTTCACGCGGGCCTGAGGGCGCGCTCGGGTCGGCCGTCGCGAGGAATACCTTAGAGGGCCTTTGTTGCAGCAGGTCCAATGTGGAATGGTCGATCTTGTGCGATCTGGGCTGGATGCGGAAGGATACGAGCACGGTGCGGCCAAATCCCCCGCGTTCGACCTGCTTGGAGTCGCTCTCAGGCTGCGCTGATACGCTCAGGTGACTTGGTGGAACCTGGCGCGAAACTGCGTGTCAACGCTTCCGCGCGGACTGGTCATCTAGGGGTTGGGAGGCGAACTTGTCCGAGTCATTTGATCGTGCGGTCGTTCGTCTCGCTCAGCGCGATGCGAGTTGGACCGTGCGCGACGCGCTCGCGCTAGCGCAGTTGATCGACCCGACTGGAAATCCTCAAACAACGGTCGAAGTTGTGCTCACGGATGGACCATCTCCGATTACGTACATGGCTCCCCGCGTGCTCAGGGACGCAACGGTTTATTCGGGCGCGGGCTTCGATGTGCTCGAACTCCACGACGACGACGGCGATTGGTCCGTTGCGTTCCTCGGCACCGACAGGGAGGGCGTGTTCCTCGTTGTCGGAGGTTCTTCGTCAACGTCGCAACGTTGGCAGCGCGTTGAGCGCTGGCTCAGCAAGGCGCATGGCGTTGCTCGCTGCTACCTGAACCACGACGACTTCGAGAGAGTAGGCGACATCCTCGCCACGTACGGCGAGGTCGAGGTCAGCAGGTGGACCGCTCGAAAGGTCACTGACATGTCGTCGATCACAAGAGGGTTCCGCGCTCAACAGAAGTCAGAACGTCCAGATCACCGAGACGTCATACGAGAGGCCGAGCAGAATATGGCCTCCATTCGCACCCTGGCGCTGAGCGTCAAGCAGACCCTGTCTCTCCACTTGCGCCGAGTGGCAGGGTGCACCTTCTATTCGGGTGATGCTCGGCTCTTCGAGGATACGGTTGTGCGAATTCTGATCGAGGCCGCATCGGGACGGCGCGCGCTTATGTCGGGGCGCGCCAGAGTTCCTTCCCAAGCCGTTCGACCAGTGGCGATCCACCTCGAGCGCGCAGTCTTCAAGTCCCGCGACGAAACTGGCGTGCTCATCAACCATTTGAACGCTGCACCAAACGTCTCGGTTGCAGTGTTTCACCGCAATCCGTACTTGCACGTCGCGGTCACAGACGAGGTAGACGGCTCCAACTTCGACGTCATGATCACCGAAAGCGATCGCATCGACATTGTGCCGGGGTATCGGGCGTCGGTCGCTGCGATGACTCGCTTGGGTACGCTCCTCGGAGAACGGTTCGGCTCAAAGGAGATGAGCGAAGCCACTCAAGACCGAGTGTCGCTGGACTCGCTGTTCGCGTGATTCATGATGAATGCAACGGGGGGCGAGACGTCTGAGGAGTTGCTCCTCCAGACCTACGTCCTCTATGACCGTTATGTGGACATCGTCTCAGCCTTTCACTGGCTCTTCACCGAGGTTGAAGGCATGCGTGAGACGGTGCGCCGGTTCGACCGTTACCCAAGGGTCACCCTCTCGGACGGTAGAGAAGTCACCCCGGACTTCGCGGTCCTGTTCAGCGATGGGCGTGCATACATCGCCGAGATCGCGAACATCCCACTGCATGACAACGGGTTCGATGGGCTTGCGAAGCAATTGCTTGCGTATGACGAGATCGCCACTCTCATGGACGCGGATGGCACCGAAGTCGTACTCACCTCCTGCGATGTCGTGTTGATCACGCGGTTTGGTGACGGCACCGACGCGCACAACCGTCTGCAAACCCGTCTTCACGATCTTGAGCACCCCTACAAGCCCAAATCGCTTCCGGTAGTCCTGCAGTATGCACATGAGTCCGATAGGTACACCTTCGCAAGGCTGCCAATCGAAGGGAATCCGCGGCTCACACCAGCGGCCGAAGGCCGCGACTTTGGCGAGTTTGCGGATCTCAAGGTCAAGCCAGGTCGGTTCGCTCGCGTGAAGGCGCAGCACGCCTTCATGAACGACCCCATCGACGCCCTCTACCTCGCCACATTTCTCTGGTCGAAGGTGTTTCCTTCAGTCCACGGTGTTGATGACTTTGAGACCACGGCTATCGACATCGCGAAGACACTGCGGCGGCAGTATGGGGTCGGGAGAGTGACCGACGCGGAGCACGCAATGGACCTTCTCGTGAGGGCCGGGCTCGCAACCCAGATCAAGGGCAAGTCCAAGCGGTGGACCGTCCGACGGCGAGCCATGCGGACGGCAGGCGAGGACGTGCACGAGAGGATTGCCAAGCGCGTCGGACCAGCGCTCGACAAGTCGAGGGCGGTGGCTGAGTCGAAGAGCCGGCGGAAAGAGATGGAGGGCCAGGGCGCTCTGTTTTAGTGGTACCCCCATCAACACGCGACTCGATTTTCGGTGAGTCCGAGCCGCGCCTTCGGTGTCGAATACGGGTCCCGCCGTTCGGATTCTCGATCCACTTGGGGTTCTCCGGATCGCATGGGTGTGCCACGCGGACGCCAGAGGTCGCCCGGCCGCTAGAGAGGGCAGCCTGCGGCACGGCTCCCAAGTGGCGCCCTGACATCGCGCACTGCGCGGCGGCGTCACCGAGCAGGGGCATCTCGCAATTCGGCCCCGACCGACCGCGGGTCAGCGAAGTGTCCCCGTGCTTCCTAGAATCAACTCATGACAACCTCGGTAACAAGGGGGAGCACGAAGAAGCCTGTCGCCACTGCGTCCCTTATCAAGTGGTTTGAAGACGCCGCGGCGATCGAGGGCAACCTCTGGACCGGATTTCCCGTACTTCGCCTTGAATCCACGCTGAATGCCGCCGACGCGCTGGCAATCACAACCAAGCACGGTGTTGTGGTCTTTGATCTCGTTGAAGGCGCCGATCTGGGGGACTTTGCTACACGCCAGGACGAACTTGTGAGAGTCCTGAAGTCGAGACTTCTCCAGCATCCCAAACTCGTACGGCGTCGGGACTTGGTGCCGGCTATCAACGCGATCACATATGCGCCAGGTGTGAGCGCGGAGGCCATCGCCGTCGAAGCGGGCTATTACGTCGCGGACGCCGATAATCTCGACAAGGTACTCGCCGATCTCAAGATTCCGGAGGACCAAGCCGGCACCTATTTGGAGGTCCTCTCCGCGATCCAGAATCTTGCTGCCCTTGCTAGTAGCAGGACGCCACGCTCCGTGAAGGTTGATGGCTCACGCGGCGCACGTCTCAAGGCTTTGGAGGCATCGATCTCCACTCTTGACCATCTTCAGAGCAAAGCAGTGATCGAAACCATCGATGGTGTTCAGCGCATTCGTGGCTTGGCCGGGAGCGGCAAGACAATAGTGCTCGCTCTCAAAGCCGCCTATCTCCACGCCATGCACCCCGAGTGGAACATCGCGGTCACCTTCAACACGCGGTCGCTGCAGGAGCACTTCAAGCGTCTTATCACGCAGTTTGCTATCTCGCAGATGGGTGCGGAGCCCGATTGGGAACGGCTCCAGGTAATGAACGCGTGGGGCGGTGCGGGCAGCGCGAGGCAGGGCATCTACTCGACCTACTGCCAGGAGTTCGGGGTTCAGTTTCATGATTTTGGCACTGCGGCGCGAGCGTCGGGAGGTTCCGGGCGGGCGTTCGACTGGGCGTGCTCAGAAGCGCTCAAGGCGTCCGCCGACAATGAGGTCGCAGTCTTCGATGCGATTCTTGTCGACGAGGCCCAGGACCTACCTCCGGACTTCCTGCGCATGTGCCATCGGATGCTCTCAACGGAGCGAAGACTTGTGTACGCGTATGACGAACTTCAGAGCCTTGACGGACGCGGTATTGCAGGGCCGGAAGAACTGTTCGGGACGGATCCAGAAGGGAACCCTCGTGTTCACTTCGATCCTGACTCGGCCGGAGCGTCGGCTCACGACATAATTCTGCAAAAGTGCTACCGCAACTCCCGGCCGGTACTCGTGACGGCGCACGCCGTGGGATTCGGGATCTACCGCGATCCGCCACAAGGGCGCAGCCTCGGACTCGTTCAGATGTTCGATAACCCCGTGCTCTGGTCGGACATCGGATACCACGTGGTGCAAGGTGACACCCGGCCGAACGAACACGTCGTTCTTGCTCGTACTCCGGATGCGAGCCCAGTGTTCCTTGAAGCCCACAGTCCCGTAGAGGACCTCGTCACTTTCCAGGTGTTCGACAGCGTCGACGAGCAGGATGAGTGGGTGGCCGAGGAAATTGAGCGCAACCTCAAGGTTCAGGAGTTGCGATTCGACGACATCATGGTCGTCAACCCGAACGGCATGACAGCGAGAAGCAACCTTGGCCCGCTGCGCGCGAAACTGATGAATCGTGGCATCGAAAACCATCTCGCGGGCGTCGATACGTCGGCAGATGTGTTCTTCAATCGTGGCTTCGAGTCCGTAACATTCACTGGAATCTATCGCGCGAAGGGCAACGAAGCAGGGATGGTCTATGTTGTCAACGCGCAGGAGGGCCTTGGTACAGCCGCCAACCAGTCGACCGTGCGCAATCGGCTCTTCACTGCGATCACGCGTAGCAAGGCTTGGGTCCGGGTGGTCGGGGTGGGCCCGGCGATGGTCGACCTCGCTCAAGAGTTCGAGAAGACCCGCAAGCAGGACTTCAAACTTGACTTTCGCTATCCCACGGATGAGGAGCGCGCACTTCTGAACATTGTTCATCGCGATCTCACCCCTGAGCAGGAGCGCAGGGTGCAGAGAGGGATTTCGTCGGTTGAGTCTCTGCTTGAAGACCTGTTGAGCGCTCGACTGTATGTGGACGACCTCGATCCGGACGTCCGCGATCGGCTTGCGAAAATGTTGAAGAGGGAGGGCGATGCGTGAGCCGACGCCTGCCTCGATCATTAGTTCCATCTCTCGGTTAACCTCACGGCTCGTTGAGGTAGGTCTTGCAGACCATACCCAGCCGCCCAAGCAGGAAAAGTCGGGTCGCATCACACGCATAACGACTGCGAGTCCAGTGGACGCTTCAGTATTGAAGAGCGTTCGCTACTCGGAGATCTATGACCTGATGCTTGAGCGACGCGCGTACAACGCGAGACTGCTCGACCAGGCGCTAATTCAGTTGGCGTACGAGTTTCACGGCCGAGTACTGGTGCGCCAGCGACTGGCCTTTCTCCCTTCGCCGCACCTCGTCGATTTCGACAATGACCCAGAAATCTACTGGGGGGAGGTGCCGTATGTTGACATCGTTGGCACGCAGGCCGTCAAGGTGCCGATGCGCGTGGATTACGATGTCCGGCCTTCGGTGGACGTCGGCGTTGACCACCCTGCCGCTCACCTGACTCTCGGGCAGTACAAGCACTGTCGCATCCCGGTTTCCGCGCCAGTGACGCCGGCCGTCTTCGTGGACTTCATTGTCCGGCACTTCTACAGGAGCCCGAACACGAGCGATGTCAGTTTTGACCTCGACCTATCTCGAGCATTCCGACACTGCGATCCTGAAGTTGATCGTGAGTCGGTCCACCTGATCAGTCCCGGACGCCGCTAGTAACCGCACCACGAGAATCTGTCATGCGTATCGCAATCTCAGCGTCCGAGGTTCGCGTCTGCCATTGGAGATCAACTGGGACGATGGTGGCGTTCGTCAAGCCAACCCCTCACGTCACGGGCATCGGCCCGTGCTAACGTGCGGCGCGTTTGGCCGGTATCGCTGAGGTTTGAAGAGTGGGAGCACGCTTTCGAACCACTGGCCGGAAAGCGCGAGTCGGCAAGAGAGAGTCTGGACTCACTGACTCTTCCATAGGAACCGCAACACGGGCTGAACTCTTGTGCCGGTTCCAAAGCCGATCGGCGCGCGCTGCCCGCTCCGCGCGGTTGGCCAGTGCGCGAACAGCGGGCTTCCTGCATGTTCGCCTCGCAGTTGTTTAGGCGCGGCTCATCAATCACGGGCGCGGGTGGGTTGAGCCCGACTTCGTGTCGGCCGCTCAGAATTCGTCTTACCTGGTAATGGGGTCTGTTCGAGCGGCCATGGGCATCGGCCTACCATTACTTTGCGGGTTTTGAAAACTGTTGCGGGAATTGCGATATGTGTGGCGCTACCTGCGCCGCGCATGCGACGATGCCCCGGAGAGACCGACGAAGATCGCTCATCTTCCTTGATTGCCTCTGCCGCGTGCCCCACGGTGTCGCCGGCGCCCGGCCTTCGCGCCTCGGACGGCGGCGTCGAGTTGCTCCTCGAATGCACGAGCCGCGAGTCCCTGTGTCACGCTGCACTCGGTGGTGGACCGCATGCTGATCTCAGTCTCATGCAGTACCTGCGTCAGGCCCTGTTGGTGCGCGTAGGCATTTGTTGCCTCAAGCAGTGGTTCGCCCAGTGCGAAGGCCACCGATCCCCCAATGACCAGCGCGTCGGGGTTCAGGGTGTTCGCGAGCGACCCGAGCGCAAGACCCAAGTAGCGCCCGGTCTGGCGAACCACGTGGAGAGCGTCGGAATCACCGGCCCTCGCTGCGTCCCCGAGCCGTATGAGGGATGAGGCGATGTCGTCCGGACGCGCGAGATGACTCGACGGGTGCCACTCGCGCAGGCTATCGACTATCCCGGCCGCGCCAACATAGGACTCGAGGCATCCCTGCGCTCCGCATCGGCACATCCTGCCGTCGGCGGCGATGACGGAGTGCCCCCATGCGCCGGCCGCGCTGGAGTGTCCTCGCACCACTTGGCCGCCGAGCACGATGCCAGCACCAACCTCTGCCGCGAGGCTTACGAAGACAAAACTCTGGTAAAGCCTGACGGTGCACGACCACAGTTCGGCGCAAGCGAGCGCGCGTGCAGGTGTCTCGAAAATCAGGGGCACCTCCACCGCATCAACTAGTGCCGCGGCAAGCGGGGAGCGTCCCAGTTTGGAGCCAGCCGCCGGAGTGTCGCCCGCGCGGGCGACCGGAGTTGGCGTCGCGACGCCAACTCCCAGGAGCCGAGAACCGTGGGCGCGAAACACTTCGGAAGCGAGCGCTTCCCTGGTGTGCTGTGCCACATGCACCGGGTCGTTGTCCAACCTGTCGAGAGGCACCTTGGTCTCTCCGAGCGGGCGGAGGGCAGCGTCGAACGATTCGGCACGCACGAAGTCCCGGTCCACCTCGATGCCGACGAACACCCCGAGCGACGAGTTGAAGGAAACCATCGCATGGGGGCGGCCAACGTTGCCTTGGGACAGGTTCCTGTCAGCGACGACGTTGGCAGCCCGAAGTTCGTCGACGATGGAGCGTATCGTCGGCTCGGTTACACGGATGTCGTCTGCGAGTTCGGCACGCGTCGCTTCGGTCCGAGCATGCAGCGCGCGTACGAATGAGAGCACGTTGGCCCGCTTGATGTCTGCTGCCGATTGCATGAGTCTCAACCCACCGCCTCGCCAGGGTCAGTTTCGCGCCGCGACTGAATATTCGCAATAGTCTCGTAAACATTTCGCAACAGTTTTTTTAATAGAAGGTCAAAGGACTACCACAGTTTTTGAGAAGCAGCCTGGGCTACCACAGGAGGGACGACAATTTCAGTGGTGCGGCGGTAAACAGAAGGCTCACTTCCTGCCTTTGGCGGAGCGAGACGTCGCCTGAAATGGAGACTGGATCGGGTCGCGCGTGCGGAGATCTGCCGGTGCGCTACCGCGCCACACGACGCTGCTGCGCCGCCGTGTCGAGAAAGCGGCCATCAGGATCGTGTTGGGTCCAAAATCGCCTCAACTCGCGCGGCGATCGGTGTGGAAGTCTCGTGCCGTCAAAGCGGGGGAGGAACAGCAGGCCCGGCCTTGGCGCTCGGTTCGCAGAAGCGAGGCCTCGATGTTCGTGTGGTCGCGCGGCACCTAAGCTCTTAACGCGGGCATTCCAGGCATGTGCACCATCCACGCCAACTCGGCCCGCGACGCGATTACGAAGATGTGCACGTTGCCCCTGCTGGCGGGCGAGAACGTGTCCGATCGTTTTGTCGTTCCCACGGTGGCGTCGGCTATCGATCTTGTGGTGCACCTGAACCTCGACGCTCGCGGAAGGCGCCGCGTGAGGGAAATCGTGGCGGTGTCCGGGCGGGTCGAGCAGGGCACGATTGAGGTGAGCGACCTCTTCCACAGGGTGGGGGAGGACCTCGTGCGCGGCGACGGGTTCCCCTCGGAGGAGGAGCGATTCGTCCGCGCCGGATACAGGCTCTCCGACTTGTTGGCGAGGCAGCCGTGAGCGCGGTCGTGGGGCTCGCGCTTGGCGCGGGGGCGTTCCTGGTATGGATGTCATTTTGGCCTCCGGGAGCACCCTCGGAACGCACCCCTGGCGGGTGGTACGAGCGCACGCAGGATCACCTCATTCGTGCGGGAGCGCCGGGCGTGACGCCATGGGCGCTCGCGGCGACGTCTATTGCGGTGGGCATCCTCGTGGTGCTTTTCGCGGCCGGGAGCTCAGGGTCACCCGTGATCGGATTGGCATTTGGTGTGATTTCCGCGCGCGGCCCCTTCGCGCTGGTCGCGATGCGTGCTGCGAAGCGACAATCCTCGATGCGCGATGTGTGGCCCGAGGCTGTCGATCACTTGGCGTCGGGCATTCGCGCCGGGCTCTCGTTGCCCGAGGCCCTCAGTCAACTCGGCGACCGTGGACCCGAGCAACTGCGTGAGCCGTTCACGGCCTTTGCCGAGGACTTCAGGGCATCGGGCAGGTTTGGCGACTGTCTTGATGCGCTCAAGGCGAGGCTCGCAGACCCGATCGCGGACCGGATAGTCGAGGCGCTGCGGATTACGCGCGATGTGGGCGGCACCGACGTCGGCAGGCTGTTGCGGACGCTGAGCCAGTTTCTCAGGGACGACGCAAGGACGAGGGGTGAGCTCGAGGCCCGTCAGAGTTGGACGGTCAACGCCGCGAGGCTCGCCGTCGCCGCGCCGTGGGTGGTTCTCGCCTTGCTGTCGACGCGTCCCGAGAATGCGGAGGCGTACAACTCACCGTCGGGCGTGACTATCCTCGTGGCGGGCGGCCTGAGTACCGTCCTTGCCTACCGACTCATGGTGAGGATCGGGCGACTCCCGGTCGAGAGCAGGGTCCTCCGATGACGCCGGGCATCGTGGGCCTCGGCGTCATGCTGGGCACGGGCCTGGCACTACTCGCCGGGTGGTGGCGCGCGCGAGTCCCGCGGCTCGCAGATCGGATCGCGCCGCATGTGAGGGCTTCGGCCTCCGACGAGCTACGGCGCAGTCAGGAGCCCGTCACCCCCTTCCCGACGCTCGAGCGGTTGTTGGCGCCCGTTGTCCGCGACGGCGTGCGCTGGGTGGAGCGCTGGGGGTCTCCCACTCAAGAACTGCGCGGGCGCCTGCTTCGCGCCGGATCAGCGACCACGGTCGAGCAGTATCGGGCTCAACAGGTCGTGTGGAGCGTAGGTGGGCTGGCTTTGGGAACGCTTCTTGCGCTCGCCCTCGCAGCGTCGCGCCACCCGTCGCCGGGAGCGCTCTTTGTTCTTGTGGGCGTGGCGGGAGTGAGTGGCGCGATTGCGAGGGACTACGCGTTGAGCCTCGCCGTGGCGAGGCGGGAAGCGCGCATCGTCGCCGAGCTTCCCACCGTGGCGGAGTTGCTCGCGCTTTCCGTGGGCGCGGGGGAGGGCGCGCTGGGCGCTCTCGAGCGGGTTGCGCGGACCACGCGGGGCGTGATGTCGGAGGAACTGCGATTGACGCTGGGAGCCACTCGATCGGGGGCTCCTCTGTCGCAAGCGCTGACGCAGCTCGCCGACCGCACCGGTGTGCTCGCGCTGCGGCGGTTTGCAGACGGCGTCGCCACCGCCGTCGAACTCGGAACCCCTCTTGCCGAGGTGTTGCGATCCCAAGCACAAGACGTGCGCGACGCCGGCCAGCGCGCGCTCATGGAGGAGGGGGGAAAGCGGGAAATCGCGATGATGGTCCCCGTAGTGTTCCTCATCCTTCCCGTGACCGTGATCTTCGCGGTGTTTCCTGGTCTCACCACTATTCAGCTTGGCCTGTAACAACGCGGGCCGAGGGGGAAGGATATGGAATGCGTGTACTAGAACGACTTCGACAGATGGAGCGCGACGACCGGGGGGATGTACCCGGGTGGGTCCTCATCACCCTGATGACCGCGGGGCTCGTTGCGGGACTGTGGGCGATCGCCGGGCCCAAGTTCAATGAGCTCTTTACATCCGCGATCGACGGTGTCACCGGAGGATAGGCGCGCGAGAGAGGAGGGCAGCGCCCCCGTCGAGTTCATCTTGGTGTCGATTCTTGTCATCGTGCTCTTCCTGGGGGTCGTTCAACTGGCGCTCACTCTCCACGTGCGCAACATGATGGCGTCCGCGGCGTCCGAGGGCGCGCGCGTTGCGGCGGCCAATGATAGCGGTCTCCAAGACGGCGTCGACCGTACTCAGTGGCTCCTAGGCGAGTCGCTCGGTGGGATGTCGCCCGAGATCACGGCCGACGACATCACGATCGACGGTGCTCCCGCGGTGCGCATTGAGGTCACGGCACCGATCCCTCTGGTGGGGCTATGGGGCGCCGGCGAGATTGAAGCGTCGGGCCGAGCCTTTAAGGAGGGGGACCGTGACTGACTTCATTCAGAGGTTCGCGCGCCGCGACCTTGAGCGAGACGACGAGGGTTCCGCGATCGTCGAGTTCATCGCCCTATCGCTCCTCATGCTGATTCCTCTCGTCTATCTCGTGGTGACGCTGTCGCGCATCCAGGCGGGGGCCTTCGCGGCGGAGTCCGCGGCTCATGAGGCCGCCCGCGCGACCGTGGTGACGGGCGTGGCCGCAGTCGAGAGGGGCGAGGCGCCCTCGTCTGCGATGGATGCCGCGAGCAGGCGCGCGAACGCTGCCGTGGCGGTCGTGGCAGGCGACTTCGGGTTCTCCGACGACGAAGCGACCCTCGAGTTGGCCTGCGTGGGGCCCTGCCTCGACCCGGGTGGCAACGTCGACGCGCGCGTCACGGTGTCCGTGTCGCTTCCGGGAATACCAGGGTTGATGGGTGGCACCATTCCCCTCGCCGTGGATGTGGTTGCCTCCGCGCAAGCGCCTGTCGACTCGGTGGTGAGGGACCAGTGAGGTGGCGGGACGCGCGGCGTCAGGAAGACGGATCGATCAGCATCCTCACGCTCGGCTTCGCCGTGATCGCAATCGTGTTAATCCTGGTGGTCGCCGTGGCCACGTCGGTTCACCTCACGCGCATGAGGCTGGCCGACCTTGCCGACGAACTTGCGGAGGACGCCTCCGATGCCGTCTCGAACGACGGCTACTACACCGCGACGGCTGGAGCGGGTGAGGTGCGTCTCGCACAGTCGAAGATGTCCGATGCCGTCGTGGCGCACGTGACCACCAGGGGCACAGCTCAACTGGAAGGCGTGCGGATCGTGTCCGTTGACGCGCCCGACGCGGCGACGGCGCGCGTCACGATCGAGATCACGGTCTACCCGCTGTTCGGCCTCGAGGCGCTCATGCCCTTTGCCGACGGCATCACCGTCACCGCAACGGGGCAGTCGCGGGCCTTTTAGCCACCGAGCGTCCCGGGCGCCAAGCGCTAAGAGCTAGGCGAAGGCGAAACCGCGGGCGCGGCACTTGACGCGTCGGCAAGCTTGGCGGCCTCGACTGCAACGGCCCAGGCATCGGCGCTCGCGACGGTGCCGTCCTGGACGGAGCCAAGTACCTGCTCGACGGTCGCCTCGATCGTGCCGTCCTTGGCGTTCTGTGCCGCCTTTACGGGCAGTTCCGTGACGGCCTTGGTCAGGATGGGGCCTACTGGGGCGTTGTTAAAGAATGGGATGTCGTAGTTCAGGACGCTGGGATCCGAGTACAAACCGGGCTGTGAGGGTAGCGATCCCGTCGCCTGGAAAACCTGGAGCTGCTGCGCGGGCTGGATGAGCCACCTGAGGAAGTCCCACGCGACCTCCTGCTGCTCGGGGGTCGACTGTGACGTAATCGTGTAGAAGGACCCGCCCCTGGAGCCGCCTCGACCCGGAATGTCTGCGATATCCCACTGGGGCTCGTAATTGCCCTCGCTCACCACTCCCTGCATGTAACCCATGCCCCACACCGGGCACAGGGTCACGGCGAAGGTTCCCGTGCTGAGTCCCTCGTCCCATGCATCGGAGAACTGGGGGATTCCCGCCGAGAGCCCGGAGTCGATCGCACTAAGGGCCACATCGAATGCAGGCTTGGCGGCCTCGGCATTGAGCGCGCCGTCTGTGCCGTAGTAGGACACCCCTGCTTGGTCCCGCAACGGGCTCACCAGGCTGGTGGCGTCGTCCATGAAGGCGTCGCCATCCGTCGCGTCCTTGTATCGCTTGCCAAGCGCGACGAAGCCGGCCCATGTGTCGTTCATGGCACCCGTCACCTCAAGCCTGTCGGTGGGCAGTCCGGCGGCCGCGAACAGGTCGCTCCTGTAACACAATGCGAGCCCGGCGGCGTCGGCACCCACTCCGATGAGCGCGCCATCTGAACTCTTGCCTTCCGCCCATTTCCAGGGAAGATAGGCGCTTTCGTAGTCGGCTGCGCCCACCGTGGATAGGTCGACAAATTGGTCAGACTGCGTCGCAAACTTTGCGATGTAGTCCTCGCCGATGGCCGCAATCGTGGGAGCGCCGGTACCCGAGACGAGGCTGCGCTGGAGTGCGTCGTGAAGCGGGTTGTAATCGCCCGTCTCCAAGTTGATGATCACGTGGGGGTTTTCGGCCTCGTATTGGGTGATGAGGTCCTCAAGCCCAAAGCCTCCCCACACCGCCATCGTGATGACGGTGGCGTCCGCAGGCACCGCAGTGGCGTCGGCTGAGGCGCTGGGACCGGGGCCGTCGAGCAGCCCGCATGCGGTGAGCATGAGCGCCGCTGAGAGCGAAAACACTGCGGCCCGCGTGCGCGTATACCGTACTCTGGGGCGTGTCTCGTCGTGACGGCAGGGCAACGTTGCCAACGGTCGGGACATGGCTGTCACTGTAGCCGTACGACGCCTACGAGGCGAGTTATCCGGGGGTTTCCCACCCGGGACCTCGGGGGCAAAGGTCCCAACAATGTAAGCCCCCTGGGGCATACGTTTAGATCACTGGCGCTACAGCGCCTTTCCCCATGTAGGAAGGTTTACCGAGATGACAATCGCGGCAGACGGCACCACCACCTCCGAAGCCAACGTCCAGCAGCTAGATGCCTGGCGTTCGTTCCCCCTCGGACCCTGGACCGACTCCATCGACGTGCGCGGATTCATTCAGTGCGCATATACCGAGTACACCGGCGACGACAGTTTTCTCGCCGGCCCCACGGAGCGCACGTTGCGCGTGTGGAAAACCCTCAGCGACATGTTCCCGCAGGAGCGCGAAAAGGGTGTTTACGACGTTGACTGGCAGACGCCCGCAACGATCACGTCTCACGCACCTGGCTACATCAGCGAAGACGACAACGTCATCGTCGGCCTTCAGACCGATGCCCCGCTCAAGCGCGCGATCATGCCGTACGGCGGCTGGCGCATGGTGGTCAAGGAGCTCGAAACTTACGGCTACCCGGTTGACCCCGACCTCGAGCACATCTTCTCGACGTACCGCAAGACCCACAACGACGGCGTGTTCGACGCTTACCCGCCGAACGTGCGCGCGGCCCGTTCAAGCCACATCGTCACCGGTCTTCCCGACGCATACGGCCGCGGCCGTATCATCGGCGACTACCGCCGCGTCGCCCTTTACGGCGTTGACGCGCTGATCAAGGCCAAGAAGAACGACCGTGTCGAACTCGACATGGAGCGTTCCTCAGAGGACATCATTCGCGACCGCGAAGAGAACGCCGAGCAGATCAAGGCGCTCGGCGAGCTCAAGCAGATGGCAGCCTCGTATGGCTTCGACATCTCGAAGCCCGCGACCAACACCAAGGAAGCCGTCCAGTGGCTGTACTTCGCCTACCTGGCTGCGGTCAAGGAGCAGAACGGCGCCGCAATGTCGCTGGGTCGCACCTCGACCTTCCTTGACACCTACATCGAGCGTGACTTTGCCGAAGGGACGCTCACCGAGAGCGAAGCACAGGAGATCATCGATGACTTCGTCATCAAGCTCCGCATCGTGCGCTTCCTCCGGACCCCCGAGTACGACGCGCTCTTCTCTGGCGACCCGCTCTGGGTGACCGAGTCGATCGCCGGCATCGGCGACGATGGTCGTTCGCTCGTGACCAAGAACTCGTTCCGCTTCCTGCACACGCTCAACAACGTGGGTGCTGCTCCGGAGCCGAACATGACGGTCCTGTGGAGTGACAAGCTCCCCGGCGGCTTCAAGGAGTTCTGCGCCAAGGTGTCGATCGACACGTCGGCAGTGCAGTACGAGTCCGATGACCTGCTGCGCGAGCAGTGTGGTGACGACGCCGCCATCGCGTGCTGCGTTTCGGGCATGGAAGTCGGCAAGCAGATGCAGTTCTTCGGAGCTCGCGTCAACCTTGCCAAGGGCCTCCTGTACGCCATCAACGGTGGACGCGACGAGGTTTCGGGCAAGCAGATCTCGCCCGCAGTCGCACCGGTTGCCGGTGACGTGCTCGTGTTCGAAGACGTCATGGCGAAGTACGACGTGTTCATGGACTGGCTAGCCGAGACGTATGTCGACGCGCTCAACGTCATCCACTACATGCACGACAAGTACTCGTACGAGCGCATCGAGATGGCTCTTCACGACCGCGAGATCCTGCGCACCATGGCCTGCGGTATCGCCGGTCTTTCGGTCGCAACCGACTCGCTGTCCGCCATCAAGTTCGCCAAGGTCAAGCCTGTGCGTGACGAGACCGGCCTGATCACGGACTACGAAGTCGAAGGCGAATACCCCACGTACGGAAACGACGACGACCGCGCCGATGACATCGCGATCGACCTCGTGCACCGCTTCATGGAGAAGATCCGCCAGCAGAAGACGTACCGCAACGCGAAGCACACGCAGTCCGTGCTGACCATCACCTCGAACGTCGTCTACGGCAAGGCCACGGGCAACACGCCCGACGGTCGTCGCCACGGCGAGCCGTTTGCCCCTGGTGCCAACCCGATGAACGGCCGCGACGTGCACGGCATCATGGCCTCCGCTCTGTCGGTCGCCAAGCTGCCTTACGAGGACGCTCAGGACGGCATCTCGCTGACCACCTCCATCGTGCCCACGGCCCTCGGCCGTGACCGTGCGGAGCAGGTCAAGAACATGGTGGGCATCCTGGATGCGTACACCGTGAGCCAGGGCTTCCACATGAACGTCAACGTCCTGAACCGCGAGACGCTCGAGGACGCCATGGAGCACCCGGAGAACTATCCGCAGCTCACGATTCGTGTGTCGGGCTACGCGGTGAACTTCGTTCGCCTGACGCGCGAGCAGCAGCTCGACGTGCTCTCGCGTACTTTCCACGCCGGCCTGTAAGTAGCGCAGGCCTGTAGAAAACGTAGGCCTGTAATAGTCAAGACCTCACGGCGCTCCGTCCTGTAGGGCGGGGCGCCGTAGTCTTGAGTGCGTCCAGTCTTGTCTGTCCCCCAGACGTGGAAGAAGTACAACCATGACTCACCCCCCTGTTTCGGTCCCGCTCCTGCAGGCGCCTCCCATGGAGGTCGCCGACCAGGAGCTTGCCGACAGCGAAGCGCTCCATGACAATTCGACCGGTTCCGTGCACTCATGGGACCTGGTCACGGGCGCCGACGGCCCCGGCACGCGCATGACGCTATTCATGGCCGGCTGTGGCCTGCGTTGCCAGTACTGCCACAACCCGGACACGTGGCGCATGAAGGACGGTGTGACACACACCGTGGACGAGGTCGTGGCCCGCGTCACGCGCTACGCGACGATCATGAAGGTGACCGACGGTGGACTCACCATCTCCGGCGGCGAGCCGCTGCTGCAGACAAAGTTCGTGATGAGCGTGTTCAGGCGTGCACATGACCTCAACATCCACACCGCCTTGGACACTGCGGGCCTGCTCGGTTCACGTCTGACGGACAACGACCTGAACTACATCGACCTGGTGCTGCTCGACATTAAGTCGGGCCTACCCGAGACGTATAAGCGCGTCACCGGTCGCCCTCTGCAGCCCACGCTGGACTTTGCCACGCGCCTGTCCACCTTGGGAAAGAAGATGTGGGTGCGTTTTGTGCTGGTCCCAGACCTCACGGATGCCCCCGAAAACATCGAGGCTATCGCGGCGTTTGTGGCCGCCCTTGACGGCGTGGAGCGCATGGAAATCTTGCCTTTTCACCAGATGGGCAAGGCCAAATGGGAGGCGACAGGCGAGCCGTACCTCTTGGAGAACACCGAGCCGCCGACGCATGAACTGGTGGCGCGTGTGAAAGCGCAGTTCGAGTCGCACGGGCTCAACGTCACGGTCGCTTAGGCGCTGCCACCAGCTTCTGCTCTTGCCTCGGCCTCGGCCTCGGCGGCGGCGGCTGCGTGTGATGTGTGGCGTGCGGTGTCTAGCGTCTCGCGCGAGCGGCGTAGGCCTCACCGCTGGAGTCGAGCCCCATCACAGTCCAGAGTCCGTTCGTGGCGCAGAGTTCTCCCGTGGTGCGGGGGCTACTTGTTCGACGTCGTCTCATCGGCGTGGCATTCGCCAACGGTGATCGCTGCGAGTCCGCCTGGTCGGGGTTTGCGCTGCGGGTCGATGCTGGGCGGCGGAATGAATGCGACTCGTCCACCTGTCACTTCGATGCCCCAGCCTTGGCGGTGGATGTCGTGGTGGCATCTGGTGCAGAGCATGACGCCGTTTGAAAGGTCCGTGCCGCCACCCCGTTCCCACCAGCGGATGTGGTGGGCTTCGCAGTGTTCGGGTGGGGAGTGACATTTTGTGCAACCGCCGTCCCTCTCGACCAAAGCGATGCGTTGGGCGCGGGTGAAGATGCGTTTGGTGCGTCCCAGGTCGAGGACTTCGCTCTCACCGCCGAGGACTTCGGGGATGATCCCCGCATCGCCTGCGAGCCTGCGCAGCTGACCGACGGACACGGGTTGGTCGGTGCCGTCGATGCGCCCTAAACCCTTGCCCGTGTCGAGGTCACGTTTGTTGATGCGCACCACGATCGTGGTGCGAATCCCGGAACTGTCGGTTTCGTTGCACCCGAGCGCGTGGCGACAGACCAGTGCCAACGCGTCGGCGCGCATCTGCCCCACGGTTCGCTGGTCTGGGTCGGAAGGGTCTTGATCACGCCTGGCCCGGAACCCATGGGTCACGACTTGTTCGATCACGGTGCGAATCGGGGCCGCTGTGACAGCGTCCAGTCTGCCGGTGAACGTCACCATTCCGGTGTGGTCTTCCTTCCACGCGAGGTAGCGGTCGGCATGCTGGCGCCGTTCGCGTTCCTCATGCCCGGCCACATCAGCGTGCGCCACTGCGGTGGCGACCAGGCGCCGCACGTCATGCGCCGCCAGGTGCACGGCCTTGCCCACGAGTCGCTTCTCTAGCTCATGCAAACGCTCGGACGGAACCCGGTCAGTGAGTGTTTCCAACCCCGACGTGATCAGCGCCGCCGCATCGACCGATAACTCACCCGCGAGGGCAGCCTCCGCCACAAAGGGGTAACGCGGCGCGGGTGGTGCGGACTGGTCGAGTGGTGTCGAACCGTCGGGCAGGCAAACACCCGGTGCCACGTCGGGCGTCAACGCGCGCCCCGCCTCGATCGACCGCATCGCGCCCGCCATCGTGCCACCAGTGACCCGTGCGACCATCTGCCCTGCGCTACCAAACCCCTGCCGCCTGGCAAGCCCGCCCCCGGGAAGGTCGGGTGTTGAACGTCGGGAAACCTCCCCCGAGACACGCGAACCCAACGTGCCCGTGAATCGCGACAGCCGAGCCGCAGCGACGTGGACCTCCATCAACGCCTCATGCGACAAACCCAACAGGTCATCACGCACAAGCTCGCTCACCAGGGCACTCGCCCTGTCAATTCGCGCCGCATCGACCGCCATAAAACAAGTCAACCACCAGGGTCCTACATGCACCTGCCAGGCACTACACCCTGTGGACATCCCACCAAAACCCGGGCTGGGGACGACGCAAGAAGACGCGAGCACCCGCCCGAAACCGGTACAGATCAAGCCATAGGCGGCCAGCACTCGCCCGGAACCGGTACAGATCAAGCCATAAGCGGCCAGCACCCGCCCGAAACCGGTACAAATCAAGCCACCGGGCAGCGGTCACCGGAAGGGTCAACCCCTGCGCCGCCTCGTCCGCAGCGCGCAGGCGGCTAGGGTCCAGACCTAGAACGAGTTCCGACCCTCGGCACTGCGGTATGTGCCGTGCATGATGGGCGCCATGGATGTGACGACGATGACGGTTGGCCTTCCCGTGAGCGACCTGAGTCGCCCGATCGAGTGGTGCCGAACGGCATCCGAGCTCCCGGCGGCCGAACTCGAACCGGCGCACGGCATCGTCGAGTTCAGGCTCGGCCCCGTGTGACTCCCATTGAGCGCAGGGGAGACGGTGCGTTCGGGAGCCGAAGTGGTGACCCGCATCGGCGTGGCGAACGTCGAAGTGGAGCGGGACAGGCCCGCGGGGCTCCGCATCGACGTGGGCACTGTGCATCGCGTGGAGGGCGTGATCTCCCACGTGGATTTCGCCGACGACGACGGCAACGCGTTGAGTCTCTACACCGAGCTGTAGCGCGCGGTCGGCGCATGGGCGATGCTTTCGCCGTGGAGGCGTCTCCGATGTGCGCGCAGGCTACGTGGTGCGGCTCGCGGCGCTTCTCGGAACGGACCCGTTCCGCTCGGGAATTCCCTGAGCAAACTTCCAGAAATTGCTGAGGCTCCGCTCGGAAGCGCGGCCGAGACTGATTTCATGGTTCCCTGCCGCGTCACGCACCTGCCGCGTCACGCACCTGCCTCCGACTCGCCTTGGCCCCCGTCGTGCGACGCGCGAACTGCCAGATATTCGCGTGCCGACGTGTGCCTCCCCGTGCGACGCGTGAACCTCCGGATCATCGCGCGTCAACGGGCGCCGTCAACGGGCGCCGTCAGCGGCGTCGGCCCCGCCGCGCCAGCAACGCGATGTGTAGCGCGGTCTGTGTCTCGCCGTCGTCAAGGTCTGCGTCGAGCAGCGACTCGATGATCGCTAGGCGCTGGTAGAAAACCGACCGAGACAAGTGAGACGCCTTCGCGGCCGCAGTGCGGTTGCTGGGGTGCGCGAGCATCGCGGCCAGCACCACCTCGAGGTCGCCACCCGCGCGGGCGTCGTGCTCAATCAGCGGTGCCAACATCCGCTCTCCGTGATCGAGCAGGCGGTGATCGTCGCGCAGGCTGTTGAGAAGGTGGCCAAGAGGGCGTTCGTCGGCCCACCGCACGCGTGCCCCGCCGTCGGCGTCCGCTGCATGGTCGATCGCGTCGCGCATCGACGCAAGGGCCTCGTCGATCCCCTGGGCGGGACGCCCAATCGTGAGCGACGTCCTCGCCCCCTCTCCCAGCGCTTTCAGCAGTGCGCGGGCAGAGTCAGCGTCGAGGCGTCGTCCATGCGGGAAGGAGAGCAGGCCGACGGCCAGGGGCATGGGTGACCCGTCGAGCATGATGGCCCTGGCCGCGGCGCCCAAGGAGGCGGCGGCCGCCTCTAATTCGACCGCTCCGTTGGGACCTGAGGGGCCACGCACCGCGATGCCGCATAGCTCCCGCCCCGTCACGGGAATTCCTGAGGCCTCGAGCCTCGCGACGGCGTCTGTAGTGGTGGCGAACCGGCCGCCTAGGAGGGCCTCGAGCAGCCTGCGCCTGGCGATGCGGGCCCACTCGTCGGCGCCGCCGTCCGCGAGGCAACCGATCGCGAGCGCGATGGCGCCCTGCTCGATCACGTTCAACCTGCCTGCGGGATGGGGGGAGCCCGCGAGTGCGATAAGTGTTCCCCACCGCGTGCCGCGCGCATCTACGGGGACGACGATCCAGTCGGTGGCGCCGGGAGGTGCGGCGTGCGCCGCGCGCGAACGGTTCTCCCAGTCCGCGAGGGCCTCACCATCGGCGGCCCCCACCACCTCCGCCACGATGACCTCGTGCGCGAGGTTTTCGAGCACCACGGGCGCGGAAAGCGTGCGGGCAAGTTGGGAGACCACGTGGTCCGCGGGGGCGCCACGGAGGGCGAGGGAGGTGAAGCGTTCGCGCACCTCGGCATGGGCGTGTAGCGCGGACATCTGGCTGCCGATGATCCTGCGGTGGATCGCCGCTGTGAGGGCCACGAACCTCACCTCGCTGCGCAGTACGGCAAAGGGTAAGTCCAGCCGTGCCGCCGTCGCGCGCGCGGCCGCGGGTTCCTCCGCAAAATGCGATCCGAGCTCAAGCACGAGTGCTGACAGCCCCGCCGCGTGGAGGCGCTCCACGAACGCGGCGAGCCCGTCATCGTCTGCAGGCCACCCGGACCCTGTCGACAGCAGCATCTCGCCGCCCTCGAGCAGCCTCGCGACGTCGGCGCTATCCGAGGTGTGCACCCATCTCACTCGGGTGTCGAGCCGCCCGTGGCCCTCGATTACCTCGGGGAGGCCGTCCTTGAAGGCTTGTTCCTCGAGCACCTCCGCCACCGTCGGTAGGGCGTCGAGGTCATGGTGGACCGCGCCAGGCACGTCCGGACGGAATGTCCGGAGGTCATTCACATTGCGACGATCGGCCGAGGTCATGTGGTGAGTCTATGTGCGATTCTGGGCATACCAGCGGACGTGTGGCCTCAGGCAATGTGTCCGACATGTTTCGTGAAGGGATCACCATGGGCGTTCTTCGCCATCACGTCGCGGGCCAGGCGTTCGGTTCGGACGCGCGCACGGGCAGGATTTTCAATCCCGCGACGGGCGAGGTGGTGGGTGAGGTGGCCTACGCCTCGGCATCCGAGGTCGACGAAGCGATCGCCGCCGCCAAGGCCGCTGGGGCCGCGTGGGCCCAAACGGGGCTCATCAAGCGCGCCGACGTGTTCTTCCGCATGCGCCAACTCCTGGTCGAGCGCCAGGACGAACTCGCCGCGATCGTGACGCGCCAGCATGGCAAGGTCCTGGCCGATGCCAAGGGCGAGATCAGCCGCGGCATCGAGAATGTCGAGTTCGCCGCCGGCCTGGTGCACCTGCTCAAGGGTGAGTTCTCCCAGCAGGTCTCGCGCGGGGTGGACGTCCACTCCGTCAAGCAGCCCGTGGGTGTGGTGGCGTGCATCACGCCCTTCAACTTCCCAGTGATGGTCCCGATGTGGATGACCGCCTCGGCCATCGCGTGCGGGAACACCGTGGTGCTCAAGCCCAGCGAGAGGGACCCGGGCGCAGCCGACTTTATCGCCAGGCTCTTCGAGGATGCCGGCCTGCCAGCGGGCGTGCTCAACGTGCTGCATGGCGACAAGGTCGCGGTCGACGCGATCCTTGAGTCTCCCGATGTTGCGGCCATCAGCTTCGTGGGCTCGACGCCAGTGGCCCGCTCGATCTACGAGCGCGGCACGGCAGCGGGCAAGCGCGTCCAGGCCCTGGGCGGCGCCAAAAACCACATGGTGGTCATGCCGGACGCCGACCTCGACGGGGCTGCCGACGCCGCGGTGAGCGCGGCCTACGGGGCGGCGGGGGAGCGCTGCATGGCGATCTCCGTGCTGGTCGCGGTGGGTGACGCGACGGCCGATGCGCTTGTCGCCAAGGTGGCCGAGCGCATGGGCACGCTCGTGATCGGCGACGGCACCGACCCGGCCTCCGAGATGGGCCCGCTCATCACGCGAGAGCACCGCGACAGGGTCGCGTCGTACGTGACGGGCGCCGAGGCCGAGGGCGCGACGGTGGTAGTGGACGGCACCACGCAGGAGTTTGAGGGCGACGGCTTCTTCATCGGCGTGAGCCTTGTGGACCACGTGAAGCCGGGCATGCGGGTCTACGAGGACGAGATCTTCGGCCCTGTGCTGTCTGTCGTCCGCGTCGAGAGCTACGACGAGGCGGTGGCTCTGATCAACGCCAACTCCTTCGCTAACGGCACCGCGATCTTCACGCGCGACGGCGCCACGGCAAGGCGCTTCGAGGTGGACGCCGAGGTGGGAATGGTGGGCGTCAACGTGCCGCTGCCCGTGCCTGTGGGCGCGTACTCGTTCGGCGGCTGGCGCAACTCGCTGTTTGGCGACTCCCACATCTATGGGCCCGAGTCGGTGCACTTTTACACGCGCTCCAAGGTGGTCACCACGCGTTGGCCCGAGCCGTCCGAGTCGCAGATCGACCTCGGGTTTCCTTCAAACCACTGAGCCCCAGCAACCACTGATTTAGCAACCACTGAAATAGCGAAGAAGGCACAGCGATGACCATCGAAGAAGAGGCCATGTCTACAGAAGACGCCGTCAGGGCAAACGACCGCAGTCACGTGTTCCACTCGTGGAGTGTCCAGAGCGCGATCAACCCGATGCCCGTCGCGGGTGGCATGGGCAGCGAGTTTTGGGACTACGAAGGCAACAGGTACCTCGACTTTGGCGCGCAGCTGGTCAACCTCAACCTGGGCCACCAGCACCCCGACCTGATCGCCGCGATTCACGCTCAAGCCGACACGTTGGTCACCATCCAGCCGGGGCTTGCCAACGACGTCCGCGGGGAGCTCGCGAGGCTCATCACGGACGCGGCGGGTCCCTCGTTCGCCAAGGTGTTCTTCACCAACGGCGGCGCTGACGCCAACGAGAACGCGGTACGTATGGCCAGGCTCTTTACGGGCAAGCGCAAGGTCATGGCGATGTACCGCAGCTATCACGGCAGTACCTCGACGGCCATCACGCTCACGGGTGACCCCCGTCGCTGGGCCAATGAGCCTGCCGATGCGTCAGTCGTGCACTTCCAGGGCCCGTACGCGTACCGCTCGCCGTTCTATTCCGACAGCCCCGAGCAGGAGGCCGAGCGCGCGCTCGCGCACCTCGAGCAGACGATCATCCTGGAGGGCGCGTCGACCATCGGCGCCATCATCCTCGAGACGATCGTGGGGACCAATGGCATCCTGGCGCCCCCTCCCGGCTACCTCAAGGGCGTGCGCTCGCTGTGCGACAAGTACGGCATCGTGTACATCGCCGACGAGGTCATGGTGGGCTTTGGCCGTACTGGTGAGATGTTTGCCTTCCAGGGCCACGAAGTGGTTCCGGACCTGGTGTCCTTTGCCAAGGGCGTGAACTCGGGCTATGTGCCCTTGGGTGGAGTGATCATCTCTCAGGCGATTGCAGACTTCTTCAACGACCGCATGTTCCCTGGTGGTCTCACATATTCGGGGCATCCGCTCGCGTGCGCGGTGGGCGTGGCGACGTTTGGGGTCTTCGAGCGTGAGGGGATCCTCTCGCACGTCAAGGACATGGGCGCGCGCGTGATCGACCCCATCCTGACGAGTTGGGTCGAGTCTCACCCGTGCGTTGGTGAGGTGCGCGGCGTCGGCCTGTTCTGGGCGATCGAACTGGTCAAGGACAAGGCCACGCGAGAGCCGCTCGTGCCGTTCAACGCGTCGGGCGCCGATGCCGCGCCGATGGCGGCATTTGTGGCGGCCTGCAAGGCGTCGGGCCTGTGGCCATTCGCGCACTTCAATCGGACACACGTGTGTCCACCGCTCGTGATTACTGAGGCCGAGTTGCGCCGAGGGCTTGCGATCATCGACGATGCGTTGAGCGGCGTCGACGCCACCCTCGCATAGATACCCCCTGGGGTATATAGTGGAGTCATGATGACACGCACCCTTCGTACCGTACTGATCGCCGCGCTCGCGGCCGTGACCCTGGCTGCCTGCTCGACAGGCGAGGCAGATGTGGCTGCTTCACCTCCCGCGTTTGATGGCTCGCACGTCTCCGCATCCTCGTTCGCCGCCGCGGCCGAGGTCGAGGGCGTTACCGTAATCGACGTGCGCACGCCCTCCGAATATGCCGAGGGTCACCTTCCCGGCGCGGTCAACATCGACGTGGAGGATGCCACCTTCGCCGACAAGGTCGCCCAGCTCGACCCCGCTGCCGACTACGCCGTGTATTGCCGCTCAGGCAATCGCTCGCGTGTCGCGGTCGATTACATGACTCAGGCCGGAGTCACGCACACCGTGGGACTCGAGGGCGGCATCGGCGCCTGGACGGGTTCGATCGAAAAGTAGCGCCTGCTGGCGCAGCACGAAAGCGAGGGCCCCTCCGCAAGGAGTGGGCCCTCGCTGCGTAGGGGCTCGTTTCTGCGGCGTTAGACGCGGTGGCGTGCTTCCACCAGGGCGTATGCACCGACCCAGGCCCAAGACCTGACAAAGGTCCTACGGTTTAGGACCTTTGCGGCCGGGAAGGCCACACGTTGCGCCTAGGTGACGCACGGACGGTGACCTAGGACCCGGGACCATTGACCGACACAATGTCCCGAGTTTTCGCATAACCTCGGCAGTGGAAGGCCCGATAGGGCAATCACAAGGAGGACGATCCCCATATGACCACCACCGCCCCCCAGCCAGGCGCTCTCGCCGCGAACGACACGACGTCGGTCGCCGCCGGAATCGACATTCTCGTCGCGAACGGCCTCAAGGCCCTCGCCGAGTACGCGTCGAGGACCCAAGAAGACGTGAACTACTACGTCAAGAAGGCGTCCGTCGCCGCGCTGAACCAGCACGGAGTTCTCGCCCTGCAGGCCGTCAAGGAAACCGGCCGCGGCGTGTTTGAAGACAAGGCAGTCAAGAACCTTTTCGCGTGTGAGCACGTGACCCACTCGATGGCCCCCATGAAGACCGTGGGCATCATCAGCGAGGACCCCATCACGGGAATCACCGAGATCGCCGAGCCCGTGGGCGTCATCGCCGGTATCACCCCCGTGACCAACCCGACCTCGACCGCGATCTTCAAGTCGCTCATCGCGATCAAGACGCGTAACCCCATCATCTTTGGCTTCCACCCGAGCGCTCGTGAGTGCTCGATCGCAGCGGCCAAGATCGTGCGCGACGCGGCCATCGAGGCAGGCGCCCCCGAGCACTGTGTCCAGTGGGTCGAGATTCCCTCGCTCGAGGCCACCGGCGCGCTCATGAACCACCCCGACGTCTCGATGATCCTCGCCACCGGTGGTAACGCCATGGTGAAGGCGGCGTACAGCTGCGGCAAGCCCGCCCTCGGCGTCGGCGCAGGCAACGTGCCCGCGTACGTCCACAAGTCGGCCAACCTCAAGCGCGCGATCAACGACCTCGTCATCTCGAAGGCCTTTGACAACGGCATGGTGTGTGCCTCCGAGCAGGCCGTCATCCTCGACAAGGAGATCTACGCCGAGGCGATGGGTCTGTTCGACCGCCTTCACGCCTACAAGGTCACCAAGGACGAGAAGGCCAAGCTCGAAGAGTTCATCTTCGGTGCCACCGCTGGTGGCGCGAACTGTGCAGGAGCCAAGCTCAACCCGAACGTCGTGGGCAAGAGCCCGCAGTGGATCGCTGAGCAGGCCGGTTTCTCGGTTCCCGAAGAGACCTCGATCATCCTCGCCGAGGTCAGCGAAGTCGGACCCAACGAGCCTCTCACGCGTGAGAAGCTCGCCCCGGTCCTCGCGGTCCTCAAGTCGAACGACACCGAGCAGGGCCTCAAGTACGCCGAGCAGATGGTGGAGTTCTCCGGCCTGGGTCACTCCGCTGCGATTCACGCGACCGATGAAGACCTCATCAAGGAGTTCGGCAAGCGCTGCAAGGCGATCCGCATCATCGTGAACTCTCCCTCGAGCCACGGTGGCATCGGCGACATCTACAACGCGTTCCTGCCCTCGCTCACGCTTGGCTGTGGTTCGTACGGCAAGAACTCGGTGTCGAACAACGTCACCGCACTGAACCTCATCAACGTGAAGCGCATCGGCCGGAGGAACAACAACATGCAGTGGTTCAAGGTTCCTTCCAAGACCTACTTCGAGCCCAACGCAATCCAGTACTTGAAGGACATGAACGCCGTCGAGCGCGTCACCATCGTGACCGACGCGACGATGACCCGCATCGGCGTCGTCGACAAGATCATCGACGTGCTGCGTCGCCGGTCGAACCTGGTCTCGCTGCAGATCATCGACAACGTCGAGCCCGAGCCGTCCATCAAGACGGTCACGGCCGGTGCGGAGATCATGCGGGCCTTCAAGCCCGACACGATCATCGCAATCGGTGGTGGCTCGCCCATGGACGCCGCGAAGGTCATGTGGCTCATGTACGAGCACCCCGACATCGTGTTCTCGGACCTCAAGGAGAAGTTCTTCGACGTCCGCAAGCGCGCGTTCCAGTTCCCCAAGCTGGGCGAACTCGCCAAGCTCGTCTGCATCCCGACCACGTCGGGTACCGGCGCCGAGGTGACGCCGTTCGCGGTCATCACCGACACCGAGACGGGCCGCAAGTACCCGCTCGCGGACTACGCGCTCACGCCCACCGTCGCGATCGTTGACCCGGTGCTCACCGCCAACCTGCCTGCGCGGGTTGCGGCCGACTCCGGAATGGACGCCCTGACGCACGCCACCGAGGCCTATGTCTCGGTGTACGCGAACGACTTTACCGATGGGTTAGCCCTCCAGGCCATCCGCCTGGTGTTCGAGAACATCGAAGAGTCGGTCGTTGTGGGTGGCACCGCGATCAAGGCCCGCGAGAAGATGCACAACGCCGCAACGATCGCCGGTATGGCGTTCGGTAACGCGTTCCTCGGCCTCGTGCACGCCATGAGCCACGTCACCGGGTCCATGTACCACGTGGCACACGGTCGCACCAACGCGATCTACCTGCCGCACGTGATCCGCTACAACGGCAAGGTTCCTACCAAGCCCACGTCGTGGCCCAAGGCGGAGTCCTACATCGCTCCCGAGCGTTTCCAGGACATCGCGAAGATGCTCGGCCTTGCGCACGAGACGCCGGAAATCGCAGTGGAGGCCTATGCCGTCGCCTGTGAGGAACTGCGTGCCAAGCTGGGCATCGAGCCCTCGTTCCAGGCTGCGGGAGTCGACGAGGTCGAGTTCATCGCGAGCCTCGACACGTTGGCCATGCAGGCCTACGAGGACCAGTGCGCACCTGCCAACCCGCGCATGCCCATGATCGACGACATGAAGATCATGATGGAGGCCGCTTACTACGGCATCACGTGGGACGAAGTGAAGGCCCGCAAGGCCGACGCGGTTGTCGCCAAGGATGCAGCGCCCGCAAAGGCATCGAAGAAGACCCAGAAGTAGCACGGGTTTTCTGACTTAAGACAGCAGGTAGGGACCTCGGTCCCTACCTGCTGTTGTCATGTCAGGGCAGACTTTCTCGTGGGGAGCCGTTGGGAGGGGACACCCGGCGGCTCTAAGGGCCCGGCGCAATGGGGAGCCGGGCCCTTTCCTCATGTCTGGGCACCTTTTTCAACGCGCTGCCGGGCTGTGTAGCGCCGAGCGGGCCCCTGCCGCGCCGGTAGACTCGGTTCCCATGGCCATTGACTTTCCCGCCGAACTCCAGGCGCTCCGCAGTACGTTCGGCCAAATCGAGGCCGTGCTTGAACCCAGCCGGCTCGAGGAAAAGATCATCGACCTCGAGGCCGAGGCATCGGCTCCAGGCCTGTGGGACGATCAAGACCACGCGCAGGCGGTGACCAGCGCGCTGAGCGTCACCAAGACCGAGCTCGACCGTATCCGTGCCTTTGAGAGCCGCATTGACGACCTCGGGGTCTTGGTCGAGATGGGGGTCGAGGGCGACGACGCCGACACGATGGCGGAGGCCGAGGCGGACCTTGCCGTGCTCAAGAAGGACCTCGGCGCGATGGAGGTCCGCACCCTCATGGCGGGCGAGTGGGACGAGCGCAATGCGGTCGTCACGATCCGCTCCGGCGCAGGCGGCGACGACGCGACCGACTTTGCCGAGATGCTCCTTCGGATGTACTTGCGGTGGGCGGAGCGCCACGGTTACGCCGCGAAGGTGCTCGACACCTCATATGCGGAGGGTGCAGGCATCAAGTCCGCCACCTTCGAGGTCAACGCGCCGTACGCGTTCGGCACCCTCTCGGTCGAGGCCGGCACCCACCGCTTGGCCCGCATCAGCCCGTTTGGCTCCGCCGACAAGCGCCAGACGAGCTTCGCCGCCGTGGAGGTCATCCCTCTCATCGAAGGCACCGACCACATTGAGGTCCCCGAGACTGACATCAAGGTGGATGTCTTCCGCTCCTCCGGACCTGGTGGCCAGTCCGTCAACACGACCGACTCGGCGGTGCGCCTGACGCACCTCCCCACGGGTCTCGTGGTGTCGATGCAGGACGAGAAGAGCCAGATTCAGAACCGTGCTGCCGCGATGCGCGTGCTCCAATCCCGCCTGCTGCTGCTGAAGAAGGAACAAGAGGCGGCACAGAAGAAGGAACTCGCGGGAGACGTCAAGGCCTCGTGGGGCGACCAGATGCGTTCGTACTTCCTGTACGGACAGCAGCTCGTCAAGGACCTGCGAACGGGCCAGGAGTCGGGAAACCCCGAGCGAGTCTTTGATGGCGACATCGACGACTTCATCGATGCAGGCATCAGGTGGCGCAGGGCCGAGCAGAACGAGGCTTAGCCGACCGTCGACGCCGGCAGTCGAGCGGTGTGCTCACGCCTATGACCGTATCGCGGGCCTCGGACACACGCCACGGGTCGTCTGTGAGCCATACGACACGCTTATAGGCGGCGCGTGCTCCCCATTTACCACAAAACGCGTACTTACCATGCTACGAGGTACGGGTCAGACCCCCCGTTTCCAAAGGCTGCCGTGATTCGACTCGACAACATCTCCAAGGTCTACGCCAGGGGTGCCCGCCCCGCGCTGGACGATATCTCCGTGGAGATTGAACGGGGAGACTTCGTGTTTCTCGTGGGCTCATCAGGCTCAGGAAAATCGACCTTCCTCAAGTTGATTCTGCGCGAGGAGCGCCCCACGTCCGGCGAGGTTCACGTCGCAGGCAGGGACCTCAATCGGCTCTCCAGCTGGCGCGTGCCACGCCTGAGGCGCGAGATCGGGGCGGTATTTCAGGATTTTCGCCTGCTCCCCAATAAGACGGTGTTCGACAACGTCGCGTTCGCACTCGAAGTGATCGGCAAAAAGCGTCACCACATCCAGTCGATGGTCCCCGAGACTCTTGAGCTGGTAGGTCTCGCTGGCAAGGAAAAGCGCTTCCCCCATGAGCTTTCTGGCGGTGAGCAGCAGCGCGTCGCTATCGCGCGCGCCGTCGTCAACCACCCTCCCATCCTGTTGTGTGACGAACCCACGGGGAACCTCGACCCGGGCACGTCGATCGGAATCATGCGCTTGCTCGACCGCATTAACCGCACCGGCACCACCGTCCTCATGGCCACGCACGACGACGAGATCGTCGACCAGATGCGCAAGCGCGTCATCGAGCTCAAGGGCGGTCAGCTGATCCGCGACCAAGACCGCGGCGTTTACGGGGTGGAGCAGTCATGAGGCTCAGGTTCATCTTTGGTGAGGTCTTCAGCGGACTGCGCCGCAACGGCACCATGGCGCTTTCCGTCGTCCTCGTGACCTTCGTGTCGCTCACGTTTGTGGGTGCCGCGGCGCTCACTCAGATGCAGGTCGACAAGCTCAAGGGCGACTGGTACGACAAGGTCGAGGTCTCTGTCTTTCTGTGCCCGGACAACTCGTCGAAGATTCAGTGTGCCTCGGGCAGGGCCACGACTGCTCAAGAGAACGCGATCAAGGCCGTGCTTGATGACGGCGCCGTGGCTCCGCTCGTCGAGACCGTGGAGTACGAATCGCGCGACGAGATGATCGAGAACCTGCACGCTCGGGATACCAACAATCAATTCAGCGCTCTCACTGCGGATGACGGCCAGGCGAGTTTCCGCGTCAAGCTCACCGACCCCACGCAGTTCGAGGTGGTCGCCGATGCGATTCAGGGGCTAGACGGAGTAGAGGAAGTCCAGGACCAGCGCGAGATCTTCTCGGGCCTCTTTAGCCTGCTCAACGCGGCCACGCTCGTAGCAGCGGGGCTCGCGGCGATCATGCTGCTTGCGGCCGTCCTCCTGATCACCACCACGATTCGTTTGAGCGCGCTCAGCCGCCGCCGCGAGACCAACATCATGCGCATGGTGGGAGCCTCTCGCGGGCTGATCCAGCTTCCGTTCATGCTCGAGGGTGCGGTCGCTGCCACGCTTGGGGCCCTCATGGCCATCACCGGTCTGTGGTTCTCGGTGCGTTACCTGGTCGAGGACTGGCTCAGCCAGTCGGTGACGTTCGTTGACTACATCGGAGGCGCGGACGTCCTCATCGTCGGGCCCTGGCTGCTCGTGGTCGCCATCGGGCTTGCAATCGTCGCGTCGCTCGCGACGCTAGGAAGGTATACACGCGCATGAGACGAATCACTGGTGTGTCTCGACCGCTCAAGGTCGCAGCCGCGCTCGCCGTTGCGGCGATGCTGGGGACCGCCGCGAGCAGCGTTGCTCAGGCAGAAGGCGTGGTTCCCGCGTGGTCGAGCTATGACGACGACATCGCGCAGGCCAATAAGGACAAGGCCCAGCAGCAGGCCTATGGGGAGCAACTCGAAGGCTCCATCAGCGCCACCGACACGGCTATTGCCGACGCGACGCTCAAACTTCAAAAGCTCAACGATCAGCTTCCTGCGGTCCAAGAGGAGTATCGCCTCGCCCAGGAGGTGCTCGCTTCCGCACTGTTGCAGCAGACGATCGTGGCCAGCAAGCTCGAGGCCGCGCAGGCGGAGGACGCCGCGCTCACCGAGCAGATCGCCGCCGACGACCTGACGATCGCCGAACTCCGACACGTGCTTGCCGAGTATGCGCGCGCCGAGTATCAGGGCGCTCAAGAGGACACCTCCCTGAGCATCATCTTTGGCGCGAGCACCGTGGACGAGTTCGTGGACGACTACGCCTACCGAGAGACCACGACTCGGGTCCAGGCCAACTCACTCGACGATGTCGAGGAGCTCGCCGCGGTGAACCGTAACCGTCAGACCAGGCAAGAGGCGGTGAGGGACTACATCGAGGACCTCAAGGTTCAGGCCGACGCACTCGTGGAACAGACCCAACAAGCCTCGGATGCGGCGGCCGCGAAAAAGGCCGAGGTCGAACAACTGCTCGCCGATGCGCAGGACCTCAAGGAATACCTCGACGCGCAAAAGGCGTATTACCTTCAGCAGCAGGCGGAGGCCGAGGCCAACCAAGCGGCTCTCTTGGCCCAGCTCGACACGCTGTGGAAGAAGAAGCTCGCAGAGGAATCCGTCAACGGGACCGGATCGCTCGTCAAGGGCTTCCTGAGCACTCCCACCGCCGTGCCGTACATCACGTCGAGTTACGGGATGCGCTTCCACCCGATTTACCACGTGTGGCGGCTTCACGCGGGCACCGACTTCCGTGCATATTGCGGCACGCCGATTATGGCTGCGGCCGATGGCACGGTCGAGTGGGCTAAGTATGTCGCGGGCCTCGGTAATCAGGTCATGCTCTACAACGGCGTCATCAGCGGCAAGGTGCTCTACACGAGTTACAACCACCTGGCGACGTTCAACGTGAGTGCAGGTCAGAAGGTCAAGCGTGGCGATGTGGTGGGCTACGAGGGCACAACGGGAACGTCCACCGCATGCCACCTGCACTTCGAGGTGTATGTCAACGGACAGACCGTGGACCCGATGACTCTGATCGCCGCCTGGTAGGCCACTTCATGTGTGTCCCGTGCGGGCGTACACTGGTCGGTCGCGCCCCATCGGCGCTACGCGTTCGACTACACGGGAGGTGAGCCATGGCCGACGACATCAAGGTAGTGGCGACCAATCGGTCGGCGCGCCACGACTTCTTCATCGACGATGTGTTCGAGGCAGGGATGGTGCTTCTGGGCACCGAGGTGAAGTCCCTGCGTGAAGGTCGTGCGACGATCGGTGATGGCTATATCCACATCGAAAACGGCGAGGCGTGGGCAGAGAATCTCCACATCCCCGAATACCTGAACGGCACGTGGACCAATCACGCGCCGAGGCGCAAGCGCAAGCTGCTCCTCAACTCCTCCGAGCTCGACGAGCTCGCGATCAAGACCCGCGAAAAGGGATTCACCATCGTCCCCTTGCGCCTGTACTTCCTCAAGGGTCGAGCAAAGCTCGAGATCGGCCTGGCTCGAGGCAAGCACCTGTACGACAAGCGGCAGGCCCTTAAGGAGAAGCAGGACACGCGCGAAGCGCAGCGAGCGATCAGCACAAGGGGCCGCGACTAACAGTCGAGCACCCTAGGCGCCGCGTGCCATCGAGTGGGCTCAGGGTCGACGGGGCATGATGAGGGGATGCGAACCCTCGGTGTGATCCTTGCTGTGGCCTTTGTCGCCCTCACCCCCGCAGCCGCATCGGCCGCCTCGAACCCCGACGTGCCCGGCAGGGAGATCACGCGGTGGGACGAGACGTTCACGCTGCAGCAAGACGGCTCCGTGGACGTGCGACTCGAGTTCGATTTCGACTTTGGCAACGACCCTGGGCACGGCCCGTATCTGGTGCTGCCCACGCGCCAGGGGTACGACGATACGTACGACAGGAAGTACCGGACCACAGGTATCTCCGCGTCAAGCCCTACGGGTGCGCCTGCGGGCGTGAGCCTCGACGAGGGCAGGTCGTATACGGACGTCAAGATTGGCGACCCGAACGTCGACGACGTGTCCGGGGTTCAGACGTATGTCGTGACCTACTCGGTGGCTCATGTCATGAATACGACGGACGCCGCGCAGACCACGTCGAGTGCCGTGGGTGATGAGTTCTATTGGAACGCGGTGGGCGACGCGTGGACCGTCCCGATTGCGAACGCGAAGATCACCGTGGTTTCGCCCGTCGAGGCGACGGACGTGCAGTGCTTCGCCGGCAGGCGGGGGACGGGAACCGCGTGCGACGGTCACTCGGTGAGCGGGTCAACGGTCACGCTCACCCAGGTCTATCTCGCGCCAGGCCAGCCCTTCACCGTGGATATCCTTTACCCCCTAGGCTCCTTTTCGTCCGATCCCCAGCTGGTTGACAAGAGCGACTTCAAGGCGGCGTTCGCCGTCAACGGGGTGACGGGCGGTGCCGCCGCGGTCATTCTTGCCGGCGGGCTTGTCCTCTTGGGTCGCAGGCTGAGCACTTCTGCGGTTGACAAGCAGTATGAGGGTCTCGTTCCGGGACTGACCCCGGTTGGAGGCGCCGATGGCCCCGAGGTCAGGCGAAACTACAGGTCGCCCGTGGCGGCACGATTCGAGCCGCCGGTGGGCATGCGACCAGGGCAGATCGGCACCCTGATCGACGAGAAGGCGGACCCCCGCGACGTCACAGCAACACTCGTGGACCTCGCGGTGCGTGGGTACCTGCGCATCGACGATGCCGGAGAGAAGACCACGGGTCTGTTCTCGAAGGAACAGGACTACACGTTGGTCAAACTGCGGGGGAGGGACTCCGCGTTGTTCCCCTATGAAGCCGCGTTGCTCGACGCGCTCTTCGCCGGCAGGGACCAGGTGACACTGTCCGACCTCAAGACCACCTTCTCGACCTCGATGGCGAGCGTGCAGAAGGACCTGTACGCGAACGTGACGCTGCTCGGGTGGTTCCGGAGCAATCCGCAGTCTGCTCGCCTCGCGTGGGCCGGGGCGGGGCTCCTAGGGCTATTCCTGGGGGTCGTTGGAACCTTCGTGCTCGCTTCGACCACCAGCTACGCGCTCGTGCCCGTGCCGCTGATCCTGCTGGGCACGATCACCCTGGCGACAGCCCGCAACGCCCCTGCGCGTACGGCGAAGGGAACGGCGGCGCTGCAGGAGGCGCGCGGCTTCGAGCTCTACGTCACCAAGGCGGAGGCCAATCAACTGCGGTTCGAGGAGGGCGAGGACTTGTTCTCCAAGTACCTCCCGTATGCAATCGCGTTCGGCGTGGCAGACAAATGGGCCAAGAAGTTTGAGGAGCTTGCACAGCAGGGTCGTCACCTCGCCGAGCCCACGTGGTACGGCGGTGGATTCGTCTACGGAGCCTTCTGGGCGAATGCCGCAGGGCTTGGCGATCGCATGACCCAGTTCGCGTCCTTTGCCGATACCGCGATGACGGCACCGACGCCTGGATCGTCAGGGGGTTCGGGCTTTGGCGGAGGCGGAGGCTTCTCTGGAGGCGGCGGCGGGGGCGGTGGCGGCGGCGGCTGGTAATCCAGGTCGCGGCCGCCAGCGAGGCCGCCATGTGGATGTGGCTCATGATTCCGGGGCCCGCGCAAGGGGACGTCGGATCGTTACCCCTCCCGGCCGCTGCCGGCTCACTGCAAGGCTTGGCGGGGCCGGGCCTGTAGCCTCAAGGAGTGCCTGCTCTCCGAGTCCCGCTCCACCTGCGGTGGTCGGATGTTGACGCCTACGGGCATGTCAATAACGTGGCGATCGTCGGGCTCCTGGAGCAGGCGCGTGTGCTTGCCTTCTGGGGGGATGCGGACCCGATCCTGCCGCCTCTGACGTCGTCGTCCGACGTGTGGGTCCTGGTGGCCGATGTCGCGGTGTCCTATAAGCACGTGATTGATCACCGGACGGAGCCGATCGTCGCCGAGATTTCGATTCCCAAGGCCGCAGGCGCGAGTTTTGTGATCGCGTACCGCTTGCTGGTTGACGAGCTCGAATGCGTCACCGCGACCACGACGATGGCGCTGGTATCCGCCGCGACGGGGGCTCCCACCCGGATGCCGCCAGAGTTGCGCGCGCAATTGCTCGCCTTTAGTGAGACCGCGTGACGCGCGCCAAGTAGACCGCGTCTGGGGCTAAAGAACGACGTCGGCGGCTTAGGCATGCCTTACTGTCAATCCATGCTCACGCTCCCCCAAACCGTGGACGTCCACTCCCACGCCGCTGTCCACAAAGTCGAACTGATGCGCACCCCCTCGCGCCTTCTCGTGTCCGCGATGCTCGCGGGCATGTGGATCGGGGTGGGCGACGTGCTGATGTGGTCCGCAGGTGGAGCATTCTTTGTGCAGGACAATCCGGCAACCAAGCTCGTCGCGGGTAGCGTGTTCGCCGCGGCGCTCACCATCGTGGTGTTCGCTGGTTCGGAGCTCGCTACCTCGGCCATGATGGTCCTCCCGCTTGGAGCGCTCCGCCGCGCGATCTCGTGGAAGCAGGCCGCGTTGGCTCTGCTGGCGGTGTTCTTCTCCAACATGATCGGTGCCTTCGCGTTTGCGTGGGTCATGATCCAGACGGGCCTGCTCCACGCAGGGGCCGCACACGACTTTTGGGCGAGCTACCTCGAGGGCAAGATCGAACACAGCCCCGCGGAGCTGTTCTGGCGCGGAGTGATGTGTAACGTCCTGGTCGCATGCGCCACGTGGGCCGCGGCCCGACTCAAGAGCGAGGCGGGCAAGGCCATCATTATCTTCTGGTGCGTACTCGGCTTCGTGGCCTCGGGCTTCGAGCACGTCGTCGCCAACATGACCACGTTCGCGATCGGCCTGCTGGGTGGGGGAGTCGACGTCACCTGGGGCGATTTCGGAATCAACATGCTCTCCGTGGGCGCGGGCAACCTCGTGGGCGGTGCGGTCGTCATCGGCTTCGCGTACGCGTACGTCGCTGGCAAGAGCGACCACTCAGACGCCGCAGATGCTCCCGCTTCCGAGGAGCCCGTTTCCGCGCGCTAGAGCGGGCTACTAGCCGCCGTCGGATCCCGTCGGTGCTCAGGAGCGGGTCTGCAAAACCCTGCAACGGGGGTCCTGGCGGCCGATGGACCTTGCAGGGGCAAGCCGACTGGCAGGGAATTCATCGATGAACAAGGCTCTGAACGCCACTTTGCTCGAACGTGTGTCGGATGGCATCTACTTTGTCACTCGTGACCGCCGCATCACGTATTGGAATCGCGGCGCGGGAGAGATCACCGGCTATTCCGCGGAAACCGTCGTCGGTAGAAGCTGTGCGGAGGGATTGCTCCGCCACGTGAACGATGCGGGGCGGCAGCTGTGCCTGCACGGTTGCCCCTTGGCAGGCGTCATGAAGGACGGCGTGCCGCGAACCGCCGAGATCTACCTGCATCACAAGGACGGACATCGTGTACCCGTCACCGTTCGCAGTGAGCCGATTCTCGACGAGACCGGGGCGATCATCGGCGCTGCCGAGGTGTTCACGAGCAGGACCCCTGTCGACTCATCCGCGGTCAACAAGCGCCACGACGACGGGTCGGTCGACCCGGTCACAGGGGTGGCCGTGCGGCGCATCGGCGAACTTCAACTCGAATCCCTGATGCACGCGGCCACCGAGGGCACGAGGAGCCTGGGCCTGCTCTTCATGGACGTGGATCGCTTCAAGTCCGTCAACGACACGTTCGGCCATCGGGTAGGTGACGAAGTTCTCCGCATGGTCGCGAAGTCGATGGCGAGCGCCGTGACAACGGGCGACACGGTGGTGCGGTGGGGAGGCGAGGAATATGTCGCCCTATTGCCAGGGGTCGACCAGGTCTCGCTCGAGGCGGCCGCGGAACGCATTCGGATGCTCGTGGAGAACTCCTGGATACAGCAAGACGATGCGCAGGTTCGGGTGACGGTTTCCATCGGGGCCACGATGGCGACGGCTACGGACACCGAGGAAAGCGTGATGGATCGCGCCGATCGCCTCATGTACGCGAGCAAGCATGCCGGGCGCAACCTCGTCACCAGCGACCACGGCACCCTCACGAGCCCAGCGGACCCGCCTCTGACCGGCACACAATTGCCGTGGACCATGCCGGGCGTTGTCGACGTTGATGGGTTCGGGGACGGCTGACCGTAGGATTTGCTGACTGGAGGATCGCCGGATTCCTTGAACACCCGGCTCGCCGCGCCCACCTGGGCGCCTGCCTCCATACTGAATGCCATGGACATGGCCATGAACGCGTCTATGGAGCCCATCTACCGTCGCGCCACCGCGCGCGGACGCATGCCCGGGCTCCCGGCGGAATTCGGCGACATCGTGCGGGCGGGGTTCATCCGGTCTGGTGAGCGGCTCTTCCTTGCTCGTCCCACAACCACAACGCCACCGCCGGTGAGCTTCGATGGCTTCGACGCCGAGGGATGGGTCAACAAGCTCCTCCTAGCCACCGAGACGGCGCCTTTCGTGCTGTCATGGCGAGCCGAACTGCTACGGGACGGGCTGGCCGTGGCCAAGCGACTCATGCCTAAGGCCGTCGCCCTTACCGAGTTGCCTGTGCAGATTCTGATCAGTCTGCAGTCGGGCCTCGACCACATCGATCCCGAATGCGACTTCGCGACGGGGGCCCTGCACTTGCGCCTTGTCCGCTGCGCGCAGGATGACCTTGCCATCGCCGTCGATGAATTCGCGCAACCCGTGTTGGTTCTCACTGCGGTCGCTTCATCCGAGGCAGACGAGCCCGTATCCGCTCACTAGAGAGGGCCGCTAGCCGCCGTCGGACATCCCGCGTACACTGAAGGAACAACTCCACAGGGGATGATCGGTTTCGACGTGTGTGTGTATTGCAGGAGAAGCGGGCCAAGGATGCTGGGTTATCTTGTGAACGCCCCCAGCAACTTATAGGTGCCGAAACTAAGCGCACCGACTTCGCCCTCGCTGCTTAAGCGAGCGCAATGAAGTCCGTCAGCCTAGGTTTGTTCTCGACCTAGTTCCTGGCGTCATCTAGAGAACTTGCTGGTTGCTGGCGTCGCAGCGGCAACCGGGACTTTTACTGTGACTGGGCCCATCCCACTTGCTCGCCTGATGCGGGAGGGGGGCCGAGAAATAGCTCTCAGGCTGCGCCCGGAGAAGTCTTGTTTTTGCACATGCGGACGCGGGTTCGATTCCCGCCATCTCCACTCATCCCTGTTCGTTGATGTCAACGGCCGCTTAAGCCTTCGGGCTGGGCGGCCTTTGTCATGCCGTCTAGGACCTGAGCGGCTCGGTGTCCTCGACGCAGACGCGGTTGCGTCCGGATTTCTTGGCGGCGAAGAGGAGCTCGTCCGCCCGATGCAACAGCGTGTGCTGGGAATCCTCGGCGTTGGCCCAGGACACTCCTGCACTCATGGTCATCGGCAGGTCGCTCACAATCTGCCGCAGGTCCGTGTTGGCCACGGCGTCGCGGAGCTCCTCGAGGCGTTGTGCTACCTGCTCCTGAGTGAGTCCTTCGAGCACCACCAGGAACTCCTCTCCGCCAAGCCGCGCGGCAAAGCACCGTGACGAGGAATCGCCCCCTGCGGTGGCCGCGAGGGCCAAGAGTCGCGCGACCTCCACCAGCACCGCGTCGCCGGCGGCATGCGAGTACGTGTCGTTGACCCGCTTGAAGTTATCGAGGTCGACCATGGCGGCGGCGATGACCTGACAGGGCGCGCGTGCGGCGAGCAGTCCCGGAAGGGTCTCGTCGACAAAGCGGCGGTTGTAGAGGCCCGTTAGCGGGTCCCTGTGCGCCTCTCCTCGCAGTCTGTTGGCCTCGGCCCGCACCTCGTTCGTCTCGAGCAACTCTTGGCGCAGTTTTGACTGCGCGGCGCGCTGCTCTGAGATAAGGGCCTTCTCTGCTGCGTGCGAGGCCTTGAGGCCATAGAAGGCCGGGCCAAAGTCGCCACGGGCGGCGTGCAATTCGGCCTGTTCTGCCTCCACCGAAACCAAGATCGAGGCGAGCCCGACTGAGGTTCCTAACGCGCGGCACTCGTCGAGGTGGCGCTGTGCGGCGTCGGTGTCTCCGAGGTGGCGCTGCGCCACGACGAGCGTGAGCAGGAACTCCGGAAGTGAGATGGCCTCGCGTGTCCTCTGTGCCTGGTAGGCGTCAATCGCCTGCTGTGCGGTGACGATTGCGTCTGCGTAGCGGCCCTCGGCGATCTGAATGCGAGCGACGGTGTCCAACACGTGGGGTCCCACGGGCTCATTGTGAGCGCGGCTGACCTCGATGAGCCGGTTGATGGTGGCCTGAGCCTGATCCATATCGCCTGCGATGAATTCGCCATAGGCACGGTTGTTCAGGCTCGTCATCAGTCTGGGGATATTGCCGTCTTGCGTGGCGATGTCCTCGGCCTGCTGATAACGCAGGCGAGCCTCGAGAGGGGCCCCACATTCGTCCAACGCGTCGGCCAACCGGATCAAGTACAACGCCCTGACGGGGGTGGGCGGCTGAGTGTCGAGAAGCTCTAATGCCTTGACAGTGTGTTCGAGGGACGCAGCGAGGTCCCCGACTTCGCGGTACGTCCAGGCCAGGATCAGATGGCTGCGCGCTTGGAGGCGGACGTGGCCGTTGGCGGTGGCGTATTCGTTGATCGGCCGCAGCATCCTCATCGTTTCAGCTATCTCGCCCCGCTGGCACGACAGTTCGGCGGACAATAGTCGCGCACGCCAGACACACTCCATGTCGCCGAGCGCCTCAGCTGCCAACTCAAGACGCTCGACTTCGCCGTCGGCGGCGAGTTCCCATCCTGGTCGATCCTCGAGCGCGAGTAGGGCGCGGTCAACATCGTCCCTGGTCTCGCGGTTAGGCAGGATGATGCTCATACGTGGCCTATCGGCTCATTCGCTCCGCGTTTAAGGGGACTGGGTGTGGTGAGGACTGACCGCGGCCACGAGGAGCGCGGAGCCCGCGTCGCCACCCTCGTCCTCTACGTTCCGCGCATCTCGGCCGAGGAACCCGTGAACTAGGTGGAGGACCCTCCGGCCATGATCAGTCGGGTGACGGTCTCCGCCGCGCGTTCCAGGTTGGCGCTTCCGTCGCGGAGGGCGGTCGGCAGGTCGGTGACTTGCCGAAGGATGGGCACCACGGCCACCACCGCGTCTCCGATCAGGTCGTATGCGTCGTCGCTGACCCTGCCGCCAAAGAGCACCGCGGGAACTCCCTCGGCCCCGGCTGCCTGGGCGACACCCCACGGCGTCTTGCCAGATGCGGTCTGCTTGTCGATCCCGCCCTCGCCCGTGAACAACCAGTCGGCCCCGGCGATACGTTCGCGAAGCCCGACAGCGTCGCGTACAAGTTCGACGCCGCTTTCGATCGTCGACTCGGTCGCCACGGCAAAGGCGGCGCCGAGGCCGCCGGCCGCGCCCGCGCCAGGAATCTCGCGCACCCGGCGTGAGAACGCGGGCTCGACCACGTCGGCCCAGCGAGTCAACACCGCCTCAAGAGCCTGCACATCGAGGGCGCTCGCGCCCTTCTGCGGGCCGTATACGGCGGAGGCTCCACTCCTACCGAGCAGTGGATTGGAAACGTCGGAGGCAATCCGGAATTTCGCGAGGCCCAAGCGAGTGTCGAGCGCACGCGTGTCGACCGAATCGAGGGTGACGAGGCCCCTGGCTCCTCGCGCGATCGGCAGTCCCTCGGCGTCGAGGAAGCGCGCGCCAAGGGCCGTGAGCATCCCCGTGCCCGCGTCGTTCGTCGCTGATCCGCCCAGACCGATCACGAACTGCTTTGCTCCACGGTCCAGCGCCGCGAGGATGAGTTCGCCGACCCCTCGTGACGTGGCGGCCCACACGTCGCGTTGGTCAGGGCGAATCTGCGCGAGCCCCGCAGCCTCCGCCACCTCGATCACCGCGAGGTGGCTGCCTTCGACGTATCCGAAGCGCCCGACGATGGGTCGATCGAGCGCGTTGTGACAGGGCGCCTCGACCCACTCGCCTTCCAGTGCAGTGATGAGTGCCTCGGTGGTTCCCTCTCCGCCGTCGGCCATCGGGACGAGGTCGCACTCGATCGCAGGGTCGACACGGTGGATCCCGCGCGCCATCGCCTGTGCGGCTTCGACCGAGGTCATGGACTCCTTGAAGGAGTCGGGCGCGCAGACGATCCTCATTGCGTCGGCCCGCCTCCGACTTTGACCTCTGGGCCGGACGCGGCGACGGTCTGGGTGAAGATCGATACCTTGCGCGTGTGCGAACCCACGTGGGAGGAGATGGCGGCGGTGGGCGGCGACATGGTGGGCCTTTCAGGTGGTGCATCACGTAGGCGGCTCAAGCGAGTATGCCTCGGCTGGCGTCGGTCGAGCCCTGTCCTTGAAGCCTCCCACTGCGCGGGCGTCTGCGCTCACCGCGCCTCCGTGGATTCGATGGTGCAAGTGCGCCGTGGCGAGTGGAATCGGCGGCGACCCGGGGGAGTTCCCAAATGACTGCTGGCGCGCGTTAGCGTAGGGCCATGGATAGGCGCGCACTCGGCAAGAGCGGAATCGAGGCCTCCGTGGTGGGGCTCGGCTGCAACAACTTTGGTCGCGTGGGGACGGTGACGGAGGGTCAAGAGGGCACGACCGCCGTCATGAACGCGGCGCTCGACGCCGGGGTCACGTTCTTCGACACGGCCGACATTTACGGTGGCGCGTGGGGTGTCAGCGAGACGCTGATGGCTGAAGCGCTCCGCGGTCGCAGGGACGAGGCCGTCATTGCGACCAAGTTCGGCCATATCGCGGTGGCGACGCCCTTGGATGCGGTGGGGCTCAAGGGCTCGCGCGCGTACCTCCGTGCCGCGGTTGACGCTTCGCTTTCGCGCCTCGGCATCGACGCGATTGACCTCTTCCAGCAACACACGCCCGACCCGAATGTCCCCATCGAGGAGACCCTGCTGGCGCTCGCCGAACTGGTCACGGAAGGAAAGATCAAGGCGTATGGCCACTCGCAGTTCTCGGTCGAGCAGGTGCATGCGGCCGACGCCGCTGCGGCCTCCCTTGGCGTGGTGCCCTTTGTCACGAGCCAGGACGAGCTGAGCCTGACAGCGAGGGCTGTCGAGGCCGACGGTAGGCTCGTGGCCGCGCACGAGGCTGGCATGGTCTTCCTGCCGTTCTTCCCCTTGGCGAATGGATTGTTCACCGGCAAGTTCACGCGCACCAAGCGCCCTGCTGGCACCCGCATCGCCGACCTGCGGCCGCATCTGGCCGAGGGCGCCGACTGGGACGCGATGGAGGCGTATCAGGCGCTGTGCGACGCTCGCGGTATCACGATGCTCGAGGCGACGATTGGCTGGTTCCTCGCTATGCCTGTGGTGGGGTCGGTCATTGCAGGCGCGACGCGCCCCGAGCAGATCGCCGCGAACGCTGCGGCCGCATCGGCATGGTCGCCAACGGCCGATGACATCGGGGCGATCGACCGGTTGTTTCCCGTCGCCTGAATTGACGGGGTGTCACCTCCCCCCGCGTCTCCTTTGAGTTTCGCTAGCATCGGAACTACTCAGTGATACTATCTACTAGTAGTCATTGAGGCTAGGTAGCAGAGCGAGAGGCTCGATCGTGGGCAAACAGATGACAGAGATGCTCAAGGGCACCCTGGAGGGAATCGTGCTCGCGAGCCTGGCTGGCAAGCCTGCATACGGATACGAGATCACGGCGTCGCTGCGCGACAAGGGGTTCGCGGACATTGCCGAGGGCACCATCTACGCGCTGCTGATTCGCATCGAGCAGCGTGGCCTCGTCGACGTGCAGAAGGCGCGTTCCGAAAAGGGCCCCCCGCGCAAGGTGTACTCGCTCAACGCCGCTGGGCAGGACTATCTCGAAGAGTTCTGGGCGACATGGAGCTTTCTCGCTCAACGACTGGATCAGCTCCGGCAGGAAGGTAAGTGACCATGTGGATCGAGAAGCTCATCGGCGACCTCGGTGACAAGAAGAGTTATCTGGAGTACAGGGCGCGTATCAAGAAGCTGCCCCAGGGTTACCGCGAATCGGCGCTGGCGCTCGAGCGCTATCTCATGAATATGGGCCCCAGCGACGACGGTGAGGCTCTCATTGCGATGCTGAACGACTTGGCCGATCTGCTCGAGCAGAGCGTCGCCGACAACACGCCGATCCGTTCGCTCGTTGGGGACGATCCTTTCGAGTTTGCGGAAGCCTTTCTCGACAACTACGCCGGAGGCAGTTGGATCCGCAAGGAGCGGACGCGGCTGGCCGATTCCATCGATCGCGCGACACGTTTGCAGCGCTGACGGCCCCGCGAGTCGAAATGCGGGCGCTCATCGCGAACGACGAAGGCCGCCACACCCCTGCGGGTGGGCGGCCTCTGTCTTGTGGCGTCACATGGGCCGAACGGTCAGACCCCTATCGGGAGAGCCCGTGCTTGGTCATCGAGTTCTTCTCCTGCGTCTTGAACAGATTGAAGCGGGGGAGGAACTTGTCCCAATCAATGATGTGCGAGTCGATCTCGGGGCCGTCGATGCACGCATGCTTGCGGACCGGCTTCCCCTCGATGACGACGGGCACCATGCATGCGCCACACATGCCCGTGGCGTCGACCATGATCGAGTTGAGGCTCGCGACACAACGAACGCCGTATGGGGCACTCAGGTCGCTCACCGCCCTCATCATGAACGGTGGGCCAATGGTGACGATCTCGGCGAGCGTGCGGCCCTTGCCGGCCTTATTCGCCTCGAGCATCTCCTCGAGCGGTCCAGTGACGAAGCCCTTGTAGCCAAGGGTTCCGTCATTAGTTGCGTAGATGACCGTGAGCTGGTCACCAAATTCTTTCTGAAGAAGGCCGACGCGCTCGTCCTCGCCGGTCCAGAACATCAGGTTCTCGCTGCGGAAGCCTGCAATGAGAGTGACGTGATTCCCTGTTTCGAGGTGAGCCTTCATGATCGGGTACACCGGGGGAAGGCCAAGGCCGCCCGCGGTGAACACGACCGTCGAATCGTCCGAGTAGCGCTCGACGTGGCTAGGCAGGCCCAGCGGCCCTGCGATGCCAGCGAATGACTCGCCTACTTCCATCTGATTCATCAGGATGCTCGACGTGCCCATGCCCTGAATCACGAGGCAGATGGTTCCGGCCTTCGTGTCCCAGTCGGCCAACGTGAGGGGAATGAGCTCGCCGCCATCCGACATCAGGACGCGAACGAACTGGCCCGCCTTGGCGGCATCGGCAACGACGGGGGCGCGCACCGTGAACTCCACGATGCCGTCGCTCAGCTGTCGCTTTGCCACGATGGTCGAGGCCGTGAGGCTGCGGTCCGTGTAGGCACCGGCCCTCACCACCATGTCGGGAACCTGCGCGATCGGGACATCGACGGCGCCGAGAATCTCCCTGGCGGCGGTCTGACCGTCACCCGCCGCGTTGACCGCCGTTGAGCCTCCACGGGCAGCGTCGCCGCCCGTGTAGATGCCCTCGAGCGTGGTCTGTTGCGAGCCCGCGTTCTCGAGAACGATCGTGCCCCACTTGGAGGTTGCCAGGCGCGGCTCGGAGTCCTTGATGATCGGGTTCGAGGCGTTGCCAAGAGCCATGATGACCAGGTCGGCCTTGATGGTCTCTGTGACTCCCGTGCTGATGGGCGCTCGGCGACCCGACGCGTCGGGCTCGCCCAACTCCATCTGGTCGATGACCGCGGCCTTCACGAACCCTGTGTCGTCACCGATGAACTCCGTGGGGCCCGCGAGCTGCTTGAGAGCGATGCCCTCTTCCAGTGCGTGGTGAAGCTCCTCGACACGGGCAGGCATCTCAGAGCGGCCACGGCGGTACACGATCGTGACGTTGCCGCCCAGGCGGCGAGATGTGCGCGCCGCATCCATCGCGGTGTTTCCGCCGCCGATGATGAGGATCTCCTTGCCCTTGATCTCGGGCAATGGAGTCTCGAACTCGTCGTTGAGGCCTTGCATGAGATTCACGCGGGTGAGGTACTCGTTCGCGGACATCACGTTGAGCAGGTGCTCGCCTGGAACGTTCATGAAGCGGGGGAGGCCCGCGCCCGTGCCTACGAAGATCTTCCAGAAGCCCGCGTCGCGTAGGTCCTGAAGCGTGGCAGTCTTGCCCACTACGAAGTTCATCACGAACTTGCCGCCCAGCAGGCGGATCTTCTCCACGACGTCGTCGATGAGGTCGTTGGGTAGACGGAACTCGGGGATGCCATAGCGCAGCACACCGCCGAGCTTGTGGAACGCCTCGAACACCGTCACCGGGTAGCCCTCGACGGCGAGGAGGTACGCGTTGATGAGCCCGGAGGGGCCGGAGCCGACGATCGCGATGGGAGGCTTGGTGCCCTGCTTCCACGGGTCGGCAAAGCCTGCGAATTTTTCCTGGTTCGCGTCAGGGAAGAGCAACTTCTCGCGCTGGGGAAGGAAGAACTCGATCTGGCCGATCGACATCGGCACCTTAAGAATGCACGACCCCTGGCACTGGAGTTCCTGGGGGCACACGCGTCCGGTGACGTCTGGCAGCGGGTTCGAGCCCTGAATCAGTTCGAGTGCCCCACGGAAGTCTCCGTGACCGATGCGGTCGATCATCTCGGGGATGTGAATGCGGACGGGGCAGCCGCCGATGCGCTCGTCCGTGCCCTTGGTGAGGCCTCCCAGTTCGCAGGGGCGCTCCTCGCACTGCTTGTCGCGCAGCACCTCGAGCCACACGAGCACATCCACCTCGCGCGGCGTGAGACCCAGATCCATATATCCCAGGTAGCCCTTGTTCACCAGGTCGAAGTCCTCGGCGCGCACGTCGGGTTCCCTGATGTACGGGGGAATGGCGACGTTCGCTGGCCATGACGCCGAGAAACCCTTGAGCATGGGGTAGCGGTCTGACAAGACGCGGTCGACCGCGCGGATGAACGAGCGCTTCTTACCGACGGGCAGGCTCCAGATAAACCTCATGAACACCGTGCTGGCGTCGCCCTCGCTCGTGAGGATGCTCCACAGCGACCGGAGGAAATCGTCGCTCAACTCGGGCTGCTGGAACTCCCATGAGGCCGCGGCAATCCCGTCGTCGATGAACAGGTCCCTGAACGAGGAGGGGTCGTCCACGAGCCGACGCTTCAGCAGGTCGAGCTGCTGCTTGAAGGTCTCGACACCTGCCGAACCCTCCAAGCCCTCCACCTCGTCGGCCGTGCTCTCGAGGGTATCTTTGGCGCCCAGATAGCGGCGTAGGTCGTCGTGAGGCGACCCCGAGGCCTTCACTGTGTCGTCAACGATGCTCATTTGATGATCTCCGCGTCGCATGAGGCCTTGACCCTGTCGATGCGCTTCTGAAGGTCAGGCGTGAGCTGGACCGTATCGAGCGCGCCAGGGACCATCGTGGCGACGGTTTGCGCTTCGCCGTCGATGATCATCGTCTTCTTCTCGAAGAACTGGGGGAGTTCCTGATAGCAGGTCCCGCAGTCGTTGCACTTGACCTCATCGGCCGGATCCAAGTAGATGGGGCCGGTTCCCTCCTTGGCGACCTCGGCGCACGACTCCGAAGGCGCCGCTGCCGTAGCGGTGGCAGTAGCCGCCGCTGCACTGTGCGTCACCGTCAGGGGAATTGCGGTCCGGCCTCGCGCGGGCGCCTTGCTCGACGCCGCGAGCGATGACATGGCCGTGGCGATGTCATCGAGCGAGCTTTCGCGCAACTGCAGGACCTCTTCGTACTGTGCCTTGAGAGCCTCGACCTCCTTGCGGTACTCGCTCGTGAGGTTGTCCTCGTGCTGCCCGGACAGGTACTGCAGCGTCTGCCAGAAGCGCTTGCGGTCCTCGACAAGGCTCACGATCGCCTCGGTGCAGGCCACCTTGATGAGGCGCTTGTCGGCGTCTGTCGCGTACACGAATGGCTCGTGGCCTTCGCGTGCCGCCAGGCTCATTTCGACGTACTCCGCGACCGGGGTGGCGGTCGCCTCTGCGTCCTTGGGCAGCTTGTGGAACTGCTTCTTGAAGCGGACCTCGCCGAGTGCGAACTCGGCGGGGGTGAGGGGCGTCTCCATCAATTCGAGCTGGCCGTTCGCGCCGATGAACTCGATCGTGCTGCTGGTCCACAGCTTGTTGACATCAGGGTTGCCGTCGAGCGAGAACCGCTCGCGCAGCATGGTGCCCTTGCTGGGGTCGTGCACGAACAGCGGGCTCATGCGGCTCTCGACCGCGAGTTGCGAACGCGAGTTGGACAGATCCTCTGCGATGCCGTTCTCAGTGCCACACGGTGTGTAGATGTCCATCACCGCGGCGCCCTCTTGGTAAGCGAGCATCCGCATTGCGGTGGTGAGGAAGTGTCCGTGCATCGCGGTCGACGTGGCGCTCGCGAACACGCCGGGGTGGAACGAAGCGAGCAGCGCGAGGTCCTTACGGCCCTCATGCTTTCCGGTGTGCGCCTTGCCCACCCTCGAGAGGTCGGCATCCTGGCCGATGAAGCTGGCCGTCGAAGCCTGGCCACCCGTGTTCGAGTACGCGCCCGTGTTGAGCACGAGCATCTTGATGGGGGTACCGCTCGCAAGCACGCGGGACATCGCTCCAAAGCCGATGTCGTAGCTCGCGCCGTCGCCACCGATCGTGAGGACGTTCGGCATGAGGTTGCGCTCGGCATCGGTGAAGTGGTGCCACGCCAGTGTGCTGAACTTCTTACCGTCGACCTCGGGGTCGAAGGCATCATCGAGCTCGAGGCGTGCCTGACGCACGGCCTTGACCTCGCTGACCTGAGCGGTGGCGATTCCCTCGTAGATGCCAGACGCAAGCGGCTGGGCGTCCTGGAACAGGCTGTTGACCCACGGGTCGAGATACGGCGTGAACGGCATCGTCGATGCGTAGACCGAGGAGCACCCGGTCGCGTTTGCCACCACGGTGGGGGCTGGGCCTCCGCCGGTGGGGCCTGCCTCCGAGAAGTACAGCGCCTTGTCGAGCTCGACCAGCAGGCGGCCAAGGCGGTCGCGACGGTCGCTTTCGGCATCGGCCAGGCCGTCACGCTTTGCCGTGATGTTCTCGATCAGTTCCTCGAGTTCTTCGATGTACGCGGTGCGGCGCTCGTCACCGAGCGCGCGGCTCATGGAGGTCACGAGGCGGATCGCGGTGACCTCACCACAGCCCTTGCAGGCGCCGTGGCCACCCGTGGTCGCGTAGTAGTTGGTGTGATCGAGCAGCATGCGCTTGATGTCGCCGTCGGGGCTCGTGGAGCCCTCGGTGAAGCGCTTGGGGGTGTTGGGCAGCTTGCTCATGAAGGTGAACTGCTCTTCGAGCGTGGCCAAGACGTCTTCGGTTTGGTCGACGGCGGTGAGGGCGCCCGCACCACAGACCTCGACACACTGGAGGCAGCCCGTGCACTTCCACGGGTCCACCGCGGCGGAGAACAGGCCGCCGCTTCCGGGGACCGCCTTTTCCATCGAGTCAAAGAATGGCCGCGTGCGTGCCACGGGGAAAGCCGCGAGGGTTGTCACCAGGTCATCCAGGTGGCGGCGCATGGACTTGTCTGCGTCGAGGCCCTTTGCGGATTCGGCGACGACCTCAGCGAAGCTGCGGTCCGTCTTGTCCTGACGGTACGACTCGCGGACGCGCTCGGCCAGCGGGTAGACCTTCGCACGCAGGCTCTCGCGCTGGCCCTCGGTGGCGTCGATGCTCGCGATGCCAGTGAGGAGCAGGTCGTGGATCTCGTGAACCGTATTCGGGATCGCGACGTCGGGGCAGACCATCGCGCAGTCGAGGCAGCCGGTGCACTTGGAGGCGTTGAAGACGGGTGCCACCCTGCGGAACAGCCCCTTGTCCTTGGTCTGGCCGGTTCCCACAGGCATGAACATGCCGGTACCAGGCAGAACGGGAGTCTCGCCGATGGTGCCCTCGCGGAACGGGCGGGCCATCAGGTCCTCGTAATACGCGGGGTCGAACAGGTTGCTCGAGCGCGGCTCTGCGGCCGTGGGGCACATCGAGGCGGAGACCGCACCGGTGTTGAGCAGCGGTACCGCGTGCTTGTTGTCTGCCTCGACGAACTCAGGCGCGTTGTAGTCGACGAGGGCCGTGGCCGCGATGCCGTCCTTGATGACCAGCATGTTGGCGTCGACGACCGCAGTGCCCTTGCCGCCGAACTTCTTGGCGATCTGGGCCCGCACCTTCTCGGTGATGGCCTCTTCCGTGGCCCCAGAGGACACCCTGTCGACGTGGCCGGCCACCGCACCGATGAACGCGATGCCCATCATGCGGGTCTGGAGTTCCGCGGTCGGGGCGTGCTTCTTTGCCACCGTGAACGCGTCGACGATGAGGAAGTTGATGTGCTTGTCGCGGATGGTGCGTCGCGCATAGGCGGGAAGCCCGCGCCACACGTCAATCGCGGCAAGGTCGGACTGCAGAATGAACGTGCCGCCCTCGACCAGGCCCTTGAGGGGGTTGGTGTGGATGAACGCCTGGTGATCGGGGGAGATCACCACCTCGACGTCTTCAAGCTCGGCGTTCGTGAAGAGCACCGTTTCGGGGCTCAGGGTGATGTAGTAGTTGGTGGGTGCGCCGCTCTTCTCGGAGCCGTACTTGGGCGCCGACTTGGAGTGCATGTTGAGTACGCCCGCGAGGATGTCGGTGAGGAGCTTGCCCGTGGCCACGGTTCCGTAGCCGCCCACGGAGTGGAAGCGGATGCGGAGCGCCGACTCGGGGAGCAGGCCCATCGGGTTGGCCTCGGTTTCGAGCGCCATGGCCTCCGTCTCGGGGTAGGCGGCGCGCAGCTTGTCTTCGAGCACCGCGAGCGACTTCACCGAGTCCTTGCCGAAGAACTGCGAGCCCAGGTAGATGAGCGGGGTGTTCTTGCCATCGGACATGTGCTTGAACGCGGCGATCAGGTGACGCGGCTGCACGTCGTGGCCACCGAGGCCGAAGATCGCGGTGGTGAGCGAGGGAGTCGTGGCCATCGCGGGAATGCCTGCGTGCTGCGGGCGGTCGGCATTCGCGCGGGCCTTGAAGAGCGACTGGGTCACGGCGCGCGTGAGCGCGGTCTCGTCGGAGCGCTCGAGAACCATCACGGACTTGGCAGAGGCGAGCGCCTCGACGAGTTCGGCTTCGGGGAACGGCTGCAGTGCCTTGATCGACACGACGCCCACCTTGACACCCTGAGAGCGCAGGTAGGGGAGCAAGGCGCGGACGTCGTCAGTGATCGAGCCGAGGCCGATCATGACGTAGTCGGCGTCCTCACAGTCATACGACATGACGGGCTTGTATGCGCGACCCGTGAGTGCGGCGTACTCGTCCATCGACTCGCGAATGATCCCTGGAACCGCGCTCACGAAGTGCGTGCGGTGGTCGACGGCGCCGGCCTGGAAGTCGGGCTGGTTCTGCACGGTTCCCGTAATGCCGGGGTTGTGAAGGTCGACCAGTGCGGGAACACGCTGCCTGGTGCCCTTCTCGTCGGAGTTGACCCACTGGCGGCGCCATTGTGCCTGAAGGTCCTTGGGTATCCAGGCGAGGGTCGCTTCGACGAGGCCGCCGGCGTTGTCCGCCTCGATCGCGTCTGCGGTGCCCTCGAGGTGCGCGTGCAGGGCGGCAATCTGCTGCTCCGTGAAGTCGTCTGCATGCCTGTTGAGGTACTCGTTCAGTTGGAACACGCGCCCCTTGGCGCCGAACAGCATTTCTTGAGCGACCGTCGGCGACTTGATGCGGCCGGAGGGGTCACCCAGGAAGTCGCGCAGTAGCGCGGGCTCGGGCAGGAGCGCCTCGCTCATGACGTGGCTCGTGGCGAATCCGTCCATCGCGTTGGTCACGGGGATGAGGGACTGTGCCGATACGCGGTACGAAATCGCTGCGAGGTCCGCGGCCTCTTGCGGGTTCGATCCGAACAGAATGGTGTAGCCAGACGGCAGCAAGGCGTAGACGTCGTCGTGGCCCGCCATGACGTTGAGTGAGTGCTTGGAGACCACGCGGGCTGCGACCTGGAGGACGAAGCCACCGATCTTCTTGCCGACGGTCACATAGTGCGACTCCATCGCGTAGAGGATGCCCTGGCTCGACGAGGCATTCGAGATGTACTCGCCGCCCGTGAGTGCCGCGCCAAGCGCACCACTCTGTGCGGAGTGCTCGCCCTCGGTCTCGACAAAGAAGGGGTGTTTGCCCCACACGTTGAGTTGGCCCTCGGCTCGCGCCTGCTCGAAGAGTTCAGCGATCTCGGTGGAAGGGGTGATGGGATAACCGATCACACCTCCGCACACGTGTTTCATGACGTGCGCTACGGCGCCATTCCCGTTGATGACGACGGGGAGGCCGGGATACTGGGGGTTCTGTGAAGTCATGGAGAAGCCTGTTCGGTCCAACGATCGCGGAGCGAACTCAAACGGACTGCTCAGGGAGCCGGCGATGCCTCACTTGGGGCCGACCGTTCAAGCCTCGTCGTCCTCAAGCGAAGCGGTCCGTGGGCTGCGACTTTGCATTCCTCTGGTCCGCGTGAAACACCTTCAGGCTAAGTCGCGCTCCACGGATTTTGTGTGCCGTTGGTCCTATGAAAAGCCCCATGGTCCCGCCCGGGACCTGCTGGCCAAGGTCCCGGGTGTGGCACCTTTATCGCCCTGACGACCGAGCGCCGTGGGACCAAGGGCCCGGTTTCGGCGGCCTTGCGCCGCGTGAAGAAGGGTGCGACCAGGGACCGCGGGGGTTCGCTCTCGGGGAGAGGGTTTAGCCGCGACCCAGAGCGGCGCGTTCGGGGCAGTCGAACGGGTCTCGAGCGGCGAGGCCTACACGGTTGAGGTAGGCGATGACGATCCCGTAGGAGCTCATCAGGGTGGTCTCGGTGTATTCGAGATCCTCTTGTGCACAATGCTCGCGGACGATCTCGCGGGCGCGTGGAAGATAGGGGCGTGCCATGTTGGGGAACAAGTGGTGCTCGATCTGGTAATTGAGGCCACCGAGGAAGATCGACATCGGCCAACCGCCACTCACATTCCGCGACGTCAGCACCTGCCTGGACAGGAAGTCGACCTTGACTCCCTCGGGGATGATCATCATGCCCTTGTGGTTGGGAGCGAACGACCCTCCCATGTACACGCCGAACACGGCCATCTGGACACCCACAAAGGCGAACGCCGTTCCGAGGGGCAGGAACAGGAAGAGCGGCACGAGGTAGAGGCCGAAGTGCAGCGCGATCGAGGGCAATTCCGTCCACTTCTGCTTGCGGGTCCCGCCCGAGATGAGCGACGCGACCGAGCGGTAGTGAAGGTTCAGACCCTCCATGGTCAGCAGCGGAAAGAACAGCCAGCCTTGGCGCTTGACGATCTCCTTGACGAGGCCCGTGGCGGTTGCCGCGTCCTGCTCGGTGAACCTGATGGTGTCGCTCGCGATGTCAGGGTCCTTGCCCATCGTGTTCGGGTTCGCGTGGTGCCTGCTGTGCTTGTTCATCCACCACTGGTGGCTGATGCCAACGAGCACGGTGCTCAGAAACCGTCCGACGCGGTCATTGACAGGGCCGGAAACGAAGATGGCGCGGTGCGACGCCTCGTGGCCGATGAAGGCGATTTGGGTGAAGACGATGCCGAGAGCCGCTGCCATGAGTAGCTGCAGCCACGAATCGCCCAACAGGATGACCCCGGTGATGACCCCTCCGAGCGCCACCGCCAAAACGGCCGCGTAGATGGCGTAGAAGCCATATGCCCGATTGAGTAGTCCCATGTCGCGCACGGTGGTGGCGAGTGGCGTGAAGGACCTCGTGACGTGGTTGACGGGGGGCAGTGCTGCGCGGGGGGCCGAGGCTGTCATCAGTCTCCAGAGGGTGGGACGGGGACTTCCCACCAGGACAAGTGAGCTCGCGCTCGCGGTGCGAATTGCGCCTACCCTACGTGACCGTAGGTTAGGAGTCACGGGTCTGCGCGGAAAACCACTCGTGAGGGTGAGGGACCCCTCGTCCTAGGGTCCCGGGTAATGTCGAGGCGTGTTCCTTGCCATTCTCGCCACCGTCGTAGGACTGGCTGCGCTCGCATGGAGCGCCGATCGTTTTGTTGACGGCGCGGCCGCCGTGGCCCGGTATCTCGGGATGCCCTCGCTCCTGGTTGGGATGCTCGTCATCGGCTTTGGCACGTCTGCGCCCGAGCTTGTTGTCTCAGGTTTCGCCGCGGCCGGGGGGCAGCCGGAGTTGGCGTTTGGTAACGCGCTCGGCTCGAGCATCGCCAACATCGGTCTCATTCTGGGCGTGACGGCCATCGTGACGCCCGTGCTGGTGCACAGGGGAATCGTGCGCAAGGAGCTTCCCGTGCTGCTTGGCGTCACGGTTCTGCTGGGCGTGCTGATGCTCGACAGGCAGCTGTCGCGGGCCGATGCCGTGGTGCTCGTGGTGGTGCTTGCGGCCCTGATCACATGGTCAATCCTGGAGGCGCGCCGCGCGCCGGGAGACTCGTTGGCCAAGGACGTCGAGGCGGAGGCCGTCGAACACCCGCTTTCGCGTAAGGCCGCGTGGATATGGCTGGGTGCGGGCTTGGTGATGCTGGTGATCTCGTCGCGCGTGCTGGTGTGGGGGGCCGTTGGCATCGCCACGGAGCTCGGCTGGTCGGAACTCGTGATCGGTCTGACGGTGGTGGCACTGGGCACCTCCGCGCCCGAACTGGCCTCGTCGATCGCGGCCGCCCGCAAGGGTCAGAATGACCTCGCGCTGGGCAACGTCATCGGATCAAATCTGTTCAACACGCTCGGCGTGGTGGGGCTCGCCGGTTTGATCGCCCCCGCCGGAGTCTCGTCGGAGCTGCTGACGCGGGACATTCCGGTGGCGCTCGCTTTCGCTCTGGCGCTCGTGCTGTTTGCCCTATGGCCGCTGGGCAGGGGCAGGGTGACACGCATCGAAGGCGGGCTGCTGGTGATCGGATACGTCGTCTACATGGCTGTGCTGTTCGCCACTGCGTAGCGGACTGCGGCGTCGGGGGAGGGACTGGCGCATATCCTTTCGTCATGCCCTCCGATCGCCCCGCACTAGGCCTGTATGGCCTTCACAAACGGTTTGGCCGCACCGTCGCCGTCGATGGCATCGACCTCGAAATTCCGTCGGGGTCGTTCTACGGTTTGCTGGGCCCGAACGGCGCGGGCAAAACCACCACGCTGTCGATGGCAACGGGGCTTCTCACGCCCGATGCCGGGGTCGTGATGGTCAATGGCGTCGACCTTTGGGCGCATCCGCGCGCAGCCAAGCCGATGCTTGGTGTGCTTCCCGACGGGCTGCGGACGTTCGACCGCCTCACGGGGTCGGAGCTCATCTCGTATGCGGGAATCCTTCGCGGACTTGATCCGAAGGTCGTAGCCGAGCGCAAGGACGACCTCCTCGCGGCGCTCGACCTCGGCGCGGCGGGTGGCACGCTCGTCACCGACTTTTCTGCGGGAATGACCAAGAAGATCGGCCTCGCCTGCGCACTCATTCACGCCCCGAGCGTCCTCGTTCTGGACGAGCCCTTCGAGGCCGTCGATCCCGTCTCCGCCACGGGCATCCGCACCATCCTCAAGTCCTTCGTCGCGTCAGGAGGGACCGTCATCATCTCGTCGCACGTGATGGCCCTGGTCGAGCGTCTCTGCGATCGCGTGGCGATCGTCGGCGCCGGGCGGGTGCTGGCCGAAGGCACATTGGACGAGGTGAGGGGTGGCGGCGACCTCGAGGCGCGATTCGTGGAGCTCGTCGGCGACACGAGCGAACAACGGGACCTCACGTGGTTGCAGCAATCCTGAGACTGCGATGGCGGATCCTTCTTCATCAGTTCCAGCGCGACTGGTGGCGGCTGCTCTTTGTCGCGCTGGGCGCCGTCTGGTCCCTTTCGTTGGTGCCGTTGCTCGTGGTCGGAAGCGCCACACTCAGCACGCAAGACTCCGAGATTAAGCAGTTCTCTCTGATCGCAGTCGCGGGACTGATCGGCATCGGGTGGATCGTGGTGCCGCTGCTCGCGACGGGGGTCGACGATTCCTTGGACCCCGCGCGGTTCGCGCCGTGGGGCCTCGACGCGAAGCGGCTCATGCCGGGGCTTGGGGTGGCGGCCTTCACGACGGTACCCGCGCTGTTCTTTGTGGCCGTGGCTGGCGTCATGGCGGCGACGTGGAGGGGGGAAGCGCGGCAGGGTCCTGTCCTGCTCGTCGCCGTGTGCGGCGCGCTGCTTACTGCAGTGGCATGGGTGTTTTCGGCAAGGCTCGCGACGTTGTGGGCCGTGCGGTTGCTCGCCACGAGGGCCGCGAAGGCCGTCATCTCGTCGTTTGCTGTTCTCACGGTGGCGGTTCTGGGCGCGATTGTTGCGCTCGTGCGGTCGGATGGAATCGAGAGCGTTCTTGGATCCGAGGTCGTGACGGTCCTTACGCAATGGGGTCGAACTCCCCTCGGGGCGGGGCTTGCCGCACCATTTTCGATCGTGCGTGGCAATGAGCCCGGCGCAGTGTGGCGTCTGGCGATGATGGCCGCGTGGGTGGTGTTGCTCTTTTTTGCGTGGCGCGCGGCGGTCGCTCACGTACTTGTTCATCCCGTCTCACGCGGAGGTGGGGCCCGCAGGCGGCGTGATGCGGTCCTCGAATCGGCACGGCGCTCCGGCGTGATCCGGTCGCGGCTTTCGCCTGTCACCAGGGCGGTGCTCGTGAGGACCCTGAGGTCGTGGCGTTCTGACCCTCGCTACATCACCCAGCTCGTGGGGGCCGTCGTCTTTCCCCTGATGATGGGGGCTCTCGCGCTTGTCTTTGCCGGTGATGCGGGAGTGTGGATCGCCGCGCTCCCCGTCGCCCTGGGCGTCACGATTGGGTGGGGGCGCCACAATGACCTTGCGTACGACTCGAGTGGCATGTGGATCGACGTCGTCAGCGGCGTGAGCGGCGTCGACATCTTGAGGGGAAGGCTGCTGGGAGTTGCCCTGTGGGCGGGCCCCGCGGTCGTGGCTGCGAGTGCAGTGGCGGCGAGCCTGGCCCACCGCTGGGACGTCTTTCCCGCCATTGCGGCCACCTCGTTGGGATCGCTTGGAGTCGCGCTTGGGGTAGCGGCGTTCACCTCGATCGCGATGCCATATCGAGTGCCCGCGCCGGGCGAGAGCCCCTTCGGAGCCGATGCGGGATCGATTGGCGCGAGCCTTGTCGGGCAGCTCGTGTCCTCCGTGGGCACCGGCGCACTGCTGCCGTTCGTCGCGGCGCCCCTGGTGGCAGCGTTCGTATGGGGAGGCGCGTGGTGGGCCGTGGTGCTGATCTGGGCCCCGCTGAGCGGGGTCGCTGCGTCATGGCTGGGGACGGCGTTCGCCGGCAAAGTGTATGACTCCCGCACGGGGCGCCTCATCGGCGCGGTGAGCTAGCCATCCCTGTGCGTCCCGGAACGTTTACGATGGTTCCATGAGCGAGACTTCTGACGCACCTATGACCGGTGGTTCCCTTTCGACGGTGGAGCGCACCGGCGTGCGAGAACTCGTCGAGCCTGGCGACGGCGAGCGGTTCTCGCACTACGTGAAGAAGGACAAGATCCTCGAGTCCGCGATGACTGGAGACCCCGTCATCGCGCTCTGCGGCAAGGTGTGGACGCCCAATAGGGATCCCCAGAAGTTCCCGGTGTGCCCCGAATGCAAGGAAATCATCGACGGCAAGTACGGGCCCGAGGGTGACGGCGACAAGTAGAAACGGCGAGGGTGATTGCGCCTGGTCTCGCTCGCGAGCGCCGCACGGCCTTACCCTGAGAACGTGTCGACTCAACCCCTGATCGCAAGCGACGTCGACGTCGCTACCCGCACGGGCGACGTGTGGATCACTCTGGTGTGGAACGATCCCGTCAACCTGATGTCCTATGTGACGCACGTGTTCCAGAGCTACTTTGGCTGGTCTCGCGCCGAGGCCGAGCGCCGCATGCACGAGGTCCACGAGAAGGGCAAGACTGTGGTGTCGTCGGGCGCTCGCGAGCGCATGGAGGTTGACGTGCAGGCCATGCACGGATTCGGCCTGTGGGCGACGCTGCAAACGAGTGGCGAATGAGGGGCTTCCAGGCCGTCGCCGACGTGACCGAGCCCGATGCCGCAGTTGCCGAGCTCGACGCTGAGGAGCGGGCCGTGATCGCGAGGGTCGTCGCGGACGTCGGGCTACTCCTTGGGGGAGAGCCCTTTGGCATGGAATCGGAGGTGGTCGACGACGGTGAAGATCCCGTCTTTCGCTACCTGCGCGGGCTCGAGAACGCTCTTACCGATCCCGCCGACCCCGCGGTGTTGCGCGTCCTTCCGAACGCGGCCCCTGACGACAGGGAGGTCGCCGACGAGTTTCGCCGTTTCACGGAGCCCGAACTTCGCACTCTCAAGGTGGACAGGCTCCGGCGCATCTGGCATGCGTTGAGCGACGATGGGCCCGAATGGGTCGTACCCGCAGCCGAGGCCATGGACACCGCCGCGGCGCTTACCGACATCCGGCTCGTACTCGCCTCACGGCTGGGGCTTGAGACGGATGAGGACGCCGCAGAACTCCATGCTCGCATTGACAGGGCGCATGACTCCTCGACGGGCGCGCATGCCGCTCACGAGGCAGAAAACCCCGAGCGCGTGTGGCTCGGGATGCTCTATGAGGCACTCACGTGGCTTCAAGAATCACTGATGAGTTATGTAATGAGGGACGATGTCTGACGCACCAATTGGGGTCTTCGATTCAGGGGTCGGCGGCCTGACCGTGGCCCGAGCGATCATGGACATGATGCCCAATGAGTCGCTCCACTATGTGGGGGACACCGAGCACGGTCCATATGGCCCGCTTCCCATCTCCGAGGTGCGCCAGCATGCGCTTTCGATCATGGACACGCTCGTCGAGGACGGCGTCAAGATGCTCGTGATCGCATGCAACACCGCGTCCGCGGCCGTCCTGAGGGACGCCCGTGAACGTTTCTCTCGCGATCGCGGCGTTCCCGTGGTCGAGGTCATCGTGCCCGCGGTACGTAGGGCCGCCAAGACCACTCGCACGGGGCGCGTCGGCGTGATCGGGACGGTTGCCACCGTGAACTCCGGTGCCTACGACGATGCTCTTGCCGCGGCTCCGGGAATCACGGTGACGTCGCAGGCCTGTCCGGACTTCGTGTCCCTGGTCGAGAGGGGAATCACGAGCGGGCCAGAGGTGATCGAGGTGGCGCGCGGGTACTTGGGGCCCCTTCAGGTCGCTGATATCGACACGCTCATTCTGGGGTGCACGCATTATCCGATGCTCCAAGGGGCCATCTCGTACGTGATGGGCGAAGGAGTCACGCTCGTCGACTCCGCGACCGAGACAGCCATGGACGTCTACCGTGCGCTCGCGGCCGCCGGGCTCGAGAGGTCGGCCGATGTCGCTCCGGAGCACCGTTTCTTTGTGACGGGCCCCTCCGTGGCGTTTGAGACGCTCGCACAGCGCTTTCTGGGGCCCGTGGTCAAGTCGGTCGAGACGCTGCGCTCCTGAGGCTCAGCGTGATCGGACGCACGCGTCGATGCACACCGGCGAGGCTAGGCGTCGTTTTCGAGGCCTAAGCCGCCGCTAGGCTCGGGGTATGACTCGCTTCGACGGACGCACCCCCGACCAACTCCGCCCCGTGACCTTTGAGCGCGGCTTTCAGCGCGCCGCGGAGGGCTCGTGCCTGGTGACCTTCGGCAACACGCGCGTGCTGTGCTCAGCATCGTTCACCGCAAGCGTGCCGCGGTGGAAGAAGGGCTCGGGAGAGGGCTGGGTCACCGCCGAATACGCGATGCTTCCCCGCGCGACCGACACCCGTAACGACCGCGAATCCGTGCGCGGCAAGATCGGCGGCCGCACCCACGAGATCTCGCGCCTCATCGGCCGCTCGCTGCGCGCCGTGATCGACGTCAAGGCCCTCGGCGAGAACACGATCGTGATCGACTGCGACGTGCTCGACGCCGATGGCGGCACCCGCACAGCGGCCATCACGGGCGCATACGTCGCGCTCGCCGATGCCGTCGCATGGGGCAAGGCGCAGGGCGCGATCAAGCCGGGCGCCGCGGCGCTCTCCGGTTCCATCTCTGCTGTCTCCGTGGGCATCATCGATGGGGTCCCGATGCTCGACCTGCCCTATGAGGAGGACGTGCGCGCCGAGACCGACATGAACGTCGTCATGACGGGCACCGGCGGTTTTGTCGAGGTGCAGGGCACCGCCGAGCGGGCGCCGTTCTCGAAGGCCGAGCTCGACGCGCTGCTCGAGCTGGCCACGACGGGAAATGCCGAACTGGCGCTCCTGCAGGCCATCGCGCTGGAGCTGTAGTGCCTGGGGCTCCCGTGGCTGGAGGCCCGGTCCCTGGGTCTCGAGGGCCCCGCGCAGTCTTCGCGAGCCACAACGCTCACAAGCGCGACGAGGTGTGGGCGATCCTGGCGCCGCTGTTGCCGGACTGGACGGAGGCCGATCTCGCGTCGGCGAGGGACTTCGACGTTCCGTCTCCCGTCGAGGACGGTGTGACCTTCGCGCAGAACGCGCTCGTCAAGGCGCGTGCCGTGTGTGCGGCCACGGGGCTGCCATCGGTCGCCGACGACTCGGGAATCTCCGTGGACGTCATGGGAGGCGCTCCTGGAATCTTCTCGGCGCTGTGGAGTGGCTCGCACGGGGCGGACGCCGAAAACACGCGGCTCCTGCTCGCGCAGCTTGTCGACATCTCCGTCGAGCACAGGGGAGCGGCCTTCGTATGCGCGGCTGCGCTCGTGACGCCCGACGGGCGCGAGGTGGTGCGCGAGGGGCGCATGGAGGGTCGCATCGCCACCGAGGCCGCCGGCGGTGGGGGTTTTGGCTACGACCCAATCTTCATTCCGGAGGGTTTCACCGTGACGGCGGCCGAGATCACTGCCGCGCAGAAGAACGCCGTCTCGCATCGGGGCAAGGCGTTCACGCTCATGGCCTCGGAACTCGCGAGCCTTCGGTAGGAACGTTCGAGGGGGCGACCCCGTGCTCGGGGCGGCTCCTGATGCTTAGGCGGGAAGTACTCCGCAGTGAGCGAGGGCGTGGCGTAGAAGTACGTGCTGGCCGCCGGCCATCTCGGCTGCGACCTCGTCGGTCGCCGCCTCTTCGGGGCTGATCCATACGATGTCGAGCGCGTTCTGGCTGGGCTCGCAGTCTCCGTCGATCGCGACCACGTAGCTCAGGGCTACCGCGTGTTGGCGCGCATCGTGAAACGTGCCGAAGCCCGGCGTCGGGAAGTATTCGGCAATCGTGAACGGGGTGGGGGAGAGCGGCACGCGCGGGAGCGCAGCGAGTCCGAGGTCCTTCTCAAGGTTGCGCAGGATCGCCTCGCGGATGGTCTCGTGGAATAGCACCCTGCCCGCGACGAGTGCGCGCGACATCATGCCCTCGTCCGCACGGAGCAGCAGGCCCACCTCGTTGATCACTCCGGACGTGTTGGTGCGCACGGGGACCACGTTGACGTACAGGATCGGCAACTCGGAGCGCACCTGGCGCAGCTCCCTATCGGAGAGCCAGCTCGACGGTTCTGAGGGCAGTTCGGCCATGTCGGTCATAGGACCAGTGTGCAGTCTGGCGCGAGGGACGCGGCACGTCCGCGCCGGAAGTGCCAAGATCGGAGGTAGCCCAAGCCCGCACTCGCGCTCGTGCCGGGTCCCCTGAAATCGGCGGGAATACCCCCGGGGGGTATTGTGGTTACGTACGAGTCGGGCACATTGCTCGACGGAAAGGAAGCCATGGCAACGATTAACCTGACCGCTTCCACGTTCGATGAGGTCGTCGCGAAGGACGGCATCGTGCTCGTGGATTTCTGGGCCGAGTGGTGTGGCCCGTGTAAGAATTTTGCTCCGATCTTTGAGAAGAGCTCGGACGCCAAGACCGAGATCGTGCACGCGAAGGTGGACACCGAGGCCGAGCAGGCGTTGGGCATGAAGTTTGGCATCACTGCCATTCCGACGCTCATGGCGTTCCGCGACGGCATCATGGTGTTCAACCAGGCTGGCGCGCTCCCGGCCCCTGCACTCACCCAGTTGGTCGAGGCCGTTGAGGCTCTCGACATGGATGACGTGCGCGCCAAGCTCCAAGAGCACGAAGCTTCTGATCACTAACGGCTTCCCAGTGTGATTGCGGCCCGGCCCCCTCGGGGGAGCCGGGCCGCTGTCGTTCCTTAGGGGCGTGGGGCACACACGCGTCCTGGGTGGTGCGCCGGCACCGTGAACGCTTCCGGGCCACCGCTTATGCTGCGCCGATCTCGTGGCCGTCGACGGTGACGTGCAATTCGGCGCTCTTTTCGGGCCAGAAGCATACGAGTCCCGCGATCTTGGACGACTCGGGCAGGGGCGTTCGGTACGACCACGCGACGTCGCTGACGGTGGTGTCCTCGATCGCGAGGTCCCAATACGTCGACGTCCCCTTGTACGGGCAGTGACTGAGCGTCTCGGTCGGGACGAGCAGATCCATGCGTACGTCCGTCTGCGGGAGGTAGTAGCGCGGGACGAGCCCCGTCTCGTACAACACGACCGGACGGCGCGAGTCGGCCACCACCACCCCGGCGAGCGTGATGACGACGTGGCGGCTGCTCGATAGCGCATCGATGCGCACGTAGGGGCTGCGTGGGTGGGTATAGACGATCTCGTCCTCCTCCATCCACGTGTCGAAAGCCGACCACGTCAGTGACACCGCATCACGCATCGCGGCGACCCGCGCCTCGGGATAGCGTCGCGCCGCCCCCGCCAGCACGCGACCATCGATGAGTACGTCGAACAGCTCGCTTTCCCCGAGGGCCTTGGACCGAGGGCCACGGCCGGCCGGCCGAAGTTCGATCTCGAGGTCGCCTTGAGCGAAGAAATAGGTGGGAAAATACGAGTGCTCCCACACCAGGAGTGGCGAGGCCGCATCCGCGACTAGCTCGCCCGCGCTGAACGCGCGCGCCCGCTTGAGGCCCTGTTGCACGGTGCCCGGTGTGATCGCGAAGGGGTTGTCGACGATGTCGTTCATCAGTTCAGCTCATTCCTGGTTGGTCGAGGCGAGGCCGCGTGATGTGTTCGTCGCCATCGCGCTCGACGCCGACCCTTATTCGCGACGCCGGCGGTGGACGTCCGCATGGTGTCCTGTCAGGGGAACCCTGCGCGGGTCGTGGCGATTCCCCGGAGTGGGAAAGGGTCCAGGGTCGGGCCCTGCGACGTGTGCGGCGGGGCCGGGGCCCCTGGTGGGAGGTATTCGCTATCACCAGGGGACCTTGACTGGCCTGCCAGCATTGAGTGCGCGAGGCGGGACTTGAACCCGCACGTCCGAAGACACTGGATCCTAAATCCAGCGCGTCTGCCAATTTCGCCACTCGCGCGCGAGCCAACTTTACCCTCTGCCGGAGAGCCCCCAGTGTGGAGGGCGCTCAGCGTCAATTGTGAGAATGTCCACACGGTCGCCCCTCGGTATGTTGGCAGATGCGGGCCTAAGGTCGGAAAAGGACGCGAGTTGGCTGAAGAGTCGAGCGCGGCCATGGAGATCTGCGGCAAAACGGTGGACAGCCGCGTTGAGCGGTCGATGGAGAGGGTATGGACACTCATTCTTGGTTGAGGTACGTGGAGTGTCGCATCGTCACGCCGCAGAATGGCGGGAACGCCGCATGACGATTCACGCCCACAGCCACGCCACCGATGCCAGGTGGACGCAGTTGCTTGACGACGCGATCGCGGGCGTAGGCATCGCGTGCTATTTCCAGCCGATCATCGACCTCGACCAGCGTGTGGTCGTCGGTTACGAGGCGCTGGCTCGGTTCTCGCACCCCGACGCCGCGGGGGTAAGCCCCGACGTGTGGTTCGCGAGGGCGAAGGAGCGCGGGATACAGGCAGAGCTCGAGGCCGTCGTGCTGACACTTGCGCTCGCCAGGCGCCCTCACCTGCCCAAGGACTGCTTCCTGGCCATAAACGTCGAGCCGGACTCGCTGCGCAACGCCAAGGTGCGTGCTGTCTTCAATACGCAGGCAGACCTCACCGGTCTTGTGCTCGAGATCACCGAACACTCGTCGTGGGAGTGGATCGACCTCGAACCGTCGATCAACGCGGTCCGGGCCAAGGGCGCGCTCATCGCGGTGGATGACGCTGGAGCCGGGTATTCCGGTCTACAGCAGATCCTTGAACTCCGTCCCTCGATCCTCAAGCTTGATCGCGCGATTGTCCAAGGCGTCGCCACCGACGAGGCGAAGGTGGCCCTCGTCGAGATGATTGGACTCTTTGCCTCACGGGTCGATGCCTGGGTTGTGGCCGAGGGTATCGAGACCATCGCCGATGCGAAACGACTCGCCGACATGCGGGTTCCGCTCGCGCAGGGATTCCTCTTCGCGGTTCCCTCACCCGACTTCACCGACATCGATCCCGAGGTCTCCGCACAACTGGCCGCATTTGCGGATCAGGCGGGGGACACCATGCATCGGCTGATCGAGACCGTTCCCACCATCAACGTGGAAGAAAGCGTCGAACACGCTTGGAACCACGTCGACAGCCAGTGGGTGGTCGTGATCGACAAGGAGATGCGCCCGCATGGGCTCGTCAACCCCACCGCAGCCATTGCGGGCGAGCTCATCGCAACCCTCACCGTCAACGTCAACGCACGGCCGGCCGAGGTCGCTCAGCGGGTGAGCACGTCACGTCACGAACCCGGCGCGCCCATCATGGTGATCGATGAACACGGGCAGTTCATTGGGATCGTCACCGTCAGGCGCTTGTTGGGCAAACTGAGCGCACTGTCCCTGTAGCGTCTAGTCGATTCCGAGGTCTCTGCGGAGTTTCGCGACGTGGCCCGTCGCCTTGACGTTGTACTGGGCCAACTCGACGTTACCCTCGGGCCCGATCACGATAGTCGAGCGCAGTGAGCCCTCGACGACCTTGCCGTACAACGACTTTTCTCCCCACGCGCCGTACAGGTTTTGCACGGTGAGGTCTGGGTCGGAGACCAACTCAAAGGTGAGGCCCTCGGCCTCGCGGAACGTCGCGAGCTTTGCGGGCGTGTCCTTCGACACTCCAACAACCTCGTAGCCCGCGGCCTTAAGTGTCGAGAGTGAGTCCCTGAAGTCGCACGCCTGAGTGGTGCAGCCCGGAGTCATCGCTGCCGGGTAGAAGTACAGGATGACGTGCTTTCCGCGCAGGTCCGAGAGGGTAAGTGTGCCCGTGTCGGTGGCTGCGGTGAAGTCGGGGGCGGCGTCTCCGGCCGCAAGTCGAGTGCTCATAGTGGTCTCAACCTTACGGCGCGGGTTCTGATTCCCGGCGGCTTCGAACGGTGTGGGCCGTCTCGATTTTTCTGGAGCGCGAGGTGCTGGTAACGTAGTGCGTCGCACAGCCAATGCACCTCTAGCTCAATTGGCAGAGCAACTGACTCTTAATCAGTGGGTTCCGGGTTCAAGTCCCGGGGGGTGTACAAATACGAAGGCCCGGTCCATATGGACCGGGCCTTCGTCGTTCGTGCCGAACTAGCCTTTTGACGGACTAAGAGGCGAGTTCGCCGTCCGAGCTAAACACGAGGCCCACCGCAATAGCGCCTTGGCGCAGTGCGGTCTTGGTGAGCGGACCGCCCGCGTCGAGCGACGAGAAGTCGGTGATGTCGATGCCGTAGACGTCCTCAAGGCCGATCTGGCAGAAGGTGCGTTCCGGGCACTCTGGGGGGCCGCCGAGTGCGATTCCCTCGCAGTTGGCCGCGAGTTCGCTGAGCGACGTCACGCCATACTGCTCAGAGAATGCCGTGGTGACAGCGAAGGCGTTCTGGTCCTGTGCGGCAGAGGGCTCGCCGAACACGACACCAAACTCCGTGAGGGAGTCGAGGGCAGCCTTGGTTACCGCGACGTCGCCGGAGGCCACCGTGGGCGCATCGGCGCCGTTGAGTGAGCGGTTGATGAACTCTGCGGCCGTCGCGGCATACTCGGGGACCACGTCCACCTCGCCGGAGACGAGCGCTGGCATATAGGTCTCGCGGTTGCCGATGGTGCGCACGGTGACGTCGTAGCCTGCCTCACGCAGCACGGCGGCATAAATCTCTGCGACCGTGATGTTCTCCGAGAAGTTCGCGGAACCCACGACGAGTGAGCCGCTGCCCTGCGAGGGCGCGGTGAGGCCCTGGTCGGCCACGAACTGCGCGGCGACCTCGGAGGAGGTCTGGCGGTCGATGTCGACGGCCTTGTTGAGCTGGATCAGGGTGGGGGTGTCAAGGACGGTCGAGACCGTGTTGAGGGCATCCATGACGGCGCCGTCCTCGGACGTGGCCGCGTTGACCGCAGGCACCAGGTTGTCCGAGTTCTGGAGCATCATGTCGTCACTTAGGACGACGATGCTGTCGCCCGGAACGGGCAAGCAGACCTGTGCGGTCATGGCCGACGTCGCCGCGCCTGCCGCGGAGTCGGTGGGTGTTGAGGTGGTCGAGTCTCCGCTCGTCGAACAAGCGGCGAGAAGGAGGGCCGATGCTGCGAGAGCGGCCAGGGGTCCAAAACGGGTGTGCATGATGCTCCTCGTGAGGGGGCTAGTGGGACTGTGGTTTAACCAGCGTGAGGCCCGCCCTGTTCCCGGTGTGCGCAGGATGAGGCCGATTCGTTACCCACAGTCAAGCGGATGCGGGTGGGTCACGCCACCGCTCGCGCATCTGATCTCAGCGGAATGGGCGTAAGCCGGTGTTGGAGCGCGCCCATCGAGGCGTCGACCCCGAGCGTGAGTGCCGCGACGAGCACCCCGCCCGCGAGTACCTGCCCATAGCGTTGCGTGGCCAGGCCGGTATTGATAATGACGCCGAGCCCTCCACCCGCCACGAGCGCCGCAAGAGGCACCGTGGCAACCGTCTGCGAGGCCGACGTGCGAAGGCCCGACGCGATGAGCGGCCATGCGAGCGGAAGCTCGACCCGTAGCGTCACCTGAAGGCGCGTAAGACCTTGACCGATCGCCGCCTCCGTGACGTCGGCATCGACGTTTGCCATGCCTGTATAGGCATTCGTCAGGATCGGAGGGAAGGCGAAGATTGCGGCCGCGATGATGACGGCCTTGTTACCAAACCCGATGCTCGACGCAGCGAACAGCGTGAGGAGGGCGAGAGTCGGCAGGGCCCGCGACACGTTGGAAATCACCACAGTGAGCCCGCCGCCGCGCTTGGCGTGGCCCAGGGCCAGCCCCAACGGCAGCGCGATTGCCGCCGCAGTAATGACGGCCGCTGCGGACATATACAGGTGTTCGATGGTGAGTGCCGCGATCGAGTCTTGCGCGAACTTCCAGCCGCCGTCGAACGTCGGTTTAGTGAGCCCGTCGGCCCCCGTCCAGTTTTCCCAGGTGCTCACATACGTCCACGCGTCGCCCCAGATGCTCATGAGGCCCTGGCCCTTCGTGCCCAAGGCATCGCGGCGCGCGCGGTGGCGGCGATTGCTAGGTCGAGGAGGAGCGCCAGTGCGAGGCACAGCAGCACGCTCGTCCCGATCTGTGCCCTGTAGCTCGACTGGAAGCCCCTGAACATCAGCTGGCCGAGCCCCCCGTAGCCCACGACGACTCCCACGGTGACGAGGGCCACGGTGGTGACAGTCGCGATGCGGAGTCCCGCAACGATCGAGGGCAGGGCGTTTGGCACCTCGACGGCGAACAGCATGCGCGTCCTTGAGTAGCCAAGCCCGCGGGCGGCGTCGACGATGTCGGGGTCCACTCCCTCGAGGCCCGTGAGGATGTTGCGGACCAAGACGAGAAGCGCGTACACCACGAGGCCGATGAGCACAGTGGTGCGGCCGATTCCGGTGAACGGCGCGAGCAGCGCAAAGAGGGCGAGCGAGGGGATCGTGTACAAGACGCTCGCGGTGCCCATGATGGGGCGAGTCAGCCAGCGCACGTTGCGTGCGAGCACGGCGAGGGGGAACGCGATCGCGAGCGCGATCGCTACGGCCTCGAGCGTGAGCGTCGTGTGGATAGTCAACTGGTGGCTGATCTCTGCCCAGTTGGACTCGACGTAGCGCCATGACAGCCAGGGATTCGGCGCGGCAGTCGACATTCACCCAGCCTAGTGGGGGCTACGGCGGCGGGCCCCTGTACCGTGATCAACATGGAGGGCACCGGAATTGTCTTTGAACATGCGCGCAAGGCCTACCCCGACGGGACAGTCGCGGTTGACGACCTCAACCTCGAGGTGAAGTCGGGCGAATTGCTCGCGCTTGTGGGCCCCTCGGGCTGCGGAAAGTCCACCACCCTCAGGATGGTGAACCGACTGGTTGAGCCCACGTCCGGTGTGATCTGTGTCGGTGGCGAGGATGTCATGGCTCAGGACGCCGTTCAGCTGCGGCGCCATATCGGATACGTGATCCAGAATGTCGGGCTCTTCCCGCATCGCACCGTCGCGCAGAACATCGCGACCGTTCCCGGCCTGCTCGGTTGGGATTCGGCACGCACACACGCTCGTGTGAACGCCTTGTTGGCGCTTGTGGGGCTCTCTCCCGCCACGCATGCGTCCCGCTACCCCCACGAGCTGTCAGGGGGCGAGAGGCAGCGTGTAGGCGTGGCGAGAGCCCTTGCCACCGAGCCACCCGTCCTGCTTATGGACGAGCCCTTTGGTGCGGTCGACCCGCAGGGTCGGCGCCGCCTGCAAAAGGAGTTCGCGGCGATTCAGCGCGAGTTGGGCACCACGGTGATGATGGTGACGCACGACATTCGCGAGGCGGCGCTGCTTGCCGACCGGATCGCCGTGTTCTCACGCGGAGGGCGCCTCGAACAGCTCGACACCCCTGAGGCCATTACCGAGCGTCCAGCGAACGCGTTTGTGGCGGACTTCGTCGCCGACTTCGCCGCGTAGCCGCGTGCGCTGCCGCGTAGCCGCGTGCGCTGCCGCGTAGCCGCGTGCGCTGCCGCGTAGCCGCTACGATCCGCCTGGAGAGCCCGACGGTACGCGAGGGGTCGAGCCGCTATCGGGGCTCTTGTCACTCGAACGGTCGTGCCTTTCACGCCATGACCGCCACCAGGCAACCTTCTCGCCCCGCGCGTGTGCGGCCTCGCGTTCGAGCCGTTCGAGGGTGAGTCGCGTCTCGCGTGTGCGGCGGCGTCGCCTGCCCGTGGTGACGATGTAGTAGACGGCGCCGCCGATCGCCACCAAGAAGACCGTGACGAGGATGGGCGCAAAGATCGCGGTCAGGCTGAGGCCCACCGCGGTCGCGTCTTCGGCGAAGGAGGCGAGGGGTGCCCCCGTGCCGCCCGTGCCGGCGTTCACTGCGGGGCGGGACGTTGACTTGCCCGTGTGGATGAGGAACGCGATGATCGCTCCCAAGACCCCCGCGATGAGCGGGTTGTCGGACCAGAAGTGGGCGCCGTCAATCTCGGCGGCGGAGGCCATCGCCGCGAAGATCACGCCGCCCACGAGGGGGCGCACCGCTGTCTGGATGAGGTCGTTGACATGGTCGACGCCGGGGATTTTATCGAGCACGAGCTCGGATGCGAGCAGTATCAGGCCAATGATGATTGTTGGCCAGTCCTGGAGCCACATGAGGTTCTCGGGAAGCACGATGAACGTCGAGAAGCGCGCGAAGATGCCCACGAGGACCAGGGGGATGAAGGCGTTGAGGCCCGCAGCGGCCGAGAGCCCCGCGCCCGTGAGTGCGGCGATCATGGTGTCTCCTTGAGGTCCCTACTGCACGTCGAATCTGGCTTCACGATAGCCTGTTGAAGGGCCTGGCTGGGCCCGACTCGAGTGGGAAGGTCGTCATCATGGAGATTCTGTGGGCATTGGTCGCGGGTGCAGTGCTGGCCCTCCTCGCGTCGATGTTTGAGCGCGGAAAGTCAGGCATGCCGTGGTGGGGCAACTGGATCGCCGGCATCGGGGGCGCCGTGATCGGTTACTGGCTCGCGGCACAGCTAGGAGTCGAAGAGACCAAGGGCGTCGACTGGATTCGCTGGATCATCTCGATCATCGTGGCCGTGATTTTGCTGGGCGCGGGCGGTCGATTCTTCGCAAAGAAGCGATAGCGGCAGCCGTAAACGAGAGAAGGCCCCCCGCGTGAGCGGGGGGCCTTCTCTGCATGGGGTGAGCGACGGGACTTGAACCCGCGGCCGCCTGGACCACAACCAGGAGCTCTACCAGCTGAGCTACGCCCACCATCGGCCTGACGGCCAGCGAAAAGTGTATCAAGGCTTGAGAGCCTTGCGCACCCTTCTCGCGTGTGAAGCGCTATTTAGTGCGTATGCGGAGGGGGCGCGTGCTCGGTGACCGTTGCCGCCGCGACCTTGGCCGCGTCCGAATCCGGCCCTGGAAGGGGCGCGAAGACCGTCTCGCGGTAGTACCGCAGTTCCTGGATCGAGTCCTCGATGTCACCCATTGCGCGGTGTCCACCGGTCTTGGCGGGCGCGTTGAAGAACACGCGTGGGTACCAACGGCGCACGAGCTCCTTGATCGAGCTCACGTCGACGACGCGGTAGTGGAGAAGCTCCATCAGCTGGGGCATGTCGCGGTCGAGGAACGCCTTGTCCATCCCCACGGTGTTGCCCGCGAGTGGTGCCCTGTTTGAGCCGATCTGCGCCTGGATATAGGCCATGAGGAGGCGTTGGCCTTCCTCCATCGTCATGCCGCCATCGAGCTCGGGGAGCAGCCCCGACGTGACGTGCATCGTCGTGACAAATTCGGACATCGTGTCGATTGCGGCGGCGGGGGGCTTGATGACGACATTGACGCCTTCCCCCAACGGGTTGAGCTGTGCATCGGTGACGATGCAGGCCACTTCGATGAGGGCGTCGACGTCGAGGTCGAGTCCCGTCATCTCGCAATCGATCCATACGAGGGGTGCGTCTGACATGTTCTCCACTCTAGGGCCAGGCGAGCGGGACCATGCCCCTCCGCTTGACAGGCGCGACCAAGCCTGGTTAGTTAGTTAGGTAGGCAACTAACCGGCATGGTGGGAGACGACGTGGACGAGGGACGACCGATCTTCGTGCAGATCGCGGAACAGATCGAGGGTCAGATTCTCGACTGCGTTATGAGAGAAGAGGGACAGGTCCCCTCGATTAACGAGCTCTCGGCGTTTCACCGCATCAACCCGGCCACGGCGCTTAAGGGCGTCAACCTGCTCGTCGAGGCGGGGATTCTCTATAAGCGCCGAGGCATCGGCATGTTCGTGGCGCCCGGAGCCAGGGAGTCGGTGATGGCGCGTAGGCGCGAAGCCTTCCGCTCTCAATACGTCCGTCCGCTCGTCATCGAGGCGGGCAAATTGGCGATTACGCCACAGCAACTGACCCACATGATCGAGAAGGAGTCGGAACAATGACTATCCCTGTTGTCGAGGCCCACGGTCTCACCAAGCGATTCGGAGCCGTCGAGGCGGTGACGGACGCGACGTTCGCGGTGGCCGAGCACGGCATTTGCGGGCTCCTTGGCCGCAACGGATCAGGCAAGACGACGCTCATGCATCTGCTCACGGGTCAGGAGTTTGCGTCGGCAGGAGACGCCATGCTCTTTGGGCAGTCCCCGGTCGAGAACGCGGCCGTCCTGGGGCGCACGTGCTTCATCAAGGAAACCCAGATCTATCCCGAGAGTTTTCGCGTCAAGCACGTGCTGCGTGCGGCATCGTGGGTGTATCCGCACTGGGACGCGGCGTTGGCTGACGAGCTGGTGGCCGAGTTCGATGTGCCGCTTGGCCGGCGCATGAAGCGCTTGTCGCGTGGTCAGCGATCCGCAGTCGGGGTCGTCGTCGGTATCGCCTCGCGCGCCGAGCTCACCATTTTCGATGAGCCCTACGCGGGGCTCGACGCGGTGGCGCGGCACGTCTTCTATGACCGGCTGCTGCAGGACTATGGCGTACACCCACGCACCATCCTCATGTCGACACACCTCATCGACGAGGTCGCGGACCTGCTCGACCACGTGCTGGTGATCGACGACGGTCGCCTCGTGATCGATGCAGACGCCGACGAACTGCGCGGATCGGCCACCACCCTGGCAGGGCGCCATTCGGCTGTTCAGGCCTTTGCGGAGGGGCGCGAGGTGCTCACGTGGGACTCGCTCGGCGGGTTGGCCACCGTGACCCTGACAGGACTTTCCGATGCCGAGAAGTCGGCTGCGCATGCAGAAGGCCTTGACGTCGTACCCGTATCGCTTCAACAACTCATCGTCGGCCGCACGCGCGGCACCGCCCGAGAGGAGCTCGCCTCATGACCGCGCTCGTCGACACTTTGCCCCCGGTGCCGCTCACCAAGCGGTGGGCGAACGTCGTCCGTATCCACGTCGCTAATCCGTGGCCAACGCTCGTGACTCCGTGGCTCATCTTCACCGCGATCTTTGGGCTCACATACGCGATCTGGCGCATCGTCCTGATGGCCGCCGGGCCAGGCGGCGTAGATGCGGACGCCTTCCAGTACAACGGCGGCGCGACGTGGATCCTTTTCTACATGGTGGTAGTCGCCGTGCAATCGATGAACCAGACGTTCCGTTTTGCGATGGGCTTTTCGTCCACGCGGCGCGACTACTACCTCGGCACCGCCGCGCTCTTCGTGGGGTTGTCAGCCTTCTATGCGGTCGGCATTACGGTGCTTGCAGGCGTGGAAGACCTGACCGGGGGCTGGGGTGTGGGCGGCGAGTTCTTCGCGCCCGCCTTCTTGGCCGATCTCCCGCTCGCGCACGTGGCGTACGTGTACTTCGCCACGCTGCTGTTCATGTTCTTCCTCGGGGCGGCAGTGGGCAGCGTGTATGTCCGTTGGGGCGCGACCGGAATGCTCGTTTTCTGGGGCGCGGTCGCGGTGCTGCTCGTCGGCACCATCTGGTTGGTGACGAGCGTCGAGGCTTGGGGTTCGGTGGGCTCGTTCTTTACCGAGAACTCGGTGCCGACCATCATGACCTGGTCGCTTACGGTCTCGGCGGTCTCCGCTCTCGTGGGCTATGCGCTCATGCGCCGCGCGACGCCTCGCCCGTAGCGCGCCCGTACGTCTGGCCGCCCTCACACGGCACCCGTTTTCCTTGGAGGCGGGCGCCGTCTTGTCACTCGATCCACGTCGGCTGGGGGGAACCTCCCAGGGTGAAAATCAGGGGAGTCCCCCATAGACACTCAGGGTATACACGCGATGTATAGTTTGAGCCATGGACAAGTCACTCGCACTTCTGGGCCTCGTCGACTCCGGCGCTAGTTATGGCTACGACCTCAAGCACCGCTACGACGAGGTCTTCGGTAGGGACAAGCCGATTGCCTTCGGTCAGGTCTACGCCGTCCTCGCCAGAATGATCCGCGATGGCCTGCTTCTCACCCTGGGGGAGGAAGCGGGTGCCGGACCCGACCGAAAGCGCTACGCGATCACGGAGGCCGGGCGCGGGCGCATTCGCGCGTGGTTCGTCACGCCCGATGTTCCCGCTCCCGAGTTGGCGGGCAACCTCTTTGCCAAGGTGGTGCTGGCATGCATGCTCGAGGAGGACGCCGATGCCTTGCTCGACCTGCAGCGCACCGAGCACATGGCCCGCATGCGGGAACTGACCAGGGCGAAGCAGAGTGCACCCCTCATCGACGCCATCGCGATCGACCATGCACTTTTCCAGATTGAGGCGGACCTGCGGTGGATCGACATGACCAGCGCGCGTCTCTCCGACATTCGCAAGGAGATTCGCCACCATGGCTGACAACATCTTGACGGCATCGGACATCTACGAACCGTCCACGGCTCGACCCGAGCCGCTCATCCACACCACCGGCCTTCATAAGCGCTTTGGCGCAACCGAGGCGCTGAGGGGCATAGACCTGAACGTCCATCGCGGCGAGGTGCTTGCCGTGATGGGCCCATCGGGGTCGGGCAAGTCGACGCTGATCCACTGCCTCGCGGGCGTGCTGACGCCCGACGAGGGGCACGTGGTGGTGGACGGCGTCGACCTGGGGGCGTTGTCGGCCGATGCCAGGGCCAGGTTGCGGCTCGAACGCATCGGCTTCGTTTTCCAGTTTGGCCAGCTCCTTCCGGACCTCAACGCCGTCGACAATGTGGCGCTGCCGCTGCTCATGCGGGGCATGGGTCGCAAGAAGGCCACGTCCCAGGCGGGCGAGTGGCTCGACCGGCTTGAGCTTGCCGATCAGGCCGCCAAGGTACCAGGGGACATGTCGGGCGGCCAGGCGCAGCGGGTCGCGATCGCGAGGGCCCTTGCGACCAATCCGAGCGTGATCTTCGCCGACGAGCCGACCGGCTCGCTCGACTCCGTCGCGGCCGAGAACGTTCTCACCGCCATGCTTCAAGCGGTGCGTGAGGCTGGCACGACCGTCGTGCTTATCACCCACGACCCCCGGACCGCCGCCTACGCCGACCGCGAGATCATCGTTCGCGATGGCAAGCTCAGCGCCGCGTCGATCGCGAGTCTCGCGTGAGGCCCTCAGCCGCACGCCTGTTGCTCTTCAGCAATGCCGCCTCGTATCGGCGCCTCGCAGGCATCGTCGCTGGAGTGGCGGCCGCAGTGGCCATGTTGCTGATCCTGCTGGGCACGTACCTGCACCTTCCCGACCGCGAGGACCGCGGGGCCTGGGTTTCCCAGGAAGTCACTGCAGGGACGCAGGGCTACGACGGTGCGGTGGCGCTGCCGGATCAGGGGGCAAGCGTGATCCTCACGCGGGTGGGGGTCGACTACTTGGACCTCACCCCGATCGACGTCGTGCGGGTGGCCGCCACCCATGACACCCAGGTGGCCTTCCCAGCCGGGCTGACCCCGCCAGGGTCCGGCGAGTATTATGCTTCGCCCGCGATGGCGGCGCTCATCGCGAGCACGCCCCCCGACGAGCTGGGCGACCGCTACGGCACGATGATCAGCGAACTGCCTGCTTCGACGCTCAAGGGAAGCTCTCAGCTGGCGGTGCTCGCTGGCGCCGAGTGGGACGCTCTCGCGGCGCTCCCCGGAACCACGGCGGTGGACCAGTTCGCTACCCGCGGCCGCCATGACGACTCGACCACCTATCGGCTCGTGATCGCGATCGGCTCTATCGCTCTGCTCGTGCCCATTGCGCTCCTCATCGGCATCGTGTCCCAGCTGGGCGCGGCAGAACGCCGAGAGCGCTTTGCGACGGTGCGCCTCATCGGGGCTGGTCGCAGGGGCATTGCGGCGCTGTCGGGACTCGAGATGGGTCTCGCTAGCCTCGCGGGTGCCTTGGCGGGCATAGGACTCATGTACACGCTTCGCCCCGCCGCCGCACTCATCAAGATCTCCGGCAGCGAGTCGTTCCTTGCCGACCTCACGCCGTCTCCCGGCTGGATGGCAATCGCCGTGCTTGGCGTGGCCCTGCTCGGTGGATCCGCCGCGTGGTGGCGCACCTACAGGGACGACGTCGGGGCGCTGGGTGCGAGCAGGGAGCGCGCCGAGAAGAGGGCCACTGTGGCTCGTCTCATCCCGCTCGCTCTCGGGCTCGGGGCGTTCAGCGTCGCGACCTTGGGACAGTCATGGCTCGACTCCACGCTCTTCACGCTCGGCCTGCTGGGAGGGTTTGCCCTCACCGCCTTCGGCATCGTGGTCGCGGGTCCCTGGGTCACGAAGGTGCTCGCGGCGTTCTTTGCGCGGCACGCGAGGACCGCCCCCTCATTGGTGGCCGCTGGCAGGTTGTCTCGTCACCCCCGTGCGACGTTCCGTTCGGTCGCTGGACTCGTGGTTGCCGTGTACCTCGTGAGCATGTTCGCTGGCCTCACATCGTTTCTGTCTTCGACCGCCAAGCCGCGCGAGGTGACCGGTATGATCTCGCTCGATGCCCTGGTCGCCCCTCTTTCTCACGAGGCCGACGCTGCTGGACTCGTGTCGCTCCTGGAGGCGATGCCCGGCGTCAGTAGCGCGGTGCTCGTCTACGGCGGAGACTCGACTTCCGGCTACGCCGACCTGATGACCGCCAAGGACGCAGCGGCGGTTGGCTTCGCGCCCCCCGCGGGCGCCGAGACCGTCGCGGTGAACATGAGCACCGCGCTGTACGACGCGGCGGATTACTCCCCGCCGGAGCCTCCCTCGAGGGTCGACGCGATCGGCGCGGCCGCGCCCTATCAGGTGATTGCGGTCACGGAAGGGGACGACGCATCGATTGAGAGGGCACGGACGGCCATGATCGCTTCGGGAAGCGTCGCGGGCCCGCCCTACACTAGGGCCAACCTTGCCGACGCGGGCAACCTCACGACCGTCAATGAGCTGGGCGTCATGGCCTACATCGGGATGGGCATCGCCGTGGCGATCTCGGCGCTTGCCCTGACCGTCGCCACGATCACCGCGGCACTTGACCGCAAACGCACGTTCGGCCTGCTCCGCCTGAGCGGAATGCCGGTGCGCGCGCTGCGTCGGGTCATCACGACGGAGGCCGCCGTGCCGCTCTCGGTCACGCTCCTTGGGTCGGCTGGCCTGGGATTCTTCGTGGCGTGGCTCATGATTGAGGCGCTCGGAAACGGCGAAAAGATGGGAGCCCCGGACGGGCGCTACTGGATCGCGATCGCGCTCAGTCTCGCTCTGGGCGCGGCCGCAATCGCCAGCTCCTTCGGCATGGTGCGCAGGTCCACTGAGGTGACGTCGACTCGCTTCGAGTAGGCGAGTCGGACCAGGGCCGAGCGGCTAGACCCGCTCGTCCTTGGGCCACGCGCCACGGGTGTACTGCTGAGGAAGCTCAATCTGGACGCCGAGTGCGTGCGCCCAGCGCATCGGCAGATGAGGGTCGCGCATGAACTGGCGTGCGACGAAGACTGCGTCCGCCTTGCCCGACGCGACGATGGACTCGGCCTGTGCAGCGGAGGTGATCTGGCCCACCGCGGCCGTGATCATGTGGGAGCCGTTCCTGATCGCGGTCGCCTGCGGCACCTGATAGCCGGGTCCTACAGGGATCGTGACGCCGGTGACGTTGCCCCCCGTGGAGACGTCCATGACGTCTCCACCTGCCTCGCGCACCCATCCCGCAATCACGATCGACTCGTCGAGTGTGAGGCCCTCGGGCTCTAGCCAGTCGGTCGCGCTCACGCGCACGAACACGGGAACCTGGTCGCCCACCACGCGGCGCACCTCCCGCACCACGTCGAGTAGCAGTCTGGCGCGGTTCTCAAGCGACCCGCCCCACTCGTCGGTGCGCACATTGCTCATGGGCGACAGGAACTGGTGGATGAGGTAGCCATGGGCGCCGTGGATCTCGATGACCTCAAAGCCCGCCTCGAGCGAGCGCCTGGCCGCCACGCCGAATGCGGTGACGATGCCCGCGATTCCGTCGGAGTCGAGCGCGACCGGCGCGTCGTATCCGGGGAAGGCCACGGGGGAGGGGCCGACCGTTTCCCATCCAGCGTCGTCGAGCGGGACGGTGCCGGAGCCGTTGCCGGACCAAGGGCGGTACGTCGATGCCTTGCGGCCCGCGTGCTGAAGCTGAATGGCGGGGATCGAGCCCTGCCCCTTGATGAACTCGGTGACGCGGGCCCATGCGTCCCGCTGTTCGTCGTTCCAGATGCCGGTGCACCACGGAGTGATGCGCCCCTCGGGAACCACCGCGGTCGCCTCGGCCATGACGAGCCCCGCGCCGCCACGAGCAAACGATCCCAAGTGCACCAGGTGCCAGTCGTTCACGACGCCGTCGCGGTCTTCGCACGAGTACTGACACATCGGGCTGACCCATACGCGGTTTCGGGTGGTGACGGAACGAATGGCGAGCGGAGCAAAGAGTGCAGAGGTCATGAGTCCATCCTCGCGCACCCACAAGGTTCGTGCGCCACCACTGGCCCCCAGGGGCCCGCGTGCAGCCAATCGCCAGAGGCGGAGGAGGGCGATCGCGCACCCGTGCGGGCCGCGGGACGGACTTCATGCCCGCTGTGAGCCAAGCGTCGCAGAATGTTAACCCTCACTTATGGCGGCGATGCAAGCGCACGATATCGGCGAGTTTTGACCCGTTTCCCGTCTGGCGATGCACAATCGTGACCTAAAGAGGTTGCCAAAGCCCGGAATGTTAGCGCTAATATTTGTGACACGGGCCGTACTTCGGTTCCGTGGGAAACCACACCCAAGCCGGCAACGAAGCCGGTCAGGACGAGGAGGTCTTGATATGAGGAAGCGGTTTTTAACCACCATTGCACTTGCGGGAGCGGCCGCGCTGGCACTGTCAGCGTGCTCCAACTCAGACTCGGGCACTAACGAAGAAGGCTCGAGCGGAAACGCGGCGGGCGACACCATCACGGTCGGCTTCGCGCAGACCGGTTCTGAGAGTGGCTGGCGTTCGGCAAACACCGATTCGATGAAGGAAGCGTTCTCAGCAGCTAACGGATTCGATCTGGTGTTCAACGCGGCAGACAACGACCCCGCCGCGCAGATCACTGCCGTGCGTAGCTTCATTAACCAGGGCGTGGACGCCATCGTGATCGCGCCGATCGTCTCGGACGGTTGGGACGACGTGCTTCAAGAGGCGAAGGATGCGGGCATCCCCGTGATCCTCGAGGACCGCACGGTGAGCTCGGATGACTCGCTGTATGCGGCATGGGTTGGCGACAACTTCAAGGAAGAGGGCGTCAAGGCGGGCAAGTGGGCCGCTGCCGAGTTCGGAAGCACTCCGGGCAAGATGGTCGTGCTTGAGGGCACCACCGGTTCGGCTCCGGCAAACGACCGCGCTGACGGTTTCAACGAGGGCATCGAGGGAAGCTCGATCGAGACGATCGACTCGCAGACCGGCGATTTCACTCGCGACGGCGGCAAGAAGGTCATGGAGGGCTTCCTCCAGAAGTACGGCGTGGATGGCATCGACCTGGTGTTCGCCCACAACGACGACATGGCGCTTGGCGCCATCGAGGCGATCGAAGCAGCAGGCGCAGTGCCAGGTGTCGACATCAAGATTGTGTCGATCGACGCGGTCCACGACGGCATGCAGGCGCTTTCCGACGGCAAGATCAACTACATCGTCGAGTGCAACCCGCTTCTGGGCGATCAGGCAGCGCAGCTAGTCAAGGACGTCATCGCAGGCAAGACGGTCGAGAAGCAGACGTTCGCTGTAGATGGCGAGTTCGACCAGGAGCAGGCCACCGCCGCGCTGCCGGACCGCAAGTACTAAGAGCGGCGTGACTTCACGCAGCAACAGGTCATAGTGCTCCACCGGGGGCGGGTCAGAAGGCCCGTTCCCGGTGGGCGCGCCACCACGAAGTGAAAAGGTTCCTCACGTGACCAACCTCGCGGACAAAGACGTCCCGCCAATCGTGCAGATGAGCGGTATCACCATCAAATTTCCAGGCGTACTCGCGCTCGACAATGTCGATTTCTCGCTCCGACCCGGTGAGGTCCACTCGCTCATGGGCGAAAACGGGGCGGGTAAGTCGACGCTGATCAAGGCGCTCACGGGCGTGTACTCAATCGACAGCGGCACCATCGTGGTCGGTGGGAGCGCGCGGGCCTTTGGGACAACGGCCGACGCTCAAGCGGCGGGGATCTCCACGGTCTACCAAGAGGTCAACCTGTGCGCCAACCTCTCCGTCGGAGAGAACGTCATGTTGGGGCATGAGCCCCACGGCCGTTTTGGTGTCGACTGGAAGCGGACACACAGTGAGGCCGCACGCTATTTGGCCAGCCTTGGTCTCGGCATCGACACCAGGTCCCTTCTTGAGAGCCACTCGATCGCGATCCAACAGCTCATCGCAATCAGTAGGGCAATGGTGCTTGATGCGAAGGTGCTCATCCTCGATGAGCCGACATCGAGCCTGGACCGCGGCGAGGTCGAACAACTCTTTGGCATCATCCGCAAACTGCGTGACAGCGGTGTGGCCATCCTGTTCGTCAGCCACTTTCTAGACCAGGTGTACGAAATCTCGGACCGCATTACGGTGCTGCGCAACGGTCAACTTGTGGGCGCACATAAGGCCGAGGACCTGCCACGCGACCAACTGGTGACCCAAATGATCGGGCGAGAGCTCGACGACCTCAAGTCGCTTTCCCAGGCTTCGGCCCGCGTCATCGACCGCTCGGGCGAGCCCGTCCTGCGTGCCTCAGGGGTGGGGCGCCGTGGGGTTGTGGAGCCTGGCGACCTCGCAGTCTTCCACGGCGAGGTCGTGGGCATGGCGGGGCTTCTTGGCTCCGGTCGCACCGAGATGGTGCGCCTGTTTTATGGCGCAGACAAGGCCGACTCCGGCACGATCCATGTGGGGGGCAAGGCGGTCAAGATGGTCGCGCCGAGGCATGCGATCGACCATGGCATCGCCTTCTCCTCGGAGGATAGGCGAGCCGAGGGAATCGTGGCGGACCTCACCGTGGCCGAGAACATCGTCCTGGGTATCCAGGCGCGACGTGGGTGGTTGCGCAAGGTCAGCGCTGTCGAGGAGGCTGCGGTGGTGAGCGAGTACATGGAGGCGCTGGGCGTGAGGCCCGCGGATCCCACGATGCTCGCAGGCAACCTCTCGGGTGGAAATCAGCAAAAGGTGCTGCTGGCGCGCTGGCTCGCAACGTCTCCCGAGCTGCTTATTCTCGACGAGCCCACTCGTGGAATCGACGTGGGGGCCAAGGCCGATATTCAGAGGAAAGTGGCAGAGTTGTCCGAAGCGGGACTTTCCGTCATCTTCATCTCATCGGAGCTCGAAGAAGTGCTACGCCTTGCCCAGCGCGTCGTCGTGATGCGAGATCGTAAGAACATCGGCGAACTCGAATCGCGTGACCTTGACCTCGATGGACTGATCGACTACATCGCTCACCGCGGTGAGGGGAGTGTTTCAAGATGATGAAGCTCGTGAGGCACCGGCTGTTCTGGCCGTTAATGGCGCTCCTGGCCCTACTCGCGGTCAATATTGTGGCCAACCCCGGCTTTGGGCGCATTACGGTGCGCGACGGGCACATGTACGGCGCCCTCGTGGATATTTTGCGTCAGAGTGCGCCGCTCATGCTGGTCGCGCTCGGCATGACGCTCGTAATCGCGACCCGCGGAATCGACCTTTCGGTGGGCGCCATCATGGCGGTTTCGGGCGCGGTCGCGCTGACCATCATCGACAGTTCCGATCACCCTGGAGCGATGTCAACTGTGCTCGTCGCGATCATCGTGGCGGTTCTCGTGTCGCTCGTGCTCGGAGCCTGGAATGGCTTCCTCGTCTCGGTTCTTGGAATCCAACCGATTGTGGCGACCCTCGTGCTGATGCTTGCGGGACGAGGTGTCGCGCTGCTCATCACCGGGGGACGCATCACCACAGTCAACTCTGACCCGTACAAGTTCGTGGCGAGCGGATACGTGTTCCTCATCCCCTTCGCGTTCATCATCGCGTTGGCGGCCATCGCCGTGATCGCTTTGCTTGAGCGACGCACGGCTCTGGGTGTGCTCACCGAGGCCGTGGGCATCAACCCCGAGGCGAGCCGTCTCGCGGGCGTACGGTCGCGAGGCATTGTGTGGGGCGCGTACATCGCGAGCGGCGTGATGTCGGGCATCGCGGGAGTGATGTACGCCTCGAACATCATGGCGGCCGACGCGAACGCTGCGGGCTATCTCATCGAGCTCTATGCGATTCTCGCGGTCGTTCTTGGAGGCACGTCGCTCATGGGCGGCAAGTTCTCTATTGCGGGGACCGTCATCGGCGTGTTCACGGTGCAGACCCTGGGCTCCACGATCCTGTTCCTCGGCGTTCCCTCGGCACAGAGCCCGGTGTTCTTCGCCGTGGTCGTGATCCTGGTGGTCCTCGTGCAATCCTCGCGAGTCCATCGCTGGGGCAAGAGTGTCAGTCAACGAATGCGAAGTGGTCCGAAGACCCCCGCAGAAGGCGCCAAGGAGGTCGCAGCGTGACGACAATGACGGAAACGACCAGTGCGGACAAGCCAAGCGTTGCGCAAGGCCTGAGCGCTTTCACCACAAGGCATGCCTCGTGGCTCCCCACATTCGCTGCCGTGGTGATCCTCGTAGTGCTTCTCGCAGGCGCCCAGATCCGATTTGGCAACTTCATCACGCCTGGCAATATGTCGGCGCTACTACTCGACAATGCCTTCTTGATGGTATTGGCCGTCGGCATGACGTTCGTGATCCTGACCGCGGGGATCGACCTGTCCGTCGGGTCCGTGATGGCGTTCACGGGGATTCTGGGCGCCAGCATGTTGGCGAGCGGTGTGCCCACGATCGTGGTGATCCCCACGATGCTGCTGAGCGGTGCGGCGATCGGCCTGCTCATCGGGGTGCTCGTGCAGTACTTCAATGTGCAGCCGTTTATCGCATCCCTCGCGGGACTGTTCCTCGGGCGAGGTCTCGCGTACGTGGTGAGCCTGTCGTCGATTCGGGTCGAGGATCCCGCGGTCCTGTGGCTACAGGGGACTCGCCTCCGCATGGGCGATTGGTACATCACTCCCACGGGGATTCTCGCGCTCGTCGTGGTGATCGTCGGCGCGCTCGTGCTGCAGTTCACGCGCTTCGGCCGCACGATCTACGCGGTGGGTGGCTCCGAGTCCTCCGCGCGACTCATGGGCCTCAACGTGTCGCGCGCCAAGGTCCTTGCCTACCTGATCAGCGGGTTGTGTGGCGGTCTCGCAGGCCTCATCCTCACCGCGTTCTCCGGCGCGGGCTACCCGCGCAACGGCATCGGCACTGAGCTCGACGTGATCGCAGTGGTGGTCATCGGCGGCACCCTGCTCACAGGCGGCCGCGGCTATGTACTCGGATCGCTGATCGGCGTGTTCGTCTTCGGCGTGATTAAGGCCATCATCTCCTTCATGGGTGCGGAGCAGTCGTGGATGCAGATCATCGTCGGGGCGCTGCTGTTGCTCTTTATCGTGGTGCAGAGGGCCATCGTGTCGCGGACCAGCAGGACAGGGTGATGCGGGGGCCGCGCCGTCGGGGAACCGGGGGGCGGTCGCATGGAGGGCCATAATGGGCCGATGGACGAGGTGCGGCCGCTGGTCGAGCTGAATCGGGCGACGGTGCAACTTGGCACCACGCTCGCCCTTGACGACGTCGACTTCAGGATGTTCCCAGGCGAGGTTCACTCGCTCATGGGCGAGAACGGCGCGGGCAAGTCAACGCTCATCAAGGCCATCACGGGAGTGATTCCCCTGCAGGCAGGGACGCTCAAGCTGGGCGGCGAGACGATGCGTTTTTCGTCCCCTCACGACGCTCAGCGTGCCGGTATCAGCACGGTGTATCAAGAGATCAACCTGCTTCCCAACCTCACCGTCGCCGAAAACATCAGGCTTGGTCGAGAGCCGAGGCGCTGGGGTGTCATCGACGGCCCACGGATGCGCGCGGAAGCCAAGGCGGTGCTCGACGATCTCGGCCTCGATATTGACCCGGCCTCGCTCCTGGGTTCGCATGCGGTCGCGGTGCAGCAACTCGTCGCGATCGCGCGCGCGATTTCGGTGGACGTGCGTGTCCTCGTGCTCGACGAGCCCACGTCAAGCCTCGACCTTGACGAGGTGGGAGAACTCTTCAGGGTGATCCGCGAACTCAAGGAGCGCGGGGTGGCGATTCTGTTCGTGAGCCACTTTCTCGACCAGGTATACGAGATTTGCGACCGCATCACAGTGCTCCGCGACGGCGCTCTCGTGGGCGAATACCTCCCCACCGACCTGCTGCGAATCGAGCTGGTCCAGAAGATGCTCGGTAGAGCCGCGCCCGAGTATGCGTCAAGAGACGCGCTTGAGTCCGCCGATGCCGTCGAAGACTCTTATCTCAGTGCACGGGGGGTCACCTCGGCGACGGGAATCATCGAAGCCAACGTCGACCTGGCAGAGGGCGAGGTGCTGGGTGTCGCGGGCCTTCTCGGCTCGGGGCGGACGGCACTGGCGAGGGTCCTCACCGGCATCGACAGGCTCGACGCAGGGAGCATTCGCATCGAAGGGAAGCCGGTGCGGCTCGACTCGCCGCGCAAGGCCTTGTCTCTCGGCGTCGTGTACTCCTCGGAGAACCGTCGCGCAGAGGGGCTACTGGGCGATCTGAGCGTGCTCGACAACATCACCCTCGCGTTGCAGGCGCAGAGGGGGGCCTTCCGGCGTATCAAGCCGGAACGTCAGCGGGAACTGGCCGCAAGCTGGGCGGATGCTCTCGCCCTCAAGCACACGGACCTGGATCGACCAGTCGGCACGCTGTCTGGTGGCAACCAGCAGAAGGTGATGTTGGCTCGCCTTCTCGCATTGTCTCCTCGGGTGTTGGTGCTCGACGAACCGACGCGAGGGATAGACGTGGGCGCCAAGGTCGAGATTCAAAACATGGTCTCTGAACTCGCTACCAACGGACTGTCGGTAGTGTTCATCTCGGCTGAGCTCGAGGAGGTTCTCCGCGTCAGCGATCGCGTCGCGATTTTGCGAGACGCCCGCATCGTTGACACCGTCACTTCGGGCACTCTGACCGTCGAGTCCGTGCTCGCCCTCGTGGCGCATCCCGCGTCGTCAGAAGCCTGAGAGGGGAGTAGGTCGTGGCAAAGCAGGAGCCCCAGCGGGCCGCCAACATTTTCGATGTCGCACGCCTCGCTGGCGTGTCCCACCAGACTGTCTCACGGGTGCTCAACGGGCTGCCAAACGTCAGGCCTGCCACCCAAGAACGGGTGGAAAAGGCGATGGCGCAGTTGCGCTACAGCCCGTCGCCAGCGGCCCGTGCGCTGGTCACGCGTCGCACCCGCACCATCGGTCTCATTACGCCCGCCGCGGTTGACTTTGGCCCCGCATCGATCGCCATGCACTTCAACCTCGCGGCGGGGGTGGCCAGGTATAGCGTCGACACGGTCAGCACGGTAGACGGAGACCCCGCCGCGGTGAGGGCGTCCGTAGAGGCGCTCCTGCGCCAGCGCGTCGACGCGTTAGCCATTGTGGTGGCCGACCTTGCGGTTCTTGAACTCGTCAGGGGACTCGACTTGGCGATTCCCCTGGTCGCGGCGGCCTCGGCCGCAAGGCGCGGACCTCACTTCGTATCGATCGACCAATACAGGGGGGCGCGCGCGGCTGTCAGACACCTTGCCGAGCTGGGTCACACCCGAATCATCCATATCGCGGGACCCGTCAAGGCGGTCGATGCGGCAGAGCGCATCCGCGGTTGGAAGGATGAGCTCATCGAGCGCGGCCTCGGAATCGCCGAACCCAAATATGGAGACTGGACGGCCGCGAGCGGTTACAGCATTGGCGTCACACTCGACGTGCAGCCTGGCACCGCGATATTCGTGGGCAACGACCAGATGGCGATCGGCCTGTTGTCCGCTCTGCGACGTCGCGGCATCAGGGTGCCTGACGACGTGAGCATCGTGGGTTTTGATGACATCCCCGAGGCTGGCTATCTCGACCCGCCCTTAACGACGGTGCGGCAGGATTTCGAGGCGCTCGGCAAGATGATGATGCAGAAGGTCTTGGTGGGACTCGAGGAGTCTGGCTCCGACGCAGATTCGTCGGATACTCCGCTGCCGACCGAGCTCGTCGAGAGATCCTCGACCAAGCCCATCGAACCGCGCGTCGCCAAGCAGGCCTGACGCGGGCTCTAGACCTGGAAAGCTTCGACCTTTGAGCGGAGGTCACCTGAGAGGTTCGCGAGCTCGGCGACGGCTTGGCTAATCTGCATGAGCACCATCGACGAATCGACGGCGGAGGCGGCGACGCTCGACGCGATGCCGGCGATGCGCCCTGCGCCGTCTGCCGCCTCACTGACGCCGCGTGACATCTCGTTCGTGGTCGCGGTCTGCTCCTCCACCGCGGAGCTAATGGTCAGTTGGAAGTCGTTGATCTGCTGCACGATGTCGGCGATGTGGCTGATCGCCTCGACGGCCCCTGCCGTATCAAGTTGGATGGCCTCGACGCGGTGAGCGATGTCCTCCGTGGCACGGGCCGTCTCTTGGGCGAGCTCCTTGACCTCGCCCGCAACAACCGCAAAGCCCTTGCCCGCCTCGCCAGCCCTAGCCGCCTCGATCGTGGCATTGAGCGCGAGCAGGTTGGTCTGTTCCGCGATGGTCGTGATGACCTTGACGACGTTGCCGATCTCGACGCTGGAGACGCCGAGTTTGGCGACCTGGACCCTCGTCGCTTCCGCAACGTGTGTGGCCTCGGACGCGACCTTTGCCGCGTCGTTCGCGTTCTTCGAGATCTCGCGGATCGACGCGCTCATCTGCTCCGCGCCCGATGCGATTCCTTCGATATTGCGGCTGACCTCGCCGGCGGCCTCCTTGGCGGTGGCGGCCTCGCTCGACTTTGACTCGGCGCCGAGGGCTACCTCGGCACTCGCCTCTGAAAGGTCGCCTGCGGTCGTGGCGAGGGTATCCGCCGACTCGCTGACGTTCGCGATCGTCGCGCGCAGCGACGCTTGGGCGGACGACAGTGCGGCCGCCATGTCACCCACCTCGTCGTTATCGGTCACGTGGGCCTCGACTGTCAGGTCGTTTCCCGCGAGTGCGGTGAGGGCCGTTTGCACCGATCTGACGGACCGGCGGATTCGGCGGGACACAATCAAGCCCACGAGCGTCGCCGCGACGACACCGATGACCATGAGGACCGTGAGCAGGAGCTCGGACCGCGAGGCCTCGCTTGCCGCGGCGTCAGAACTCGCACGGAGTTCGGCGTTTACCCCGTCTGTGAATGTCGTGAGCGTTGCGACAAACCCGGCTCCTACGTCCACCGTCGTGGTGTCGCGCACCTTGGCGAACGTCTCTAGGTCGCCTTGCACTGCGTACGGCAGCAGCTCGTTCTCGACGTTGTCTCGGTATGCGGCCCATGCCACGTTGAGGTCTTCAACGCCGACGGGGTCCTTGCCGAACTGCTCCTTGTAGACCTGTTGGAAGGACACGAAAGAGGCCTCGAAGGCGGCGTACGATTCCTCGACCTTGGCCATTCGATCGGCGCGCATGTCAGCGGGGTAGGCGCCGACGACGGAGCCGTTGTTGCGAGAAGTCCACAGTGCGTTTTGTAGGTCCAGGAGCGCGTTGCTCACTGCCTCCTGTTGCGTCACGATCATCGCTGTTTGAGACTGTTCGTGGCGAATCTGCACCACCGCGAGCACGTTGACCGTCGCGCCCAAGATGACTGCGACGCCCACGGCGCCCAGAATCTTCGATGTCAGGTTCAGTCGAATGCTACTCAATTTGCTCATGGTCAGTGTCCTTGTAACTGTGTCGCGCGTGGATAAGGTGCGAAGGGAGCTCTCTCCCGATGCTCTCCCGGCGGGTGCCGGGCCCGTGCCAGGCTCTGCGGGTCTCATCGGCATGTGGCGTTCACGGTTAGGGTTCGACGCGCGGCATCGGGGGAATGGCGCCACGGACGGCCGGTAAGCGCCGCAAAAAACACGCGCTCGTTGGGTCCAAGGTCCCCGGTTTTAGAGATTTTCGCCTGCCCCAGATGGACGCGCGGCGGAGTGTGCGATCACGATGCTTTGGCGAGTGAAGGAGGTCGCCTCCTGCCGTTGGCCTCGTGATAGGAATGCGGCATGGTCGAACTTCTCGGGGTCACCGAGGCTTTCTTTGAAACAGACTTCGCCATCATGGTTGCGAGTCAAGAGCGATCGGGTTGGCCTCATAGTGGAGGGTTCGCGGGCTCGGCCCCTGGCGGCGTCGGTGCCACGTGTGGAACCAGTTGCGCCAAGGCTTCGGCGCGTGCGGAGCGGTGGAGTGGCCGCACTGCGTTCGACAACTCGTGGGAAGACGTCGACGATCTCCCCATGCTCGGAGGTCCGCGATCGTGTCCCATTGACGATCCATGGATTCGGAACCGAGGACGGCGAAGGACTCGACCTGAGCGGGGCGCAGGTTGCGGCCAGACGAGCGCAAATTGTATACGCCAACTATCGACACATTGCCGACGACATCAAGAATGCTCTGCGATGGGTACGAAACGTGGGCCCCGAAAACATGGTTCGAAGGATGGCCGTGCATTTGTCGCGATTCCTGGTCGACATTGAGAGAGCGATTGAGTGCCTCGCAGGGAACTCGATCTCGATCATCAACGGCGATTTGCTGCGGGACTTCGGGTCCGCCCGCCGCCATCGCGAAGTCCGCCGAATCGAGGCGTTGAGCGCCTCGGTTGACGGTGCCCCCGGCAGGATTCGAACCTGCGACCGCCGGATTAGAAGTCCGATGCTCTATCCATCTGAGCTACGAGGGCTGTACGCGCATGATGTTACCCACTGCACGCTCCGAGGAGGAGCCCGGGTTCGATCATCGTCGTCAGATAGGTTACCCGGCTCAGACGCCCCTTGGTGGGCATCGCGGATGAGGACCATAGTCCCCTGACGGTCGGGTCAGGCGAGTCGACAGGAAGCGTGGACCCCCCTGCGGGGTTTGCGCGGGCCCTGGCTGGGGAGGAGAGCCTGTCCACTACGAACCAAGACGGGAGAGTGCCGATGGGGCTCGACGTGGACCCTTCCGCTCTCCTGCAGGCCATGGCCGAGGGACTCTATGTAGTCGATCGCAAGCGGGTCATCTCGCACTGGAATGCCGCTGCCGAGGGCATCACTGGATACACCGCCGAGCAGGCACTCGGCCGCTTCTGCGGCGACGGGATGCTCAACCATGTCGACGAGGACGGCGAGCCCCTGTGCGGCGGTCGCTGTCCGCTGCTGTTGACCATGAGCGATGGAGTGGAGAGGGAGGCGCGGGTCTACGGGCACCACGCCTCCGGACACCTGGTCCCGATGCTGGTGAGGGCTCGTGCCCTGAGAGACGAGACCGGCGCGATCACTGGCGCCGTCGAGACCTTTACGGATGACTCGCGTGCGGCGGAGACCGAGAAAAGGCTGAGCGTCGCCGAGCGACTCGCGGTCACCGACCACCTCACGGGGCTGGGGAACCGACGCTATTTGGAGCGCATCCTCACGGAGAGCCTCCATGCCGGCGATGGTGCAAATGTGGCCGTCCTCACCCTCGACATCGACCGCTTCAAGACAGTGAACGACAACCACGGCCACGCCTTCGGAGACGAGGTAATCGGGATCATCGCGCGCACGCTTGTCAACGTCGTGGGGGACGGCGGCGAGGTGGGCCGCCTTGGCGGCGACGAGTTCGTCGTGGTGGCGAACCGAGGAAACTCTGGCGACATCGAGCGTCTGGCCGCGCGTGTGCGAGCGACGGTCGCCCAGACGCGGGTCGCCGACGCGGGGGTCACTCTGCGCATCACCGTGTCGGTGGGGGCGGCGCTCAGCATCGCAGGCGACACACCCGAGACTCTCCTGAAGAGGGCGGACGACTCCATGTTCGAGGCCAAGCGCCGCGGACGCGACAACGTCGTGGGTCCCGCAGGCGGCGGGGCGGCCCGTGCGCCGGTTGTCGGATCGTCGGTGGCGAGAGAGCACTAGGTCTTTCGGTCGATTCGCGGTCGTGAAACCCCAACTGGGGCTGCACGCGTGTTTGCCCTGCCATCGGCGCGGTAGCCTCATGCCAAAGCGGCGAGGAGGCAGGCTAGCACCATGGACTTCAGGCCGATCAAGACATGGTCGTACCCGGGGGCGTTACTTGACGCGCTCACGGACACGCGACGTGTGGTGTCGATGGTCGAATTGCCGCTGCCCACGGGCCGCGAAGGCGAGGCGAATGCACTCGTCGCGCAGATGATCGATCAGCTCGACCACCACCTCATTCCGCGCGTTCGTGAGGAGTCCTCTCCCGCGATCGTGATTGTGGGGGGCCCCACGGGTGCGGGTAAGTCGACCGTGGTGAACGCGCTCCTTGGCGAGGAGCTCACAGCCTCCGGCGTGTTGCGCCCCACGACCAAGATGCCGCACCTGTTCCACCATCCGCTTGATGGCGCGGTCCTCGAAGAGGTCGCGAACCGTGCGATGACGCATGCGACCGAGGCCGTGCCGCGCGGACTCGCGATTGTCGACAGCCCCGACCTCGACAGCGTCAGGGGAGAAAACCGCGAGGTGGCCGAGGATCTGCTCGAGGCCGCCGACCTCTGGATCTTTGTGACCACGCCCGCCCGGTATGGCGACGCCATCCCCTGGAACGCGCTGCGCAAGGCCGCTGATCGCGGAGCCTCCGTCGCGGTCGTGCTCAACAGGGTCACGCCGGATGTGGCAGCGCAGGTGCGTCGGGAACTTGTCTCGCGCCTCGCCGAGGAAAGGCTTGCGAGCCTTCCTCTCTTTGTGATCCCCGAGAACGACACGGTCGATATCCCGCGCGACGTGGTCGGAGGGCTCGGGCGTTGGCTCGACACCGTCGCCGCGGCCTCCGCAAACACGATCGTGGAACGGACCCTTCATGGCGGCATTGCCGCGATGAAGGAGTGGCTCGAGCAGGTCGCCGAACACATGGACGATCAGGCCGCGGCCGCGAAGGACGTGCGCTCAGAGGTGCGTCGATGCGCAGCCAAGGTCGAAATCGACGGCGGGGACGACTGGTTCCTCGCGATTGGTTCTGGACCGGTTGAGGCTCGCTGGAGCAACGCGACCGCCGAACACGGCCCGCTGTTCCGTCTGAGCAATTCGTGGTGGGTCAAGCGGCGCAGCGCACGGGAGGCGCGCGACGCGGCCCTCGGTGAAATCAGATCCGACCTCGTGGCCGCGGTCGAGGCCTCGCTGTCGCATGCGGCGGCGACCGCCACCGAGAAAATGATGGAGGCTCTCTCCATGGTCGATGGTGGCGTGGGTCAGTGGCTCGCACAGCAGCGCGACCCTAGGGACGCACGGGTCGCGCGTGAACGTCGCGCGGCCGATGCCGCGAGGACGTGGATCGATACGTGCGCGTCTCTCGCCGGTGAGCTTCCTGGCGCCAAGGCCGGGAGCGCAGTGGTGGGCGCCGGTGGGCTCGGCGTCACCCTCGCCTCTGCCGCGGTGGGGGTCGACAAGGCTGCAGGTGCACTCGCGGTGTTGACGCGCGAGACCGGGACATCGGCGATGGAGAAGGCTATCGAGCAGTTGGCTGCCGCGCGGCACTATGTCATCAGCAAAGAGGCTCTCGACATGATGAAGCCCACCGACATCGTTTCCCTGACCCCCGATGCATCGTCCAAAGTGCGCTTGCGCCGGGCGGAGCTGAGGGCCCTCCTGTGAGCCCCACGTTCAATGAAGTCCCGCCGCGCACCGAGTCCTCGCGTCTCGAGGATCGCGTACACCGACTCCGTGCGTCGATGGAGTGGGCCGCGGAGGCAATCGATCCCGCCGTGCGCGACGAGGTCTTCCGCACCATCGAAAGGTGCGAACAGCGCCTTGCCTTGGGCGTCGACAAGACGATCGTGGCGCTCGCGGGCGGTACGGGATCCGGGAAGTCGAGCCTCTTCAATGCTGTCGTAGGTACCGAGTTCGCGGTTCCTGGTGTCGCCAGGCCTACGACGTCCGCCGTGATGTCGGCCTCATGGGGTCCCGCCGATGCGCTGCTGGATTGGCTTGGCGTCGACGAGGCGCGTCGGCTCACGCTTGAGACCGAGGACGACATGCGCGGCGTGGTGCTCCTCGATCTTCCTGACCACGACTCGACCAACGAGGAGAACCGTGCCACGGTGGACCGCGTCGTGCCCTTGGCGGACCTCATCGTGTGGGTGGTGGATCCACAAAAGTACGCGGACCATGCCCTTCATTCGGCGTACCTCAAGGTCGCGTCGGACCACGGTCAGCCGTCGCTCATCGTCCTCAACCACACCGACAGGCTGAGCCAAGCCGACGCGCAGGCCGTCGCCGCGGACCTCGCCAAGCTCATTGAGGTCGAGGGCATCGCCGATGCCCCCGTGATGCTGACGAGCGCCCGCACGGGGCGCGGTATCGCCTCCTTGCGCGGCGAGATTTCGGCGGCCGCGGCTACTCGTTCGGTTGCCGCCGAGGCCGTACGCGCGGACCTCGTGGCCGCGGGGCGTGCGCTTGAGGGTGCACTTGCACGCGACGCGGATCCGGTCATCCCCGACGTCGAGGGCCTGGTAGCCGCGCTCGCCCGCGCGGCGGGTGTCGAGGCCCGTGCCGACGCCGCTGCGGCCATAGCGTCGGGACGCCCCGGAGTGCTTTCTGACCACCTCCAAGCGTCGCTTGCGGCGGTCGCCCAGGTGCGTCTTGAGTGGATCGACGCGGCTACCGCCGGTTTGCCCCTTGCGTGGCGCGTCGTCGTGGATGATGCGGTGCTTCCCGCCGAGCCACTCTGCGTGGAGGTTGAGCGCGCGCTCGCGGTGGTCGAATGGCCGGAGATCCTCGCCCCCACAGGACTGCGCGGGCTGTGGTCGCGGGCAGTCAAGGGCCGCTCCGCGCGTGACGCCACGCGGAGCAAGGGCAGGGCGGCGATTCGGGTCACCGTCGCGCCTCACGTGATCGCGCCAACGGCAATGATCCATGAGGCATACCGCAATCTCGATGAATTGACGGAGCTCGTCTAGCCGCTTTCTTGTCGGCGCAAGATAGCCGGCGCGGGGAAGGTGGAGCGAGGCAGTTGGCGCGAGGACATCGTCACGCGCGCGTCGTCCCCAAGCGCGATACCGTGCCTCTCTCCTCGACCGTGAGTGCCCCTCGGGGGGTGCTTCGCCCATGTCGCTCACCCTGGCCACAGGGCATCGCGAGTGCGGGCCCGCAAGGAGGAAGCGATGAACGACTTGACCATGACCGTGACCGGCTGGGTGGCCACGGATCCGCGACACGTGGTGGGACCGACGGGAACGCGGCTCACCAGTTTTAGGCTTGCGTCGACCAGCAGGTACTTCGACCGCGACAAGGGCGAATGGGTGGACGGAAACACCGAGTGGTTTACGGTGCGGACGTTCCGCAGCGCGGCCATCACGGTGATGAACTCGATCGAAAAGGGCCAGCCCGTGGTGGTTCAGGGGCGTTTGCGCACCCACCAATGGGAAGCCGACGCGGGACCACGCACGGACCTCCTGCTCGACGCATCCGGAGTGGGCCACGACCTCACCAAGGGCGTGGCCGTGTTTACCCGTGCCACGGGTGACGCAAGCCTCGGCGACGCGAGCCTCGGTGAGGCGGCACCGGATCCGGTGGTCGAAGAGGGCGACGCCGGGGCTGTCGCTCCAGGGGCCGATGTCGACGTGGAGGCGCCGAGCGACGAGGTCGAGGTCGCGGCCTAGTAGGTCGACGAGCTGGGCGGGGACGATCGCCTCAAAGCGGGACTCCGGACGCTCCGACCCCACCGCACTCAGTACCCACACGCGTCGGCGGGCTGCGTCCGAGGCTCCAGCCCGCCGGCTCTGGTGTGGGCCGCCCGTCGACCGCGTAGGCTGGGGAGCGGTTCCGGCGGCTCACGCCGCCTCGACGATGCAGACGGAGTGGCAGTGGCTGAGTTTATTTACACCATGTACAAGGCGCGCAAGGCGCACGGCGACAAGGTCATCCTTGATGACGTGACGTTGTCGTTCATGCCGGGCGCCAAGATCGGCGTGGTGGGGCCCAACGGCGCCGGTAAGTCGACGGTCCTCAAGATCATGGCTGGTCTTGAGCACGCCTCTAACGGCGAGGCGAAGCTGAGCGACGGGTACTCCGTCGGCATCCTCATGCAGGAGCCTGTGCTCAACGAGGACAAGACCGTGCTCGGCAACGTCCAAGAGGGCGCGGGCGAGACGATGGCCAAGCTCATGCGCTTCAACGAGATCAGCGACGAGATGTCGAAGCCCGATGCGGATTTCGACACCCTGCTTGCCGAGATGGGCAACCTGCAGGAGTACCTGGACCACGCCGATGCGTGGGACCTTGACGCCCAGCTCGAGCAGGCCATGGACGCGCTGCGTTGCCCTCCAGGCGACTCGCCCGTCACCAACCTCTCGGGAGGTGAGCGTCGTCGCGTCGCGCTGTGCAAGCTGCTCCTCCAGAAGCCCGACCTGCTCCTCCTCGATGAGCCCACCAACCACCTTGACGCCGAATCCGTGTTGTGGCTCGAGCAGCACCTCTCCAAATACCCGGGTGCAGTGCTCGCTGTGACCCACGATAGGTACTTCCTCGACAACGTCGCCGAATGGATCCTCGAGCTTGACCGTGGCCGCGCCTACCCGTACGAGGGCAACTACTCGACCTACCTCGAGAAGAAGCAAGAGCGTCTCGCGGTGCAGGGCAAGAAGGACCAGAAGCTCCAGAAGCGACTTAAGGATGAGCTTGACTGGGTGCGCTCGAACGCGAAGGGCCGCCAGACCAAGTCGAAGGCCCGATTGAGCCGCTACGAGGAGATGGCCGCCGAGGCGGACCGTACCAAGAAGCTCGACTTTGAAGAGATCCAGATTCCTCCGGGCCCGCGCCTCGGCAGCCTGGTTCTCGAGGCCAAGAACCTCAAGAAGGGCTTTGGCGAACGCACCCTCATCGACGGGCTGTCCTTCACGCTGCCGCGCAACGGCATCGTGGGCGTCATCGGACCCAACGGTGTGGGTAAGACGACGCTCTTCAAGGCCATTGTTGGCCTTGAGCCTCTCGACGAGGGTGAGCTCAAGATCGGTGACACCGTCAAGGTCTCCTACGTCGACCAGGGACGTGGCGGCATCGACCCCACCAAGACGCTGTGGGAGGTTGTCTCAGACGGCCTCGACTACATCAAGGTGGGCAACGTCGAGATGCCGTCGCGTGCATACGTCGGAGCGTTCGGCTTCAAGGGCCCCGACCAGCAGAAGCCCGCAGGCATCCTCTCGGGTGGAGAGCGCAACCGTCTGAACCTCGCTCTCACGCTCAAGGAGGGCGGCAACGTCCTGCTTCTCGATGAGCCCACCAACGACCTCGATGTCGAGACGCTTGGCTCGCTTGAGAACGCCCTGCTCGAGTTCCCCGGCTGCGCCGTGGTGGTCTCGCACGATCGCTGGTTCCTGGACCGTGTCGTGACCCACATCCTGGCGTACGAAGGCACCGAGGAAAACCCCGCTGCCTGGTACTGGTTCGAGGGTAACTTCGCGTCGTACGAAGAGAACAAGATCTCGCGGTTGGGCGCCGATGCCGCGCGTCCCCACCGCGTCACGTACCGCAAGCTCACGCGCGACTAACGCGCGCGACTCACGCGCGCAGACGAAAAAGCGCCGGCCACCAAAAGGTGGCCGGCGCTTTTGCGTCTCAGGTGTACTCGACGATGATCAGGTGTCGTGGACGATGACGGCGTGCTCTGGACGTTCGTCGTCCTCGCCGCCGGCGGGGTAGGCCGTCACGTCGGGGTGCCTGATGAGGTGAATCGTGCTGGCGATCAGTCCGCCCCACACCAGGAGGGCGGCGACGACGAAAAGCGTGATGGCGGTGGGGGTCATGTCAGTTCTCCTCCATTGCGGCGACTGCTGCTGTTGCGGCGACTGCGTCAACCGCGGGGTAGGGCGGCCACGCCTCGATGCCGTGCTTGTTGCGGCGCCACGGCAGTGCCGTCGCCACCGCGGCAATCACGCCCACGGCGATGAGTGAGCCCCAGCCCATCACGAGCAGGAACCCGGCCGGGTAGCCCTCGTAGCCGTCGGCGACCACCGTCACGATGGCGCTCACGAGCATGTAGCCGAGGACGGCCGGAACCACAATCCCGACCAGGGCCATCCACACTCGACCGACCTTGATGGTCGACACCGTGTTGAGATGGTGGAGCAGCTCAGGGCCGCGGCGCAGCACCCATACGGTGACCACCGACATGATCACGGCAGAGGCGACCACGCCGATCGTGTTGATCCAGTGATCCGTCGCGTCCAGCGCGTAGAGGCCGGACGTGGTGGAGAACAGCGCGAACGACAGGAGCGCCGATACGGTCCCGATGGCCAACGCACCCGAGCGAGGCGTGAACCCGAACTTTTCCTGCACGGCCGCGGATGTCACCTGCAGGATCGACAACAGCGACGTGAAGCCCGCGAGCGTCAGCGTGCCAAAGAAGAGGGCGCCGACGGCGGCCCCCCCAGACATCTGCGACAGGATCGCGGGGAAGGTGATGAAGGACAACCCGATGCCGGAGATGGTGTCGAGTTCGGCAACAGGGATTCCCTGCTCGAACGCGAAGAAGCCGAGCGTGGCGAACACTCCGATGCCCGCCATGAGTTCGAACGAGGAATTGGCAAAGGCCACCACCAACCCGGGTCCGGTGAGGTTGGCGCGGCGGCGTCGGTAGGACGCGTACGTGATCATGATGCCGAACGCGATCGAAAGCGAGAAGAAGATCTGGCCGTACGCGGCGATCCACACGCCCGGATCCGAGAGCGCGGCCCAGTCGGGGGTGAAGAACGCGTTCAGGCCGTCGGCGGCACCAGGGAGGAACAGTGCGCGCACCACCACGGCTCCAAACGTCAGGGCGAGAAGCGGCATGACGACGACGTTGACGCGCTCGAGCCCCTTGGTCACGCCGAGCGCGAGCACCGCGATCGCGGCGACCCACACGATCGCGAGGGGAATCGCCACGGACGGAACGATGTCGCCGGTGAGGGAGACCTCTCTTGACGCCTTGAGGTAATCGTCCAGAAGGAAGCCGGCAGGGTCGTCGCCCCAGCGCAGGTCGAACGAGAAGAAGAAGTAGCTGAGCGCCCAGCCGATGATGGCGGTGTAGTACAGGGCGATCACGAAGGACAGCGAGACCTGGAACCAGCCGAGCGACTCCGTCCAGCGGCCAAAGCGTCCTCCCAGGCGACGCAGCGCGGTGGGGGCGGCGCCGCGAAAGCGGTGGCCTATCGCGTAGTCGAGTAGCAGGATGGGTATCCCCGCAGTCACCAGCGCTACGAGGTAGGGAACCAGGAAGGCTCCGCCGCCGTTCTCGTAGGCCACGCCAGGAAAGCGCCAGATGTTGCCCAGGCCCACGGCGGAGCCGATGGCCGACAGGATAAAGCCAGTCTGTCCGGAGAACTGCTCGCGCGGCGTGCCGGTGGACTGCTTGGTACGTACAGACATGTCACTCCCTAGTGATTCCGCCGCCACACTAGCAGCGACCGCGGGCCCGCCCCGGGAGACGACGAAGCGCCGGCCACCCGAAGGTGACCGGCGCTGCGCTGTTTACGTGCGTTGAGCCGTAAGAGGGGGAGAGACTACGCGGTGAGCGAGTCAACCCATTCCTGGTTCGCGGCGACCCAGTCGCTCACGATGCCTTCGTAGTCGGCTTCGCCATCGGCGGCCTGGAGGTTGTTCTCCAGGTCGGCCAGCAGGGGTCCGTCGATCGTGAAGGCTGCCAGCCACGCGCTGACCTCAGGGAAGTCATCGGCAAAGCCGAGGCGTGAGTAGGTGGTGAGCTGCTCGGCGGTTCCGAGGGTGCCCTCGGGGTCCGCAAGGTTCTTGACGTCGTACTTGCCGTAGACCCAGTGGGGCGCCCACAGAGTGACGGCAATGTTCTCGCCATTCGCCATCGCGGTGTCGAGTTCCGCCAACATGGCCGGGGTCGACGAGGTCAGGAATTCCATGCCTTCGAGACCATAGGTCGGGATGACGCTTTTGTTCATGGCCGTGGTCAGTCCAGCACCGGGCTCGATGCCTACGATGCGGTTGCCAAAGGCGTCTGCGTTGTCAGCGAGCTCGGCGAGCGAGTCGATCGGGGCGTCGGCGTTCACGACAACGGTCAGCGAGGCCTGGTCAAACCAGGTGCCGACCTCGACGATCTCGTCGCCGTACGTCTTGAGGTACTCGGCGTGAGTCGCGGGTGCCCACACGTCGGTCACCAGGTCGTAGTCGCCATCGGCAACTGCCTGGAACACGGGAGCGGGGTCTGCATACTCGAGCGTGACGTTGTAGCCCTTGGAGTCGAGAATGTTCTGCCACAGAAGCGACGTGGCAAGCGACTCGTCCCAGCCGTTGAAAACGGCCATGCTGATGTCGCCGCCCGCAGCGGGAACGTCCGCGCCGCCGGTGGCGGTCGTGGTCGGGTCGGCCTCGTCGGTCGATGAGCAGCCAGCGAGAACGAGGCTTGCGGCCGCCGCAGTGGCGAGGAGCGCGGAATAGCGCATCTTCATATTGAGTATGTCCTTTCCATGCACAGGGAATCTCCCTGCGCCCTTGCACCTAGGCCAGATTCGGTTCGGCCGGTGCGGGCGACCGCCCAAAAGAACGGTGGTCGCGAGGTTTGTTGGGGGTTAGCCTGCGAGTCCCGCTTGTTTGACGGCACGGTTCTCGGTCCTGATCTGGTCAGTGGTCTTGCCCGCGGTCGAGTCGCCGGGTGCGGCGCCTCCGCCGGGAAGCCTGCTAAACCACCGGGCCATGAGGCTCTTGATGCGCTTGTTGCCGAACGAACCGGTGAAGCGGTCCAGAATGATCGCGAGGATCACTACGGCCATGCCGGCCTCGACTCCGAGTGACGTGTCGAGCGCGCTCAGCGACTTGGTGACATCGCCACCGAGGCCTCCCGCGCCCACCAGGCCGGCGATGACAACCATCGACAGCGACAGCATGATGATCTGGTTGATGCCGGCCATGATGGACGGCATCGCAAGAGGCAGCTGGATCTGGCGCAGGATGCGCGACGGGGAGGCGCCAAAGGCCTGACCTGCCTCGACCACTTCCTTGTCTACGCCGCGGATACCCAACTCGGTGAGGCGAACTCCGGGAGCGAGCGCGAACAGGATGGTCGCGAAGATACCGGGGGGCACACCGATGCGGAATAGTGCGATCGCCGGGATCAGGTACACGAATGCAGGCATGGTCTGCAGGAAGTCCATGATGGGCTTCACGATTGTCGAGACGGTGCTGTTACGGGCAGCCCAGATGCCAAGCGGAACCGAAATGATGATCGCGAAGAGCGCTGACACAATGACCAGTGACAGGGAGTTCATCGCGTTGTCCCATTGGTTCACGCCGACGATGAAGAGCAGACCAAGCGCGGTGCCGAGCCCAAACTTCCAACCGCGCGCCAAGTAGGCGAGAAGTGCAACTACCACGATGACGACGACAGCCGACGGGGTGGTGAAGACCCAATCGATTCCGTCGTACAGGGCCTGGTACAGGACCTTGAGAAAGTCAAAGAGCCAGTCGAGGTTGTCCTCGACCCAGGTGAGGCCGGATTCGATCCAGTCGCCAAAATTGATGCGGAAGTCCATTACTTTCCCTCCAGGCTTTCGATCGAACCCGTTTCGACGGCGGCATCCAGGGCCTCGTCAACCTCCTCGGTGGGGAGCGGGTCAAGGCGCGGGCCTTCTTGCGCCTCGGCGCCTGACGTGCCTCCGAGTGCGGCGAGCAGAGTCACGCGCGGAACCACACCGACGAGGCGATCCTTGTCGTCGATCACGCCCAGCGGCAGTTCGGATTCGATGGCGGGGATGAACAGTTCGGACAGGAACGTGCTCTGGAGAACCGCCCCATGATCGGTGCGGATGATGCTCGCCAGATCGGTCTCGCCCTTGCGCACCAGGTCGATGGCCTCACGGTCGGTGACCCAGCCAACGAGCGTGCGGTTGCGGTTGACCACATAGACGGCGGAAAGCTGCTCGTCGCGCATCGTCCTGAGTGCGCCGTGAGGGCCCGCAGAGGGATGCACGACTGCACGCGGCTTGCGCATGACCGATTCGGCGGTGAGCACGCGGGTGCGGTCCACGTCCTGAACAAACTGTTCGACGTAGTCATTCGCCGGGTCCGTGAGGATCTCCTCGGGAGTACCGATCTGTACGATGCGACCGTCGCGCATGACCGCGATGCGGTCGCCAAGGAACATGGCCTCATTGAGGTCGTGGGTGATGAAGATGATGGTCTTGCCCAGGGTCGACTGTAGTTCGAGCAGCTGCTCCTGCATCTCGCGCCTGATGAGAGGGTCGAGTGCCGAGAAGGCCTCGTCCATGAGGAGGATCGGGGTGTCTGCGGCGAGGGCGCGGGCCAGGCCAACGCGCTGCTGCATTCCACCGGACAGCTCGCTCGGGTGCTTGTCTTCCCACCCGGCGAGGCCGACCACCTGGGTGATCTCGAGGGCCTTTGCCTCGCGCTCGGCGCGCGGCATGCCCTGGATTTCGAGGCCGTAGGCGACGTTGTCGATCACGGTGCGGTGGGGGAGAAGTGCAAAGTGCTGGAACACCATCGACATGCGCTTGCGGCGAATGTCGCGCAGCTCCTTGACCGAGGCACCGGTCACCTGGTCGTCGTCGCCGATCGTCACGGTGCCCGCGGTGACCTCGTGGAGGCCGTTGAGCATGCGAATGAGCGTGGACTTGCCGGAGCCGGAGAGGCCCATGACGACGAAGATTTCGCCCGCCTTGACCTCGAAGGAGGCGTCAATGACTGCTGCGGTCGCTCCGCCGGGGAGGGCGTCGCGTGCGGTGCCGGAGCGCAACTTTCGCACGGCGGTATCCGCGTGCTTGCCAAATACTTTGAACAGGCCTTCGGCCTTCAACGCAATTGTGTCCGTCATGTGGTCCTCAAGGGGAGCGGCTCGAAAGCTTACTCACATTACGGTCGCACCTGACCACGAAGGATTCGCAGCCGTCGGACGGCAATCACGGACCCGCAGCTCCGATTGGCGGAGCCTGCGCAGCCAGGAAGAAGGCACCCTCGCATTGGAGCGAAGTACAGCGACCTGGGCTTGTCTGTATCGCCTCGGAACCGTCAAACGATTCAACAAGGCAACGTGACCACGGTAGCAAGGTATCCGACAGTCGCCTAATGTTCCTGGTAAATTGCCTAGTTTTCAGGGCTGGGCATGCGCAACATGCCCTCCTGAGCCACCGAGGCGACCAGTCGTCCGTCCTCGCTGAACACCCAGGATCCGCACATTCCGCGACCGCCCTGAGCGGACGGCGCGTCCTGCACAAAGAGGAGCCATTCGTCGGCGCGTGCGGGGCGGTGCCACCACATCGCATGGTCGAGGCTCGCGACGCCAAGACCGGGTGTGGCCCACGACATGCCATGGCGGCGCAGCGCGGGCTCGAGGATGACGTTGTCTGACCCGAACGCGATCAGGGCCTTGTGCATGAGGTCGCTTACCTCAAGGGGGCGCCGCACCCGCATCCACGCGGTCTGATACTGCTTGGGGGAGGAGTCGGGGGCGATGAAGATCGACCCCTCGACGTGGCGCACGTCGAACGGGGCCGACGTGAGCCAGAAGTCGGCGTTGGGGTGCCCCGCGTAGGGGCTGAGCACATCGATACCCGAGGGGAGGTCGTCCGGCGGCGGCACCTCGGGCATGCGCACCGAGTGCTCGGGGCCGTCCTGAGCCTCTTGGAATGACGCGATCATCGACAGGATCGGCTTGTCGCCTTGGAAGGCATGGGTGCGTCGCGCTGAGAAGGAACGCCCGTCGCGAAGCAGCTCGACCTCAAAACGGATGGGCTTGGTGGCGTCGCCTGGCCGCAAAAAGTAGCCGTGCATCGAGTGCACGATGCGTCCGTCCTCGACGGTGTACCCCGCGGCAAGCAGGGCCTGCGCGAGAACCTGTCCGCCAAAGACCCGGCCTCCGGGCATCGGCAGCGAATCGCCCTCGAACACCATCTCGTCGACCCGGCGCAGGTCGAGCGCCCCCAGTCCTGCCGCGACCGACTCATCGGCCCAAACGTCTTCTACGTGCTCCATACTCCGAGGCTACCTGTCGCGAACCGGTTGGGAACTCACTACCAGGCCGACCTCTACGTGGGGTTCTCAACGGGGATCGTCCGCCACCGGTCGCCAGGGCAGTGAGTTTTACACGGCGGGCGGGCGGGCGCAACGGCACCCAGGGCAGTGAGTTTTACACGGCGAGCGGGCGGGCGCAACGGCACCCCGGCCCGCGACGGCACCCCGGCCCGCGACGGCACCCCGGCCCGCGACGGCACCCCGGCCCGCGACGGCACCCCGGCCCGCGACGGCACCCCGGCCCGCGACGGCACCCCGGCCCGCAACGGCACCCAGGCCCGTCAGCGACCGGGAGTCGGCTCGAACGTGTTGATCATCGAATGCGCGGCGCGCTCGAGGTAGTCGAGCAGCGTGGCCTCGTGAAGAGGGGAAAGACCCGAGCCCTCGACTGCAGAGCGCATGTGAGCCATCCAGTGATCGCGGGCATCGGGATTGACGTGGAAAGGCTGATGGCGCATGCGGAGGCGCGGGTGACCGCGAAGATCGGAGTACGTCGTGGGCCCGCCCCAGTACTGCTCGAGGAACATCGTGAGGCGCTCGACCGCGCCGTCCATGTCGTGCGCGGGGTACATCGGCGCGAGGACCTCGTCGGCCGCCACGCCGTCGTAGAAGGCGCGCACGATGCGTTCAAAGGTGGGGTGGCCCCCGACCGCCTCGAAAAAGCTTTGACCCTCGGCCTGGGTGGGGCCTGCCCCCACCGCCATCCCGGGAACAGGTGCAATCGGTGCGCTGTCCTGCGGGCCGCCCTCGAACGGAAGCGTCATGAGTCGGCCTTGTTGCGCTCGACGCCTTGGCTCGCGAGGCGGTCGGCTTCAAGGTGGAGGGCCTCTCCAGGCATGGCCAGGCGGATTCCACGCTCGGCAAAAATGATGCGCATCTGGCTCCTCACCGCCCTCATGACTGTCCACTGAGTCGTGGGGTTCACATTGACCATCAGGCGCACCACGACGGCGTAGTAATCGAAGTCCTCGATGCCGGGCACCTCGGGATCGGACAGGATCGCGGCGTCGACAGCCGGGTCGGCCTTGCGTGCGGCCGCAAGCGCGTCGAACATCGCTGCGCGCGCCAGGTCAAGGTCGGTCTCGTAGTCCAACCGCACCTCGATGAGCGCGCGCGACCACAGCTGAGTCATGTTTCCCACGCGCAGGATCTCGCCATTGGGGACGTACCAGACGGTGCCGTCGAGCGAGCGGAGTCGGGTGGACCGCAGGCCCACCTCCTCGACCGTCCCCGTGGCGTCACCAAGGTCGACGATGTCGCCCACCCCGTACTGATCCTCGATCAGCATGAACATTCCGGCGAGCAAGTCCTTGACCAGAGACTGGGCGCCAAAACCTAGGGCCACGCCGACGATCCCCGCCGAGGCGATCAGCGGCGTCACGTTGAGCCCGATCAGTTGCAGCGTCATGACGCCCACCACTGTCACAAGCACCACAGCGAGCGCCGACTGTAGGACAGTGCGGATCGTCCCTGCGCGCTGCTGACGCCGCTGCTCCGCGAGCCGTTGCTCCTGAGCGGTGACCGCTGGGATCTCAATGCGTGCGCGCGCGAGCGCCTTGCGGGCCTTCCTATTGAGCGGAAGCCCGGTCGCGATGCTGCGAGTGACGGCGCGGATGAGCGCGCGTCCCAGGAACCACACGACGAGTCCGCCGAGCAGTAGAAGTGTGACACCGAGGGCCTTACCCCCGAGGGCATCGACCCACTCGGACACCGTGCGGTCCCCAATCGTGGTCTCGAATCGAACGGGACTCATGGTTTCAAGAAGACGCAGCATTGTCCCAGGGTAGTAGGCGGCGGCGGGGCCTCCCTTTTTTCGCGTGAGACCTGGCAGGATAAGGCCTATGAATGAGGTGGCGAACGAAATTGCTCCGTCCGAGGCGCTGGTAATTCTGGCGCGCGCGTGTGGGGTCGCCACGGATGTCCATCTCATTGACGGCACTCATGTGCGCTGTTCGCGGGCCGCGATCGTGGCGGCGTTGACGGCGATGGGCATGGAGTCGGATACCGACGAGGCGTGCGCTCAGTCCTTGCGTGATCTCGAGGACTACGTGTGGAAGCGCATCGTGCCGCCGGTGACCGTGATCAGGCAGGGCGCCGCGCGGGATATCCCGATTCACCTGCCCGACGGTTCTGCAGTCACCGCACTGTTGCGTTTCGAGTCGGGGGGCGAGATCCCCCTTGAGCAGATCGATGTCTACGTCCCGCCGCGCGTGGTTGACGGGGTTTCCGTGGGAAGGGCGACCTTCGCCTTGCCCGATGATCTCCCGCTCGGCTGGCACGTGGTCGAGGCGTCGTTCCCCGGCCGACGCGGGCGCGGTTACGTCGTCGTCACACCCGAGGCATTGAAGGTTTCGCCCTCAATCGAGGCCCGCAGGCCGTGGGGCTTTATGACCCAGCTGTATTCCGTGCGCTCGAAGCGTTCGTGGGGCATCGGCGACCTGGGCGACCTCGCTGACCTTTGCTCGCTCGCCAAGATTCGTGCAGGCGCCGACTTTGTCCTGATCAACCCGCTCCACGCGAACGAGGCCGTGCCTCCGCTGAGCCCGTCGCCATACCTGCCGTCGTCTCGCCGGTTCCTGGCGCCCATGTACATCCGCGTCGAGGACATCCCCGAGGTGGCGTACGTGCCTTCGCAGCAGCGCGCCGTGATCGAGTGGGAGTCTGAGCGGCCCAGCAGGCACAACAACACAGATGATCGGCTCGATAGGGATGAGAGCTGGCGCGCGAAGCTGGGTGCGCTCGAGCAGGTGTTTGCCGCGCCGCGTTCGCCAGGTAGAGAGGCCCAGTTCGAGGCCTTCTGCCTGCGTGATGGCAAGGCTCTTGAGGATTATGCGACGTGGGCGGCCATCTCCGAGGCGCACCAGGGCGAGCAGTGGCCGGACGAACTGTCGACGCCGTCATCGCCCGCAGTCGCCGAATGGCGCGAGGAACACTCGCAGCGGGTGCTCTTCCACGCGTGGATGCAATGGACCGCCGACGAGCAGGCCGCTCACGCGCAGGCAACCGCGCTCCACGCGGGTATGGAGATCGGCGTGATGACCGATCTCGCGGTCGGCGTCCACCCCTCGGGCGCCGATGCCTGGAGCCTCCACCGCGTGTTGGCTCTGGGCATGAGCGTCGGAGCGCCACCCGACGCATTCAATCCTCAGGGTCAAAACTGGTCGCAGCCGCCGTGGCAGCCGCGGGCCCTTGAGGCCGCCGCATACCTCCCGTTCCGCGACGTTGTACGCGCCTCGGTCCAGCACTCGGGTGCCGTGCGCGTCGACCACATCCTTGGCCTGTTTAGGCAGTGGTGGATTCCCGTGGGCCACGGGGCAGAGGACGGCACCTACGTCCAGTTCGATCACGAGGCGCTCATCGGCATCCTGACGCTTGAGGCGCACCGCGCGGGCGCGATTGTCATCGGCGAGGACCTGGGGACGGTCGAGCCTTGGGTGCGCGACTACCTCAAGAGCAGGGGAGTCCTAGGCACCTCGGTCATGTGGTTCGAGCGTCAAGACGGTGGCGGCTTCACTCCGCCCGAAAACTATCGACGCGAGACGCTCGCCACGGTCACCACCCATGACCTTCCCCCGACCGCGATGATGCTTGCAGGCACGCAGGTGGAGTTGCGTGCCGAGCTCGGGCTTCTGAGCGATGTTGACGCCGCTCGGGACGAGGCCTCCCGGGAGCTCGATGCCCTCAAGGGGATGCTTCTCGACCGGCAGATGATGATTCCCGATTTCGAGGACGAGGACGTGATTGCGGGGGCTCACAAGCTCGTGCTCAGTGCCTCATGCCTGCTCACGGGCGTTGCCCTGACCGACGCGGTGGGCGACATGAAGGCTCAGAACGTGCCCGGTACTTTCCAGGAATACCCGAACTGGGAGGTTCCTCTCACGGACCGTAATGGCGTGCCCGTGATGCTCGACGACCTCTTCGATCACCCACGCATGCGCCGGCTCGTCGCGGCTATGAGGGCCGCGCGGGCCTAGACGCCTGTTCGGCGTCGACCGCGCGCGTTGCTCGACCTTCGCGAGCGTTGGCGGTGCCGAGGGTTACTCGGTGACCGCCTGAGCGGCGAGAGCCCTACGCACGTCGTCGAGGCCCTCGCGAGCGATCTTGAGAAGAACCGACGAGGCGTCGGCGTTGTCTGCGAGCCACTTTTCGAGCAACTCATCGAGCCCCGGGACGCGGCCTGCGGCCCACACGGGGAACACGAGTCGTGCGACGCGGGCACCCACGAAGCCCTCGTTTGCCTCGTAGTAGCTGCGCAGGTCCGTGAGAATCGCGCCCACCAGGGGCGAGAGCAGGGCGGGATCAATCACGCGCGCAAGGCCTGCGGCGATTTCGTATTGGACGGCATTGGGAACCGGCGACGTGGGGCGCACGAGCGCGTCCCATGCGGTGCTCTTTGCCTCGAGGGTGCCGATTGCGGCCCTGGCCCCCGCGGCCCTTCGCTTGCCCGCTGCTCCAGGGTCCGCGCACAGTCGCCCGGATATTGAACCCTCGCCTGCGGCCCCAGCGGCGGTGAGACCCGCAAGCAGGTCCCACCCGAGGTCGGCGTCGATCGTGAGGCCGGCGAGGCGGCGTGCACCATCGAGGACATCGGCCAGTCGAGCGGCCTGGGCGGGAGTGGCTGCCAGGCGCGCGTAGGCCCTGAGGGTCTGAAGCTGGCGGTCGCTTCCGGGGGCGGCGTTCTGGGCTGTCGCCCACAGGCGCTCGGCGGCGGCGCTCGTGACCTCCACCACCCGCGCTGGGGGAACATAGCGGCTCAGAGCGACCGTCATGGTGCGCATGTGGGATTCGGCCGTCTCCGAGTTGGTGATCTGCGGCAGGGCCGTGAGTACCGCGTTGACGTAGCTTTCCGCCGGCAGGTGGGCGTCTCGACACATGTGCCACAGAGCGTCGAGCACGTTGGCGAGCGGCATCGCGTCGGTGAGGTCGGCCAGGTGGGCGCCCACGGTCGCGAGCGACACCTCGCCCAGGTGAGCCTTCGCGTAGGTGCGATCGCCGTCGTTGATGAGGAGCAGATCGGGGTGGGCCCTGCCCGCAACCTCGGGGATTCCGGTGAGGGGGCCGTCGATATGCGCATCGACCGACCAGGTCCGTTCGAACGCTCCGGCGGAGTGGGTGTAGCCCGCGATCGTGATGTGGTGCGGACGGTGGACGGGGAAGGCCGCGGGGACGCCCTCGGCCACCGCGAATGAGGTGATGGTGCCATCGAGGTCGGTGTCGATCACGGGGCGCAGCGTCGTCACTCCCGGCGTCTGTAGCCACGCGGTGGCCCAGGCATCGAGCGGGCGGCCCGCCGCTGTCTCCACCTCGGTCAAGAACTCCGCGAGGGACGCGTTGCCGAAGGCGTACTTCTTGAGGTAACTCGCTACCCCGGCGAAGAACGCGTCCTCGCCCACGTAGGCCGCGAGCTGCTTGAGAGCCGATGCACCCTTCGCGTAGGTGATCATGTCAAACGCGCTGACGGTCGCCTCGGTGTCGGGGACCTCGGTGACGATCGCGTGGGTGGTGGGGAGCTGGTCCTGGATGTATGCGACCGACTTGCGGCCCGCGCCAAACGTGACCCAGGCATCTTTCCACTCGGTGGTCTGCTCCGTGGCCCACGTACCCACAAACTCGGCGAAGGACTCGTTGAGCCACAGGTCGTCCCACCAGCGCATCGTCACCAAGTTGCCGAACCACATGTGGCTGAGTTCGTGGAGCTGGACGTTGCGACGGCTTTCACGAATCGCGTCGGTGGGGCGCGATCGGAACAGGAGGCGGTCCTCCGAGAAGGTCACGCAGCCCACGTTTTCCATCGCGCCCAGGTTGTATTCGGGGACGAACACCTGGTCGTACTTGTCGTACGGGTACTCGGTGTCGAACATCCGCTCGTAGAGCTCCATGCCGCCCTGGACGGTCGCGATCATCTCGTCGGCGTCGAGGTGAGCCTTGAGGTTCTTGCGGCCGTAGACGCGCGCGGTGAGCGGGCCCTTGCGGCTCGTGATCGTGCCCTCTTCGAACGCGTACGGGCCCGCAACGACAACGGCCACATAGGTGGGGAGCGGCGCCGTCGTGGGGAACACCCACAGGTTGGCCGATGCGTCGGTTGCCGTGCCGGGGACGGGCTCGGGTGTGGGCGTGGGGGAGTTCGAGACCACGACCCAGTGCGCGGGAGCGATCACGGCGGTGGAGAAAGTGGCCCTGATGTCGGGCTGGTCAAAGCAGGCGAATGCCGCACGCGCGTCGTTCGCTGCGAACTGGCTGTAGAGGTACGTCTCGCCGTCCTCGGGATCCACGAAGCGATGGATTCCCTGGCCGTCGGTGTGATACGCATACTCGGCGTCGATCGTGAGTGTGTTGCGTGGCGCCAGGCCGGTCAGCTCGATCCGTCCGTCGACAAGTGCGGTCGTGGGGTCCAGGGCTGTGCCGTTGAGCTCGATGCGGCTCGCGGCGATGGCCGCGCATTCGATGAACGTCTCCGCGCTCTCCACCGCGTCAAAACTGACTGTGGTGGATGCCAAGAAACTGTCTCCGGGAGCAGTGAAGTCCCAGGTGATTTGGTAGGCAACGGCGGATACGAGTGACGCACGCTCGATCGCCTCGGGCTTGGTGAGATTCATGCCAGGCATAGTTCGAGTTTGGCACGGTGCGAGAGGGCGTTTGACCGGTTCACATCACGGTTGAGAAACGACGCGGGCGGATTGCGGAGTCGCTGACCCCCACGTGGGCAATTGGCGTGATTTGTACCGCTCTGGAACCCCGGTGGGTCGCTGGTGGCTCGTTTCGTACCGGTCGAGCGGGCAGCAGGTGGCGGTGGTGGTGGTTGCGGTGGTGAGGCGCGAATGTGGAACGGAGTGCGCCATTGGCGGATGGTTTGACCTGGATACCGGCAGAGATCAGGCCACCGCTGAGGAGGAGTGGCCCCAGAAGTGCCTCAGCTGTGGCTCCAACCCAAGCGGGCGCGGCGCTAGCCTGAGCGGGTGATCAATGGGTTGGACGGCGTCGACGTCGGCATCATGGCCGCGGCGGGTGTGGCGGTGCTCATCGGCGTGCTTTATGCATTGTTGCGGGGCAATCGCGGCGACCCGCTCGAGCGTCTGGCCGCCTGGGCGCAAGGGCGACGGCTTGAATACGTCGCGCCCCCGGGCGATGCGGTTCTCGCCACGTTCGTGGGCGAGGTCGACGGAATGCGGGTGGCCGTCGAGGTCACCCGCGTGGCGCGCGGTTTTGGTGTGGACCTGCCGACACGGCTGACGACGGTGACGGTCGGTGGGGGGGATCCAGCCCCCGCCGGTATGCCCGTGAGCGAGCCGGTCTGTGCACTGCAGCCGGCCGAGTGGGTCTTGGACCGTGACGGCCTGGAGGTTGGTGCGGCCCTGCCGAGTGGCGATGAGCGCTTCGACCAGCGGTGGTCGGCCCGTGGTGCGGACGCCGAGGCCGTGTCTCAGGTTCTGTCGCCCGCAGTGCGCGCACGCCTGATGGAGTCCGATGCCGAGGGCCTGATCGTCGAAGTGAGGCGGGGGAGCGTCACGATCCCGATGCCTGGAGTGTGTGCCGATGCCCGGCAGCTTGACCGGCGACTGACGCTCGCCATGAACCTACACACCGCACTCGTGGCTTGATTTGTACCGTGTGCCGGGGGTAGTCGGGTCCTGGTGGCTTGATCCGTACCGGTCCCGCGAAACGGGCGGTACGGATCAAGCCATTACCTCGCAGTGGAGGCTCAAAACCGGTACGTATTGAGCCACTGCGGGGGCGGATTACTCGACTACTGACTCCCAGTCGGCAGAGGCGTCGGCCGCCTGAGCCTTGAGTGCGCGGCGCACGTTGTCGTGGCCCTCGATCACCATGCGCTTGAGGGCGTCGTGTGCGTCCTCATTGGCGGCGAGCCAGGCCTCGGCCTTCGCCTGCAGGTCGGGGACACGGCCCGCGTGCTGCGACGGGTAGAGGCCCTCGATCAGGTTGGCCGCCATCTCGTTGGTCTTGTCCGCATAGACGCGGCGCAGCATCGAGAAGTACTCGTCAACATAGGGCTCGAGCAGGTCGGTGTCGTGCACGTGGTTGAAGCCGCCCGTGGTCTCCGACTGGAGGGTGTTGGGCAGGTCCTTGCCTTCGGGTGCGTTGATCAGGGCTTCCCATGCGGCCTTCTTGGCTGCGGCGGTGGGGATGGTGGCACGCGCGTTGGCCGCGTGACGCTCGCCCGAGGCGGTCGCGTCCTTGGTCAACTGCAGCTCGATCGCGACCTCGGTGGCCCTGCCACCCGCAACGAGCGAGATCAGCAGGTCCCACGCCAGCTCGGTGTCGATGGGTAGGCCATCGAGGTGGAGCTTCTCGTCGGCGAGCGACTGGACGATGTCGAGCTGAGCCTCGGTCGAGGCGATCGCCGCGAACGCGCGCAGGAACTGAAGCTGGTTGTCGCTCCCTGACTCCGCCGCGAGCGTGAGGGCCCACAGGGCGTCGGCCGCATGTTCGGTGGCGGCGTCAGCGGACGTGGGTGCCACATAGAAGCCCAGCGCCGTCTGCAGCTGGCGAAGGAGCATCAGCGTGACGGTGGATTCCTTCTCTGCGCCGATGTTGTTCAGCACCAGGTCGATGTAGGCGCGGGCCGCCATCTCCCCGTCGCGCGTCATGTCCCATGCAGCGGCGAACACCATCGAGCGTGGGAACGACGGCAACGTGGACACGTGCTCGATTGCGGTGGCGAGCGAGGCCTCGTCGAGGCGAACCTTGGCGTACGCGAGGTCGTCGTCGTTCACCAGGATGAGGGCGGGGCGGTTCTTGCCTGACAGCTCGGGGATCTCCGTGAGAGCGCCATCGATGTCGGTCTCCACGAGGAAGGTCTGCTTGAGCGTGCCGTCCACCAGGTCGTAGCCGCCGATGCGGAGGCGGTGAGGGCGCTGCGTGGGCCACTCGGCGGGGGTCTCCTGGGCCACGGCGAAGCGCGTGAGGGCCCCGTCGATGTCCGTCTCGATCACCGGGCGCAGCGTGGTGACGCCGGCCTTCTGCAGCCACACGTCGGACCAGGCCGAGAGGTCGCGGCCCGATGCCTTCTCGAGCTCGACCAAGAGGTCGTTGAGGGTCGCGTTGGCGTGGTGGTGCTTGCGCATGTATTCGGCGACGCCCTCGAAGAACGCGTCCTGACCCACCCATGCGACCATCTGGCGCAGTACTGAGGCGCCCTTGGCATAGGTGATGCCGTCAAAGTTGACCTCGACGTCTTCGAGGTCACGGATGTTCGCCATGATCGGGTGCGTGGACGGGAGCTGGTCCTGGCGGTACGCCCATGACTTCTCGAGCGAGTTAAAGGTGACCCAGGCGTTCGTGTATTCCGTGGCCTCTGCGGCCGCGAGCGTCGACATGAACTCGGCGAAGGACTCGTTGAGCCACAGGTCGTTCCACCACTTCATGGTGACCAGGTCGCCAAACCACATGTGCGCGAGCTCGTGCAGCACGGTGATGGCGCGGCGCTCGATGCGGGCCTCCGCGGTCTTGGAGCGGAACACGTATTCCTCGAGGAACGTGACGCAGCCCGCGTTCTCCATCGCACCCGCGTTGAACTCGGGGACAAAGATCTGGTCGTACTTCTCGTACGGGTAGTCCGTCTTGAACTTGTCCTCGTAGAACGTGAAGCCCTGCTGGGTGGTCTTCAGGATGACGTCGGCGTCCAGGTACGGCGCGAGGCCCTTGCGGCAGTACACGTTGGCCTGCAGGGTGCCTTGGTTGGACTCGACCGTGCCCTGGACCTCGTGGTACGGCCCGGCGACAATCGCGGTCACGTAGCAGGGGAGGCGCGTGGTGGGGGAGAACGTCCAGCGCGCGACGCCGCGGGCCTTGCCGGCGAGGGTGATGGCCGCGCCGTCGACCGACGTGATGGTCGAGGGGCTGTTGGACAGCACATGCCAGTGGCTGGGGGCCGTGACGGTGAACTGGAAGCTGGCCTTAAGGTCGGGCTGCTCGAACACCGCGTAGACGCGGCGCGTGTCGGCCACCTCGAACTGGCTGTAGAGGTAGACCTCTCCGTCCTCGGGGTCCACAAAGCGATGCAGGCCCTCGCCGGTGTTCATGTAGGCGCAGTCGGCCACCACGGTGAGGGAGTTGGTCGCCTCGAGGTTGGGCAGGGCGATGCGGCTGTCCGCGAAGTGCGTCGCGGGGTCGAGCGACTCGCCGTTGAGCGTGATGCTCAGCACCTTGGGGGCGATCAGGTCGATGAAGGTCGACTCGCCCGGCGTGGCCGTGAAGGCGACGGTGGA
>Ga0209512_1000207_pt1 | contig 118628 bp, 108 predicted proteins | sample frozenSSSSmetaG_FD_184142 | JGI IMG/M metagenome (GOLD analysis project Ga0209512, IMG submission 184142) | Glacier valley bacterial and archeal communities from Borup Fiord, Nunavut, Canada, to study Microbial Dark Matter (Phase II) -... | ecosystem: Environmental > Aquatic > Freshwater > Ice...
TTCACGCTCGACACTACGATTGCTAGACCAACCGTGGTCTTAACCAATGACACTGGTACATTAAATAGCGATGGCATCACCAATAACGCCGCTGCACTGACTGTTAGCCCAGCGCTAGAAACCAGCGTCCGTGAATACTCATTAGACGGCACTAACTTCAGCAGCAGCTACACCGCACCAACCGCAGATGGCCGTTACACCGTGACGGTCCGAGACACCGATGTGGCTGGCAATAGCCTGAGCGCGACCACCACCTTCACGCTGGATAAAACCATTGCTAAGCCACTTCTGACTCTGACCACTGATAGTGGAGTGAGCGCAATCGACGGCATTACCAATGTCGGTACACTCAGTGTGACTGGCACCGAATCTGGCGCTAAGATTGAATACAGCACGAATGGCGGCATCACTTGGAGCAATAGCTTTACTCCTGTGCAAGGTGTGAATGACGTCTATGTGCGTCAGACCGATGTTGCCGGTAATGTCTCTGCAGCAAGCAATATCAGCTTCACCTTAGATAGCAGAATTTCCCCACCAGGATTGTCACTGATTACCGATAGTGGTGCGTCATCTGATGGCATAACCAATGTTGGCAGCTTGAAAGTTGGTGGTATTGAAGCGAACGCTTTTGTTGAATACAGCTTGAATGGTTCAACCTGGACTAACGGTTTCACGCCCACTGAAGGCTTAAATAAAGTCTATGTACGTCAGACGGATATTGCTGGCAATGTTTCAGGATCAAGCAATATCAGCTTTACACTGGATACAACAGTAGCGGCGCCAACAGTTGCCCTGACTACTAATAGTGGCATCACGACCGACAGTATCACCAAGTTTGGCACACTCAATGTGACTGGCACTGAATCTGGCGCTAAGATTGAATACAGTCTGAATGGCACAAGTTGGACGAGTAACTTCATGGCGGTAGAAGGTGCTAATACTGTTTATGTGCGTCAGACCGATATCGCTGGCAATGTGTCGCCATCAAGCAATATCAGCTTCATCCTTGATAGAGTTGTCAGCGCTCCAAATCTAGCCCTGACCACAGATAGTGGTGCGGATAAACTTGATGGCATTACTAATGACGGTACGCTCAACGTGACTCGCATTGAGACGGGCGCGCTTGTTGAATACAGTCTGAATGGCGCGACTTGGACTGGTAGCTTCACACCCATACAAGGCGAAAACACAGTTTATGTGCGTCAGACCGATGTTGCCGGTAATGTATCTTCAGCCAGTAATATTAGCTTCACGCTGGATAGCAAAGTTGATGCTCCAGTGGTCGCGCTGGCTTTGGACAGTGGTTTGAATGCTGACCGTATAAGCAATGTTGGTTTGCTCAACGTCACTGCTGAACCTGGCGCTAAGATTGAATACAGAACGAATGGCAGCAACACTTGGAGCAATAGTTTCACGCCTGGCGAAGGTGCAAATACGGTCTCTGTCCGTCAGACCGATGTTGCCGGTAATGTCTCTGCATCCAGTAATATCAGCTTCATACTAGATACGTCAGCACCTACCATCATGATTACTTCAGATCAAGCTGCATTGGAAATTGGTAATACGGCGACGATTACCTTTACGCTGTCAGAAGCTTCAACAAACTTTAGCCAAGCCGACCTTAGTGTAAGTGGCGGTACGCTCGGCACTATGCTGCAAAGCTCAACCAATCCGCTGGTCTATAGCGCGCTATTTACGCCGACAACTAACAGCACGCTGAATGCACTGATCCGCGTTGACAGCAATCGCTTTACTGATGCAGCGGACAATGCCAATAAAGATGGTGCTGATAGTAATAACCAAGTGACATTGGTAGTTGATACAGTCTTAGCGGCACCGAATGCAAACGACTATACCTTGTCGATTGCTGAAGGCACTAATGGCGCTGGCGCTGTGAATAGTAACGTTATTATCATGATCGATGTTTCTGGCAGTATGAACAACGTTGATAGCGGTAGTGGTGGCATGACGCGCTTGGCTCAAGCAAAGTCCGGTGCCAAGACATTATTGGATACCTATGATGCAAATTATGCGAATGTGATGGTGCAGATTGTGAAGTTTAACTCTAGTGCAGCGCTTGCTAATGCTGGTAGTTGGATGACGATTAGTGCAGCAAAGCAATATATAGACACGCTCACCAATGGCGGTTATACCAATTACGACGGTGCACTCAATGCCGCAATGAGCATTAATTTTGGCAGTGCTGCGGGTGCGATTGCTGGTGCTAGTAATTCATCTTACTTTTTCTCTGACGGCAATCCTACCTTAGGGGATACTGGCAGCACGAATACCTCGTTTAATTTGACGCCAGGCACAACCAATTATGAAGGCCAGGATATAGGCATTCAAGCTGGCGAAGAGTTAGCCTGGAAAAACTTTCTAAATACTAATGACATAACTTCATACGCTTACTCTATCGGCACCGGCAGTGTCAATCTGAGTTATCTAAATCCAATCGCCTGGAATGGCGTGACTAATACTAATTTAAATGCTGCGGTGGCAGATTTAAATAACTTTGTCGGCAGTGTTGCCATGCCAGCAATTGCAGCAGTGCCATTTACCGGCAATTTATTGACCGCAGCAGGCGCTACATCGGGTGATGATGGTTGGGGTGCAGCAAAAATGGTCTCTATCAACTACGGTAATCAGGAATTTGTGTTTGCACAAAGTACCAATACTGATGCCAGTCATGGTCAATATTTCACGCTCACGCTAGATGCCGGCATGGGCACAGCTGTGATATATGCTGACGGTTATTACACCTTTACCGCGGGCGCTTCGGCAAGCAATGTTGCCAGCGCCGGCTTAGCGGCCAATATTACTTACACCATCCGCGATGCGCATAAAGATGGCGTAACTGGTTCAGTCAGCGGCGATATGGATAGCGCAATATTTACCATCCGTTTGAGCGACAGCAGCGCGGTGAGTGCGGCTGATAATTACAATGTTGCGGTGGTTAAAACCGCGTCGCAGCTACTGATAGCAGCCACTACGCTTGATGATAACGTTAGCAGTAGTGGTCTATCAACCATGGCTAAAGTGACTTCTAGTGAATTTAGCGTGGTCGCGGGTGAAACCTATAGCCTGAAATTTGATGCCACCTTGCAAAATCGGAGCAGTGTCGATACTTTTTCTTGGCAGCTGCAAAAACAAAGTGTAACTGGCAGTTGGCTAAGCGTGCAACAGGGTTCACAGATTACAAGCAATTATGCCGGCAATATATCGGTTGCAGCAGCCGGTAACTATCGTATCTATATCGAAGCCAATGACTGGTCCAAGAAAACTGGCGATGTGAAATTCCAAGTTCTTCTAAGTAATGTTGTGCTGGTGCCGGTGGTTGCATTTGTCCGTGCTAGCGGCAATGTTGTTACTGATCCTAACAATTTATTATCCAGCACCGGTATCTTTAATGCAGTGGATAGCAAGGGCAGTGAAGGCGCCTTACTCAGTCATATTAATAGCAGCGCTTGGGCGGCAAATTCAACCGATCTGACTTATAGCGCCGCTGCAGGCTATATGCAGCACGATGGCGCTTATGGCACTTTGTATATTAAAGCCGACGGCGCTTATGTTTATAACCCAGATGCAGGCGCCATCAATATCGGCAATATCGGCAATCAGGAAGTGTTTAATTACAGCTTAACTCAGGCTGATGGGGATACAGCCAGCGCGGCCTTGGTGATAGCGATTGCTGATCCTAGTTACCAAGCACCGAGCATGCTGTCAGGTACTGCGAATGCTGAAACGCTTACCGGGACTGTCGGCTCTGACCTTATTTTCGGTCAAGCGGGTGATGACGCTATATTTGGCGGGCTTGGTGATGACCGACTTGAAGGCGGCTTAGGCAATGACACGCTCAGCGGTGGCGGCGGTAAGGACGTCATTATTGGCGGCCAGGGTAATGACATACTCTCTGGTGATGCTGGCATTGATACCTTTGTCTGGAACCAAGGAGATCAAGGTTCAATTGGTGTACCTGCCATCGATATCATCAAAGATTTCAGTATTAGTGGCGGGGACAAGCTCAGTCTAAAAGGCTTACTTGTAGGTGACAACTCAGGTAATTTGAACGACTATCTCAGGTTTGAACAGGTCGACAACAAACTGACCCTGCTCGTTGATCATGATGGCGCAACAGCTGCTAATAGTGACTTCCATGCCACGCAAAAAATTGTTTTAGAAAACTACAGCAGCACCCAACAGTTGGCATCTGATTTAAATGTAGCCGCTGATTCTGGTTCTGCTGCGCTGATCAGCAAGATGATTTCTGATGGCAAGTTGATTATTGATTAAACTATTTTTAAACAAAATACCGGAGGCTAGCCAACTACAGGGCTTGCCCCCGGTGTTTTTTATGATTTAGGCTGTAGTGGCTAGAGAATGTTAGCTGGCTTTAATTTTTATGGCCGACATAAGATATTAAATCTGCCCTTTTTGTGGTCTAATATCGCGTTGTTAACCGCGCAATACTAAGCGGTTTTTTTGTAATTGATAATTTCAAGGAAATAAAATGAGCCAAATCATCATCGACCACAACCCATCTGAAGAAAAACTAAAAGAACACGGCGTATCTAGCTGGTCAATCTGGGATTGCGCACCATCAAAATTCCCATTAGATTTTGGCATGACAGAAACCGCCTATGTACTTGAAGGTGAAATTCATGTCACACCTCAAGGTGGCGAAAAAGTAGTGATTAAAGCTGGTGATTTCGTTGTGTTCCCTAAAGGCATGAAATCAAATTGGGAAGTAGTGACTCAATTGAAAAAACATTACAAGCATAGTTAATTGTTCGCCATAAAATGGCGACAAACTAGTGTTTAGGCATGCAGTTTAATGCCGAAAAAAGCCTTGGTCATACAAGGCTTTTTTATGGGCGATTGATGCTAAGGTGAATATGCTGAAAGCAAATAACAGCTAACATCGGCTCGGTTTTAGTCACGGGCTTTTACTGATAAAGTGGCTAATTAAATTGCAGTATTAAATTTCGGCAATTAGGCTTTCACCTAGCTGTTTGATACGCTCGGCATCCAGTGGTTGGCTATTTTTAGCCGAGATTAAAAATGTATCTTCAGCGCGATTACCTAGCGTATTGATTTTTGCATTATGTAACTCAATGTCTAGCAGTAAAAATTGATGGGCCAGTGTCGCCAAAAGGCCGGGGCGGTCATTGGCAATAATGTCCAACTTGTGATGATTGTTTTCCTTCTGTGCGCTTATCGTCACTTGCACCTGAATCGGCATGTGTTTTACCTGGCGACTAACGCGGCCTTGTAACGGTGATTCCAAAAGGCTATTTGCATTTATTTTTTGCGTCAGTTCAACTTCAATATGTTTTAATAAACCACTGTAACTAACCGACTTAACTGATTGATCTAAAACAATAAAACTATCTAGTGCATAGGCGTGATCGGTGGTGTAGATTTTGGCTTCGACGATGTCATAAGCCATGCGATCAAAGAAATTGCAGATGCGTGCGAACAAATCCGTTTGATCTTTGGTATAAATCATTACCTGAATACCATCACCACTGGGGCTTAATCGGGCACGTACAATCGGTGTTTGCGTATGCAGATGCGGTGTCAGTAAACGGCTGTGCCAGGCAATTTCATCACTTTCATGACGGATAAAATAATTTGATCCAAACTGTGCCCATAGCGCTTTGTATGAAGCCGCACTCAAGCCATAGTTATTTAATTTTTCGGCGGCTGCAGATTTGCGCGTGGCAATGGCTTGCGCAGAATACTGCAACGCGTTCACTGCGGCATGGCTTAGCGCATGCTGGGTTGCATTAAATAAACTCTCTAGTAGCCGCGCCTTCCATGCATTCCACACCGCAGGGCTGGTGCCGCGAATGTCCGCCACTGTCAGTAAATACAGTGCGACCAAGCGGCGCTCGTCTTGCACAAAATTTGCAAATGCTTCAATCACGCTCGGGTCGGATAAGTCGGACTTTTGCGCGGTTGCCGACATTTTTAAATGCGATTCTACTAGCCAGGCAACTAGATCGCTGTCGGCTTTGCCTAAACCATGCAGTTTGCAAAAACGGCGTGCATCTATCGTACCCAGTGAGGAGTGATCGCCACCACGGCCTTTGGCAATATCATGAAACAGCGCCGCTAAATAAAGTAAATGCGGTGCATCGAACTGCGCGAACAGCTGACTGCATAACGGAAACTCATGTTTGAGCTCGGGTTTAGCAAAGCGGCGTAAATTAGCAAGCACGTTGAGGATATGCTCATCGACGGTGTACACATGGAATAAATCATGCTGCATTTGGCCGATAATTTTACCAAATGCGGGTATATAGCTGCCTAAAATACCATAGCGATTCATGGCACGCAGGGCATGGTTAACGCCATGCGCTTGCGACAGTATTTGCATAAAACATTTCTTGTTCAGCGGATTTTGCCTGAAATCACGGTTGACCAAGTGTTTCACGCGCTGCAGGTTGCGTAATAGTGTTACGCCCATGCCGGCTAGTTCGGGATGTTGCTGCAGTAATAAAAAAGCCTCAAAGATAGCGCTCGGATTTTGTTGCAGCATGCCGGCAGATTTTGCTTCCAGGTATTGGTCGTGCGCTTCGAAATGATCATTGATTGGCCTGATCACTGGCGGTGTGTTGGACAGCATGTTTTGCAGCAATTTGAGCAAAATTTCATTGAACAGCCGTACAAATTTAGCGCTACGGTAATAGCTTTGCATCAGCTGTTCGCTGGCGCGTTTACGAGCGGTATTGCTGTAACCGAGTGCTGCGGCAAGTTCATTTTGATAATCAAACAGCAATCGATCCTCGCGGCGATCGCTTAAGAAATGCAGGCGTATGCGTAACAGTTGCAGTCTGCGTTCGTGCTGGCTTATTTTGCGTACAGTTGCGGCTGAAATGACCTTTTGCTTGGCCAATTGCACCCACATACTGCGCTTATTAGCGAGCACATAGTCCGCTAATGGGTAGTTAGCGATATTCAAGCTTTGTTTAAGCCAAATAACTTGATGCAAGTCACGCAAGCCGCCCGGGCTTTCTTTAATGTTAGGCTCTAGGTTATAGGCAGTGTCATTAAATTTAGCATGGCGTGCTTCTTGTTCTTTTAGTTTCGCCTTAAAAAAAACGGGGAGGTCGAGGCCATTCTTAATACGAGCCAAAAACTCCTGATAAAAGCTGGCATCGCCGCTGAGCAGGCGTGACTCTAATAAATTGGTCTGTACGGTAATGTCTTTTTTAGCTTCGGTCAGACATTCATTGAGACTGCGAACACTGTGGCCAACATTTAGGCCCAGATCCCATAATGTGCCGATCAGCGATTCTATGCGGCTATTGAGTGCCTGATTATCCGCCGCCTGTTCTGGCAGCAAAATAAGCAAATCAATATCAGAGTGCGGATACAATTCGCCACGACCGTAGCCACCGACTGCGATTAAGCAGCAACCGCGATCGATCTGCTGTTGCGCCCATATCGTCGCCAGCAAATTATCCGTGAGTTTGCAATGCTGCTTGAATAAACGGCTGGGACTGGCTCGCTGTGCAAAGTCTGCTTTTATGGCGGCGAAGCCTGCTTTAAACTGCTGGCGCCAGATATTGATATCGCCGCTATTTTTTTGCGCTTGCGCTAATTTTGTCGCGCTAGATTTAACCAGGATTGCAACTTCTGGCGCAGCCTTTATTAATTGATTCTCGGCTGATTGAGTATGGTCTGCGATAGGTTTCATTGAAATCTACTGCTGGTGTAAGCTGACTGCATATGTAAAAAGTAGTTGACTAGCCAAACCATTAAGTATTTAAAGTCTAGACAAACGCTGGAATTGGCGGACAGCCAGCAGATAAAGTCATTACCTCGTAACCAGTATCTGTGACCAGTAAGGTGTGCTCCCATTGCGCTGACAGGCTGCGGTCTTTAGTGACGATAGTCCAGCCATCAGCCATTTGTCTAATATCGCGTTTACCGGCGTTAATCATCGGCTCAATAGTAAACATCATGCCCGCTTGCAACTTGACGCCGGTGCCGGGTCTGCCGTAATGCAACACCTGCGGTTCTTCATGGAATACTTTGCCGATACCGTGACCACAGAACTCACGCACGACGCTGTAGCCGCTTTTTTCGGCAAAGGTCTGAATAGCGTAGCCAATATCGCCGAGGGTAGCGCCAGGCTTCACTTTGCTGATGCCTAGCCACATCGCCTGATAGGTGATATCACATAAGCGTTTTGCTTGCGTAGATGGGTCGCCGACGCAGAACATGCGGCTGGTATCGCCATGATAGCCATCTTTAATCACGGTAATATCAATGTTAACAATATCGCCATTTTTCAGCATTTTATCGCTGGGCACACCGTGGCAAATTTGTTGATTAATCGAGGTGCAAATAGATTTAGGGTAGGGCGTGTGTCCATCTGGCGCGTAGTTAAGCGGCGCCGGGATGGTATTTTGCACGTCTACCATATAGTCGTGACAGAGTTTATCTAATACATCGGTAGTCACGCCATGCACAACGTATGGGCTAATGAAATCTAATACTTCCGCGCCAAGTCTGCCGGCGATACGCATTTTTTCGATATCATGCTGATTTTTAATAGAGATTGCCATGAGCCTGCTAACTTAATAATGTGATAGTGCATTTTAGCATAGCTGTCAGCATGATGCAGAAACGCGCCGCTGCGATTGGCCAGCTAACATTGGTGAACGCCTAAGTTAAGTTGGTGCTGAAGCTAGCGTAATTCGTCGCTTAGTGCTATTATGCGCGCTCTGCAATTTAGCAGAGATATGTAGTAAAAATTTACACACAACCCAATCAAGGGTGCTTAAGGTTTAAGTCTGCTGGCTAAAGGCTTGTAAACTATGGTGTTTTTGGTGTTGTGTGAATTCATAACCCTTTAGAAAAGAGAAATATTATGTCAGTCACTATGCGTGATATGTTGGAAGCTGGAGTTCACTTCGGCCATCAAACCCGTTATTGGAATCCAAAAATGGCACCGTTTATTTTCGGTGACCGCAATAAGATCCATATCGTCAACCTAGAAAAAACATTACCGATGTTTGAAGATGCACTTAAACATGTGCGTACATTAGCTGCAAACAAAGGTCGCATTTTATTCGTCGGCACTAAACGCCAGGCCCGTGACATTGTTAAAGAAGAAGCTAGCCGCGCTGGTTGTGCTTATGTCAATCACCGCTGGTTAGGTGGCATGCTGACTAACTTCAAAACAGTTAAACAATCAATCAAACGTCTGCAGGACTTTGAAGTGATGTTGCTTGATGGCACGATCGAAAAATTTGGTAAAAAAGAAGCCTTAGGTTACAAGCGTGAAATCGAAAAGCTAGAGCGTTCAATCGGCGGCATTAAGGAAATGGGCGGTTTGCCAGACGCTATTTTCATTATCGACGTTGGTCATGAAAGTGGTGCAATTACTGAAGCCGCTAAATTAGGTATTCCAGTGATTGGTATCGTTGATACTAACAACTCACCTGACGGCGTAGCTTATGTTATTCCTGGTAACGATGACTCTAGCCGTGCGATTCGCTTATATGCACGTGGTATTGCCGATGCAGTTTTAGAAGGTCGCAGTTCTGTGATTTCAGAAATTGTAAAATCAGCGGCTGAAGAGCCAGCGCTAATGGCTGAAGCTACTGCAGCAGAGTAATTAGTGTTAATAAAAAAGGGGCTTAGTGCCCCTTTTTGTTTTCAGTGTTAATTGATATAAATATTATTAAAATCAAATAATTAAATTGCTTATTTAAAGCAGTTTATAAGAATTTTAGGAGCTTCAAATGGCTGATATTACCGCAAGCATGGTAAAAGAATTACGTGAGCGCACCGATGCGCCAATGATGGATTGCAAAAAAGCATTAACTGAAGCTGAAGGCGATATGACGCGCGCAGAAGAAATTTTACGTGTACGTTTTGGTAATAAAGCCAGTAAAGCTGCCGGTCGTGTTGCGGCTGAAGGTACTGTTGGCATTAGCATTAGTGCTGATGGCAAAACCGGTGCGATGATTGAAGTTAACTCAGAAACTGACTTCTGTGCAAAAAACGAAGACTTCTTGAAGTTTGTGAATGAATTAGCAGCAATTGTTGCAACTAACAAACCAGCTGATATTGCTACGCTCAGTGCTATGCCTATGCGTGACTCAACCGTAGAAGATACGCGTGCGCAATTAATCGGCAAGATCGGTGAGAACGTGACTGCACGTCGTTTTGTCTGTCCAGCGGTACAAGGCAAGCTAGCCAGTTACATTCACGGCAGCAAAATCGGTGTGTTGATTGACTTAGTTGGTGGTGATGACGCTTTAGCTAGAGATATCGCGATGCACATTGCCGCAGCTAAACCGAAATCGTTAGATGCTTCTGGTATCGATGCAAGCCTGATTGAAACCGAGCGCCGTGTGGCAATTGAAAAAGCGAAAGAAGCCGGTAAGCCAGAAGCCATGTTAGAAAAAATTGCTGATGGTACTGTACAAAAATATTTAAAAGAAGTGACTTTGTTAAGTCAGATTTTTGTTAAAGACGACAAGTTCACGATTGAACAATTGCTTAAATCAAAAGGCGCTTCAGTGGCTTCATTTACGATGTTTACCGTAGGTGAGGGCATCGAAAAAGTTGTCGTTGATTATGCAGCAGAAGTAGCGGCGGCAGCTAAAGTTTAATAATCGCTCTGACTGCTAGCAGCCGGTTGATTGCATGATGCTTGTGTGCTAAATACAGCACAAAGCTGTTGCTAAGAAAATGGATTAGGCCTATGGCTTGATCCTTTTTTTTTGCCGAAATAGGCGCTGAACTTGCGTTTGCTGTGCTTTTTTCTGCCCTAAATAGCTGTTTTTATGCTTAAATAAGCGAATTCAAAAAAGAGGAATACTATGGCCGTTCCAGCCTATAAGCGCATCTTACTTAAACTCTCTGGTGAGGCATTAATGGGGGATGATGCCTATGGCATTAATCGTACAACCATCACCCGTATCGTCAACGAAATCAAAGAGGTTGTGGATTTAGGTGTGCAAGTTGCAGTAGTAATTGGTGGTGGCAATATTTTCCGTGGCGTAGCGCCTGCTGCAGAAGGTATGGACCGCGCAACCGCTGACTATATGGGAATGCTGGCTACGGTTATGAATGCGATGGCGTTGCAAGATGCGATGAAAAATATCGGTCTCAATGCACGCGTACAATCTGCACTCAATATTGAACAGGTGGCGGAGCCCTATATTCGCGGTAAAGCCATCCGTTATTTAGAAGAAGGTCGAGTGGTCATTTTTGGCGCGGGTACTGGTAATCCATTTTTTACTACAGATACTGCCGCGGCCTTGCGTGGCATGGAAATGAATGCAGAAATCGTAATTAAGGCAACCAAGGTTGATGGTGTTTATACCGACGATCCAAAAACCAACCCAGATGCGATGCGTTATAAAACCATTAGCTTTGATGAAGCGATTATTAAAAATCTTAAAGTGATGGATGCGACGGCACTGACCTTGTGCCGTGATCAAAAGTTACCAATTTCAGTATTTAGTATATTCAAGCAGGGCGCGTTGAAAAAAGTGGTGATGGGCGAAGATGAAGGTACGATGGTGACACCTTAATTGCTGATGAGGCCTAATATTTTTTATAGGCCTGTCAGCTGAGGTGTCAATTTCTAAGTGACACCAGCAAAAATAGAAATCATAAGATATTAGTTGGAGTAATTTATGTTAGATGATGTAAAAAAAACAGTTGAGCAAAAAATGCAAAGATCTATCGAAGCTTTGCAAAATGATTTAGCGAAAATCCGTTCCGGACGTGCGCATGTGGGTTTGCTTGATCATGTGATGGTTGAGTATTACGGTTCTATGGTGTCTGTTAGCCAGGTGGCCAATATCAATCTAGGTGATGCGCGGACTATTAACGTGCAGCCTTATGAAAAAAATATGATCGGCAAGGTCGAAAAAGCGATCCGTGACGGCGACTTAGGGTTGAATCCGGCCACCAATGGCGATTTGATTCGTGTGCCGATGCCGATGCTTACCGAAGAGCGCCGCCGTGATTTAACCAAGGTCGTGCGCTCAGAAGCTGAGGGCGCTAAAGTATCTATCCGCAATGTGCGCCGTGATGCCAACGACACCTTGAAGAAGTTGCTAAAAGATAAAGACATTTCTGAAGATGACGAGCGCCGTGCGCAAGATGATGTACAAAAAGCAACGGATAGAGCCGTGGCTGAAGTTGATAAAATGCTGCAAGCTAAAGAAGTTGAGTTAATGGCTGTTTAGCCTCAACACGGCAAGGCATCATCATTTTTATGAACATGAACTTTCATCAGCAAAATAGCGCTTGGCAATATATCGGTCGGCAATATATTTCCCGGGAATATATTGCCGGGCAAAATAGGCTCGATGTCAATGCGGATTACGCCACTAGTACTTGCACCGCTGATGCCTGGAGCGCAGCGTGAAATTGTTCACCAGTGCCACCAAAAGCGTGCCGGCTATCACCGAGATTCCTAAACACATAGCGATCATTATGGATGGCAATGGCCGCTGGGCGCGCAAACGTTTTTTACCGCGCATCGCCGGGCACAAACGTGGCGTAGATACGGTGCGCGATCTGGTGAAGTACTGTATTAGCATAAAAGTAGATTATTTAACCTTATTTGCATTTAGCAGCGAAAACTGGCGCCGGCCGGCAGAAGAAGTCTCATTTTTAATGCGTTTATTCATGGAGGCACTGCAACGCGAAGTCGTCAAGCTGCATCAGAACAATATTAAACTAGTGATGATCGGCGATCGCAGCCGCTTTGATGCCGCGCTGATCGCTAAAATTGAAGAGTCCGAGCAGCTCACAGCTAACAATAGCGGCCTGACGCTGACCATAGCCGCCAATTACGGCGGTCGTTGGGATGTGTTGCACGCGGTCAATAATATGCAATTAGCGCTACCTGAACGTGTTGGCAAATATAGCGAGGATGACCTGAGTCCTTATCTGTCGATGAGCTATGCGCCCGAGCCGGATTTATTCATACGCACCGGCGGTGAGAAGCGCATTAGTAATTTCCTGCTGTGGCAACTGGCCTACACCGAGCTGTATTTCACTGATACTTTATGGCCTGATTTTAATGAAGCGGCCTTCAACTTGGCGATAGCCTCTTATCAACAACGTGAACGTCGATTTGGCCGTACCAGTGAGCAATTGGCGGCAAGCGATGTTTAAGCTGCTTGGCATTAGCGCCATTCACAAAAGTTACACGCTTTGTTTTCTAGTTTATTTCAATAAAAGTTAAATCTATCCCTATGCTTAAAACTAGAATCATCACCGCTGTTGTACTGATCGTAGGCTTCTTGCTGATTTTATTTACCGCGTCCAATATGCAGTGGGCGTTGTTGACGCTGGCGGCGACTTTAGCCGGTGTTTGGGAATGGTCTAATCTGATTAAGCTTACGGCCCAGAAAATGTATATAACGCTGGCCGCAGCTTTTGCTGTAGGCATGCTACTCATTTTTGCCGCGTCGACGCCATTGTCCCAGTATGCTGGCGCTTTAATTTTTGTATTACTGGCTAGCGCGGCTATATTTTGGCTGCTGCTAGCGCCAGTTTGGCTGATGACCAGACGGAAAATAAATCAGCAGCTGGTAATGTCCGTTTTAGGCTTGCTACTATTACTGGCCACCTGGATTAGCCTGACCGGCTTGCGCAGTATCAACCCGTGGTTATTGCTGGCCATACTGGCTACAGTCTGGATCGCCGATAGCGCCGCTTATTTTTCCGGTAAACGTTTCGGACGGCATAAGCTTGCTGCAGAAATCAGCCCGGGAAAAACCTGGGAAGGCGTTCTAGGTGCCATCGTTGCCGTCAGTTTGTATGGTTTTGTCCTTTGTATTTACCTGCATTACAGTTTATGGCTGATACCGGTTTTGTGGCTGATTGTAGTGTTGAGTATTATCGGCGATCTATTCGAGTCGCTGCTGAAGCGTCAAGCCGATGTCAAGGATAGCAGTCAGTTATTGCCGGGACATGGCGGAATTTTAGACCGCATAGACGGCTTAATTCCAAGTCTGCCTATCGCCTTATTTTGTATTTACACCCCATTTTTTGCAAGGCTAGCGCTACATGCATGAACGCTTAACACCGCATAAACGGCAGAATGTAAGCATATTAGGTGCCACTGGTACCATCGGTCTGCATACTTTGGATGTCATTACACAACATCCTGATCGCTTTAGTGTGTTTGCTTTAACCGCCAATAGCAGTGTTAAAGCTTTATTCGATTTATGCCAGCGCTATACACCGCAGTATGCGGTCATGCTGCAGGCGGCGGCGGCCAAGGAATTGGATGCGCAGCTGAAAACTATAGGCGCTAACACTATCGTGCTGCACGGTGAAGACGCGCTGTGTTACGTTGCCTCCCACGAGCAGGTCGATACGGTGATGGCGGCCATTGTTGGCGCGGCCGGCTTGCACCCAGCCATGGCTGCAGCCAAGGCCGGTAAACGCATACTGCTCGCCAATAAAGAAACCCTGGTCATGGCGGGCAATTTATTTATGCAGGCGGTGATTGATGGTGGCGCTACCTTACTGCCTATAGACAGCGAGCATAATGCTATATTTCAGGTAATGCCACAGCAAGCTAGCCATCACGGTGCCAGCTTATCCAGTCAAGGTGTCAAACGTATTTTGCTCACCGCATCTGGCGGTCCTTTTCGTAATGCCAGCTTGGCAGAACTAAAGGCCGTGACGCGAGCGCAAGCACTTAATCACCCTAATTGGGTCATGGGGCCTAAAATTACCGTGGATTCTGCTAGCTTGATGAATAAGGGCTTGGAGGTGATCGAGGCGCACTGGTTGTTTAATGCACCAGCAGCGCAAATCGATGTGGTCGTGCATCCGCAAAGCGTGATTCACTCCATGGTGGAATACATCGATGGCAGCGTGCTTGCGCAGCTCGGCAATCCGGATATGCGCACACCGATCGCTTATGGTCTGGGTTATCCCGATCGGCTTAGTAGCGGCGTCAGTAGCCTGGATTTACTGACCACGGCAAGACTGGATTTCAGCGCACCAGATTTGCAGCGCTTTCCGTGTTTGCGCATCGCTTACGACGCTTTGAATATGGGCGGCACTGCCCCGGCCACGTTAAATGCTGCCAATGAAATTGCTGTTGAAGCATTTTTGGCAGAAAAAATTGGCTTCATGGATATTCCAGCCATTATTGAGTCCGTATTGTCGGCGGCAAGCACTGCCCCGGTCGAATCTATAGAGCAGCTGGTGGCTGTGGATAGCGCGGCAAGACAGGCTGCTAGACAATGGTTAACTAACCATGGCTAAAGTCTTCATTTCAGCTTTATTACCGCGATGCTAGACACCTTAATTACACTGCTAACTTTTGTCTTCACGCTCGGTCTGTTGGTGTCTATACATGAGTATGGTCATTTTCAGCTGGCAAAATGGTGTGGAGTGAAAGTGCTGAAATTCTCCATTGGCTTTGGCAAGCCGTTATGGAGTAAAAAATTTGGCCGCGACCAGACAGAATTTGTGCTGGCGGCTATTCCCCTGGGCGGCTATGTCAAAATGCTGGATGAACGTGAGCTCGAAGCTGGCCAGACATTGTCTGCTCACGATTTAAGCCGCGCTTTTAATCGCCAGACTGTCGCTAAACGTATCGCCATCGTACTGGCCGGACCGGCGGCAAACCTATTGCTCGCCATTGTGCTGTATTGGGCGCTGTTTATGATGGGCATAGTCGGAGTTAAAGCGGTTGTCGGTAATGTGCCCGATGGCAGTCCTGCTGCCATTGCCAGCATTACTTTGGGTGAAACCATACAGAAAATTAATGGTAAAAAAGTGGCTAGCTGGCAGGATGTACGCTGGATTTTATTGAATGCATCTTTTAAGAAAAACAGCGTAGAGATTCAAGCGATAAATAGCAACAATGAAATCCATCTGCACCAGCTCGACTTATCGGGCCTTAATCACGATGACTATCAGGCTGATATTCTAGATAAATTAGGCCTAGGAATTTTTCAACCGGAAATTCCAGCACGTATCGGTGAGGTCATTAATAACAGCCCGGCAGATTTAGCCGGCTTAAAAGAAAATGATCTCGTCTTAATCATCAATAAAAATAAGGTGCGCATCTGGGAAGATTTTGTGGGTGAAATCAGGCGCCATCCCAATACCGAGCTGGAAATGATGGTTTTAAGAGGCACAGAGCAAATTAATGTTACGCTCAGGCCTGAGCCAGTGATTGAACATGAAAAAACGGTAGGGCGTATAGGCGCAGGCCTTAAGCTTGAGCAATCTGAACTAGATCAGTATTTTGTGACTAGTCACTACTCAGCAGGCGCGGCATTGATTAAAGCCACTGAAAAAACTTGGGATACGGCAATTTTTAGTCTGAAAATGCTCGGTAATATGATGAGTGGACAAGCCTCATGGAAAGGCATCAGCGGTCCGTTGACGATTGCCAGTTACGCCGGCCAGAGCGCTAATTTAGGTATCAAGGTATTCATCGGCTTTTTAGCGCTGATCAGTATCAGTATCGGTGTGTTGAATCTATTACCGGTGCCGGTATTAGATGGCGGCCATTTGCTGTATTATGTGATAGAAATTTTTACAGGAAAACCTGTATCTGAAGCCATGATGATCATCGGGCAGAAAGTCGGATTTTCTTTATTGGGCTTGATGATGATCTTGGCTCTTTATAACGATATAAACAGATTGATAACGGGCTGAGCGCATGGTAATTGAAAATTTAACGCATCCTAAACGAGCGGATTTTAAATTAAAGCAGCTGAAATTCAAGCAGCTGAAATTAAAATCGATCGCCTTGTTGATTTCAGCATTACACATAGGTTCTGCCTTTGCGCTCGAGCCGTTTGTAATTAAAGATATACGGGTTGAGGGTATACAACGTACCGAAGCCGGCACAGTTTTCAGCTACTTGCCAGTTAAAGTGGGTGAGATCATGGACGACGCCATGGCAACTCAAGCCATCAAGTCCTTATATAACACCGGTTTTTTTAAAGATGTACGCATAGAAGCTGACAATGATGTGCTGGTGATTAGCGTACAAGAGCGTTCATCCATCGCCCAAATTGAATTTAGCGGTAATAAATCCCTGCCTACCGATAAGATGAAAGACGGTTTGAAACAAATTGGCCTTGCGGAAGGGCAGATTTTTGATAAATCTCAACTTGATCGAGCGGTACAGGAAGTTAAGCGTCAATATCTATCGCAAGGTAAGTACGGCGCTTCGGTTAAAACCTTAGTTTCACCACTGGAACGCAACCGCGTCGCGGTGCGTTTTGATATTGAAGAGGGCGCTGTTTCAAAAATTCGCGATATCAGTATTGTCGGTAATCAGTCTTTTACCGTGGATGATTTACGTGCGCAGCTGCTGCTAACTACGCCCAACTGGATGAGCTGGTGGAACAAAGACGATCAATACTCAAAACAAAAGCTCAATGCCGATTTAGAAACATTACGCTCTTTTTATATGAATCAAGGTTACCTTGAGTTCAATATAGACTCAACCCAAGTGTCAATCACGCCTGATAAAAAAGACATCTACATCACCATTAATGTAACCGAGGGTGAGAAATATACCATTTCAGAAGTCAAGCTCGCTGGTGAAACCTTGGTGCCTGAAGAAGAGCTGCGTAAGCTTATGCTGGTGCAAGCCGGTGAAACTTTCAGCCGCGAAAAAATCACTCAAACCAGTAAAGCCATCAGTGACCGTTTAAGTAATGATGGCTATGCTTTTTCCAATGTAAATGCGGTGCCGGACGTCAATAAGGAATTACATACCGCATCATTTACCTTTTTCGTAGATCCAGGTAAACGTGTTTATGTACGCCGTGTCAATATAGTCGGTAATGCGCGTACGCGTGACGAAGTTATCCGTCGTGAAGTACGTCAACTCGAATCCTCCTGGTATGCTTCCAATAAAATCAACCGTTCAAAAGAACGTTTGGTGCGTACGCAATTCTTCTCTGATGTGAAAGTTGAAACCCCTGCGGTTCCGGGCACAGCGGATCAGGTCGATTTAAATATCAGCGTGGTCGAGCAATCTACCGGCAGCATCCAGTTTGGTGCCGGTTTGTCCAGTTATGAGGGTGTGGTGTTCGGTGTGACTGTTAACCAAAATAACTTTTTAGGCACCGGCAACCGCGTCAGTGCACAAGTGAACACCGGTAAAATTAATACCACTTACTCACTGTCTTATACAGATCCGTATTTCACGCCCGATGGTGTTAGTCGTGGTTTCGACGTTTACCGGCGTGATGTCAATACTAATCCTCTGGTCAGCGTGGCTGCCTACAGCTCATCTTCTTATGGTGGTGGCGTGCGCTTTGGCATCCCATTAAACGAGCGTGATAGTTTTAACTTTGGCTTAGCGGCTGATCTTACTCAAATTAATTTAACAGCGGCCAGTTCGCCGCAATATCTGAAATCTTGTGACTACACTTTTAGTTGTACCAAGAACTCGATCGTTTCTAGTGCGGGTTGGGTGCATGACTCGCGCGACAGCATTATGTATACCAATAATGGCGTTCTGCAAAAACTAAGTGGTGAACTATCGCTACCTGTGCTCGATTTGCAATACTACAAAATCGACTATAAGCATGCCTGGTTTAAAGAAGTGACCAACGGTGTCACCTTGATGCTCAATGGCGAAATCGGCTATGCTGATTCTTATGGTAATAAGCAATATCCGTTCTTTAAAAACTTCTTCATGGGCGGTGTCAATTCAGTACGTGGCTATGATAATGGCGCGCTGGGCCCTAAAGAAAATTTCAACGGTTTTAATTATTCTATTGGTGGTACCAAGCGTTTATTAGGTAATGCCGAACTGTTTTTCCCGATGCCCGGCCTGAAAGATAACAAGCAGTTTAGATTGAGTGCATTTATCGATGCTGGTAATGTCTACGCAGCCAACACGACTTACAGCATTGGTGATTTACGTTATTCAACCGGTGTCGGTGTGAGCTGGTATTCACCTTTTGGTCCGCTAAAGCTGGTATTTGCCAAGCCGCTTAACAGCGAAGTTGGTGACCGAACCCAAGTGATACAGTTTCAATTGGGTCAGCAGTTCTAGTGGTGAAATTGATTACAGTTAATGCATATTGCATAGCAATGAGTTTAAGATAAAAGCAATTTCACTATTAAAACACACACTTGTGGCATAATATCGGCATTCAATAGCAACCGTTTTAGGAGATTTTGATTGAGCAACACATTGAAAAGTTTAGTTTTAGCTGGATTTTTAGGTTTTACTTTAAGTGCTCAATCTGCTGATCTTAAGGTTGGCTATGTGCAAGTTGATAAGATCTTACAAGAAGCGCCACAAACCGCGGAAAGTGGCAAAAAATTGGAGCGTGAGTTTAGTCCGCGTTCGCAAGAGCTAGATCGTATGGCCAAGCAGATCAAGGAACTAGAAACCGTACTTGATAAGGACGGCTTAACTATTTCTGAGGCAGATCGTCGCAGTAAAGAGCGTGACGTGCAGAATATTAAAATAGAGTTTCAGCGTAAACAGCGTGAACTGCGTGAGGATATCAATTTACGTAAAAATGAAGAATTAGGTGGCTTGCAAGATCGTATTAATAAAGCAGTACAAACGGTTTCTGAAGCCGAGGGCTACGATTTGGTGGTGTATAGCGGCGTAGCTTTTGCGAGCAAAAAAATCGACATTACCGATAAGGTATTGAAACTGTTAGGTAAAAAATAATTTACACTAGTAGTCAATCTATCATTAATATCCAAATTTTATTACTAAGTAATGGCTAAGGCGTATGCACTAAGCGATATTGTCTGCGCATTAGGCGGACGCGTTGTCGGGGATGCCACGACGCTGGTGTTGCGTGTGGCGTCCTTAGCTAATGCAAAAGCCGGTGATATCAGTTTCATTACCGATAGCAAATATCAAAAAGCGCTGTCTGTTTCAAAAGCCAGTGCGTTTGTATTGCGAGAAGCTGATGCTGTGCTAACAACGGCGCCGTGCATTATTGTTGATAATCCATACGCCTACTTTGCCAAGCTTTCCAGCTTACTTAACCCAGCGCTAATTGCCGAGATCGGTGTTGCGCCGAGTGCCGTTATCGATGCGAGCGCCACAATTCCAGCATCGTGTGCGATTGCAGCCCTTGTGGTGATTGGTAAAAATGTAGTGCTCGGTGAAAACGTTGTCGTTGGCGCTGGCTGTGTTATTGAAAATGACGTAACCATTGCTGACAATAGCTGCTTAGAAGCCCATGTCACCATCAAGCACCATTGTGAAATCGGCAAATATTGCCATCTGTTTTCCGGCGTGGTTATTGGTTCTGATGGTTTTGGCTATGCAGAGGAAGCTGGCGTCTGGGTGAAAATTCCGCAAGTAGGGCGTGTGCTTATTCATGACCATGTGGATATTGGCGCTAACACTACCGTCGATCGCGGTGCTTTAGATGATACTGTTATCGAACAAGGCGTAAAGCTCGATAACCTGATTCAAATCGGTCATAACTGTGTGATCGGTGCGCATAGCGTGATTGCGGGCTGCGTTGGGATTGCCGGCAGTGCTAAAATTGGTCGTCATTGTAAAATTGGTGGCGCAGCGATGGTGTTAGGCCATTTAGAAATTGCGGATCATGTCACCATATCACCGGGTAGCATGATTACACGCTCTCTACTCGTTGCTGATACCTACACAGCGCTAATGCCGTTTCAAACGCACCAGGCATGGCTTAAGACTGCAGCTAAAATACGTCACATCGATGCACTTGCAGATAAAATTAAACAGCTTGAAAAAGACATAGCTCTGTTAAAATCAGTTATGTAGTGCCATGACAATATAGTAATAATTAAAAGAAGTAAGCTGAGAAAAAAATGACGAACCAAATAGCTTCCACCAGTATGGATATCCATGAAATCCTCGAGCACCTACCGCATCGTTACCCTTTTGTTCTGATAGACCGCGTCGTATCGATGGAGTTAGGCAAAGAAATTACCGCCATTAAAAATGTAAGTGTGAATGAGCCTTATTTTCCTGGCCATTTCCCTTATCATCCGGTGATGCCTGGTGTGTTAATTGTAGAAGCCATGGCGCAGGCTGCTGCCATTTTGTCATTTAAAACGATGAATACTAAGCCTAGTGATGACTCGGTGTATTATTTTGCCGGTATCGATAATGCGCGCTTCAAAAAACCGGTATCGCCAGGCGACCAAATTGTGCTTAACGTAAAAATTGATCGCATACTAAAAGGCATATGGAAATACTCTGCGGTGGCCAAAGTCAATGATGTCGTGGTAGCAGAGGCACAAATGATGTGCATACTAAAAGCCATAGAAAAAGCCGAGAAGTAAGCCATGGCAGCTGCAAATATTCATGCCACCGCCATTATAGACCCTACTGCCGAGCTCGATTCGAGTGTGGAGGTAGGTCCATATTCAATCATCGGCGCTAACGTAAAAATAGACGCTGGCACGCGCATAGCTAGCCATGTAGTGATCAATGGCCCGAGCATTATTGGCAAAAACAATCATATATTTCAATATTGCTCTCTCGGTGAAGCACCGCAAGACAAGAAATATAAAGGTGAACCCACCTTGCTGGAGATAGGCGATAACAACACCATACGTGAATTCTGCACCTTGAACCGCGGTACGGTACAAGATAAAAACAGCACAAAAATAGCGAACGATAACTGGATCATGGCCTATGTGCATATTGCCCATGATTGCCAGATAGGCAGCCATACGATTCTGGCAAATAATGCATCTCTGGCGGGTCATGTTGATATACATGATTATGCAATTTTAGGTGGTTTTACCCTGATTCACCAGTTCTGCAAAATTGGCTCCTACGTGATCACCGCAGTCGGTTCGGTTGTATTTAAAGACGTTCCGCCTTATGTCACTGCCGCTGGCTATGATGCCAAGCCGCATGGTATCAATGCCGAAGGCTTAAGGCGTCACGGTTATTCAGCGGAAACTATACTGCAGATCAAGCGCGCCTATAAAACCTTATATCGCAATGCCTTGACTTTAGATGAAGCCAAAGCTGAGCTTGCACTAATGCAAAAAAATACACCTGAAATTGGTTTACTTGCCGATTTCTTGAAAATATCCACCCGCGGCATCATCCGCTAAGCGTTTTTTAAAAGTTAATAGGTCTATGGTTAGAATAGGGATTGTGGCTGGAGAAGCTTCAGGGGACTTGCTGGGCAGTCATCTGATCAGTGCATTAAAATCTAAACGTTCTGATTTAGAGTTTGTCGGCATTGCTGGACCTAAAATGATGGGTTTGGGTGCGCATTCGCTGTTTCCGATGGAGAAACTATCTGTACGTGGCTATATAGAAGTAATCCGCCATCTATTCGGTTTACTGAAATTACGCCGGCAACTACTCCAGCATTTCTTAAGCAATCCTCCCGATTTATTTATTGGTATCGATGCACCAGACTTTAATTTCTGGCTGGAAAAGAAACTCAAAAACAAAGGCATTAAAACCATCCATTATGTCAGTCCATCGATTTGGGCGTGGCGTAAAAACCGGCTGCATAAAATCAAGCAGGCGGTCACCCATATGCTGGCCTTATTTCCTTTTGAGCCGGCTTTATATGTACAAGCGGGCATTGCAGTGACCTATGTCGGTCATCCTTTAGCCGATATATTGCCCATTGAGCCTGACGTGACAGCTGCGCGCGATGGCTTGAAGTTAAAGCCATCGGCTTTAGTGATTGCCATGCTGCCAGGCAGTCGGCAAAGTGAAGTTGAACAGCACGCTGATTTATTCATCAAGACCGCAAAACTGATTTATGCCGAGCAGCCGAATGCACTATTCTTAGTGCCGTTGATTACACGTGAAACTCGGCAGATTTTTGAGCTGGCCATATTTCATGAGCCTGAAGCTTTACCTATCCAGATCCTATTCGGTCATGCACATGATGCAATGACTGCCGCGGATGTGGTGATTGTGGCTTCAGGAACGGCGACACTGGAGGCGGCATTACTTAAAAAGCCGATGGTGATCACCTATCGCATGCCGAAATTAAGCTGGTTTTTGCTAAAACGCATGCGTTTGCAGCCTTATGTCGGTTTGCCGAATATTTTAGCTGCTAAATTTGTCGTGCCAGAGCTGTTACAAGATGAGTCTACGCCACAAAAATTAGCAGCAGCTACGCTTAAACTGGTGACCGACACTAGTTATGTGGCTGAAATCAAGACGGAATTCACGGCAATTCATCATAGTTTGCGGCAAAATACGGCTGAAAAAGCGGCACAGGTCATACTGTCACATTTGCCGAGCTGATCCATGCTGTTGCAATTAATCTGTGGTGTCGATGAAGCCGGGCGTGGACCATTAGCCGGGGCGGTGTATGCAGCCGCGGTGATTTTAGATCCGCAGCGGCCGATAGCGGGCTTAGCCGACTCTAAGAAATTATCTGAAAAAAAACGTGATGTGCTCAGTGTTGAGATTAAGCAGCATGCGCTAGCCTGGGCTATTGCCAGCAGCAGTGTCGAGGAAATCGACGCGATTAATATTTTGCAAGCCAGCTTGCTGGCGATGCAGCGCGCCATCAATCAGCTGCAACTTGAATTTAATATTACGCCAGACCTGGTGCAGGTCGATGGCAATCAATGTCCCCAAATAAATTTACCATGTGAGGCGATCGTGCAGGGCGATAGCAAGGTTCAGGCTATTTCTGCGGCTTCAATCTTGGCGAAAGTTGCGCGTGATGCTGAGTTGTATCGCCTTGATCGGCTATATCCACAGTACGGTTTTGCCAAACATAAAGGTTATCCAACCGCCTTACATCTGGAAATGCTCGCGCTGCATGGTGTGTTGGCGATCCATAGGTTAAGTTATGCGCCAGTCAGGAAACTACTCGATTTAAAAGCCAGCCATTAAGCCAGCACTAAAAATATCGTCGGCCTTTTATGCAAATCAGGTAAGGTCGTATTTTTCCAGGCACTAATGGTTTTGGTGACGATCATTTCTGTTGCTAAGCTGATATCACAGGCAACACACAACCGGGTATTAGGCTGACAGTTGCTCAGTATCGCTTCTAACATATGCTGGTTGCGATACGGTGTTTCAATGAATAATTGCGTTTCTTTATGGCTTAATGAGCGCTTTTCAATTTCTTTAAGTTTTTGATTACGCTGTGTTTTATCGACCGGTAAATAACCTAAGAACGCAAACTGCTGTCCATTCAGGCCTGATGCCATCAAACTTAATAGAATAGAACTAGGACCGACAAAAGGCACCACGCGTATGCCTTTTTGATGCGCGAGTGCAACCAGTTTGGCACCTGGGTCGGCGACACCCGGGCAGCCGGCATCACTCATCAAACCTATATTTTTACCCGCCAATAGCGGGGCGAGTAATGCCGCTACATCTTTATCTTCGGTATGCTCGTTGAGCAGATTTAAGCTTAACTGCCGCACCGGCAACAATGTTTTAATCGCGCTTAAAAAATGGCGCGCTGACTTTTCACTTTCGACGACAAAACTATCGAGTTGCTGGGCGATGCTGATGACGTCGGCAGGCAACACATTGCTGATGTTGTCATCACCGAGCGTGACCGGTATTAAATACAGTATTCCGAATTGCATCATGTTCCTGACAAGGTTAGGGGTTAATATTTAACGATGACGCGATAAGTCAGCTTGGCCGAAGCTGCTGCCGGTACTTCAATTTTCCATCTGGCTAACTGACTGGTCATTTTTTGATGTGGCTGATTTTCAGTGGTGATCGTCCACTCGCCGCTGATCGGCTCTTCAATGATGACGACTTGTTTTTCTTGCTTGGCATTGTTGATGCTAATTTCGTAAGCACTCTCAAATGCGCTACGACCTTGAGTGGCTGCTGGCAATACTTTGAAGTCGGTTTGTATTTTATCCGCACTGATATCAAATGACTCACCTGATTTCAAACGTACCAACCCGTTTTTAGGTGTGTGCGCAATACTGTCTTCACCGACAAACTGGGCGTTACCGGCGCTATCTTTTTTGTAAAGACGCATAGTGCCCTTGGGCAGAGGCATGCCCAGCTTGGCGGCGGTTTTATTTTCAAACTCGATAAACACGCTGGCTTTAAGCTTGCTGCCGAGATTGGCCTGGCGACTCTGATAATAATAATCGGCGCCGCGTAGCAATAGTTCTTTACGCACGGGTATCGCCAAGGCCGAAAACAGCGCAACTTGTTTGCTTTGATTGTCAGCAATACTGCTAGTCTGATCTAAAGTGTAGATATGGTATTCAAGCAGCGATTCTTCGGCCATAGATGCATCCGCCGCCGCCATTTCCATATTGCCGCGCAGCATTTTTTGCGCCATCGGTAGCTGTATTTGCTGAATATCACCGGCGACTAATTGTAGTTTGGCATTGTCATAGCGGCTGCCGCTATTATTGCTCAGCGTCACCCGTGCCGACAGGTCGATACGGTCTTCATTCGGGTTAAGTTCTGCAACATAATCCGCTTTCCAGCTAAGTCCAGCGGTTAAATACCTTAGTTCCAGCGTTTGGCTGGAGCTAGCATTTTTAGCTAGCGTCTGCTTTGTGGCCGGATTATTGACTTTAACGACGAGTGTGGGCCGCTCACGCAAGTCGGCGGGGATGTCGTGATAGACAATACGGCCTAAACTATCGACTGGACCGGCTTCAATGCGCGGCCCTATTTTCAGCACTACGCCATTGTTGGCTGACAGCAGGGTGGCTTGCTCGCTGATTTCCTGGCCATTAACCGGATTGGTTCTGATCAAGCTAACATTTTTACCTACGTTTTGTTCTAACAGCTTTTCCGGGCTTAATAGATCAAAATGAAACAGTTGTTCGAGCACAGAGAAACTGGTCGCATGACTGATGCTGCGTAATAACGCCGTTTCCGGCTGCATCTGCCGACTGACGTCGCTGATGGCAATATGCTGTATGCCAGGCGGCAGTTGCAGTGTGCGCCGGTCTTTAACCAGCGCTAAATTATTGTGATAGATGGTGAGTGCAAGGCTTTGTTGATCAAGCGCTGTGCTACTGACTTCTTCACTAGTCACGGCTGCGGCCAATAAACTGGGTGCGCCTGTGGCTAAGGTTAAACAAAGAGCTGCGGCAAGAATATTCGCTTTTAACATTAAACGCTCCAATTTTTAAAAATGACGTCTCCCGGCGTCACACCCAGCCTGTAGCCGCTTAAATGACGTTAACACCCTCGTTTTGCAGCATGTTGACTAAACTAATCAGCGGTAACCCGATAAGCGCATTCGGATCATCACCGGTCATTTTTGCAATGATGGCGATGCCTAGTCCTTCAGACTTGGCACTGCCGGCACACTGGTAGGGCTGCTCTTTTTGCAGGTAGTTTTCAATTTGCGTGTCGCTTAAATTTCTGAAAGTGACGCTATACGGTACCACCTCGGCCTGCATGTGCTGCGTTAGCGGGTTGAACAAACATAGCGCACTATGAAAAATCACTTCCCGTCCACGCATCATGCGCAGCTGCCGGGTTGCATTGTCATGGGTGAGCGGTTTGCCCAGCTGAATATTGTCTAATGTAGCCACTTGGTCACAGCCTATGATCAAGGCGTGCGGCTGGCTGATGGCGACTTTGCGCGCCTTCACCTGTGCCAGTCTTAATGCGGTGGTCTGCGGCAACTCACCGGCCAACGCAGTTTCATCAACATCGGGTGTGATGCAGCTAAACGCTAATTGCAGTCGTGACAGCAGCTCACGGCGGTAAGGAGATGAAGAGGCTAGAATAAGGGCTGGGTTCATAATAAGTCTGTTAGCTGCAGCAATATTATTTAATTTTTGCGCTGCGGCTTGGCCGCATGCATGCAATTAAATGATCGGCTATGCCTAATGTTAATAAAAAAAGCCGACACCAGCGTGCTGTCGGCTTCGGCAAAAACTCAGGAGTGGATTACTCCGGCTGAATTTCGAGGAGTGATTCATCAGGCGTCACTGTATCGCCCTGCGCTACATGCACGGCAACGACTATACCTGAGGTTGCCGCCTGAATTTCATTTTCCATTTTCATGGCTTCAATCACCAACACACCATCACCGGCATTGACTTTATCGCCTACTTTCACTTTTACCGCGACAATGGTGCCCGGCATCGAAGTAGTGATATGGCCCGCATGTGATGGGCGCGGGCGGCCAGCGCTGTCTTTGCTGGAAATGGCTTTCTTTTTGCCATTCATGCTACCACTGGCGGATACTTCGATTTCACTCAAGGTTTCAACAATCACTTCTTCAGCGATACCGTCTACAGACACATAGAATGGACGTTTTTCTTCACCAGCATGACCACTGCCAGTCAGGTTGATATGAAAGGTTTCACCATGTATCGTGACTTTGAATTCACTTGGCGCAAAACGTGAGGCTGAAGCATTGGCAGAGGCTTTATCTAATAACGCCTCTGGCACGAGCGAACCGGCGTTGCGTTCCTGTAAGTAGGTTTTGCCAATATCCGGGAACATGGCATAGGTGAGCACATCTTCTTCTGATTGGGCAAAACGCTCAGATTCACTGATGAGTCTAGGCATTTCAGCTTCGAGCAAGTCAGCCGGACGGCAGGTGATCGGCTCAGCATCGCCAATTGCTAGTTTTTTCACTTCGGCATTAACCGCACTCGGCGCTTTACCATATTGACCGAGAAAGTAATTTTTGACTTCATTGGTAATTGATTTATAACGTTGTCCGGTCATCACGTTTAATACCGCTTGCGTACCAACAATTTGTGAGGTTGGTGTGACTAATGGAATAAAGCCCAGATCCTCGCGTACCAGCGGAATTTCTGCCAGCACTTCATCCATGCGGTTTAGTGCGCCTTGCTCTTTAAGCTGATTGCTCAGATTAGAAATCATGCCGCCTGGAACTTGATTGATCAAGACACGCGTATCAACGCCTGAAAACTCGCTTTCAAATTGCCAGTACTTTTTACGCACTTCGCGGAAATAGGCAGTGACTTCTTGTACCGCAGCAATATTTAGCCCGGTATCATATTCAGTGCCTTGCAAAGCCGCAATCATGCTTTCTGTGGTGGGATGACTCGCACCTTCTGAAAAGGCAGCGCTGCAGGTATCTATCATCACCGCACCATGTTCAAGTGCGCGTAGCAGGTTCATGCTGGCTAAACCGCTGGTGGCATGGGTATGCATGTGTAGCGGTAAACTAACATTGGCACGCAGAGCGCTCACCAGCTCTATCGTGGCTTGCGGTGTGAGCAGACCGGCCATATCTTTAATGGCAATCGTGTCAGCGCCCATCGCTTCAAGTTCTTGAGCGATGCCTACAAAATGGGCAACATCATGCACCGGGCTGGTGGTATAGCTAATTGTGCCTTCGGCATGTTTGCCGGCTTTTTTAACGGCGTCTATGGAAACCTGCAGGTTGCGGGTATCGTTGAGGGCATCAAAAATACGGAAGACATCGACGCCGTTGTCCGCTGATTTTTGTACAAAAGCGCGTACGACATCATCTGAATAGTGACGATAGCCAAGTAGATTTTGACCGCGCAATAACATTTGCAAACGTGAATTGGGCAGGGCTTTACGCAGTGTCTTTAGACGCTGCCAAGGATCTTCTTTTAAATAGCGGACGCAGGCATCAAAGGTGGCGCCGCCCCAAGCTTCTAATGACCAGAAACCGATCGCATCCAGCTTGGCGCAAATCGGCAGCATATCTTCAGTACGCATACGTGTCGCAATATGGCATTGATGCCCATCACGTAAAACCAGCTCAGTAACTTGTATTTTGGCCATAATTTAACTCTTTTACTTTAATTTTTATATTGAACAGATTGTTGCACTTATCGTTTAAAACTACACACCTTCATGCGCGGCAATAGCCGCTGAAATTGCCGCAGCAAATAATTCTGGCGGAATTTCATTGGCATAATTGGTCAGCTCAGGATGTGACTCAACAAAGCTGGTATTAAAGTTTGCATTTCTAAAATCTTCGTGTTTCAAGATTTCCTGATAGTAAGGAATCGTAGTTTTTACACCGTAGATTAACATGTCGTCTAAAGCACGCCGACCACGCTCAATCAATCCATCCCAAGTCAGTGCCCAGACGGTCAGTTTTGCACACATGGAGTCGTAATAGGGCGGAATCACATAACCGCTGAATATCGCGGCATCCATACGCACGCCCGGACCGCCAGGTGCGTAATAGCGCGTAATTTTACCAAAACTCGGCAAGAAATCGTTTTTCGGGTCTTCTGCATTAATACGGAACTCCATGGCATAGCCACGGAACTGCACGTCTTTTTGCTTATATTGCAATGGCAGTCCATAAGCAATGCGGATTTGCTCCTGCACAATGTCGATACCGGTAATGCTTTCCGTTACCGTATGTTCTACTTGCAGCCGCGTATTCATTTCCATGAAGTAAAACGTATTGTCCGCATCGAGTAAAAACTCAACCGTACCCGCGTTTTCATAGCCGACGGCTTTGGCGGCTTTGACCGCTAAACTACCGATGTAATCACGCTGGGCCTGACTTAATTGTGGTGAAGGCGCGATTTCTATCAGTTTTTGATTACGGCGCTGTATTGAACAGTCGCGTTCAAATAAATGGATCGAATTGCCTTTAGCGTCGGCCAATATCTGTACTTCTATATGCCGTGGTGAAACGATGCATTTTTCGAGAAAAACCTCGGGCTTGCCAAAAGCTTTGCTGGCCTCAGAGATCACACGGTCATAATTAACAAGCAAATCTTTCTCGCTGTCACAGCGGCGAATACCGCGACCACCGCCGCCGTTGGTTGCTTTCAGCATTACCGGATAGCCGATTTTACTGGCGAGGCTAATCGCCTCTTCTAAATTGGCTAAATTGCCATCGCTGCCCGGTGTGCACGGGATGCCGGCGTTGGTCATGGCATTGCGTGCACGAATTTTGTCGCCCATTTGCCGAATAACGTCTGCATTCGGTCCAATGAATTTGACACCGCGACGCTCACATATCTCGGCTAATTCCGGATTTTCTGATAAAAAGCCATAGCCAGGATGCAGCGCGTCGCAACCTGACGCGACGGCCAAGTTAACTATGTTGTGTGCATTTAAATAGCCGGCGACCGGGTCAGCGCCTATGTTATAGGCTTCATCCGCTTTTTTAACGTGCAAAGCCTGGCGATCTGCATCTGCATAAATCGCCACAGACTTAATCCCCATTTCCGAGCAAGCGCGTACAATACGCACTGCGATTTCACCGCGATTAGCGACAAGAATTTTCTTAAACACGTTGCAACCCTTTTTTTGGCACTCAAACCCGGCAATTGTAACATGCGCATCTAGTGCGCTAAAAGTTCCGGGCTAAAAGTTATTGCATTTAAAATGAAGGTCCGCAGTTTTTTGCATTTAATCATTATATAGAACACGCACATGAGCACACATCCACTACTTATCGATAATGTAGCCTTCGCCAAGAAAAATGAACGTCTAGCCGGCGAGTTGCCGCTGCAAAGTTTCGCGCGGCTAACTGAGCTACTGCAGTCGATCGCCAGCGTTCAAACTACGAACAGCAACGCGGCTGAGCAGATAAGCCGCAGTCAGCCGGCAGTGCGCTACGTACTGCAAGGCGAAACCGATGCTGTCGGTCAGCATTATCTGCATTTAGCCATTAATACTGATTTATGCACGATCTGTCAGCGCTGCATGGGCGCAATGCCGCTTAAGTTGAATTTAAATTTCAATTATTTAATTGGTGATGTGAACGTGAATGATGTTGAGGCCAGCGATATAGAAGGTAGTGATGATCTGGATTTGCAGCAAGCGAGCCTGGAGATGGATGTCATTGCGCTGATTGAGGATGAGATCATTATGGCCATGCCAATTGCACCCATACACGACGACGATTGTGGCGCTATCATTAGCCAAAGCGGTGATAAAGCCAATCCATTTGCGGTATTAAAAGGCTTAATTAAGCCATAAATGATCAATTTGGCTGACAAACGTCCTGGTTTGTATTATTATCGCGGTCTAGCTATTTAGCGTAATCTTAAATTAGTGGTGGATTGAATTAATCAGTGCATCAGTTAGTATGTAATTGAGATGATGTTTTAATCATTTTATTGGAGTTTATTATGGCAGTTCAGCAAAACAAAAAGTCACCTTCAAAACGCGGTATGCACCGTTCACATGACTTTTTAAACAATCCACCATTAGCAGTTGAGCCAACAACAGGCGAAACACATTTGCGTCATCACATTAGCCCAAGCGGTTATTATCGTGGTCGTAAAGTAATGTCAACCAAAGGCGAATAATTACTTTAGATTTAATCTAAAGTAATAAAATTTGTTGAGTAGTTACTGAAATCATTTAACGCCGTGCCAATTTATTGGGACGGCGTTAATGCTTTATGGCAGCCATCTCCTAAAAAATTAATTAACTACTGGTGTGATTGAAATCAATGGATATTACTGTTGCAATAGACGCAATGGGTGGCGATCACGGCCCTCATGTCACTATACCCGCCGCTCTGCAGGCGCTAAAACTGGACGATCAGCTCAACATTGTGCTGGTGGGTTTAAGCGCTGCGATTGAAGCCGAATTGAAAGCGCAGAAAGCCGTGACTGGACCGCGCTTACGTGTGCAGCATGCTAGCGAAGTGGTCACTATGGATGAGTCACCGCAAGGCGCACTCAAAAATAAGAAAGATTCGTCTATGCGTGTGGCCATTAATTTGGTTAAAAGTGGCGCAGCCAATGCCTGTGTCAGCGCCGGTAATACCGGCGCACTCATGGCGACCGCACGGTTTGTTTTGAAAACTTTGCCTGGTATCGATCGGCCAGCCATTGCCGGCGTATTTCCCTGCCAGAAAGGCAAGACCTATATTTTGGATTTAGGCGCTAACGCCGACTGTACTGCCGAACAGCTATTACAATTTGCCGTCATGGGCAGCATGCTCGCATCATGTGTCGAGCATAAAGCTAATCCTAGCGTAGGCCTGCTCAATATTGGTTCCGAAGATATAAAAGGCAGTGAAGTCGTCAAGCAAACCGCTGAATTATTGCGCGCGAGTCATTTGAATTTTTATGGCAATGTAGAAGGCAACGACATTTTCAAAGGCACGACCGATGTCGTGGTTTGTGATGGTTTTGTCGGCAATGTCGCCTTAAAAACCTCTGAGGGTCTGGCGCAAATGATGGGCCGGTTTCTGTCACAAGAATTTAAGCGCAACTGGCTGACCAAATTAATGGGTCTGGCTTGCCTGCCGGTGTTAAAAGCATTCAAAAAACGCCTGGATCCGCGTCGCTACAATGGCGCCAGCTTTTTAGGCTTACGCGGTATTGTTGTAAAAAGCCATGGTGGTGCCGATAGTTTTGCCTTTTTACAGGCCATCCATACGGCGATAGAAGAATCACGTAGCGGTGTATTGCGGCGCATTACCGAACAATTAGAAATAGAACATATACAGGCGCAGCCAGCATCTGTAGTTAACCCGGACAACGCATGATCAACTCAAGAATTGCAGGCACAGGTAGTTACCTGCCAAAAAAAGTACTGACCAATGCTGATTTAGTGCATATGGTGGATACGACCGATGAGTGGATTTTTTCGCGCACCGGCATTCGTGAGCGCCACATTGTTGCCGATGATGAATTTACGAGCGATTTGGCGCTGCATGCAGCGCGTAACGCGATCGAAGCCGCTGGGATTGCGGCTGATAGCATCGATCTGATTATTGTTGCAACGACGACACCGGATAAAATATTTCCGAGTACCGCCTGTATTTTGCAACGCAAGTTAGGCATAGCCGGCTGCCCGGCATTTGATGTGCAAGCGGTATGTAGCGGTTTTGTTTATGCACTGTCTATTGCCGATAATTTCATTAAAACCGGTAGTGCAAAATGTGCTCTGGTCATTGGTGCCGAGTCGTTTTCACGTATTACCGACTGGACGGATCGCGGTAATTGCATTCTATGGGGCGACGGTGCCGGTGCCGTTATTTTGCAGGCGAGTGCTGAACAGGGCATTATTTCTACGCATTTACATGCCGATGGTAGTTATGAAAACATGTTGCATGTACCGCGTAAAAATGATCCTAATTGCCGTGACACGGTAGTGATGGAGGGTAATAGCGTGTTCAAGGTGGCAGTCAATACGCTCGATGCAATCGTCGATGAAACTTTGGCTGCCAATGGCATGCAAAAATCAGATATAGACTGGCTGGTGCCGCACCAGGCCAATATACGCATATTGCAGGCGACGGCGAAGAAGCTCAGCATGAGTATGGACCACGTTGTTGTGACCGTGGATATACACGGCAATACTTCGGCGGCCTCTATTCCGTTAGCGCTCGACGTTGCGGTGCGTGACGGCCGCATCAAGCGCGGTGAAATTATTTTAATGGAAGCTTTTGGCGGTGGCTTTACCTGGGGCTCGGCTTTAATTAAATACTAAAAGCTTTAATTAAATACTACGATAAGCATTTTAATAGATTGATAACTATTGAAATTTTTTAATAGTTAAACGATTATTCAACCTGAATCAGCTTGCAGTTAAGTTGGTTAAACCATTAGTATTATTGAAAATTATGAACAAATTTGCATTTTTTTTTCCTGGTCAAGGCTCGCAATCGGTAGGTATGATGGCCGGCTTTGCCGAGTCCAGCCTGGTGTCCGCTATCATTCGTGATACTTTTGCTGAAGCCTCGGATATTTTAAGCGTAGATTTTTGGGCAATGGCCACTGCGGCCAATGACCTGATCAACGAAACCAGTCATACCCAGCCCATTATGCTAACTGCAGGCATTGCTACCTGGCGTGCATGGCAGGCAACAACCGATCAGCAACCAACGATGTTGGCTGGGCATAGCTTGGGCGAATATACCGCGCTGGTTGCGGCCGGCGCCTTGTCGTTTGCGGATGCATTGCCATTGGTGCGCTATCGCGCCGAAGTGATGCAAAATGCCGTGCCGGCAGGTGTCGGTGCGATGGCGGCAATATTGGGTTTAGATGATGATATTGTGCGCAGCTTATGCGTCGAAGCCGCAGAAAACGAAGTGCTGGCAGCGGTGAATTTTAATTCACCAGGCCAAGTGGTGATTGCTGGGCATAAAGCCGCGGTCGAGCGCGGCATGGTTCTGGCCAAAGAAAAAGGTGCTAAACGCGCATTGGCGTTGCCGGTGAGCGTACCGTCGCACTGTGCCTTGATGCAGCCGGCAGCATTACAGTTGAAGGCTTATCTGGAAAATGTTAGCCTGCATACACCAAAAATTGCATTACTGCACAATGCCGATGTTGCCGCGCATGATGATAGTGATGCCATTAAAGCCGCGCTGGTGCGCCAGCTTTACAGTCCGGTGCGCTGGGTGGAAACGGTGCAGAGCATTTATGCTACAGGCATTAATCTGGCGGCTGAATGCGGTCCGGGCAAGGTGTTAGCCGGGCTGACCAAGCGTATCGTGCCAGAATTTTCCTGCGTAGCCTTGACTACGCATGAGGCCTTAACTGAATTTCAAGGCAAGTTGTAAGCGTAAAATTATCAATATTAAATCAACATAAACTCAATATATTCAGAGGATTACTATGTTAACTGGACAAGTAGCTTTAATTACCGGGGCGAGCCGTGGTATTGGTGCAGCCATTGCTTTGGCGCTAGGTGAGCAGGGCGCAACCGTGATTGGTACCGCCACCTCCGAGGCTGGCGCAACGGCTATTACCCAAGCATTTAACCACGCCAAGATCAAAGGCGTGGGCATGGCATTAAATGTCAACGATGCCGCCCAGGTTGCCGCCACCTTAAGCGCCATCAGTGCCGGCTATGGCGATGTAAATATTCTGGTGAACAATGCCGGTATTACACGCGACACCTTATTAATGCGTATGAAAGATGATGACTGGGATGCGGTGATCAGTACCAATCTCACTTCGGTGTTCCGCATGAGTCAGGCGGTGTTACGGCCGATGATGAAGGCGCGTAGTGGCCGCATCATCAGTATTTCATCGGTAGTAGGTCATATGGGCAATGCCGGCCAAACCAATTATGCTGCAGCAAAAGCCGGCATGACCGGCTTTACCAAGTCGCTGGCGGCAGAAGTGGGCAGCCGCGGTATTACTGTCAATTGTGTTGCACCAGGCTTTATTGATACCGACATGACGGCAGAGCTATCGGAAGAAATTACCAATAAAATGCTGGCACGTATTCCAGCCGGGCGCTTAGGCAATGTGAAAGAAATCGCAGCGACCGTTGCTTTCTTAGCTTCGCCTAATGCCGCTTATATTACCGGTGAAACCATCCATGTGAATGGCGGCATGCTCATGGTATAAGCCTGATCGCGATCGGGCCTGTATAAATTTTTTGTTTTAAGTGTTTTGGTATTCTGGTTGAGTTTTGGTAGAATATCGTATTAGCTGAATTAAGCTATATTTTCAATAAAAGGGGTAATTAGATGTCTGACATCGAACAACGCGTTAAAAAGATTGTGGCTGAACAATTAGGTGCAAATGAAGCTGACGTTAAGAATGCATCATCATTTGTAGATGATTTAGGTGCCGATTCACTTGATACAGTTGAGCTGGTCATGGCACTAGAAGAAGAGTTTGACTGCGAAATTCCAGATGAAGAAGCAGAAAAAATCACTACCGTTCAATTAGCGATTGATTACATCAATACTAACCTCAAGTAATTCAAGCAATAATCCACACATGGTTAGCAAGTTTCTTTAATTAAGAAACTTGCTGCTTCAACCACTCGTTTCTTAATCCCTTCTAAGAGACATCTTATGTCTAAACCTATGAATAAACGTAGAGTCGTCGTGACTGGCCTCGGTGTAGTTTCTCCTGTTGGCGTTGGTGTTAACACTGCTTGGGCGAATATTCTTGCCGGAAAATCTGGCATCAGCCAAATTACCAAGTTCGATGCAAGCGCATTTACCACCACTATTGCCGGTGAAGTCAAAGACTTTAATGTCGAAGACTTTATCAGCGCTAAAGATGCGAGGCGCATGGATACTTTTATTCAATTTGGCTTAGCGGCAGCCATTGAAGCGGTGAAAGACTCGGGCATTATTGCAACTGAAGAAAATGCTGAACGTATTGGTGTTTCTATCGGCTCCGGTATTGGCGGCATGCAAAATATTGAAGATACCGATATTCTGTATCAAGCGGCAGGACCGCGCAAAATATCACCATTCTTCATTCCTGGTACGATCATCAATATGATTTCAGGTAATTTATCAATCATGTTTGGTTTTAAAGGACCGAATATTGCGATCGTAACTGCCTGTACTACCGGTACACACTCGATTGGTGATGCTTCGCGCATGATTGAGTATGGCGATGCCGATGTGATGGTAGCCGGCGGTGCTGAAGCGGCGATTACGCGTTTAAGTCTAGGTGGTTTTGCTTCCTCACGCGCACTGTCTACGCGTAACGACGACCCCGCAACCGCAAGCCGGCCATGGGATAAAGACCGTGATGGTTTTGTAATCGGCGAGGGCGCCGGTGTCATGGTGCTTGAAGAATACGAGCATGCAAAAAAACGTGGTGCAAAAATTTATGCGGAACTGGTAGGCTACGGCATGAGCGCCGATGCCTATCATATGACGGCGCCGAATATGGATGGTCCGCGCCGCTCTATGCGTAATGCCATGCATAATGCCGGCATTAATGCGGATGCAGTGGAATTTATTAATGCCCATGGTACATCGACACCATTAGGTGACTCGAATGAAACCAATGCGATTAAAGCCGCATTCGGCGACCATGCTAAAAATTTAGTTGTGAATTCGACCAAATCCATGACCGGTCATTTGCTCGGTGGTGCCGGTGGTTTGGAATCAGTGTTTACTGTACTTTCTATTTATAATCAGGTGTCACCGCCAACGATCAATATTTTCAACCAGGATCCTGAGTGTGACCTCGATTACTGTGCGAATACTGCGCGCGATATGAAGATTGAATACGCCCTCAAAAATAATTTTGGTTTTGGCGGCACTAACGGCAGCCTGGTATTTAAAAAATACTAGATAACTACAGGCGAGATAGTTAACCCTATTTTGCCTTATCGCCAAGCTAGGCCTGCGTCACAATAGACGCAGGCTTTTCTTATTCAACTAGTCTATTCACATCGGCTATGGTTTAATTAGGGCTCATGGCACGCACTCACAGATATTTAATTAACGGCGACTTTAGTCTAAGCATTTCTCCACTAGACCGCGGCTTTTCTTATGGCGATGGTGTTTTCCGCACCATGGTCATGCGCAATGGCCTGCCCGAAAATTGGCCGTTACATTATCAGAAATTAGTCGCCGATTGCGCTGTGATCGGCATCGTTTGCCCGAGCGCAGAACTATTGATCAGTGATCTGCAGCAGCTATTTTTGCAAGATGCTATTGCGGCAAATAGTGTTGAAGTTGCCAAGATCATTATCAGCCGTGGTGAGGGTGAGCGCGGCTATGCACCGCCTGCCATCACCATGCCGACGCGAGTGGTCGTTAGCTCGGCCATGCCCAGTTATGCTGCGGCTAACTATATGAGCGGCGTGCATCTACATGTATGCGCCACGCAGCTGGCACAACAGGTGCAGTTAGCTGGCATCAAACATTTAAATCGCCTTGAAAACGTGCTGGCGCGCATGGAATGGCGTGACGAAACTATATTTGATGGCGTTATGTCAGATCAAAACGGCAATGTAATTGAATGCACCATGAGTAATATTTTTGCGCGTTTTGACGATCAGTTGATTACCCCGGATTTAAGCCGTTGCGGAGTGTCTGGCATTACCCGGCAGCGTATTATCTGGCTGGAAAGCACGCTAGGCCTCAGCATTGAAGTCGAACCGTTATCCATGCTACGTTTACTAGAAGCAGACGAAGTACTGATCTGCAATAGCCTCTATGGTGCATTTCAAGTACAGCGCATCGGTACAAAAACCTGGCCGCAACATGCACTTGCTGCAACCATTAGAAAAGCACTCAGCCATGATTAAACGCATTAAAAGATTACTATTGCTAGGTTTTTTTGCAGCACTATTATTAGGCGCTGGCCTCGCTTATTACGCGATTTTACCGCTCAGATTGCAGCCTAACAGCCAGGAAGTGCTGATTCAGCCCAAAAGTGGCTTGAAAAGCATCGCCAATCAGTTAGTCGCCCAGGGTGTATTAATTGAGCCATGGCGTTTTGTCATTTTGGCCAAGCTGCTGCATAAAGAGTCATTTTTACAGGCTGGCAGCTATACCCTCAATAAAAATATTAGCCCCTATCAATTATTGTTATCGCTTAATCACGGTAAAACCACGCAAGGCAGCGTGACTTTTATCGAGGGCCGTAGTTTTGCCCAAATGCGCCAAAAACTCACGGTTAATGACGCCGTAAAGCAGACCTTGAATAGCGCCAGCGAAGCAGAAATACTCAAGCTGGTCGGTGCTTCCAAGCGCGTAGCCGAGGGCTTATTTTTCCCCGATACCTATTATTTTGATCGCAATACCTCAGATACGGTATTGTTAAAACGCAGTTATGATGCGATGCAGGCTAAGCTCAACAAAGCCTGGCTTAATCGACAAGCTGATTTGCCTTATAAAAATAGCTATGAAGCCTTAATCATGGCCTCCATTATTGAAAAAGAAACCGGTAAAGCCAGTGAGCGGCCGATGATTGCCGGCGTTTTTGTCAATCGGCTGCGCATCGGCATGCGCCTGCAGACTGATCCCACCGTCATTTATGGCATGGGGCTGCAGTTTGATGGCAATATCCGCAAAAAAGATCTAAGCGTCGACACGCCTTATAATACTTATACGCGCAGTGGCTTGCCGCCGAGCCCCATTGCCATGCCAGGCCTGGCGGCTATCGAGGCGGCATTACATCCAGAAAAAACCAAAGCGCTTTATTTTGTGGGTAAGGGCGATGGCAGCCATGCCTTCTCTAATAATTTAGCTGAACATAATCGTGCCGTGGTGCGTTATCAATTAGGAAATAAAAAAAGGCCATGACCGGGACTTTTATTACGCTAGAAGGCATGGATGGTGCTGGCAAGAGCACCCATATCGCCAGTATCATCAGTGCGCTGCAAAGCCGTGGCCGCGAAGTCGTGTCCACGCGTGAGCCTGGCGGTACTGCGCTGGGCGAGCAGTTGCGGACGTTGCTGCTGCATGAACCCATGCATGCCGAAACTGAAACGCTACTCATGTTTGCCGCCCGCCGCGAACATATTGCCAGCGTAATTGCGCCGGCGCTGGCGCGCGGTGCCTATGTGCTGTCCGATCGCTTTACTGATGCAACTTATGCCTATCAGTGCGGTGCAAAAGGTGTGAGCGCAGACAAAATCGAGATATTAGAGCAATGGGTGCAAGTCGGCTTGCAGCCGGATATCACCTTGTTATTTGATGTCAGTGTCGATATCAGCATGCAACGATTAGCAGCAACACGTGTGCCCGATAAGTTTGAACGCGAAAATGCAGAGTTTTTTAGCAGAATTCGTCAGGCTTATTTGCAACGTGCGGCACAAAATCCGGCAAGATTCAGGATTATTGATGCGGCAATGCCATTAGATATAGTTGCTAAATCAGTTCAAGATGTTATTGCAAGTCTTTGATTAAAATGTAATGAATAATCTAACGAAAATATACCCGTGGCAACAGCCAGTCTGGCAGCACCTGCAGCAACACGGGCAGAAGTTGCCGCATGCATTGCTATTGCACGGCCGTGGTGGCATCGGCAAATATGATTTTGCGCGCAGTTTCAGTCAGGCGCTGTTATGTGCACAGCCCGATGCACAAGGCCATGCTTGCGGTCATTGCTCTAGTTGTAACTGGTTTAATGAAAATAGCCATCCGGATTTTCGCCTGCTTAGCCCGGAGCAAGAGGCCGAAGCTGACGATACTGTGGCCGTCACAAAAAAGACTAAGAAAAAAACACAGATATCGGTGGCACAAATCCGTGACTTAAGTGGTTTTTTAAGTATGAGCAGTCATCGCAGTGACGGTCTGCGTATCGTGCTCATTTCACCTGCAGAAACGCTCAATCTGGCTTCGGCCAATGCGCTGCTGAAAATGCTTGAGGAGCCGGCAGCCGGGGTAGTTTTTATTCTGCTGGCGCAGCAATTGCAGCGTCTGCTGCCAACCATTCTTAGCCGCTGCCAGAAAATAAGTATGCCTATACCCGATGCGGCGCAGGCATTAGCATGGCTAGACGAACAGGGTGTAGGCAATGCACAGCAGCAGTTGGCCTACCAGGAAGGCTCACCGCTTAAAGTATTTGCCGAACAGGCACAATTTAGTCAGTTGCTTGAGGTCTGGCGCATGCTGGCACTGGGCCACAAGCTTGAGCCGCATCTAGCCGCGCCCATTCTGATTGCTAACTCGGTCGAGATTGGCATTATTGCGCTGCAGAAGTGGATGTATGATATGGTTGTACTGCGCATGGGTGGTCCATTACGTTATCATCTACAGCAGACGGCGAGCTTGCAACGCTTAGCGGAAAAAGTGAATTTAAGTCGCTTGTTTGAATTGCAAAAGAAGACTAATGAACTGCGCAAGCTGGCTTTACACCCGTTAAATCATGAGTTGCAAATGGAAAGTTTGTTATTGGAATACACGCGCATTTTTGCGAGTAAATAAGACGCTAAATTAGCGTTTGATATTGCATCTGCAGGAGACAAAATGTCTGAAGACACAATAGATAGTCATCAAAGCACACTCAGCCATAAGCCTGGTGTATTGTCGCTGGCGATCAAGGAGAAGTCGGCACTATATGCGGCCTACATGCCATTCGTGCAAGGTGGCGGCTTATTTATTCCAACCAATAAAACTTTTAAAGTGGGTGAAGAAGTGTTTATGCTGCTCAGTTTGATCGACGATCCGGTCAAGCTCAAAGTCGTGGGCAAAGTCGTCTGGATTACGCCTTCAACCCATGGCAGCAGGCCGCAGGGAGTAGGCGTGCAGTTTAGCGAAAAAGATGGTGGCTTAGAGGCGCGCAATAAAATTGAAGTACTGCTCGGTAACGCTTTAAAATCGTCCCGATCTACGCATACCATGTAATACAATTTATTTAAGGTTTTTATGCTTGTTGATTCGCACTGCCATCTGAACTTCCCCGAACTTAATGCTAACTTAGCCGCGATACGTCAGGCAATGACTGAAAATGAAGTCGGTCATGCCTTATGTGTGTCAGTCACCTTGCCAGACTTTCCGCAAGTGCTGGCCTTAGCCGAAAATAACGCTAATTTCTATGCCTCTGTTGGCGTGCACCCGGACTATGAAAATATAGAAGAACCGACGGTCGCAGGTTTAGTCGCGTTAGCCGATCACCCCAAAGTAGTGGCGATTGGTGAAACTGGATTGGATTATTTCCGGCTGACCGGTGATCTTGAATGGCAACGCACACGCTTTCGCCGGCATATACAAGCCGCGATTGCATGTGGCAAGCCGCTGATCATCCATACGCGTAACTCACCAGAAGACACAATACGCATCATGCGCGAAGAAAATGCGCAACAAGTTGGCGGCGTTATGCACTGTTTCACCGAAAGCCTGGACGTGGCTGTGCAGGCGATAGCGCTTGGTTTCTATATTTCATTTTCCGGGATTGTGACTTTTAAAAATGCGACGGCAATTAAAGAAGTTGCACGACAAGTGCCTTTAGAGCGCATGCTGGTGGAAACGGACTCACCTTATCTCGCGCCTATGCCTTATCGCGGCAAAACCAATCAGCCCAGTTACGTTAAACATGTGGCCGAAGAAATAGCCAAATTACGCGGCATTTCTTTGGCTGAGGTGTCTACTGCCACCACGGAGAATTTCTTCCGCTTATTCAAGCATGCGCTGGCCTAGTAGTTGAGCCAGTTTTTGTGAAAAAAATTAATAAATTTAATGAATTAATACAAGGGTTTGAATGCAACTTTTAATGTTAGGTGTAGGATCAAGTGCAGGTACGCCCATGCTCGGTTGCAAGTGCATTACCTGCACCTCGGATGATCCGCGCAACAATAGAACGCGCTGTTCCAGTGTCATTACTTTAGATAACGGCAAAGTGCTACTGATCGACACTGGCCCGGATTTACGCCTGCAATCCTTGCGCGAAGGACTGACCCACGTCGATGCAGTGCTGTATACGCATACTCATGCTGATCATATACATGGCATTGACGATTTGCGCGCTTTTTGCCAAATGCAACGTGTGCAGATTCCGCTCTATGGTAGCCATGAGGCGATGGCACATGTCGCCGAAAAATTCGGCTACACTTTGCGTGAAGCCAGTAATTTCTGGGATTTACCGGTACTCAAAGCCCATGCGGTGAGTGCGCCGTTTGAACTATTTGGCCAAACCATTACGCCCATACCACTTAAACACGGCAATAGCGATATTTACGGTTATCGGCTAGGCAATCTGGCTTATCTGACCGATGTGTCGGCTATTCCTGACAGTTCGCTGGCTTTATTGCAGGGTTTGGACATACTGCTATTAGATTGCCTGCGCGCAGCCCCACACTATACGCATATCAATGTGGAACAAAGTCTGCACTATGCTAGTCTGATCAAGGCTAAATCCACTTATTTGATCCACATGATGCATGAGCTGGAATATGCAGCGCTGTCTGCACTTCTGCCAGAAAACGTCTATGTTGGCTATGATGGTCTTAAATTAACGCTCAGCTAATTGCGGCTGGCGTGGGATAATAATATGGTTTTATTTAGGAGAAAAACGATGCAATCAAGCACTATGCAACTGAGTATGAGTAAATTAGGCCTGGGTCTTTTGATGGCGATGTTTCTAGTCACCGGTGCAGTGCAAGCGGCACCGGCCAACAAAAAAACCTATACCGAAGATGAGTTTTTAAACGCTTTCAGTGGAAAATCAAAAAAAGTTATCACCGCTAAACTGGGCGCACCGTTGAAAAAAGAACTATCCGTCAGACCCTCCGGCGCCTCCGGTATGATTGGTGCTGCTGGTGTGGAAGATAAAAAGTCTAAACGCGTAGCAGTGGAAATGTGGTACTACAAAAATCTGGTGAGCTACGATCCAAAGCATACTTACAAAGAAACAGAAATTACCTTTGTTAATGACCGGGCGATGAATATTGCCTTTTTTAATAACCGCTAATCTAAGTCTAATTGGCTTTTCTAGCCATGCAATAGGCGCTAGCTGCAGTCTAATCACTAAATTAATCGGCTATGTTGTTGTTAATTTTAATCAAATTTTCAATGACATAGCTTAGATTTTCGCACGATTTAAGTTGATGATTAGCCAATTTATCTGGCTAATCCTTCTAAATTTTCAGCAACTATCCTGTCTACTTCTAGTTTCAAGCCTAGTGATCAATAGCGCTTCTTTTACTACAGCCCAGTGCTAATTTAATTTCATTAGTTTTCTCGCAACGCTGGCAGCCTCAGCATTGTGGGTGGCATAAAAGTTCGGACTAATAACCATCTTTATATAACGACCTATCGTAATTAGTTCAAATAAATAATGCAATACTTCAATTGTTGTTGTAGTATTAACGCATGGACAAAACTACTGCTACCTCTGTGTTTGAATCGCTGTCTTCGGGCGTGCGCCTGGACATTTTTCGGCTATTAGTCAAAAAAGGGCTGGATGGCATGGTGGCTGGTGAAATAGCCAGCACGCTGGCATTACCGCCGACCAATATATCGTTTCACTTAAAGGCAATGACGCAGGTACATTTATTGAGCGTAGTGCAAGAAGGGCGCTATCAGCGCTATCGCGCCAATATGGCGTTGATGCTGGACACTATAGCCTATCTCACCGCAGAGTGCTGTGCCGGCAATCCGCAGCAGTGCATCGACATACGTTCAGCTTCAGCCTGTTCTGCCAGCGTGCTACCACTTATTGCCAGCGAAGCTGTGCGAGACTAATCGATGAACATTCTATTTTTATGTACCGGTAATTCCTGTCGCTCCATACTGGCTGAGGCAGTTTTCAATCATCTGGCCCCTGCCGGCTGGCAGGCGATGAGTGCGGGTAGCAAGCCGGCAGGGTTTGTGCATCCACGTTCACTCGCATTACTTGCACGTGTCGGCATATCGACAGCCGGTTATCACAGTAAGTCTTGGGATCATTTGCCGCTAACACCCGATATTGTCATCTCGGTATGTGCCAATGCGGCCAATGAAACCTGCCCAGTCTACTTGGGTTCAGTTTACTCAGCCCAATTGTTACGCGGTCATTGGGGTGTAGAAGATCCGGCACATGTCACTGGCAGCGATGATGTAATAGAGGCTGCATTTTTTACAGCGTATAGCATTCTGCGCGCGCGGATTGAGGCGTTTCTGGCCTTACCCTTAGCCACGCTGCAGCAGGAGCCGAGTGCGCTCAAAGCGGCAATAGAAAAAATCGCATCCATCACGGATTCAAACAATCCATAGTTTGGAAATCAATAGTTTAAAAATCAATAGTTCAGGAGCTTATTATGCAAAAGTCCATACAGATATTTGACCCGGCGATGTGTTGCAGCAGTGGTGTATGCGGCACAGAAATCGATGCGCAATTACTCAGTTTTTCTGCTGATGTGGATTGGGCTAAAAATAACGGCGCGCAAATTGAGCGCTTTAATCTGGCGCAACAGCCGATGGACTTTGCCAATAACAAAGTGGTGCGTGATTTTCTTGAGCGCTCTGGCCAAGACGCGTTGCCGCTGACTTTGCTCGACGGTGAGTTTGCTCTGGCTGGGCGCTATCCGAATCGTGCTGAACTCGCGCGCTGGGCTGGAATAGCGGCTGTAGTCGATATTCAGCCGGCTTCATGTTGCAGTGGTGGCAACTGCAGTTAAGCACCTAAGCGACACCTTGAATAAATCTGGAGGTAAATTCCATGCGCTTTCTTGATCAGCCACCGCGTTTTCTGTTCTTTACCGGTAAAGGTGGCGTCGGCAAAACATCCATTGCCTGTGCGACGGCCATTGAACTGGCAGCACGCGCTAAGCGTGTATTGCTGGTTAGCACCGATCCCGCGTCTAACGTTGGTCAGGTATTTGGCATGAACATAGGCAACCAGATTACCACCGTGGCCGCCGTGCCTAATCTAGACGCGCTTGAGATCGATCCGCAAGCCGCCGCGCAGGCTTATCGTGACCGTATCGTCGGGCCAGTGCGCGGCATTTTGCCTGATGCTGTGGTTAGCGGCATTGAAGAGCAGCTCTCCGGCGCCTGTACCACCGAGATTGCCGCCTTCGACGAATTTACCGCACTGTTAATTGATTCGCCGCTCACCGCGGCTTACGACCACATTATTTTTGATACCGCACCTACCGGCCACACCATCCGCCTGCTGCAGCTTCCCGGCGCATGGAGCAGTTTTCTTGAAGCAGGTAAGGGCGATGCTTCTTGTCTGGGCCCTTTAGCCGGGCTTGAAAAGCAGCGCGAGCAATATCAGGCGGCGGTCAATGCACTTGCCGATGATCAACGTACTCGATTGGTTTTAGTAGCGCGCGCACAGCAGTCTACCTTACGTGAAGTTGCGCGCACCCATGAAGATCTAGCCGCGATTGGCCTCAAACAACAGTATTTGGTCATTAATGGCATCCTACCCAAAATAGAGGCAAAAACAGATGCGCTAGCAGCGGCCATTTACCAGCGCGAGCTATCGGCATTAGCGGCAATGCCGCTAGTATTGCGGTCACTACCACAAGATATCATTACCCTTAAAGCGTTTGATTTAGTAGGCCTTGATGCTTTACGCCAATTGCTGGTAGATAGCCCTCATCAATTACGCAGCATAGATCACGCGATGGTGGCTATAGATCAACCTCGGCTGTCTGCGCTCGTCGATAGCATTGCCGCCGATGGTCATGGCCTAGTGATGACCATGGGTAAGGGCGGCGTTGGTAAAACCACGATTGCGGCGGCGGTTGCGGTAGCGCTTGCCCATCGCGGCCTGGCGGTACATCTGACGACATCCGATCCGGCGGCACATTTAGCTGACACCCTTGCCGGCACCCTCGACAATTTAAGCGTAAGTCGCATAGATCCGCACGCAGAAACTGAACGCTATCGTCAGCACATTCTGCAAACCAAAGGCGCTCAACTCGATGCCCACGGCCGTGCGCTACTCGAAGAAGATCTGCGTTCGCCATGCACGGAAGAAATTGCCGTATTTCAGGCATTTTCCCGCATCATTCGTGAAGCCGGCAAAAAGTTTGTGGTGATGGACACTGCGCCTACCGGCCATACCTTGTTATTGTTAGATGCAACCGGTGCCTACCATCGAGAAGTTGCGCGGCAGATGGATAAGGCGCAGTTACAGTTCACGACACCGATGATGCAAGTACAAGATCCCCAGCAAACCAAAATACTCATCGTGACGCTGGCAGAAAAAACACCGGTATTAGAAGCCGCCAATCTGCAGTCAGACCTGCGCCGCGCCGGCATCGAGCCTTGGGCCTGGGTGATTAATAACAGCGTGGCGGCAACCAGCACCAGTTCAGCATTGTTACAGCAGCGTGCACGCAATGAATTAGTTGAAATTAAGTCAGTCGCCGAACAATATGCACAGCGCTATGCCGTGGTGCCTATGCTTAAAGATGAGCCTATTGGCGTGCAGCGATTGCTGGACCTAGCAGCAGGAAAGCCAGCCGCGGGATAACAAGTCGCTGGATATAGGATAATTGAATAATGAAAATGAGTATTGTATGAGTCAGAAAAATTGTACTAAAAGCGGATTATCTTTTCTTGATCGCTATTTAACCGGGTGGATTATAGCGGCAATGGCCGTAGGGGTCAGTCTGGGTTATATGTTTCCGTCACAGATTAGCCTACTTAATGCTAGCGTATCCGTGGGAACAACTAATATCCCCATTGCCATCGGCTTGATACTCATGATGTATCCGCCCATGGCCAAAGTCCGTTACGAGGAACTCGGCGACGTATTTCGTCAGTGGAAGATATTGCTCAGCTCATTGCTGCAAAACTGGATACTCGGCCCGCTATTAATGTTTGCGCTGGCTATCTTGTTTTTGCGTGACTATCCAGAATATATGATTGGCCTAATTCTGATCGGTCTGGCGCGTTGCATCGCCATGGTGATGGTGTGGAATGAGCTCGCGCACGGTGATAACCAATATGCCGCCGGTCTAGTCGCCTTCAATAGTGTGTTTCAAGTGTTTTTTTACGGCTTGTATGCTTGGCTATTTATCAGCGTGCTGCCGCCGCTATTTGGCCTGCAAGGCACGGCTGTCAGTATTACCATGGCACAAATCGCGACCAGTGTGTTTATTTATCTGGGCATTCCGTTTATAGCCGGCTTTACTACGCGCTTTTTACTGGTGCGCGCCAAGGGGCAGGACTGGTATCAACAAGTGTTTGTGCCAAAAATTAGCCCGCTGACGTTGATAGCATTGCTGTTCACCATCACTGTCATGTTTTCACTCAAAGGCGAACTCATCGTACAACTACCATTAGATGTCGTCAGAATTGCAATTCCACTCATCATTTACTTTGCGGTGATGTTCCTCGTCAGCTTTGCGATGGGCATCGCCATTGGCGCTAATTATGAAAAAACGACAACACTAGCGTTCACAGCCGCCAGTAATAACTTTGAGCTGGCCATTGCCGTAGCCATTGCCGTATTTGGCATCAATAGTGGCGTGGCGTTTGCAGCGGTGATTGGCCCGCTAATAGAAGTGCCAGTGATGATTGCATTGGTCAATGTGGCTTTTTACTTCCGCAAGACCTGGTTTGTTAAAGTAGGGGGCTTGCGTTAAATGCATCATCTTGATGATTTACCTAATGTTGATGCTGCATTATTTAACCATAGCAAAGAATTTAATATTGCTAATGTTGGCGCAGCCAGGCATCAGCCGCGCTTTTTATTGTTATATGGTTCGTTAAGAGAGCGTTCCTACAGTAAGTTACTCATACTCGAATAGGCCCGCTCAAGGTAAAACATTCGCTGTCATGTAAGTATCAGGCGGCTCGCAATCCTTCAATGCGGTCAATCAAATGCGCATATTGGGACGCTGGCTGCGCATGATCACCATACCCAACCAATCATCAGTGGCTAAAGCGTTTGACGAATTTGATGACGCTGGCCGCATGCAGCCATCGGCGTATTACGCTAGAGTTGTTGATGTCATGGAAGAGCCATTTAAATTCACGTTGCTAACAAGAGATGTATCTGAATTGCTGGTTAACAGATACAACGAATACAGCGAACGTAAAAACAGCGCTGCAGCATTATCAACACGTGTAAACCTGAAATTAATTTAACCTGATAAAAAATTTAACCGGCAGCGGTAACATAAGTTGAGACACAATATTCATGCAGGGCGGTCATTATGATAAAAGCTGCACCTTACTATTATTTATTGACTTCGTATAATGTATATTATGTTAAATAAATATCAAGCTCAAAGCGCTTTAATCTTTTTAAGCCCCTAGTTAATCAAATGCTCTCAATCGCTTTATAACCGCGCGGATATAAGCATGTTAAATTGAGGATTTTTTTATTGACCAATTCAACAATTAATTTTCAAGACGCTTACGCTGCTTGGCTAAAATTTTGTAATAAACTCTAATCGCTAGCAAGATCAACAACACGCTCGCAAACAGTAATGGCTCGCGTATATCTTTTTTTACCAGCCACCAGAAATGGATAACGCCGAGCATGGCGATTAGATATACCAAGCGATGCAGTTGCAGCCAGCGCCGTCCTAGACGCCGCATCATGGCGTGGCTGGAGGTGATGGCTAGCGGTATGGCGAGGATAAAAGCGCTTGAACCGAGTAAGACATAGGGATGCTTGACAATATCGTTGATGATATCGGTCCAGTTAAAGCTGTAATCTAGCCATAAGTAAGTCGTTAGATGCAGGCAGACATAAAAAAACATGAATAAGCCGAGCATGCGCCGTAGCTGAATCGGCCAGGCGCAGCGTGTGATCAGCCGTAGCGGCGTCAGACTTAAACTGGTCAGCAGTATGAATAGCGTCCAAAAGCCGGTTGAATGCTCGACAAATTCTACCGGGTTGGCAGATAAAGCATCATGCGCACCGAGCCAGAACAGGCGCAGCAGCGGTGCTAAACATAAAGCAAACACAATAAGCTTGATGCCGCGCATCTGTTTTTTGCTAGGCACCGCCCTTAAAAGGCTAGCAATAGAGTTTTGCTGTATCGCCATCGGCGCTTAGAAGTTTTTGCGTAAATCTAAACCGGCGTACATCTGCCCTACCTGTTCGGCGTAACCGTTAAACATCTGCGTTTTAATGCGACCGGCAAACAGACCGCCGCCAATACGCTTTTCTGACGCTTGCGACCAGCGCGGGTGTTCAACCTGCGGGTTTACATTGGCATAAAAACCATATTCACTCGGCCCGGCTTTCATCCAGCTACTGACCGGCATTTTTTCACTGAAACGGATCTTGACTATCGATTTTGCGCCTTTAAAACCATATTTCCACGGTACCACCAAGCGCATCGGTGCGCCGTTTTGATTAGGCAGCTGTTCGCCGTAGAGCCCTACCGCCATGATTGCTAGCGGATGCATCGCTTCATCGAGTCGCAAGCCTTCGCTGTAGGGCCAGTCCAGTATCGGTAAATTAATGCCCGACATCTGCTGTTTATCTGCTAACGATATAAACTCTACATATTTTGCATTGGCATTGGGTTCAGCCCATTTAATTAGCTGCGCTAGCGGCAAACCTATCCACGGGATCACCATCGACCAGCCCTCGACGCAGCGCATGCGGTAAATCCGCTCTTCCAGCGGTGCGAGCTTATAGATATCTTCGATACTGATAGTTTTATTTTTTTTGACTTCACCCTCTATGCTTACTGTCCACGGATGTGGTTTAAACAGCTTGCTGTTGAGCGCTGGTTCAGCTTTATCTGTGCCGAACTCGTAATAATTGTTATAAGTTGTGATGTCATCATACGGCGTTAGTTTTTCGCCGGCGCCGTAGCTGGTTTTTGTCACATTGGCGATTTTCTGCCGCGATCCAAAGCTGCCAGACTTGCTTGCCGCGCCTACTCGGTTGGTTTCGACTTTAGCGGTATTGGCTAAAGCGGCGTGCAGCGGCTGGCTTAATAAGGCAGCGCTAGCGGCGATCAAGCCGACACTCGCTTGTTGTATGAAATGACGGCGCTGGTCAAACACCTGTTGTGGTGTAATTTCTGAAGGGACAATATCAGACTTAGTTTGAATAATCATGGAACGCTCTCAACTGAGGAATTAATTTTAGCGTTGCGGCGCACTGGCCTTGTTGCAGCTGTGCCAGCTATTAATAATAGACTCAGGCATCACTAAATTGATATAGGCCTATTTTTGTGGCTAAAAGTTCAGCGCAGCGCTTTTTTTTATTCATCATCGCTAATCATTGGCGGGCAGCATACACTTTTGCCGTTGCTAGCTAGCACTAGGATTGCTGCACTAGGATTGCACAAGAATCTAAACCACATCTATTAAAACAGATCTGCAGTTTCCTGCTTGATTTCGTCCGCCAATAACTGATCGCCACTGGTTTTAGCAATTAAATTAGCCTGCGCGACCAAAACTTTTGCCGCGGCGATATCGCCAGTGGCCACTTTCACTTTAGCTAGCACATAACTCGCTTGCGCTTCGTAATAGGCACCGCCCTGGTCTTTGGAAAATTTAATGATTTTATTAAGTATGCTGGTGGCGCTGATGTTATTTTTAGCCAGGCTGTAATAGCGGCCGAGCATGATGCCTGAATGCGCGTATTGATCTAAAGTCCCTACTTTTTCATGCATCATAAAGGCTTTGATCTGATATTCAATCGCGGCATCATGCTGCTTAAGCTTGTGCTGCGTCAGCGCAATTTTTTCAAAACTTTCGCCGCGTTCATTGTCATTTGCCGCCAGCTTGCTGCCAGCCATATATAGCACCAGCGCCGCTGCAAATTGCTTGTTATCAAACTGAATATCCGCCATCAGGTTTTGGCTGATGCGCGCAAATGTCTGGTTTTTAGCCGTTTGTGCGTAGCCCAGGCTTTTTTCATAGCTCGCGGTTGCCGATTCATATTGCTTGGCCGCCTTGTAAGCATTGCCGGTGACTAAAGCAATGATTGACTGATCGAGCGCATCCGTTGTCTGCTTTGCCGCCAGTTGCAGTGTCGCTAAAGCCGCAGCCAGATCTCCCTTGGCGCTATAGACACGACCTTGACAGATCAGCGCATCTTTATCGTTTTTGTTTTGACTTAAGGCTTTGCTCGCTAGCGCCATTGCGGCCGCTACATCCGCGCTTTCCAATGCAAGATTGCAGGCAGCCATATCTGCAGATAAAGCATAAACATTGTTAAAATACAATGAACTAAGGAGTAAAGCTAAAGTAATTTTTAATTTCATTTTGTGTTCTCAATTAGTAATAGTCGCAGTTTTTTAGCCGTGCTTATAAATACTGCGCCCAATGATGGGCGGTTCCGCTGGCGAAGAAAAACGGGTTTAACAGTGATGGCTTAGTGTTATAGCGCAAGCTTAAACCTTCAATATCGACAATATCGCCGCCTGCTTCCTCTAATACGCAGTGCCCGGCAGCGGTATCCCATTCCGAGGTCGGCCCCAGCCGTGGGTAGACATCGGCCAAACCCTCTGCGATCAAGCATATTTTAAGAGAGCTGCCCATGCTGATTAGTTCGGGCACCACCGCACAACTTGTTTCAAGATTGTGCATAAAAAGCTGCATCTTTTCATCGGAATGTGAGCGGCTGCCGGCCACTATTGGCTGATTCAGGTCTAATGTTTTGCTATGAATTTGTTGGGCGGGTGCCGATTTGTTTTGTTTGTAGGCGCCTTGATGGGCAACGGCAAAATACAGTAGTTCGGTCACCGGCGCATAAACCACACCGAGCACCGGTTTATGTCCATCAATCAAAGCGATATTGACCGTAAATTCACCGTTGCGCTTCACGAACTCGCGCGTACCATCGAGCGGATCGATCAGCCAGTATTGCTGCCATTCGCGCCGCGTTGCATAGCGCATTGCATCGGACTCTTCGGACAGAATAGGAATCTGCGGCGTAAGCTGTGCCAGCGCAGAAACGATGACGCGATGCGCGGCTAAATCAGCCTCGGTCAACGGCGACTGATCGTCTTTTTTAATCACACTAAAATCGGTTGCATAGATTTGCATGATGGCAGCGCCAGCCGTCTTGGCGATGGCAATGACCGCGTTTAGATATTGATCGTAATGTTGATTATTCATGAAAAAAACTAGCCGAGCAATGCCAGCAATCCGGCTTCATCGACTATAGTCAAGCCTAATTCCTGCGCCTTATCGAGCTTGCTGCCAGCATCACTGCCGGCGACGACATAGTCGGTTTTTTTAGAAACGCTGCCACTGACTTTGCCGCCGGCGGCTTCTATCATTTCTTTAGCGCTGTCGCGCGCCAGACTGGGCAAGGTGCCGGTGAGCACAAAGGTCTTGCCAACTAGGTTGCCGCTGTAGACTTGCTTGCCGTCGGTTTCTGGCCAGCGAATACCGGCCGCCAGTAGTTCGACAATCACGCTCTGGTTATGCGCTTCTGCAAAAAAATTGCTAATCGACTCGGCCACCACCGGCCCGACATCGTTGACTAGTTTTAAGTCGTCGACGCTAGCCTGCATCAACGCCGGTAATTTGCCAAAATGCTTAGCCAGATCCTTGGCCGTCGCTTCGCCGACATTACGTATGCCTAGCGCGTAAATAAAGCGTGCCAGTGTTGTGGTTTTGCTTTGCGCTAAAGCATCCAACAGGTTTTGTGCCGATTTTTCACCCATACGCTCCAGCTGCGTTAATGTCGCCAGGTCTAGCTGGTAAATATCAGCCAATGTATGTACCAGCTTGGCGGCGACCAGTTGATCGACCAGCTTTTCACCTAGGCCTTCAATATCGAGCGCGCGGCGTGAGGCAAAATGCGTAATTGCCTGCTTGCGTTGCGCCGGGCAAAACAGACCGCCGCTGCAGCGGGCAATGGCTTCATCAGCCTGCTTTAAAATGTGTGAACCGCACTCCGGGCAAACGCCAGGCATTTCAAAGCGACGCGCATTAGGCGGCCGCCGTTCGAGCAGCACACTGACAACTTCGGGGATCACATCGCCGGCACGACGCACGCTGACGGTATCGCCGACATGCACGTCTTTACGTCGTACCTCGTCTTCGTTATGCAAAGTAGCATTGGTAACGGTGACGCCGCCGACCACTACCGGCTGCAATCTGGCTACCGGCGTAATCGCGCCAGTGCGCCCTACCTGCACGGTAATATCTTCGACGATGGTCAAGGCTTCTTGTGCCGGAAACTTGTGTGCAATTGCCCAGCGCGGCGCGCGTGACACAAAACCGAGCTCATGCTGCAAGTTGAAGGCATTGACTTTATAAACGACGCCATCGATATCAAACGGCAATTGATCGCGTGCCGCACCTATTCGTTGGTAATAAGCCTTTAGTCCAGATAAGCCGGTCACCACATCGCGCTCCTGGCTCACCGGAAAATACAGGCTGGCCAGATAATCCATCGCCATGCTATGGCTGCTGAGCACCGGCACGCCTTCTGCTGCACCCAAACCATAACTAAAAAAAGATAAAGGCCGGGTAGCGGTAATGCGCGCATCGAGCTGGCGCAAGCTGCCGGCAGCGGCATTACGCGGATTGGCAAACAGTTTTTCACCTTTGCGCAGCTGGCTTTGGTTGAGCTTTTCAAAATCGCGTTTCATCATCAACACTTCGCCGCGCACTTCCAGTAAGGCTGGCGGATTAGGGCAATCTAGCCGCATTGGCAGTCCGCGCAAGGTGCGCAGATTATGCGTGACATCTTCGCCGCTATAACCATCGCCACGGGTCGCGCCCTGGGTGAAAATACCGTGTTCGTAAGTGAGCGTTATCGCCAAGCCATCAAACTTAGGTTCAACGGCATAGACGATATTTTCCTGCCCAAGTGCATCACGTATACGTTTATCAAACGCTTCCAACTCACTGTCTTCAAACACATTATTAAGTGACAGCATGGCTTGCCTATGGCTGATGCTATTAAAAGCATTGAGCGCAGAGCCACTGACACGCTGCGTCGGCGAGTCCGGGCTGATCAGTCTGGGATTTTGGGTTTCGAGTGCTTGCAGTTCGTGATAGCGTTTATCGTATTCACTATCCGGAACAGTGGGTGCGTCTTGCACATAGTATTCATAGTCATAACGTGCAATCAGCTTAAGCAGCTCCAGCAGGCGCTGTTCGCAACTGTCCGCCATTTAAGAAAATAGCCTGAGTGCGATATCTGATCCAGCTTCGATGCCGCGTAACTGCATGGCGGACTGTATGGACTTAAGTTGTTGACGAATTTTATCGACCTGCAGCTCGTTCAAGACCTTGTTGTTGTCATCGACCAAGGTTGCATTTAAGCCAATTTCCATTTGCCTAGCCACCTGTGTCATATGGCTGAAGACTTCAGTACATTGCTTTACATGCGGGATATCCAGCTGGAAACTAACGCTTTTAACCACGGATACGCGCAACATTTCTGGGCTGAACATATGATCATCGCGGTTAAACATCACAAAGTCAGGCGGAGCCAGTGCTTTACTGCTGGAACTATCGTTATGATATTTAAATGTACCGTTAGTCGTCAGCGTCAGTCCTTGTGCCTCGGCTAAACCGCGCAATTTTGTACCGGTAAACGGACCATTGTCGCCGTGTAGCAGATGAAAACCGATGCTTTTGTCGACATCGATGCAGAATGCATCAAGTTCGTTGGCCGTTGTCAGCGCATCGGCTGTATTGAGCCATTCAACGCTGCCATTGACGCCGGCACCAAAAGTTTCCACCGCCAATTGAAAGCGATGCAATGCCGGGCGTGACACTGCACCGGAGCGATCAGCCATTTGCAAGCTGCACGCCACTTTAATCACCGCTAAATCCGGATTAATCTGTGACGGTAAATGCCATTGCTGATTAGAATCCAGTAAATGCACAAACATCGGTTTGTCATGACCCTCTGCCAAGCTCTGCAATGCATTGCTCAGCGTGCTGGCGGCAGTTTCTGTATTCAGATAAACCAAGGCGGTTAGATCAATCTGCGCATCAAGCATTGCCGGCAAGCTTGGTGCCTGTTGCAGGGCTTTACGCGCTGGATTGGCCTTAAGCGCGCCATCATCAGTGGCCATGCCCTTATCGGCAATATTGTTGATCACGAAGCGTGAAGCTGCGCTCGCGACAGTGGTTTTGTTGAGATTGCTAAACGCCTCTTCAAATATCGCCTTAATATCGTCGCGTTGCAATGGTTTGCTTTCAACAGCTAATTCTCTTGGTTGATCGACTACGATTTCTGTTTCAGGCCAAGGTTGAGTTGTGGCCGGTGCGCTGTCTTCTGCCGGCGCTGCATAGCGATCATCAAGCAGATATTCATCATCGCTGGCAATCTCGACACCGTAATTATCTGTGCGAGCAGCTGCAGCAGCGTAATTTTCAGTAGCATAGGTTTGTGTTGCCTGCACGGCGCTACTCGTGCTCGCCGCGTGCGGGTAATAATGCGGTTCATCATCAAGCAAACTGTCATCGTCATGCGCTGCAATTGCTGACGCAGTGTCATCCTGAGCGTCCACGCCGCTATCGTTAAATTGTGGGTCATCGAGTAAAGCGTCGCTGTCTAAAGGCGAAAAACTATTCGCCATTTGCTGGTGGAAGCGTCTCTCCTGCCACCAGTTAACCAGCAGCACAGCGACGATAATCAGCACGCCAATAACGATCAATACTATCTGTAATTCACTCATTAAACTAAGCTTCCAAACATTGTTGAACAGATAATCACCTAAGCGATCAATTCCTCAGCCATTCTCATGGCCGCTTCCATGTCCACGTCTACGATCCGCGATACCCCTGCTTCCTGCATAGTAACACCGATCAATTGCTGCGCCATTTCCATAGTAATTTTATTATGACTTACATATAAAAACTGTGTTTTTTCAGACATTTTTTTCACCATTTCGCAAAAACGCTCGGTATTACTGTCGTCCAGCGGTGCATCAACCTCATCCATCAGGCAAAATGGCGCCGGATTCAGTTTGAATAAGGCAAATACCAAAGCCAGTGCGGTTAAGGCTTTTTCGCCACCCGATAACAAATGAATCGTACTATTTTTTTTGCCTGGCGGTTGTGCAAACACCTGCATACCGGTATCCAATATCTCTGCACCGAGTAATTCCAGTCTGGCCTGGCCACCACCGAATAAGGTGCCAAAGAGCTCATTAAAATGGCGGTTAGCCTCATCAAACGTGGCTTGCAGGCGACCCCTGGTTTCACGGTCTATCTTACGAATTGCATCTTCCAGCGTAGCGCTGGCTTCATGCAGATCTAAGGATTGGCTATGCAGATATTGCTTGCGTGTCAGCTCTAACGCCAGCTCCTCGATAGCTGCCAGATTTACTGCACCTAAATCCGTAATCGTATTTTCCAGCTCGGCTTTGTTTTTTTCTAAATCGGCGATTTTAATAGCTTCACCGCCCTGCTGCAGTGCCTGTAAATTTTCATCGAGTAGCGACTCGCTGATGTTAGATTGCGCCAGCTCGGCCACACATTGCTCAAAATTCAAGCGTGACTCTTGCTCTAGCAGTCGACTGGCTTCGAGCTTATCGCGTAAAGGATGCAGCTGATGTTCATGGTGCAGACGATTGCGCTCTTGCTGCTGCAATGCAGTCTCGCAGGCGCTGATCGTATTGCGACAGCTAGTTAATGACTGTTCCTGCGCATGCTTATGATCAAGCGCCGCTTCTAAATTAGCGCGCAATGCCTCCATTTTTGTAGCTGCCAGGATAGCCTCAGCCTCGCTGTGGCGCAGTTTTAACGCAGAATTTTCTTCAAGTGAATGATTGAGCTTATCATTCAATTCATTGATTTTATTGTTTATTAATTTTAAATTAAATGACTTTTCCTGCTGCATACGCTCAGCTAGCTGCAAGTCTTTACGCGCATGATCCAGCGCATGATCCAGCGCGTGTTTACTCGTTTCCGCTGCCGCATGATCTCGCTTTAATGGCGCTAAGCTGGCTTCAATGTCTTGCAGCAACTGCACATTAACTGCCTGTTCTGCCTGCAATCGCAATAATTTTTCACTGACCTCTGCTGACTCTGCCGCTAATATTTTTTGCTGTTGTAGCGCATGCGTTTGCTGTTGTTGCTGTTGCTGCAGGCTTAATTGGTGCTGGTAAGCTTGCCCGGTCAGCTGCTTTAATTGCCGATCAAGCGTTTGCTGTTCATGGCGTAACAAGCTCAGGCTTTGTTCAGCTTGCATTTGCTGTTGCAGAATTTTTGCCAAATTTTGCTGCAAGGCCGGTTGTTGCAGCTCTAATCGTTGCAGCTGAGCCTGTCGCTCGAGCACGCCATGCAATTGTGACTGTGCTGCAAAATACGTCAAACTGTGCCGGGTATAGATATCACCCTGCCTGCTGACCAGGCACTCACCAAACTGCAGTGCAGCAATCGCGGCAGCGGCAGCCGCGTCATCCTCAAGCAGATAGCTATGCGCGAGCCAGTCTTGCACGACCGCCACCCAATCGGCTTCTATTTTATCGATGACGCTATAGAGCGCGATTTTATCTAGTGTAGGCTTGGTGGCGGCAGTTTCACTTAAGTTTTGCTCGCTAACGCTATTATCAACAATTGCCAGCGTTAACACCGCCGCCGGCCGGCTATTCATAGGCAACTTGGCGCTTGCAATCGCATTAAGCCGGGCGCCTAGCACCGCTTCAACTGCGGTTTCCCAGCCAGCTTGGATAGTAATCGTTTGCCACAGCTGGCGACTATTAGCTAAATCGGCGTCTTTTAGCCAGGCATTTAATGCCGCAGCATTATTGCCATTGGCTATACTCGCCTGAATTTTAGCCAGAGAGGCGATCTCGGCCTCGAGCAAACTCAATTCGCGTTGCGCCGCAAAGTGTAGATCGCGGCTGTGTTTTAGTTGCAGATTCTGCGCCTGCTGTTGCTGCAAGTTAGCTGATAACTGTGCATCTACTGTGGTAATTTCCGCTGTAGTGGCTGCCAACTGCGCTGCTTTGTCGATGATCACAGCATCACCAATGTGCTGCAGGCTAGATAAATTTTGCTGCAGACGTGACAGCTGCGTGCGCATTTCGCTGATCAGGCGCGTGCGGTGTGTGCTATTCGCCTGCTCCAAACGCAAATGCTGCTCAGCTTGCGAATATGCAGATTGACTGCTGTTAAATGCCGCCTGCGCCTGCTGCATGGCCTGCGCTTGCAGTGGCAGCGCGTCGGCTGCGACCTTGGTGTCGCGCTCTGCACCGGACAAATCGGCATTAGCGGCAACTAACTCGGTTTCAGCCTGTAATAAAGCTTGCTCAAAATCGTCATGCTGCAGCTGATTTTTAGCCAATTGCGTAGTTAATTGCTGTAACTGTGCTTGCACGCGTGCACGTGCATCACTGGTATTTTTAAGCTGATTTTCGAGATTGGATAATTCAGCGTTGGCAGCGTAATAGTTTGCTTGCGCCACGCTCAGAGCTTCTGCGGCATCAACATGTTGCTGGCGCGTAGTTTCCAGCGCGCTTTCACTGCTGCGTAAACTCGCGGTTTGCGCTTCCAGCGCATTCACCTGCTGCTGCACGTTAAGTTGCGCTTTTCCCCAGCGGCTGCTGGCCTGCCGTTTTTTTAATAGCCAGACTTGGCCTTTGGTGATGTTGAGCGCATCTTGTAAGCGGTGATAATGTTCTGCCACCAGCGCCTGTGATTGTAAGCGCACGATAAGCTTATCAAGCTCACGTAATATATCTTCAACGCGCAGCAGGTTGTCACGCGTGTCACGTAAACGCAGTTCGGTTTCGCGGCGGCGTTCTTTGTATTTGCTGATGCCGGCCGCTTCTTCCAGAAAAATACGCAACTCTTCAGGTTTAGCTTCAACAATACGGTTAATGGTGTTCTGGCCAATGATGGCGTAAGCACGGCCACCTAGGCCAGTGCCCAAGAATAAGTCGGCAACATCACGGCGGCGCACGGTCGTGTTATTAATATAATAAGTCGAGCCTTTATCGCGCTCAATAACGCGCTTGACCGAAATTTCTGCATATTGCGACCACTCGCCGGATGCGCCGCCCATACTATTATCGAAGATGAGTTCAACACTGGCACGCGAGATAGGCTTGCGCTTGCCCGAGCCGTTAAAGATGACCGCATCCATGTTGTCACCGCGCATTTCTTTGGCCGATGATTCACCCAGCACCCAGCGTACTGATTCCATGACATTGGATTTACCGCAGCCATTAGGACCGACCACGCCGACACGCTGGCCATGAATATGCAAGGTGGTGGCATCAACGAATGACTTGAAACCGGCTAGTTTTAAATGAGTAAGGCGCAAATTGAATGTATTAAATTAACAGTAATTTAGTTGAGCTAAATTTTTATAGAGTTTTATTAATTGTATAATAACTTTTTTTTCATAAAAACACTCTATGTCAGCTCAATCTCTTGGCGGAAAACCAACCGCAGTTCCTACTAAAACCCTGGAAACTTTCGATAACCCGAATCAGGCACGCGATTTTCATATCCATATGGAAATTCCTGAGTTCACTTGCCTGTGCCCGAAAACTGGTCAGCCAGATTTTGCGATCATATATCTGGATTACATTCCGGACCTAAGCTGCGTAGAACTTAAAAGCCTTAAACTCTATATGTGGTCTTTCCGTGATGAAGGCTGTTTTCACGAGGCGGTCACCAACAGGATACTCGATGACCTAGTTGCCGCGACCCAGCCGAAATTCATGCGCGTGACCGCTAAATTCTACGTGCGTGGCGGCGTATTTACCAATGTAGTCGCTGAACACCGCAAATCAGGCTGGCAGCCGCAACCGCGTGTAGATTTACTGCAGTTTGATAGCCAATCTAATATTCGCGGCTAAATTACATCAATTACAATCCGGTAAATTGTGACATTAAAAACAGCTGCGTTTCAATTTTGAGGCGCGTCGGTTTTTAATGGCAACGCTCAAAATATAATCACAGGTCTTAAGCCACCAAAATGTTTAAACCCCAGGACGTTCAAACCTCTGGACGTTTAAACCCCGGAACGTTTAAACCGACGTTTAAACCCAAACTGCTGGCGTAGAAATCTGAACATAGCTTATTTTGAGTAAACTTAGGTGAAAGTGATTGACAATCAAACGCCCCGTCTTTATTATGGCGCCTCGCTGGTAGCACAAGCAATTCACGGCGAAAACGATGTAGGTTTTGGGGGTATAGCTCAGCTGGGAGAGCGCTTGCATGGCATGCAAGAGGTCAGCGGTTCGATCCCGCTTACCTCCACCAAAATAGCTTAGTAATCTGGCTGTTTTGTAGTAATATGTAGCACTTGTAATTTGTATAGAAATTCTTAGGTCCCCATCGTCTAGAGGCCTAGGACACCTCCCTTTCACGGAGGCGACCCGGGTTCGAATCCCGGTGGGGACGCCAGTTAACGCTAGCTAGTTGATTGGTATCAAAATTCATGTAGGTCAAAAGTAAGCGCAGTATTTTTTTATATAAAGTTACATATATATTATTATATGTTTTTTGAAAAAAATCGCTTTATCTAAATTATTTATCCGTGCATTTACTTACTACTCAGCGTCACTTATTCCTCAGCACTATCTTCCACACTATCTCAAAGTTTCTGCCATAAATATTATCTTAAGATAATTGTAATAATGGTATCAATTTTTTCATATAAGATTAGCCTAATTTCAGCCAGAGATTAATCGCATAGAGACAGCAATAATAAAGTTAATACTGCTGAAGATCGATCTGAGATCGAACTCATCATCAAGTTAGCTCTATAATTTAGATTATTCGCAGCTGATGCACCTAACTTCCATCAATCGCCATGCGCTTGGATGCAAAACGTCAGTTAAGCACTTATAGCAAGCGCTAAATTTGGCTATATAGGATTTGTTTTTTTCACGGCTACAAGAAACGCGCCCATAAACGTGCAGCTCGTTCTTTGATACGCGCGGCGATTGAGCGGCTTCTCCACGATTCGAGCGTAATGCGTTTTGATGACTCCAGATCTTTTTCAAACATCGTTTGCATTTGCGTACCGAAACCCTGCCCTAGCACGACTGCATTAATTTCTTGATTGCTGGTAAAGCTGCGCCAATCAAGATTTGTAGAGCCTACGGTCGACCAAACGCCATCTATGAGTGCCGTCTTGGAATGTAATAAAGCATCCTTGCGCTCATAGATTTTCACATTAGCACTTAATAGTTCATCGTAATAAGAACGTGATGCATAAAGAACTAAGGCTGAGTCTGTTTTTTCTGGCAATAACAATCTCACGTCGACACCGCGCTGAACGGCATCTTTTAAAGCTGCAAGCAGTTTTGGGTCGGGTACAAAATAAGCATTTGTGATAAAAACATGGGTTTCAGCGCTATTGATTGCTGAGATCAATGTTGCATAAATCTGACTGTAAGGTTCTTCAGGCGAGCTGCCAATAGCACGCACAACTTCATGACCTTGATTTTTAGTGTCAGGGAAATAATTTTTAGCGACTAATGCATCACCCTTTTGCTGCTCCCATGTTGCTATAAATAGTTTCTGGAATTCACTCACAACTGGTCCGGCTATGCGCAAGTGGGTATCGCGCCATTGTTGCTTGTTTTTCGCTGCTTTCGATCTGCCAAATGAACCGCTTGAATAGACACTGCTGATATTTATGCCACCAACAAAAGCTATTTCTCCATCAATCACCAGTAATTTACGATGGTCACGCTGATTAACCTGCCAGCCTTTACGTGCGTTGACTGGATTGATCGGATTGTATTCCAATACATTGATACCACTTTCGATCATTGGTTGGAAGAACTCTCGTGGCGTGCTGATTGCCCCTACACTGTCGTATACGAGATTTACCTGTACACCGCTGTTTTGCTTACCGATTAATAGTTTAGAAAAACGTTGGCCAATCTCATCATCTTCAATGATGAAAGTTTCCATATTGATATGATCTTTTGCTTTCTCTATAGCGGCAAACATCGCATCATAGGTGATCGGGCCATCTACTAATAACTCTACTTTATTGCCAATGACCAGCGGGCTACCAACAATTTCTGCTTCTAGTGCCAGATGTTTATCAAAGATATTAGTGTCGTCACCATCTTTTTTAATTTTAGCAAGAATCGCTTTACTTTGCTGAGGCGTTAGTAGGACATGAGCACTTTCAAGTTGTGCTGAACGCGATGGCGTAAGTGCCATGTCTGGCACCATCATCGGAATAGATGTGCAGCCTGTTAGCAGGGTCATGCCGATGACTACTGGGAGTTTTAATAATGCTATATTGAATTTTTTCATACGCATCAACTGCAACCCTTAAATAACCTCAAAATAACGATTAAAAACTGAAGCGCAGACAACTAAAAGTATTTATCTTTAAACTAGTGCTTATCTGATTTTAAGTAATTTCTATCGATGATGACTTTAATTGCATTATCAACAATTTTAAACATTATTATTGTTTCATCTGTTATCTAGAGCACATATTGACAACTATAGAAAAAATTAGAGCTAATCGCCTAGCCAAATGAATAAGACTATCACGTTACATCTATTTTGGACTTCCCCCAACAAATTAGACATTTTTCAATGTCCGCGGGAAGTCCAAGCTTAACAATGGAATAAGTTAAAAAATCTATGCATATTTAGCAATAAACTGTTCAATTTCATCATTTAACTCTGCATGCGCGCTAAGACCATTAATCCAGCGATTCGGTATTGCCTCCACACCTAAAGATGCGCCAAGTATTGCGCCTAGCACGGCTCCTCGATGGCAGTTATCACCGCCAACATTGGTGTTCGCAATCAGTGCACTTTCAAAGTCGTCATGGTAGCGAGCGGCCAGATACAGTACGGAGGGAAATGATTGGTCAATATAGCAGGCAGGGCTAAGTAGACCACCAATAACATCTAGATCTGTACTATTATTGCGGCGAACAGTCTGAATCACGTCAGCTGCTGGAAAACCAAGTTTGCTAGCAGCTGCGCAAGCAAGCTTTTCTGTGTCAGGATTTACATCATGAAAAATATGAAATAGTAAGGTACTAAGTTCAAGTGTATGGCGCTCAAGCAAGGATGAATTATGGGTTTGCCGTTGCTGCGTTAAAGCCGCAGTGTTGGTAGTGGCCAACTCTTCATCACCTAGAGTAGCCATGATCACTAATGGTAAGCTGACCAAACCACCCATAGAAGCTGTGTCATGACCTTCATTTCCTGCACATTTTTCGGGAGCGATGCCGTTTGCATAGTTTAGAAAAAAGTCGCGATGGTAAGATTCTGCGTAGGTATCGTTATGCCGATCTGGCGCTGTCATAAAACGGATGTATTCGTGCAAAAAATCGGTTGAGTCGTAATGGCCTTTGCTAACCAGTGAACGCAATAATACGCGAGCACACCATAAATTAAGTGTGTTATCGCCAGCCTGCATACCTTGATGGTAATGGCGATTAGGCTGACCCCAGTGATGTTTTTTTCCTTTTAGAATCACCTCACCTACAATGTCGCCAACTTGCGAGCCACGCCCCGCTTTGCCAGTATTCGCTAATGCCATGATCGAGTTAGGATGATGCACCTTAGGTGCTTGGTAATCACGTATTTGACCAAAATCTTGCCACAATGCAGCGATGTTGTAATACCAGTGCACCGGCATCGCCAATGCGTCACCAACAAACATTCCCCAAAGGGCGCCGCGCATGCGATTTGCTTTACTAGTTGAATTAGAACTCACGATATATCCTTAGTCATTATTTTTATGTAGTTAAAAACTAACTATATAAGCTTTTATTTATACTCGAAGATCAAGCGGCATTCACTTGAAAAAATGCGTTAAATCTCAATGCAGCTTTTACAAAGTTGTATGAAACAATAGCGTTGATCAAATTATTTTTATTTTGTTCGTTATGTAAATTCTTTTTCGGAACGCTTTTGAAATTAATACTGCGATTAAACAGAACTAGTTTTTAAAAAACTCATCACATACTCTGATATTTAACTCAATGGATAATAAAATGCTTACTTGGCAAGATATTGAAAAATTTGTAATTCTCGGTAATCCACCAGCCAGTGAACGCGTGCTAAAAACAGCTACGCAATGGCGCAGCTTACTAAGCGACGACGTCTATGAAGTGACGCGTAATGCAGGCACTGAGCGCCCTTTTAGTTCACCAATGTGCACACACTTTGAACCTGGCGTATATGCTTGCGCTTGTTGTGACACATTATTATTTGACTCAACCGAGAAGTTCGACTCCGGAACCGGGTGGCCTTCATTTACACAGCCGATTGATGAAAATACGGTCGCTTACTCTAGTGACGACAGCATAAGTCGCATGCGCGTGGAAATCACCTGTAATACTTGTGATGCGCATTTAGGTCATGTCTTTCCAGATGGTCCCGCGCCCAGTAAGCTTCGCTACTGTGTGAATGCGTTATCACTAAAACGTAGAACCTAATTTAACGCGGCTTAAAAGTAAATTCATACCCGATACTATGCTAGGTGCTGAGACTGCTGCACACGCCACATTTCAGCATAGCGTTGACCGTGAGCAAGCAGAGATTCATGTGTGCCTCTCTCTACAATCTCACCTGCGGACATGACCAGGATTTGATGCGCATGGGTAATGGTCGATAGGCGGTGCGCAATGATTAAAGTCGTGTGGTTTTTGGCAAGTTCATTTAATTCTTTTTGAATAAAACGCTCAGTCTCAGAATCTAAAGCAGAAGTAGCTTCGTCAAATACAAGCAGCGCCGGGTTTTTGAGCAGCGTTCTTGCAATCGCAATACGCTGTTTTTCGCCGCCAGAGAGTTTCAGCCCCCTCTCCCCCACAGCGGTGTTGTAACCATTAGGTAAGCGCATGATAAATTCATGGATTTGCGCAGATTTTGCTGCCCCTTCGATTTCGGATTGAGTGGCCCCTGGCTTGCCATAGCAAATATTAAATCCAATAGTGTCGTTAAACAGTACCGTATCCTGCGGCACTATACCAATGGCTTGTCTTAGGCTTGCTTGCTTAACCGTTTTGATATCTTGACTATCGATATAAATAGCCCCAGATTGCACATCGTAAAAGCGAAATAACAATCGTGACAAGGTACTTTTACCCGCGCCACTGTGGCCGACAACTGCGGTCGTTTCGCCTGGTAACATCTCAAAAGACAACTGATTTAAAATGCCGCGATTTTGTTCATAATAAAAACATACGTCTTTAAAAATCACATGTGGCCCTAACGCGTTCGAGTGAATCTGCAAAACTTTTGCATTAGGCGCATCTGCTATTTCTTGATCGGTTTCAAGCAATTTGAACATTTTGTCGATGTCTGTTAAAGATTGTTTCATCTCACGATACAGCACACCTAGAAAATTAAGTGGGATGTACAATTGAATCATTAGCACGTTGACTAACACTAAATCGCCGATGGTCATTTGTCCGCTGGCGACACCGCGACTGGCCAAGCCTAAAATGCACACCAAGCCAATCACAATGATGCTTTGCTGGCCAAAATTTAAAAATACCAACGATCTTTGCGATTTAATTGCTGCTTGTGCGTATTTTTTTAAATTGAAATCATAGCGGGCAGATTCGTATTGTTCATTTCCAAAATACTTCACTGTTTCAAAATTAATCAAAGAGTCGACCGCATTTTGGTTGGCTTTAGAATCCAGATTATTCATTTCACGTCTAAAATTTATGCGCCACTCCGTCACCATCACGGTAAACACGATATAACAAAACAAGGCGATAAAAGTTACTACCACAAACCAAATATCATAAGCATAAAAGAAGTAACCCAGCACCATGGCAAGCTCGATTAGCGTAGGAATAATGCTGTAAAGAGAAAATGAAATTAACGATTGAATGCCGCGTGTGCCGCGTTCAATGTCTCGGGTCATACCACCTGTTTGACGAGACAGGTGAAACCGCAGGGACAAAGCATGTAGGTGGTTAAACACTTGCAACCCCACTTGCCTTATCGCATTTTCAGTCACTTTAGAGAAAATTAATTCACGCAGTTCTGCAAATAGTGAAGCGGAGAGCCGTAATAAACCATAAGCCACAATTAAGCTCACCGGCACCACCAGCAATGCTTGCGGCGTGGTGGTGATGCTCATGGCGTCTACAATTTTTTTGAGCATAATGGGTACGCCCAAGTTCGCTGCCTTGGCAACGACCAGGCACAGCAAGGTAAATACAATTCGTGCCTTGTAAGCTGTTAAATAAGGTAATAAATTTTGAATAACTTTCCAATCTTGCGATTGGCGTTTTTGAATCACCGGGCTAGATTCTGTTTTAAAGTGCTGCATAGGGGATATTTGAGGTGATTCCAGTAAAGATTTGGTAAAAGTGCGTTTAAATGGTGTAAAACTGGATTCTTTTAACACCCTTTGCATTGCAGGCAAGCAGTCTATGGGGCTTCATAAAGGCTTACTTGAGAGATACTTTAGCCAATAATCGTTTGATTTGCCCTTGAATGTAATGCTTTTGTGATTGCCTTTGGCACCGCAAAATCCATATCAACTAACCGCATCGGCATGACATCGCTCATACCAAATGCGGCTAATCTTCCATCATATTTGCGTCATTGCGAAGCTTCACGTGCAATATTTCGCTTACAAAGAGTGTGCCGATATATGGATCAAAGTATGCGTTCCCACAGGGTGACTTCGGCAAGGGTATGTTGAAACTTGTGACGCGTTTCACGAATGACAAACGGGATTTCAACGGGTGCCTGCATCAGTTTAAAGTGTTGGCCGAGCAATGCTTTCAGGCCATCGAGCGTTGTCACATTTTCGCCATCGCGCTTAAAGCCACCAATCCACTCTTCTCGCGGGGTATGCTCTTCTAGCCATGTATACGGTGAAGTAATCATCAACACGCCACCCATATTTAAACGCTCATGAATGCTGCTTAAGAAATGGCGCGGGCTGTAGAGTCGGTCTATTAAATTTGCAGCCAGAATAAAATCGTAGCCTGTAAATTGTGGCTTTAGGTTACAAGCGTCTCCTTGCCAAAATTCTACTTTGTGCGCCACATTCTCTAATTGAAGCGCGGCAAGACTACGTTCTTGATAACTGACTAAATCCCCTTCAGTGACCATGGTGTAGCGCAACACACCTTGTTGTGCCAGCTTGAGGCCTAGGCCGATAAAGCGTGCAGAGAAATCAATACCGGTCACATGGTCAAAATGTTTAGCTAGCTCAAATGTCGCGCGCCCAGTTGCACAGCCTAAATCTAATGCAGTTCTAGCTGGTTTTGATTGCAGACTTTGAATCGCAAAATCGCTGAGGGCTTTGGGGAAGTTGGGCACATTATAGTAAGTGTCACCATAGTGAAACTCCGCATATTCTGAAAGCTGTTTGTCAGATTCATAATGCGCAGCGTTATCTTCGATTGGGGTGTCAGTCATAATATAGCGGAATCCTGCATGTTGAAAAAAATGTCGTCTAAACGCATAGCGTGCGTTTTTAATCGCTTCGTTGCCTGTTGCAATCCATGAGCCGCCTTTAATTAGATTATGTCGACCGTCAAAAGTAGGCGTTGTAAAATCATCGTACAAAGGATGCACTTTAAAACCATCAAAAGGGAAAATGGGCGTTTCTGTCCATTGCCAAACATTACCTACCACATCGTACAATTCGCCATGGGCAAACTGGTCTACAGGGCAAGGCGATGCAAAATGATCCATAAAAAGGTTTGCATTCATGCTGTTCGCTACCTTTTCGTCTGACAAGCCAGCATGCTCGTAAATACTATACCACTCATGCTCCGTCGGCATGCGCACGGCCTTGCCCAAACGGATTGACTGCCATTGGCAAAACGCCTTTGCTTCGTGGTAATTGACCTCAACAGGCCAACTCCAAGGCATATCGACTTCCGATGTCATTAGTCGTAGCTTCCAAGTGTCATCATTTTTTATCCAAAACGTCGGATGCGTTGCCTGCGAATATTGCCGCCAGCTAAGTCCCTCTTCTTGCCAGTATTGCTTATCTTGATAGCCACCTGCATCTACAAAGGCTAAAAATTCTGCGTTAGAAGTTAGATACTTTGCCGCCTGAAAAGCAGGACAATGTTTTTCAAATTGACCGTATTCGTTATCCCAACCGAAATATTCGGCTGATTTACTTAACACAATATCCCGTGCTGCAATATCGACGAAGGTGTTCACTGGTGCGGGCACATCAAGCTCTGTGCACGGCATCCAATCCGCAGATTGTTGTACCAGTTGCAAAGCCTGTTGACGAATTAATACAGAGCTAGTTTCTAAGTGTATGCGTTCATGCTCTATACCCATCAAAATCGTCCACCAAGGGCTATCCCAATTAATCGGTAGATCAAACGGCAGTTTGCAAATTAACTCATCCACCACTAATCGCACACCGGCACGATAGGCTTTTACCTCGGCGGGTGTGGGCCAGCTATAGTTCATCTCATTAACATCGTCCCAACCCATTTCATCCACGCCAACAGCGAACATCGATTCAAATTGTGGGTTCACGCGCTCGGTGATTAAACCAGCCAAAATTAATTTATTGATAAAAAAAGTATTGGTATGTCCATAATAAAAAATGAGTGGGTGCCGCAAGTGTATGGATTTGACGTAATACGCCTCATCATTTTTTAATGTTTCAAATAAGCTTTCATATAAATTTGACGTTTGATGAAAATAAGCACGAATCATCTCTCGCGTGACGGGTATTTTATTATTAGTTAAAACGATGCTGCGATTTAAAAGTGAATTCATAGTTTTGGGGATTGGTTGAATGGTTGGTCTTAACGAATTGTTTAGATAGATTCTGTAAAAAATTTAAAGTATCTGATTAATATTAATATCGCACGCACTATTTAATCGTTGGAAAACGATCAAAATCATGAGTTTTTTTGATCTTGCTTTGTGCCGCTGATGAATCAGTTTCAAACCTTTTCAATATTTTTTGTGTTTTAAAAAAAACTGGTATCTACCAGATTTTTTTATCTGACGCTTATTTGACGTTGAAGTGCAACGATTTGTAAATTAAAGTTGGATAAGTAGGATAAAAGACACTTTAGCAGCTAAATCTAATATTTAAATCGAAGATACTGAATCCTATTTATAGGTGGCAATTGCTCATGCAAGTGTTCTAAGCACACTTTTGACTTTAGTAATTTTGGCTTTGTTTGCAAAGCTTGTGAATAAGTCAAAAACTAATCAGAACATATAAAGGAAGTTGTTGTTTTCGCATAAACCTTGATGATTGATACGTTTAAAGGCCGCAATTTATCAGATTGCTGTAAGTTGTCCTCAATCAATTGTATATGCCTATGATAAAAGTTTAAGGCTTCCTAGCTCATGCTTGGTTTGAGTAGCGGACGCATATTTAGATGTGCCATATACATGGCAAATTCTATGCAATCAATATAATCATCTTTTTTCATTGCCATGGAGACCGTTCATAATTCTGTGTAACTGCCATTAAAGTGCCACTCGGTCACTGCCAAACATCACAGTCAACTGCCCCAGAGCTAGGCCCCAATCACGCACAGGCGTCGTCCATTTACTGGCAATGCGGTGGGTGCTTAAGTATATTACCTTCATCATAGCCTCATCGTCCATGAAGGATTTTTTAGGTTTCAGCAATTTTTGCAGGCTGGCGTTAAACGATTCCACTGCATTAGTGGTGTAAATCACTTTACGTATCGCCGGTGGATAATCAAAGAACACCGTTAAACGTGACCAGTTATTACGCCAGCTAGGCGCAATGCTGGGATAGGCTTCACCCCATTTCTCTTCAAAGTCATCCAGGGCCAGACGCGCAGCCGCTTCAGTGGCTTCACTGTAAATTACCCGCAAATCTGCGGCCACGGTATTACGCGCTTTCCACGGCATAAACCTTAGTGAATGGCGTACCTGATGCACGATACATTGTTGCACTTGCGTTTGTGGATACACGGCGTTAATGGCTTCTTCAAAGCCCTTCAAGCCATCCACACAAGCAATGAGGATATCGTTGACACCGCGATTCTTAAGCTCGGTGAGCATGCTCATCCAAGCTTTTGCACCTTCGGCGGCTTGACCCCAGAGTCCGAGTAGCTCTTTCTGACCTTGCATATTGATACCAAGCGCTACATAGAGGTGGCGTTTAGCCACTGCGCCATTCTGGCGGGAGCTAGTGACCAGTGCATCTAAATACACCACGGCGTATCGTTCCGATAAAGCCCGTTGCTGCCAGGCCCGCATATCATCTAACACTTGATCGGTGAGGGTGCTAATGAAGCCAGTGGAGACGGTGACTTCGTAGCGCTTTTCTAAATAACTTTGAATGTCGCGCACACTCATGCCATGGCCGTAAAGCTCGATAATCTCATCGCTGAAGCTGCTGATTTGACGTTGATGCTTGCTAATAAATTGTGGCTCAAGACCGCAAGGGTCTTCCCCACTTTACTAAGCCACTAAAGTGGCAAGTAAACTGTGAAAACTACTGTCACGGTCACGCGTTGTGTCAATTCCGACATAGCCATCGTCGGCAATAATGGTCTTGCGGCTAACGCCGTTACGGCTATTGCCTGTATTTTTGCCTGTGGCAGCATGTTTGTCGTAACCCAGATGCTGCGTCATTTCTGCTTGCAGGGCACGCTCTGCAACGCGTTTGAAGACGTCCTTCATGAGCGATTGGTAGTCGACCATGTTTTTAACGCCGTCAAGCAAGTCTGCAATCCCTGCTGCAGTGGTGGATAAATCTGTTTTAGGTGTTGCCATGCCAAACCCCTCGTTCTGAATTTAATTTAACTTACTACAAAATTCAGTTACACAGAAATTTGAACGGTCTCTAAACCTTGGATGCAAAGCATTCCAAGGCTACTTCTTTGGCAAACCTGTGCCTGCTGAAGATTTAGAAATAAGCCTTCTAAAAGTGATTGTGTCACCTTCGATGCGGGATTATGAGGAAGGATAAACTGCACTAGTCTCAATCTGAACTAGTCTCCATCTGATCTGACCGACATCCTGAAAATTCGGTAACTGTCAGCTCAGGTCTGAGCTAGTACACTTTATTACTAGTTAACTACTATTTTCATCTCGACTATTTCATCCTGCACCATGTCCACTACTTCAGCGGCAAATTTTTCAGAGCAGACGCTGGTCCAGTCCGATTCTGCCTCCAGTCCTTTTGCAAACATAGGCAAAAAACTCAAGTACATATAGCGGCCATTACCAACAGTCAATACCGGCACGCCATCCGGATGGTCGAGCAACATCCAATCGTCAGGAATATCCATGTCCAGGGTGATCGTTACTTGTAGCTTTTTCATACATTCTCCTTAAGTTAGCTTTAATGCACTATAAGTGAAGATTAATCTGCGGTCGATTGCTAATTATTAAAATAGTCTGATATTAAATAGTCTCAACGTTTATTTTCTAACAAAGCATTTTTCTTGATCAATAGCCCCAAAGCAGATTGATTAGCCGATAGCCATCAGGCTATTTCAGCACTTGTTGCGGCACAGTAAAAGCCAAATGCCTTGTACTAACAACGACCAGCAGTCGCTAGCCTAGCCTTATTTTTAAAAGTTCAAAATTATTTATATAAACAGCTAAAGTTATACAAAATTTTGCCGTTTACAACTTAAGAATAATAGCAACCGGTTTAAAGGTCGGCATCGTCTACATTTATTCACAGCTTACTCGTGCCGCTAAAGTTGATAACAACATTAAAATTTTTGCGCAAATAGCCGGTGATGACCATTTAATTAAGGAAAATCGAAATGAAAGTTCAAGATACAAGCAATGTAAGTTATGCTCCGCCTGGTTCTGAGAAAAATGGTGCTAGCAGCGCTGCAGCTGTCAAATCAGCTGCACCTGCTCCTGAGCCTACAACAACTTCGCCTGAACAGGTCAAGGAAGCTAAGCAGCCATCCCCAGCTGAACTAAAAGCTTCGATCGACAAGATCAATCAGGCTCTTGAGCAAAATGCGGTTAACTTGGACTTCAGTATAACCAAAAACACCAACGAGTCTGTAGTCAAAGTGATCGATTCGTCAACGGGCGATGTGATTACCCAGTTTCCGAGTAAAGAAGCTTTAGCTATTTCAGAGTCTATTGCCAATAAACAAAAAGGTGCGCTAGTCAGCAGTACAGCCTAATTGGCTAGCTTTTTGTAATTTGCATCCATATAGAATATTTGATTTAAGTAATCTATTACGGCCAATAGCGCTTGGTCATAGCATTTTCATCAGTAACACTACGTTATCTAACACGGATAACGCGCGCTGAACCACCTTCTCCGCACTTGCCACATCTTTTGTGGCTTCGACGATAATTCTCGCACTCAGGCATAGCCGTAAAGCACTAACCTCATAGTCATGATGGCTGCTGTAAATAACCGGCTGACCTAGCTGACAGCGGACAACTTCTATATTCGCGTCCAAGGTCTTAATGTCAGGACGATTGCTGTCGTTAGCACGCAGCTGCAGCCAGCGGTATATTTTAAGCGTTTGCTCGTGACTAACAGCTACACCTGCATCATCCAACAGCACAAAGCTGAATATCGTCGGTACACTATCCCAATGCTCACCGAGGCCGAGGCATGATCTGTTCAGCGGCCGCAGCGGTAACAGCGCAAAATGTTGATCAGCTTCTAATCTATTTTGTATCGCGCTGGAAAACCGTGCGCAAAAATCTTCAATTTGCTTATCTGCTACTAATTTAAATTGTTGCAGCTCAGCTAGCGCCGCGTGCCAGCGTAATAACAGTCCGAAATTAGTCGCGTGATGCAGCGCTGTGGCGGCGGTAAACCTTTCTGGCCAGTCGATACTCGATGAATAAGCGCGCATGCCCAGTGGCAACGGCTGCGATGACAGCTTACTGGCAAGTGGCTGCGGAATAAGCAGCGCCGCTGAGAAACTAGGCCCGGAAATGAATTTTGATCCGGTTAGCATCACCATAAAGCCATGTTCGAGATAGGCATTTAAGCTAGCAGCACAAATTCTAAACTGACAGGCATCAACCAAAATATCAACCGCAAGCGGGTAACGCTGTTTTAATTTGATCGCACATGCCGGACTTGGTGAAATTAAGCCAGTTTTTGAAGTATCCACCATAATGAGCAGCACGTGCTGCCCCAGACTAGCGGCTTCATCAACTAACGCTTCAACTTCAGCATCAACTGCGGCTGTGGTGCGCAAACTACCATCCGCCAGCCTGATGGCCACTGCAGCAACATCCACTGCCATGGTATGCGCTATGCTCTGGCCTTTGCTAACCTGCTCGCCTAAGGCTGTGCGCCGGCTGAAGTGGCTTGCAGACAGCGCTGCGGACACACCACTGCCAGTTTCGAGCGCATCTGGCATAATCGCCAATAACGGCATGGCGTTGCTAATGGCGCATAGCTGCGCCGTTAGCAGGTGTAAATCGGTGCCGGATGCCGCAAAAACCACATCCAGATGCTGTATATGATCCAATTCGCACAAAGTTAATAACTCGCGCTTGATACGTTTAAGCTCGCGGGCATAAATGAGCTCTGGCGGCTGTTGTGCTATGGCAGCAGCAAGCCTGTTGCGTAGTGCATCGGCGGCGCGAAATGCCGCTTCTGAGATCGTCGATGCTGTCGACGAGCTGAAACTGATAAGATCAGCTTCAGGCGTGGGGGCACAGCCGTATTTGTTGAGTGCAAGGTCATCACTTAGCTGATGGTCAGTGCTTAGCTGATGGTCGCTATTTAGCTGAGGGTCAGTGCTTAGCAAAATGCGTGCGTCGCCGCCAGCCGTCAATAATGCGATGGTTGACGGTAACTCCTGCCAGTTTGGGCTGCTGATTTCCTCGGTATTAGAATGATCAGCGTTAATCAAAACTGCAGTTTCGCGCTAATGTTTGGCTTTATTGTCATGCCTTGTCTTTAATTACCAGCGGCATCTTATTGAGCAGCATGTCTCTAAATGCATTAAACACTTTACGCAGCTGTATATGTTTGTAGGCAAAAGTTTCTATCGGGTCCATGGCGTGTATGGTCATGCTGCTGTCAACCTCAAAAATCAAGAGCTCACCCGTAGCGGTTTCGCCACAATCTATACCCACATATTCCAGTTCCATTTTTTGCACTATAGTTTTAAATGCCTGCGCATGCTTGCGCGCAAAAGCATCATCAAACTGCTGCATAAACTGCGCTTCTTCTGCTTTTTTTAATGGGCTAGCGCTCATGCCCGCGCTCATATAGTGCACCATCCAGTTTTCCGAAATGGCCATGTGGCAAACAAAGGCTGTGCCGTCAATAAATAAAATTCTATATTTTCTGAACAAGCCATCGTCACTCCGATAGTCGATATAGCGCGAAATATAAAAGTCATCTGCGCTCTGCGCTGCGAGGTAATGCATGATATCGGCAACTACTGCCAGCTGCTTTAAACCCATGCCTTTGTGTGAGTCTACCGGCCTGACAATGATCGGAAAATCGGTGTCTGCGATCACGCTGGCTAATGTCACCTCGCCTAGTGCTATTTTTTGCAGCGTCGCACGGGCTATACGTGCGGTGACTGGCATGACCAATCCCGGCGCTGATGTTAGCAGCAGGCAGGCACCATCCCTCGATGAGCGGGCTATCCTCTCAGGCAAGTTGATTGGGGCTTGCGGCAATAAAGGCAGCAGCGTTGCTATCTGTGTTAATAAGGGGCGATTTCTGTCCGACTCGCAAACGGCGACCATGCATACATCATATTCTGGCAAGCATGCGGGCAGTGGCATATTAGGCGCGACATAAAGCAGATCGAGGACGATATCACTGCCTTCCACCAGAAATTCAAGCACATTATTTTCTGTTAAATCACCGGGGCTTAACAGCGCTAACAGTCGCGGACCTGGCGCTTGTGTATCCGCACCTAGTCGATAGACTTGTTGTATAGCCAACGCCTGCTCCTGCATGCTAATGCCAAGCTCACGATTGCCGGTTAAGTGCAATATGATCGACATATCCATTAAGGCATTGGCATCATCCGGGTTTAGCGCCAAGCGCTGCAGTAATTGCGTGCCCAGTGGCGATAAATCCTTGCCCAAAAAAGCCATCTTCGCCAGCACTGCCAGGCCAATTAAAGGTGCGGCGCTATTGATATCCATAGCATTGACTGCTGTGTTCACTGGCTTCAAGCCGCATTCCGCTGCACATGTATTTCACCAAAATGCAATGTCGCCTCAATTAGCGCGTCTAGATCACGGCTGCTGGTTCTGTGATTAACAATCGCCGCCCTGATGGCGATACAACCATTGACGGTGGTGCAAGATGGCGCCACGATGCCTGACTCCTGCAAATCGGCCACAATACTAGCATTCACCATGTCCGCCTGCTCGCAGCGAAAGCGAAAGCAGACAATATTAAGCGCAACCGGCGCCAGTAATTCTAGGCGCGGATGATGTTCGATACGGCTTTTCAGATATTGCGCGAGCTGACAGGTAGTAGAAATCACGGCACCGATTTTATCCGTGCCATAGACTTTAATCGTAAACCAGGTTTTGAGCGCGCGAAATCCGCGCGATAAATCGGGACCAAAATCACATGGCCACGGCGAGCCTGCCGCCATACCGCGGCTTTCACGCCGCAAATAAGCGGACGGTGCGGCAAACGTGTCATGGTGCAGCTTGCCATCCCGAATCAGGATAAAACCGGCGTCATAAGGTACTTGCCCCCACTTATGAAAATCAAACGCAATCGAATCTGCGCGCTCGATGCCGGCCAGACGTGGCGCTATATCAGGTGCAAGCATGGCGAGCGCACCGTAAGCGCCATCCACATGAAACCAGAGTTGCTGTTGCTGTGCGAGCTCGGCAATTGCATTCAAGTCATCAATTGCGCCGACATCAACAGTACCGGCGGTGGCGGCGATAAAAAACGGCGTTAAACCGGCGGCTCTATCGGCAATAACCGCCTGCTCTAACGCTTTAAAATCCATCTCATACGCCGCGTTCACAGGAATTACACGCAGTGCATCTATGCCCAAGCCAGCAAGATCCATCGCTTGCGCGACACAGCCGTGGGCGCCGGCAGAAGTGTAAGCAATCAAACGCTTGTCGCTGGCAGCCAAGCCGTGTTGACGCACTGCTATGCCTAAAGCCGCAGTGCGCGCGACTAAGACACTGATTAAATTAGCCATGGAGGTGCCGGTGACAAACAAGCCGCTGGCGGTCGGCGGAAAAGCAAACAGCTCTCGCACCCATTGCACCACCTGCTTCTCAACTTCTACTGGTGACTGGTCGCGCCCGCCGACATTGGCATTGAGCCCGGCAGCGAGCATGTCAGCGAGCATGCCTACCGGCGTGCCGCCGCCCTGCACCCAGCCCATAAACCCTGGGTGTATATTGCACGCACTATACGGCAAGATATTTTGCATGAATGTTGCATGAACTTCGTCTAAGTTAGTGCCATGCGCGGGCATAGTTTCGCGCAAGCTATCGCGCACCTGCTGTGGAATTGGCTGCCATACCGGACGTTTACGGATATCAGCGATGTAATTGAGCATATCATCGAGCATTTGGTGGCTTTGCGCGCGCAGCTCAGACCAGTCTGCTGGATCAAGCGTAGCATTTGCTATAGCGGCAGATTTTTCTGCGGGCATTCGTGTTCCAATGAACATAATATGTATTTTTGATATTATGACGGCTAGGAACAATAATTGATTGCTTAAGTTGGGGTGTTTAAGCATGCTAGCTCGGTATATCGTTATTCGTCAACTATTTAGATCGAAAAACGCGGAGCATGTTTGATCCGCTCAGCCAATTTAAACTGTAGACCAAGACTGATACGATATAATCGTGTTATCCATTGCTGAAGACTCATTACTCATGAATATTCATTTAGCATTATCCCCGACCATTTTTTTAAATAGCGTTTAAGCCATGAGCACGCCCACAGCCTTGATAACAAGCCGCCTGGCTACGCTAAACGGCCAAGATTGCACACAGCCCTTATGCTCACGATAGGACTGCAATCTATAGCGGCACGTCTGCTTAATGTCTATGACTATCTGGTGCTTTACCTCGGACTGCTTTGGCTCGGTATCCTTGCCTTAAGCTGGACGTTGCTCGCAGCTCCCCTGTATCTGCTGCTGCCAGCGCGCTACGCCAAGCCCTTAGGCCGCTATGGCGCCATGCTTTTGTTTCGCACCTATCTTGCCAGTTTAAGCATTTCGCGGCGCTGCCATTTCGATTTAAGCGAAGTCGATACCTTGCGCAGCGCAAGCCCGCTGATTATTGCGCCTAATCACCCATGCCTGCTTGATGCGATCATGATTATTTCGCGCTTGCCTAATGTTGCCTGTGTCATGAAAGCCGCATTAATGCGTAATATTTTTCTGGGTGCCGGTGCTCGCCTCGCGCGTTATATCCGCAATGAACCGATCCGGCAGATGATCGTAGAAGCAAGCGCTGATCTTAAAAGCGGTAGCCATTTACTGTTATTTCCGGAAGGCACGCGTACAACAAGAGCGCCGGTCAATAGCCTCACCGGCAGCATCGCGCTGATTGCAATGCGTGCGCAAGTGCCGGTGCAGACACTATTGATAGAAACCAACTCCCCTTATCTAAGTAAAGGCTGGCCCTTGCTGCACAAGCCAGCTATGCCGGTCAGCTACAAGATCAGGCTCGGTAAACGCTTTGATCCGCCGCAAAATGCACATCGCTTTATGACGGAACTTGAAACCTACTTTGGCTGCGCACTGCTAGCCACAGCGCCATATTTAGCCGCCAAGGTTAGCGCCGTACTTCCAGCGACAACCATGAAAACGAGTCCCGCTCAAGGCGAGTTATTTGCTGATGTCATACAGCCCCTACCCCACCTGGATAGCAACGGAATCCCGAATTAATGGTCACCGCCTCCAGCAGCCATATTGTGCTTATCCCCAGCTACAATCCGGGGCCAAAAGTCACTGCCACCGTGCGTGCAGCACGGCAGCAGTGGAATCCAGTCTGGGTCGTAATCGATGGCAGTAACGATGGCTCAGAACTGACTTTACAGGCCATGGCCGCCGATGATCCCGGCCTGCACATCCTCCATCTGCCGTATAATCAGGGCAAAGGCGCTGCGGTGTTGCATGGCTTGAAACTGGCCGCTGCTGCCGGCTACAGCCATGCGCTCACCATGGATGCAGACGGACAGCATCCAACTGCGCTGATTGCCGACTTTATGGCCAGATCCCGCAGCGAGCCGGATGCAATGGTGCTGGGTATGCCGATATTCGATGCCAGCGCCCCCAACTTGCGCGTACAGGGCCGTAAAATATCCAACTGGTGGGCTAACCTCGTCACTTTATGGGCCGGTATTGGCGACTCATTGTTTGGTTTTCGCGTCTATCCGATACGGCCGTTAATCGACATCATGCGTTACCAGCCGTGGATGCGTCATTTTGATTTTGACCCTGAAGCTGCGATCAGGCTAAGCTGGCGCGGGGTGAAAGCAGTAAACCTGCCGGCAGCGGTGCTTTATTTCAGCAGCGATGAAGGCGGTGTGTCACATTTTCACTACCTGCGCGACAATCTTTTACTGAGCTGGATGTATAGCCGATTGTTTTGCGGCTTTGTGCTGCGCTTGCCGCTGCTGCTGTCACGGCGCTTACTTGGTCTATTTAAACATTAGCGCTAGGAGCGTTGGCTTCGCTATAAAATCATGCAGCACTGTTTTTTCCATTTTTTTGCTCTTTTCTGGTTTTAGTGCTGATTCTAGATAGTCTGCCGCTTACTGCCGTCGGCGTATATATAGCGGCAAGCACCATTACATTCATCGCCTACGGCCACGATAAAATGGCCGCTAAAAATAATCGCTGGCGAACGCCGGAAACTAGCTTGCACTTATTAGCGCTGCTTGGCGGTTGGCCTGGCGCGTTGCTTGCGCAGAAAATACTACGGCATAAATCAAGAAAACAGCCATTCTTAACAGTATTTTGGACCACAGTTTTTACCAACTGCTTGCTTCTAGGCTGGCTGCTCACAAAAAGTGGCTCGGCTGTATTTGCAATCCTGCGTTGACTCTCAACCTTACTGAGTCAACGCAGTCGTTGGCTTAGCATAGTCATTGGTTTAGCATAGCCGTTGGTTTAGTCAGCGAGCCAGCTCGGGCTGCGTCCAATTTAGCGGATGCACAAGTCCGCTAAAACGCTGATTACACGATTGAAAACGAAACAATCATTCAAAGTTGAAAAGGCTGCTTACTCTCTTGCCTGGCCTGCTAGCGCCCTTTTTTAATTAATAATTTACCTGCATAACATGATGCAATAATATGATTTATAAGGACTATATCATTCCACCATTGATCGAAATAATCTGCCCGGTTATATAAGTGGCTTGTGTTGACGCCAGAAAGCTGACGAGGTCGGCGACTTCAGTGGCGCTGCCGGCACGTTTCATCGGCACCATATGAGCAATCGCTGCCGCATCAAATGTGGATGCACTCATACTAGTGGCAATAATGCCCGGCGCCACGGCATTGACGGTAATGCCGCGGCTTGCCACTTCAAGCGCTAATGATTTAGTCGCAGCATTAAGCGCGCCTTTGGCTGCCGCATAGTTAGTTTGACCACGATTGCCTGTGATGCCGGCAATCGACGACACATTGATAATACGCCCCCAGCGACTCCTGATCATCGGCAGCATCAGCGGCTGGGTGACGTTAAAAAAACCATGGACAGAGACGTCGATCACACGATGCCATTGCTCAGCACGCATGCCAGGAAAGACAGCGTCATCGTGTATGCCGGCATTGTTGACCACGATCTGGATAGGCGTGTCTTCCACCAAGGGCGCTAATATCGTGCTCACCGCATTGCTATCAGTGACATCGAACTGCAATACCTCGGCACTGCCACCAGCAGCACATATTTCCGCTGCCAGCGCAGCTGCGGCAGCAATGCCGTGATGGGCATGCAGGTAAACATGGCAACCATCAGCGGCTAGGCGGCGACTAATGGCAGCACCGATGGCGCCGCTAGCGCCGGTGACTAAAGCTCGTTTCATGCCTGAATCCTTGATTAATAGGTTGATTGATTGCCGCAGCCTTTATGCAAACGATTGCATTCAAAAGCTGTTGGCGGCTAGAGCTTGTCGGCATTAACAACTACGCTGGCACGGCCTTCCAGCAGCAGCTGGCCGTCTGCGCTCAGGCTAAACGCATATAGCATCGTATTGTCGCCACGCATGATGCAGCTGGCACTGATGTGTAAATCGGCAGCGATCTGATCGAGCCGCGTCACATGCATGCTTACGCCGCGCACACTCACTAGATAGCCGACGCGCGCCAGCTCGCTATCTGCCGATGCCAGTAAAGCGCCATGCACCGCCATGGCCTGCGCCGCATATTCAATGCCGCAGGCAATGCCAAGCTTGGCATAAGCGCGCAGCGGATTATGCAGCGCGCGGTGGCTGCTCGCCGCGCATATTATTTGCGTTTCATCCCAAGCGACTACTTTATCGAGCAGGCACATGCTGCCCTGATGCGGAATATGGCGCGCAATCCAGGCATGATCCATATTGGCGAGGTCTAAATTTTCTGGGTTTAGCATGGGCTGACCGCTATCGCCAAACGGGTGTTATCCAGGTAATCAAGCACCAGGCGGCGGCTGTGCTGTGCCGCAATCGCCTGTAACAAGGGCAGACCGCGCGCTGCTGGCATACCCAAACGCATGGCCTCCAGCGCCGCATCGTCAAACTGGTTAGCCGCATCATGACTGATGCTGAGCTTAATCTGGGCAATGCTATACGCGCTCGGTGTGGGCGCAAGTAATAGCGCGATGCCGAAATTGTCGGCAATGGGCCGGATAGTGTGCATAGGTTCAGGATACGGCGTATCACTCACCATTAAAATACAGCGGCTAGCATCGACCACGACTAGCGCCATGGCGTCGAGCAAGCCTGCGCCAAAACTGCCATCAAACGCGCACAGCACCGACGAGCTGGCCATGACGCCGGTAGCGATGCTCCAGTAGCCAGCGGCGGCATTATGCACCGAGTTATGAAAGCGCGTCGGCGAGATCTGCCGATCATCCGAGGCGAGCATTTCACAGATGGTCTGGCAATTGACGCCATCAGCGTTGGAGAACGAAAAGACGCTCAGCAGCTTAGTTACGTCTGGGCTAGTTAAATCCATGCCTGCTGCGGCAATGGCTTCGAGTGACGTCGCCAGCGACAGCTTGACGATATCGCTCGCTCGCCTGCGCTCTGCCGCCGGCAGCAGCATCGGCACCGGTATCTGCGTTTTTGCCGCAACATAGGGTACGGCAGCACTGAGCACACGTTGCGTTTGCGGCCAGCCGTGGAGACCTGGACCTAAAATGCCGATGCCGTCAATATAGGCCGTCAGCTGCATTGGCTCTGTGCGCACGGCTTGAGTCTTCATGGCATGCTTTGGGCAACAGATGTTGCCGCCGCCGTTGTCAGGCCAAAAATCAAGCTGCAATTGGTGCCGCCAAATCCAAATGAATTGCTCATGACGGTTGTCAGTGCCGGTGACAACCCCGGCTGCTGCAGTTGATAATTGAGCTGCAGCTCTGGGTCTAGGTGCTGTGTATTAAGTCCGCCGGGGATAAAGCCATGCTGCAGCGCCAGCGCACAAATCACCGCTTCCATGGCACCGGCAGCACCCAGCGTATGGCCGGTAGCACCTTTGGTTGAGCTGCACGGCGTGTCATGGCCAAACACGGCGTTCACCGCCTTGGCTTCGGCAGCGTCGTTGCTGAGGGTAGCGGTGCCATGCAGGTTGATGTAATCAATAGCCTCCGCGCTCAGTCCGGCACTGTGCAGCGCCTGCCCCATGGCCAGGCGTGCGCCCAGCCCTTCCGGGTGCGGTGATGACATATGATAGGCGTCGCTGGATTCGCCTATACCCAGCAACAGCACCGCGCGCGCGTTGTAATCAATCTGCTGATCATTAGGTTGATCACTCTGCTGATCAGTCGTTGCATATTGATGGGTTGCCGGCGCTGCATCGGGTCTTTCCAGCAACGCAAATGCCGCCGCCTCACCGATCGAAATGCCGTCGCGCGCAATGTCGCCAGGGCGACAAGGCTGCGGTGACAGCAAATCGAGTGAGTTAAAGCCATAGAGCGTGGTCAGGCACAGCGAATCGACGCCGCCGACGACCGCAGCATCGATGAGTCCGGCGGCGATCATGCGCCGCGCCACGCTGAACACTTTAGCGCTGGAAGAGCATGCCGACGACACCACCAGCGCCGGGCCGGTTAGCGCAAAATACTGCCGCGTAAAATCGGCTACCGAGTAGGTATTCTGCGTTTTGCTGTAGATCAAGCCTGACGGTAAAGCCCCAGTCACCGGGTCGCGCGCACGGAAGGCAAGTTCGGTTTCGAGTATGCCCGAGGTGCTGGTACCCAAAAACACACCAATGCGCTCATGCCCGTATTTTATCGCAGCCAGTTTCACCGCCGTGGCAAAGCCGTCCTGCTCCAGAGCCAGCTGCGCCAAACGATTGTTGCGGCAATTATAGTCGGCCAGACCGGGTGCGAGCTGCACCTCATCGACGCCGGCAACCTCGCCGATAAACGTCGGCAGGTCTACGCTTTCGAAGTCGCACGGTTTAAGCGCATGCAGCCCTTGACGCAAAGCGTCTAAAGTCTGCTGCCGGCCGCGGCCTAGGCAGCTGGTCGCGGTAAAATGTGAGAGTAATAGCGGTGTCAAAGAAAAATTCCTTGTTGAAAAATTCTCTGGTGCAAAATTTCCTGCTGAAAAATTCTCTGCTCTCGAAGCCTGCATAGCAGCCAATTGTAAGTCGTATTCATTTGGCGGCCTGCACCAAGGTCACAAAATGCAGCTCGGCCTGATTTGCCGCAGCGAGTAGCCGCGGCAGTACCGTCAGAATAACAGGAATATTATCGGCGCTACGTGCGGCATTGCCATCGTGCAATAATAAAATGGCACCGGGGCGCAGCCCGCGTAACAGCGTAGCCGTTACCTTGGCGGCATCACTTACGCGGGTGTCGAAGCCGCGCACGCTCCAGCTCGCCAAGCGCAAACCTAAGCTGCTGAGCACCGCTTGCAAAAACGGATTCCGCAACCCTGCCGGTGCCCGAAAAAACTGCGGAGTGACGCCGGTGATGCTAAAAATCGTTCGCTGTGCGGCCATGATCTCACGCCTGAAACCGCTAGGACCTAGCAGTGAAAAATAATGGCGGTGCTGTTGGCTATGGTTTTCTATGCGGTGGCCGCGGCGAATAATGTCGCGGCATAGCTCTGGATATTGCAACGCGCGGTTGCCGATACAGAAAAATGTGGCTTTAGCCTGAAATTGATCGAGCAGATCGAGCACCTGCGGCGTCACTTCCGGGTCTGGGCCATCGTCTATAGTCAGCGCAATTTCATTGCGACGCGCTGCTGCATCGGGCAGCTGCGTCCAGTTCGGCCCCAGCCAGTGACTGCGTGGCCATAAGCCGGTCAGCGCAATCAGCAGATGATTGCCAGCCACGACCGCTAATGGCCACGGCCATAAGTCAGGCCGCAACAACAGGCACAGCAGTGCGACAAGATGCAGCAGCACGGAGAGCCTGATCAGTAAAGTGCAATGCGCATAAACGCGGCTAATAAACGCCATGATGTTATTCATGGTCAAGATTCTGTTCCACAATGATTAGCAACAAAATGATTAGCAACAAAACGCTTATCAAGAAAATGTTGCCATAACTGCTGCCATACCGGCCAGGTGTGGCCGCCGGCAATGTGATCAACGCGCACTGCCGGCAGACTTTGCGCCATCAGCACATAACTGGACGCAAAACGGTCATGCTCACCGTAAGCCAGATGCAGTTCAAGGGCTGCCGAACGATCAGCCTGTGTTTGCAGCCAGCGCCAGTTACGGCGCTCGGTGTCATCGCTAGCAATCACGGTCGGCTGCCAGCTGGCAAGCCCGCCGGCAGCGGCAATTTCTGTAGTGGTCATACGGTTGCCAGGATATGGCGCCAGTAATAACATCCCCGTCAGCGTTGCCGCATAGGTGTCCGCATACGCCATGGCCGCATAGCCGCCAATGGAAATGCCGACCAGCCAGATAGACGCATAGCCGGCGGCTGTTGCTGGCTGTATAAGTTTAAGCTCGATAGCAAGTGACGCCGTTGCATCGCTAGCTTGATTAAAGGAGAAGTCCGCCATGATTAAATCAATATCGAGCGCACGGCTGCGCACCGCCTGCACAAAGCCATGCGTGATAAAGTCTTCCGGCTGCTGGTAAGCCGCTGGCAACAATATCAGCAGCGTTGCCGCCTGCTGTCCGGGTTGTGCCAGATCAATCAGCTGGCGCATCAATCAGCGCTCTCATTATGCTTAGGCGCAAATACTGCTGAAAAAATCAGTGCGAGTATCACGCCCGGTGCCACGGTCATGCCCAGTGCCTGTAATACCGGCACGCTCGAAAACGCCAGCAGACCGAAGCCAAGCACGGTTGCCACATTGGCAAACAGCAGCGAGGCATAGGTACGCGGCGAGATCATCTGTATTGCCGCATGATCCGGCTGCATCTGGTTAAAAAACAAGGCGTAGTTCGAGCCGATGGCGACGATAAGCAACAGGCCGATAAGATGCAAGATAATGAGCTGCTGGCCACAGAACGCAAGGCCGGCGGTAACGGTGAGCACGGCCGCCGCCAGTGGCGCAATCACCGCCATGACGCGTTGGGCTGAACGCAGTACAAACAGCAATAAGCCGATAATCGCCAGCACCCCGGTCAGCGCTAATACTATCGCCTCATGCATATAAGATGCGTACAAACGGTTGGTCTCGGTTTTTACATCGATAAACAAGGCATTGCTCAGCTGTGCCTGCTTGAGGGCGTTGCGCACTAGTGCGCCATCAATAGTACCAGCCGGCGTTGCCGTCAGTGGTAGCAGCGCAGTCCAGCGCGTGCCTTGCTGCAGTAGCATTGCGTCCACCGCCATCGCCATCGAGGTATTATCCAAATCGCTGCGTTTAAGCAAAACTTGTTTGCGCGCTGCCGCTACGTCGCGCAGAAAAGGCGTAAACAGTTGTGGCTGTACCGGCAAGTTTTTAACGACAATTTCCAACCTGAATTTGAGTTCAGCCGTCGTTGGCAGGCTGGATTGTCTGGCCTGCTGCGCGGCGATGCTCGGCAGGTAATGCGTCGCACTGTCAAAGGCGGCGAGTGCGCCCTGCTCAACCAGCTTAGCAAGCACGACGGCTACTTTTTCCGTGGCCTGTAATACGGTTTCCTGACTGCTGGCGGATACCACGACTACGTAACCCACATCAGGCGCGCCCATCGCCGCACGCAGTCTGGCATCTAGCGCCTGGTCGCCAGCCGACACCGGGCTCAGTGCAGCGAGTTCAGTATTCCATAAGTGATCATGGTGCTGGTAGACGACCACGCTAGATACCAGCAGTAGTATACTCACCGGCCAGCGCCAACGTCTTGCCAGTGTTGCATAGCGTGCCAAGCTTAATCCGGTTTTGGTCACGTCAGCGATACGGAAATTACTCGGTAACAGATACGGCAATACATAACGCGTCATCGCTGCCGCTGCAATCAGTCCGGCAATGGAATACAGTCCAAGCTGCGCCAAACCGGGAAAGCCTGACAGCAGCAATGCGGCAAAGCCAAATACTGAAGTCAATACGCCTAACCTTACCGTCGGCCATACCAAACGCCGCCAGTTGTTACGACTTTGCTCATTGTCGCCAGCAGGCGCTTTATCGGACTGCATAAATAGATAAATCGAATAGTCGACCGCTTCACCTATGAGTGCTGTGCCAAAGCCCAGCGTAATGCCATGCACCACGCCAAAACTCAGGCTGACTGCGGCAATACCGGCAAATATGCCGCTGGCTACCGGTAAAAATCCGAGCATCAAGGCGGTGAACGAGCGGTACACCGCCAGCAGCAAGAGTGCAATGAGCAGCGTGCTGATGATAAAGATCAGCCGCACCTGACTTTTGATGCTGTCGCGCGCGACCACTGAAAATACACCGGGCCCAGTCATGATCAGTCTGGCCGCGTTGCTGCTGACCGGCACAGATTGCGCCGTCGCCTGCGTAAAGGCGGCACTAATTGCCTGCGTGGCTTGTTGCTGCGCATCGGTATCTGAACCTAGCGCACTGGTCTGCAGCAGTAATAACGCGGTGTTGCCATCGGCTGAGACCCAGGCACCGTCAACGAGCTGCGGCCGGCGATCGCTATCCATCTGTTCGAGTAACTGCAGCATCTCGCCGCTGGGGTCCTGCGGTAGCAGCCGTTTGAGCAACAAGCCCGCCGGGGAAGCCAGCTGGGCGATGCTGTCGCTGATGGCGGCATGCAGGCCAGGCAGGCTGAAGCGCTCGGGCGTGACCGCAGGGCTTAGCAGGTAGCGGTGATTAAATAAATAGCGGCGGTCGGCTTCAGTGCTAACTGGCTCACCATTATTGACGGCGACAAACACCGGGTTGCCGCGCAGCCGCGCTGCTAGCGCTTTGGAAAGATCGGCACGGCTGGCCTGATCAGCGCCCTCTATACCCACCAGTATCAGACGCGACGCCAGTCCATCTTTAAGCTGATCTATCAATAACTGCTGCTCAGCGCTTGGGTTACGCGGCAGAAAAGCGGATAAATCGGCAGTAAACTGGGTGCGGCTGATAATAGCCAGACTCGCCAGCATCAGCACCAGCCAAATAATGATGGCACTGCGGCTACGTTGTAATACGGATAAATTCATGCTTGCTATAGCTTCACTCAGGTTAAATTATGGTGCGGGCAATGGCGTGATCGTCATCAGCGAACTATCACCATCGGCCTGTTTAATCATAATAGTGCGCAGCACATTAGCGGAGCCGGTAATGCTGATTTTTGCAACCGCTTGTTGCATTTTCGGGTCTATCGGCAGCAAGGCTAAGCGCCACTGCTGTTCATCACCGCTCAGCGTTAACTGATAGCTGCGTTCCAGCGCCTTGCGGTCACCGGCCAGCGTGCCGCGTATGCTGTCAATAAAGGCGGCGATCTCCGGATAACGCTGCAAGGATAAATCACGTTTTTTGCCGCGCTGTTCCACGGTTAAGGTGTCCTGATCGAGCAGCATGCTTTCCAATCTGGGCTTAAGTGTGCGTTTTTCAAGGCGATCCGGTGCACGGTAAAATAGTAGTCCTGAAGACTCCACCGGCTTATCAAGCATGGCGATGGATTTGGTCTCGACAAAACTGGCTTGACTGGCGTTTACACGGGCCAGCGACTGCATCAGCTGCTCTATAGTAAAGCTTGCCGTGGTCACTGCAGACTCGGCACGCGCCAAGCTGGCAAGCAGCAGGCTGAGTATGGCTAAACCGCTCAGGGCTTGAGCTAAAAACCGGTGTAAGCGCTGCTGTAGCAACGGCTTTAACATTGGCTTTAACAACGGCGCAGATATGGTATTCAATATACGGCGGTTCATCATAGTTTCTGCTGTTCTTTAGTCTGCGAGCTGGCAGGTGTCTGCGAGCTGGCAGGTGTCTGCAAAGTTTTAGGTACGGATTGCCAGTAATCGAAAAAATTAAACCAGTTATACGGTGCCAAGCGCGTATAGCGGTTGAGCAGTTCAACGTAGCGCAGCATAGCGCGCTTTACCGCCCGCTCGCGATCGCCGCGCGGCGTTGCACTAAAGTCAGCCAAGGTTTCAAAATGTATCTGATAGCGGTTAGCGCCTAGATACAGACCGACCATAAACACCACCGGCTGGCGCAATAAAGCCGCCATACGAAATGGCCCGGTCGGCAGCGCCGCGCCAGCACCAAGCAGATTGAGCATGGCCATCGGTTCATTGCCGAGCGTGCGATCAGAGAGCATACCGACCATCATGCCGTCCTCCAACCGCTGCTGAACTTGCAGCATCGAATCAATCTGTCCGAGCGCAATAATATCCATAGCAGCGTGCGGATTGATGGCCGCGAGCATGCTGTTGATCTTTTGGGCGTTATCGGTGTGCATGACCATGGCCACGTGCAACCCTGGCAGCTGCAGGCCGAGCGCACGCATCACTTCAAAACTGCCCAGATGCGCCCCCATAAGTAGTACACCTTTTTTGGCATCGATCAGCGGTTGGATATTTTCCGCACCGTGTATCTCTATATCAAACAAATCAAAACGGCGGTTAATCAGGTAAATACGGTCATGGATGCAGGCAGCAAAACAGAAAAAATGCCGGTACAGATCACGCCAGCCGGCCTTTCGGCCCAGCGCTCGCGGCAGGTAGGCTAAAGAGGCACGGCGATTGTCGCCGGCAAACAATAAAAAATAGACGGCAATCAGGTGCAGTACCAATCGAGAAGCGCTGCGGCCGAGTCGCAGTGAGATCCAGCTCATCATGCGCAGCAGCAGCATATTGCTGCGTTCCTGTGTCTGCAGCCAAATCGCCGTCTCAGCGCTTTTTTTAGGCATGGTCATCAGCTGCGGCTCACTAACAGCAGGCTGCCACTGACGATTTTTCGATCAGCTGCCAGCACCTCAAATTTAACGACAGTGTCAAGGTGTTCATGGACGATAGTCACCGCCTCGCCGGGCGCTAACGGACTCAGAAATTTAACGGTGCTGATCTGCCATGCCGTAACCGCCAGTCCACTATTAGCCAGTCCATTAGCAGCCAGTTCACTGTCAGCCAGTCCGTTGGCTTCAACAATCGCATGTAGCACGGCATCGAGCAGCACCACGCCAGGCACGATGGGTTGTCCCGGAAAATGTCCGGCGAATGCGGGATGATCTGCGGCGATGATCAGATTAGACGCTATCTTCATGGCGTATTGCTCGAGAGCTTGCCACCGCTGCAGCCGCTAAGCAGCTGCTGCAGTGCGGCGCGCGGCAGTTTGCCAGTACTATTGCGTGGCAGCGCTGCCACAAACAGCAATGGTCGCGGCAGAAAAACCGGGTCCACACATAGCCGTAAAGCGGCAACGACCTCGGCCGCAGTGAGTTCTGGTGCCACCACGCAGGCACAAAGCCGCGTAACCTGATCAGCAGCCTCTTCCGGCATAAAAAATACGCCATCAATCACGCCGTCTATGCTGTTTAAATACTGATTGAGCTTGGCCAGAGAGTTGCGTTTACCGGCGATATTGACCATATCGTGCAGGCGGCCGTGTAATAGAAAATGTGCAGCATCGACAATTTCAATCATATCGTTAAGCGGCACCGGCGTTTCTATATGTCCGCCGTCGATCCAGATTTGTGTCGCCTGTGGCATTAATTGCACTTCTGGCACCAGCTGCCATAACGCCGTTTGTGCGGTTGAGCGCGTGGCGATCTGTCCGGTTTCGGTACTGCCGTAGATTTCAACTAGCGGCGCCTGGGCGCGATCTTCTACTTTTACGGCGAGCGCGGTTGATAATGGCGCGGTTGCGGAAAGTACCATTGCCAGCGCCGGCAGTTTGAGCTCGGCTTCTAATAATAAACGCAGGTGCAATGGTGTAGAAACCAGTATGCGCGCTGACGCTATTTTCTCGAGCGTGCTGCAGATATCGGCTGGATAAAATGGCTGCGCGCTACATAATGCATTGCCGCTGTGCAGCGCGAGTAATACGCTCGATTCCAAGCCATACATATGCTGTGGCGGCACAGTAGCTAGAATGGCATAGTGCGTATCCGCCAACAGCCCTAGCCGTTTGGCCTGCGCCTTAGCACTATGCACCAGCGAGCCCCAAGTTTTGCGGTGCGGGCTGGGGGCAGCGCCGGAGCCTGAAGTGAACAAAATAGCCACCGGCTGTTGCACATTAATCTGCGGTATTGCCAGCCGAGGGCTTCTAGCGCTTGCAGCCAACACCGACAGGACTGGATAGCGTAATTGCGGCAAGTTTATGCCCAAAGCTAGCGCATCGTCATCATGATCATGCAGGCAAAACAGGTCGGCAGAAAACACCTGCAGTTGCTGCAGCATTTCTGGTGTATAGGTCGGCGGCAGCAGGCTAAGCTTGTTGCTGATAATGGCTGCGGCTAGCCCGACCGTAAAATGATAGCGGTCACGGCATAAATTGAGCACATGTTTAGCCGCTGGCAGCATCGCCGCCAGTGTGTTGACGTCCGCCAGAAACTGGGCAACAGAAATCGCCGTGCCATCGCGCCAGGCGATGGTTTGTTCGGCAGTTGTATGGCTAAATAGTGGTAGTGTCTGCATAAAAATTAGACTAAAGCGTGCTATTAACGGCTGCGCGCGGCATGGCTCAAATAAGCACGTAGCGCATCGAGAATATGGCCGCTAGGCACATGCACTAAGCGGCGGCGCAGCATAAACTCGGCAATAAACATCATTGCCACCAGTGGCAGTGTCAGAAAGTTAACAAATATAGACCAGGTTGCGAGCGGCGCTAAAAAAAACAGCAGGCTGGAAATAGTCATGATCGCGGCAAAAAATATAACCCAAGCCACGGTGACTTGGCGCGCATAGCATGCATGCGCAGCCGTCAGCGCACCGCCATGAATCATCTCGGCAAAATGCACACACAAGGGCTTATGCCCGGGCAGCAGCGTGCGGCCAAACATGAGCAATAACAGCAGCATCAGGCCTATATCCTGCAGCCAGAATAACAGCGCCGTGTGCTGCATCACCCATGGCCATAACAGCGTCATCGCCAATAGCGTCAGGCATAAACCAGCAACGCCTGAAATTTTGCAAGTAAGATTGCCGGCCAAGGCCGCCGTGATCAGGCCCATTGCCATTAAACATAGTGGCGTCAAGGCGAGCATAGCGCCAAGCATGCTGGCCTCGCCGCTGGCATTGACCTGATGCACTAGCAGCGCATAAGTCACGATTAAAGAAACCAGACCGAAGCCGCGGGCGATTTTTAATACAGCAGCCATACTTTAGCTAAGTTCACTTGGTTTTGTGGGTCGCCACATAATCAGTCAGATTGCGTAGCGAGCTAAAAATACGCTGATTGTCTGCATTATCCGCCTTGAGCTGCATGCCATAGCGTTTAGAAATCACCAGCGCCACTTCAAGAATATCGATTGAATCCAGACCGAGGCCCGCGCCATAAAGTGGCGCGTCCGGATCAATTTCAGCGGCAATGGCATCAAGGTTTAATGCATTCACCATCAGTTCGGCAACTTCAAGCTGTAAATTTTCAAGCGGCAAGTTTGGATTGTGTTCTAGCATAGGTAGTCTTTAGTCCGATACACTCACATGAATGATCAATTGTTGAGTATGGATCACTATTATAGAGGACATCATGACTGTTCGTCATCGTTTTTGGCGGCAGCCGCTGCAGCGCTGCGCGCCAGGGTTTAAACTAGCAGTCAACACTGCTAGTGGTCGCGGGCAGCCTGGTCAGCGGTAGTCAAGTCAGCGCTACTCAAGTCAGCTGCACTGAAGTCAGCTGCACTGAAGTCGCTTTAGCCAGACTCAGCCCGCATCAATTAAAGCCCTAGAGTAGTTTTCGTTGTTTGGGCAAACCATTAGTTGGCGCCTGCAGTGCAAAGCCTTTTTTCGCCCGCTTCTGCATAAATTTTCTGAGTTCATCGCCGCTAATGGTTTTTGTTTTACCTTTAAGCATGACATTAGCCGACAGGCCATCACACAGCGTAACGCTCAGTAGCGATACCCCTGGCGGAATGTCCATGATGGTCACGCCTCTGCCGCCATTGGGGTATTCATTGACTTCAGCCACAGGCAATACCAGCAGTTTATGTTCAGACGACGTCACCGCAATATGCGTGCTGGCATCGAGTTTAAGTGGCGGTAGTATGCTCGCGCCCGCCTCCGTCTTCATAAAAGCCTTGCCGGCCTTGGGTCGTGCCACCAGCCCCTTTAACGGCGCAATAAAGCCGTAGCTATTGGCGCTGACAAACAGGTAGCGCTCATCATCCAGGCCGGAGAGTGCATGCACCAGTTTGGCAGCATTCTGGATTTCAATCATGGCGCTGAGCGGAATACCGTCGCCTTTGCCGCCGGGCACGGTTGAGGCATCAAACGCGTAGCAGCGGCCATTGCTGTCAAGCAGCACAATCGGCAGCGTCGTACGCGTTTCGAGCACGGCAAATTCACCATCGCCGGCTTTCCAGGATAAAGCGGCTTTATCAACGCCATGCCCTTGACGCGATCTGATCCAGCCATTTTTAGACAGCATAATCGTCACCGGCTCGTCGACGACAAAGGCTTTTTGGCCGCCCTGCACGCGCTCCACCGGTTCAATCAAGGTGCGTCTGCCATCGCCGTATTTTTCCGCATCCTGTTTAATTTCTTTGGCAGTTAAGCGACGCAACTTGTTTTCACTGGCTAAAATCGCTTCGAGGCCACTGGCGGCTTCACGCAGTTCTTTAAGTTCGCGCTCAATTTTAAAGCCTTCAAGCCGCGCCAGCTGGCGCAGCCTGATTTCCAGAATATCCTCGGCCTGAATCTCGCTTAAATTAAAAGCGGCAATCAAATCCGCCTTCGGTTCATCGGCGTTGCGGATCACGCGGATGATCTCATCGATATGCAGAAAAGCGATCATGCGGCCATCTAAAATATGAATACGCCGATTGATTTTATCTAGATCAAACTGGCAGCGTCTGCGCACCACATTTAATCTAAACGCTATCCATTCTTGGATAATTTTGAGCAAGCCTTTTTGCGCCGGACGACCATCGGTACCGATCATGACCATATTCACCGGGCAGGACACCTCCATGCTGGTGTGCACCAGCAGAAATGCCATGAGCTCATCGCTAGCCACCTTGCTGGTCTTCGGTTCCAGAATCAGGCGTACATCCTTTTTGCCCTCAGAACGCACGGAGTCGAGCAGGCTTAATACCATTTGTTTCACCAGCAACTGATCCTGGTCTATGCTTTTTTTGTCTTTTTTCGGCTTAGGGTTAGAAATAGCCTCAATTTCAGCCATCACCGTTTCTACCGACACCCCGTGCGGCAATTCATTGATGATAATGCGCCACTGACCGCGCGCCATCGCCTCCACGATCCAGCGCGCGCGTAACCTTAACGAGCCGCGGCCGGTTTCATAGGTGGATTTGATATCCGCGGTAGACGAAATCAGCTGGCCACCCCCCGGAAAATCAGGACCGGGCACATGCTGCATGAGGTCTTCTGTGCTGCAATCGGGTTTTTCCATCACCTGCAATACGGCATTGGCAATTTCACGCATATTATGCGGAATCATTTCCGTCGCCATGCCGACCGCAATGCCGGAAGCGCCGTTCAATAGCATCATCGGCAGTCTGGCCGGCAGCAGCACCGGCTCCTGAAACGCGCCATCATAATTGTTCTGAAAATCGACCGTACCACGGTCAATTTCAGCGAGCAGCAGATCAGCAATCGGTGACAGCCGCATTTCGGTGTAACGCATGGCCGCAGCACCATCGCCATCACGCGAGCCAAAGTTACCCTGGCCGTCGATCAGCGGATAGCGCAATGTAAAGTCCTGCGCCAGACGCACAGCGGCTTCATAAGCCGAGCTGTCGCCATGCGGATGATACATACCAAGTACATTACCGACGACGCGTGCTGATTTCACCGGTTTAACGCCGGCCACCAAGCCCATTTCCTTCATCGCAAACAGAATACGGCGCTGCACCGGCTTCTGCCCGTCTTCAACCATCGGCAGCGCGCGGCCTTTGACTACAGATACAGCGTAGGCAAGGTAAGCTTCTTCTGCGTATTCGCCTATGGCGACCGCGGCGTTATCGTTTTCGTTAATACTGTCAATCATAGTGCTCATTTATATAGTGCTCATTTAACAGTGCTCATTTAAACATCTGCCTCTACATCGTTGCCGCGCCGCTCTATCCATTCTTTTCTGGCGGCCGATTCGTTCTTCGCCATCAGCATACCAAACATCTTGTGCGCGTCTTGCACCTCGCCTGAGGGCATACGCACCTGTATCAAGCGCCGCGTATCCGGACATAAAGTGGTTTCCCACAGCTGATCCGGGTTCATTTCACCTAAGCCCTTAAAGCGCTGTATGCTGACTTTGTCTTCAGCGATACCTTCGCGCTTGAGTTTTTCCAGGGTGGACATTTTTTCGGCATCATCGGACACATAAATTTTGCGCGCCGGCTTGTTTTTGCCAATCGCCGGTACATCAATACGGTACAGCGGTGGCTGTGAGATATAGACATGGCCGCGTTCAATCAACTTCGGCGCGTGGCGCAGAAACAACGTCAGCAGCAATACCTGAATATGCGAGCCATCAACGTCGGCATCAGACAAAATACACAATTTGCCGTAGCGTAAGCCTGAAAAATCCGGGTTATCGTTCATGCTGTGCGGCTCTATGCCCAGCGCCACAAAAATATCGTGGACTTCTGAATTGCCAAAGATGCGGCCGGCATCGACTTCCCAGGTATTGAGTACCTTACCGCGTAACGGCAGCAAGGACTGAAACTCGTTATTACGCCCCATTTTGGCACTACCGCCGGCAGAATCGCCCTCAACCAGAAACAATTCAGCCGCCATCGTACCCGCGGCTTCGCAGTCGGTAAGTTTGGATGGCATCATATTGACGCCGGAAGTCTTGCGTTTTTCAATTTTCTGCGTCGATTTATTGCGTGCCGCTGCCGAGCGGTTAACGAGATCAGCAATGCGCTTGGCGTAATCTACATTTTGATTGAGCCAAGTTTCCATCATTGGTTTCACCGATGCCGCCACCATTTTCATGGCGTCACGGTTAGTGAGCTTTTCTTTGGTTTGTCCCTGAAATTGCGGGTCTAGCACCTTAGCAGCAAGCACGTAACAGACATTATTCCACACATCTTCGGATGAAATTTTGATGCCGCGCTGCATCATGCTGTGATGCTCCATAAACGTCTTGATTGCTTCAAACACGCCATTACGCAAACCAGCCTCGTGCGTGCCGCCAGACAAGGTTGGAATCAGGTTAACGTAGGATTCGCCGCGCGCACTGCCGGCGCCAAACGCCAGCGCCCATAAAGCGCCCTCGCCTTTGCAAATGCCGTCGTTGTTTTGCTGATGATAGAACTCGCCAGAGATAATCGGAATCGGCGCTTCGTCAGCAATCTCGGCCTCGTCACGCTCGCCGATCATTTCTTCGAGATACTGCGGCAAGCCGCCGGCATAGGTCCAGGCGCGCTCGTTAAAACCGTCATTAGTTTCTACGCTTAAAGTCACGCTGACGCCGCGCAACAACACCGCTTTCGATTTAATCAGATGCTCAAGTTGCGGCAGCGATACGCTCGGTGAATCAAAGTATTTAGCATCTGGCCAGCATTTCACCGTGGTGCCGGTGTCTTTTTTGAGGCATTTGCCGATTTCAGTGAGCGGCGTGATGCAGTCACCGTTAGCAAAGGTCAATGCATGTATCTTGCCGCCGCGTTTAACCTGCACTTCAAGCCGGGTAGACAGGGCATTGGTCACCGACACACCGACACCATGCAAGCCGCCGGAAAAGCGATACGAACTGTTTTCGTCCTCTTTATCGAACTTACCGCCGGCATGCAGCTGCACAAACACCAGCTCCACCGCCGGCTGCGTTTCACCGCTAGGTATTTCTACCGGAATGCCGCGGCCGTTGTCAGAAACCTCAACCGCGCCGTCCTTGAAAATGGTGACGGCTATATGCGTCGCATGGCCGCCCAGCGCCTCGTCAGCGGCGTTATCGATCACTTCCTGCACAATATGCGTCGGTGAGTCGGTACGTGTGTACATGCCAGGGCGCGCGCGTACCGGCTCTAATCCGCGCAGTACTCGAACGGAATCCGCACCATATTCATTTGCTGCCATTGATCTACCTTATCTTCTCTATTTTTTTAACAGGAGTATTTTTAGTGCCTGCTTTATTATTTTAATTTAGGGCTTTAGCGTTTTCTTGACGGACTTGATATGGCAGTGATCTTTCAAATAAGACAACACCTGCTCACATTTTTCATCGCTTTTATCGAGCAAAAATGGCTCGGCTTCCTCGACAAAATCTTGCCAGAGTGCTGACAGCTGCTCGGTTTCGTCATGCGGCGCTTTACTGATGAGCGCCGATACCGCTTTATGCAACAAGCCATTGGCGCGTATCGCCTGCACCGCTTTTTTGGCGGAAACCGTGGTCAGTGTGGCTTTAGCTGGCATGCCGGCGGCGACAGTTAAGAATAAGGTCAGTAACACGCTATCGTCGTCGCTGCCAGCGGTCAGCGCATACCAGTCTTCGGCCTGTGCCTGATCGAAGCGACTCATTGCGTGCAGCGGATCATACAGAAAAAAGTAGCGGCTAAGTTTAAGCTTATTGAACACAGTTTCCAGCGTCTGTTTCGGGCTGACAATTTGTGCAATATCTTCAGTTTCAATGCTATCGAGTATTTGCCGTGCGTAGTCACTAAATTCGGCCGGCAGGTCATCGACAAATTTTTTCGAGCTGGTGACATCGCCTAAAAACGACCATTCTTTTCTGATCGCGCTGAAAATTTCAAATAAGGCGGTTTCATCAGGAAAAGCTGCGGACTGCGCGCTGACTTTTTTTGCGCCAAAGGCCAGAGACAATAATGATGTGCGCACCACATGCTGCGCTGAGGCATGCAGATCGCTAAATGGTCGCACGGAAACGCCGGTTTTTTTGAGCAAATAGCCGGCAAAGTCTATGGCTAGCTTGAACTGCTCACCAGCACTGACTGCCTGCGTGTACTTAGCAAGCGACATGCCTTTAGACAGACAGTCTTGCAGAAACTCACTTTCACTACCGAGGCGCTTAGCACCGAAATAGTCATCTTCAGGCAGTGCATACAGCGCTTTTAACATTTGCGCACCACCGCGCGACAGCGAGCGCAGCGACTTGTCTTTGATTAATTGCGCTGCCTTAAGTGGGTCGCCGTGCGTGGTCTGCTCCAGGTACAAACTGATCAGGCTGACCATACGGTTTTTTGATTGTTCGAGATTGTGGCGTAAATGCACCGCCTCGCCAAAATACTCGGCAATCTGTATCGCACCGGTGGCGGCATCATTGATGATGGCATTGATGCCGTCGTCATCAATCATCTGCTGTTGCACTGCCAGCTTTAACGCACGTTCAAAAAACGGCGCGTTATCATAAGCGGCAATCGATTGCATAGTTGCGTTAGAGACCATAAATTATGTGTGCGCGGCTAGAGTGCTATTTTAAAAAATCGTAAGCAACAGCTGATAGCTCTAAATAGCTGAATCTTCGTCGTCGGCTTTATCATCTTTGTCGACAGCGGCTTCTTTGACGATGATGTCTTTAGGCATATCGTTAGGGTCGTTTTCTTCGTCATCATTTTCTTCACGCTCGGCCTCAGCTTCGGCCGCAATGCGGTCCGCAATCTGCGCTTTTAATAGTTTGAGCACAATATTGTAAATGTCCGCATGCTCATGACGCAGCAGCCAGGTCAGCTCTTTCCAGTCGTGATCGCTGATTTCTGCACGCGACAACTCTTCAGTATCGAGCGCATCAAATACGCCGACAATCTCTTCGGCACGATCTGACAAATAATCGGCAATGGCTTCATAACCAAACTCAAGTTCGGCAATCGCATTGATAAATTCACTGCTATCAGCATCTTCGCGGAAGATCACCGCGTTGACCATGCCACGCAAATGTTCATGCGAAGTGTCGCCATAAAGGCGGTCGAGCACCACGGCGCGTGCAAACTGCTCGGGGGTGATCAGCAGATTCAAGATCGACTGTTTGGAGGTGTCATATTCACGGATGACGGCAAGCAGGTCTTTCGCCGGCATGTCTTCGAGCACTTCCACCAGCGCATGGTCGCCATCGGTTTCGACTAGGGCGGTCAGCAGGGCTTCGGCGCGCACGATATCGCCGGACTGAATCAGGCTGCTGGCTTGTACTATTAATGCATGAGTCATGTTCTATCCTTAAATCTTTAAATCAAAATTACTGCTGGCTATCAAAGCCCTGCTCAGCCATCCATTCGCTGCCGGCTTCATTTAAGTCGGCGGCATCTTCGTCATCATCCATGTTGTCGTCATTATCGTGGCTGGCCTGTTCTTCACTGATTTCATAACGCGATAGCAGATATTCAAGCATGACCGTGGTCAGCAAAAATTCCTCGCCATCGGCGGTTGTGGCGAGTTGATCAACGTAAGCAGCCGCCCAGGGCTGAAACTGCACACAGTTGGCAATACTGCCCCACTCAGGAAACTCATGCGGCTCTTTCGACAGATAGCTCAAAATAGTCTTGCTATCTTTAACCGTAATCGCCTTATGAAAAATCACCGCCAGCATTTCGGGATTGGTCTGCATCATCGGCATCAGGCCGGCGAACTGGGAGCGCTTGTCTTTGAGGCGGGCGTTAAGCACATCGCCGCCGCCAGAATCAGTTTTCAGGTCGTCAATTTCGGCAACGTAAGTGGCCATTAGATCGGTAAAGTAGCGCGATATTCTCATTTTTTTAAAACTCCATCTAAATAGTACTGCCAAATTTCACGCGCAGTATCGATTGGACTATCGAGCAGCGTGCGCCGCCGATTCTCGTCATATGCTTTGCGTTGATCAATATCAGCCAGCGTTTCATAGGCTTCCTGCACCAGCCTGAACCTTGCCGGCGCATCTAACGCCAGATTTTTATCCGGGTGCAATTGCGACGCTTGTTTACGGTAGGCCTTTTTTATTTCATCTAAGCTTGCATTAGCAGCAACGCCTAAAACAGCATAATGATCTTTCATTAACCCTCCAGCGGTTATTGGGACTAACACGTCTCAAAGCGGCATCTAGCCCGGCACATAATCTGCTGCGCTGCAGGCAATAGCCAGACTTCAAGCCCGGTGCGCGCAGCTACAATCGCGAGCCGATAAGGCTTAGGCGGCAAGGCAGGCTAAATTTTAAACAGGGCGCTTATTCCATCACGCGTGTTTCGACTCACGGCTATAACAGAAAAACAACGGGCGATTCTATCAGTAATCGGCAGCTTTTAGCGTAATGTTTTGCCTGAGCTTGCCTATAAAGATAAGTTTAAGATGGGCAGGTCAAACTCGCCGAAAAACAACAGCTAAAACGCTCGCAACCCTAGCCCACAGTCATTTTAGTCGCAAAACTAGCAGCAACTATTTTAACATTGGTCGAGTATTGTGCTAGCATGCCATTTGTTGTCTACCAGCCTTGCTAGATATAGCTTTATGGCGTAATTTCACTCTACTTAAATTGATTAGGAAAAAAATATGAATAAATCTGAACTCGTTGCAAAAGTCGCCGTTGAAGCTGGTGTGAGCCAAGCTGAAGCAGCGCGTGTACTAGATGCTATTACCAACACCATTGGCAATGCATTAAAAGACGGCGACAATGTTGCCCTAGTTGGTTTCGGTACATTCCAAGTGACAGCTAAAGCTGCACGCGCTGGCCGCAACCCTTCAACTGGCGCAGCCATTGAGATTTCAGCACGTAATGCCCCAGTATTTAAAGCTGGCAAAACGTTGAAAGACAAAGTTAATTAATTTTTAGCTGCTAAAATTTTAATTAAATGGGCGCTTGGCGCCCATTATTTTTTGTACATGCATGCATGGCATGGGTTAAGGCTGGTGATGATTTTAATTGGCAATATATTATGGTTTATTTTTGGCGGCGCGGTGATGGGCATAGGCTGGTGGTTGGCGGGGGCATTAGCCTACCTGTCGATTATCGGCATTCCATGGGCTAAAGCCTGCTTTGTCATCGGTCAGTTCGCCTTTATGCCGTTTGGCAAAGAAGCCGTAAGCCGAAAATACATGACGAATAAAGACGATATCGGCAGCGGCAGTTTAGGTGCTCTCGGCAATGTCATCTGGTTTATATTTGCCGGCGTCTGGCTTGCCATCGGCCATATGTTATCAGCACTCCTCTGCTTTATTACTATTATCGGCATCCCGTTTGGACTGCAGCATTTTAAGCTGGCTGCCATCGCTATCGCCCCTATCGGCAAAACCATCGTCGACAAGTAATAGCGGCTTACTTTAACCAGCAGAGAACTCAGCAGTCAGCTAGAGCTTGTGCAACAGCTGCGTTAAGTGTTGTCAGCGAAACGCTTTAAGTCGGGTGATTAGCATCGGCTTTCTGTCGGGAAACTGACTGCTAAGTAGTTGATACTACACGTTGCACTTATCGTTAGTACGCCTGAAATTAGCCAAGTTATACACAACTCTTAATGTTTAGCATTAACTATCTCAAAAAAACCTTAAAATACAACACTTTTCTATAAGCCATTGATTAATAACAGTTTAGTGAATAGGTTAAAATTTAAGCGATTTAAAAAACTCCTTATAAATCGGTAGGTTACAGTTTCAAGTCACAGCTATTCACAAAGTTATCCACAGATATTGTGGAGGGTATTTTCAGTTTCAGGGCGCTACTGAAAAGTCAATTTTATAATTATTTATTTTTATGATTTTTAGAGCATTTTGTATGCCATGCCAATTGACAATTCTCTGTAAACTACTTGTCCAGGATTGTAAGCGCAATAATTCACTGTTAGTGTCAGCCCTATGTAAGCCAACAGACAGACACTTGTCAGCATCAGGCTTAGTCTTAAGCGTAAGCTACGCAAAATTAAATTTACACTGGCAAATTTCTCTGAAAAATTAAGCCAGTACGTCTGTAGGTTCTTATTTAATCGAAGTTTAAGGAGAAAATTATGTTGTGCAAAAATGTACAGAAAAAAACCATCGCGGTTACGTTATTAGCGGCTTTGGCATTGAGCGGTTGCGCTAATCTCAGTGAAACCCAAAAAGGCACGGCACAAGGCGCGGCCATTGGCGCTGGTGCTGGTCTGGTATTAGGCGGATTGGCAGGCGGTGGCAAAGGTGCGGCCATTGGCGCTGTTGTCGGCGCTGGTGTCGGCAGTTTGGCCGGTAATACCTGGTCGAAGAAAATGCAGGCACAAAAACGAGAAATGGAAGCCGCAACAGCTGGCACCGGCGTCGCGGTGACACAAACCGCAGACAATCGCCTGAAACTTGATATTCCGAGTGATATTTCTTTTGATATAGGCCGTGCTGACATTAACCCAAACTTCAGAGCGGTACTCGATACTTTCGCTGCCAGCCTGGTGAGTAATCCAGCGACATCAATCACTATCGTTGGCCACACCGACAGCAGCGGTAGCGATGCCGTCAACCAGCCACTATCGCTTAATCGCGCGGCCGCGGTACGTGACTACCTCAGCAGCCGGCGCGTAGCGTCAAGCCGGATTAGTGTTGAAGGCCGCGGCTCACGTGAACCAGTGGCGACCAATAACACGTCAGCCAATAAAGCCAAAAATCGCCGTGTTGAAATTTTTGTCGCCGAGCCAGCAACCCAAAATTAAGCCGGTCCAAAATTAAGCAGGTCTAAAATTGAGCAGGTCTAAAATTGAGCAGGTCCTAAATTAAGCCGATCTAAGCCGTCGTTATTTTAAAAAAATTAAAGCCCAAAACCTAAAGCCAGCTTGCTATAAGCTGGCTTTTTTGTTTTGGGCTATCAGGGATAAGCATTATAATAGCGCGACAAAATTAGGCACCACTATGAAGAATCTAGAAACGGATGTGTTATTGGTAGGTGGCGGCGTTATGAGCGCCACTTTAGGCGTACTGCTGCACCAGCTGGACCCATCGCTACACATCACCATGATTGAGCAGCTGCCAGAAGTCGCACTCGAAAGCTCGGCTGCGCTTAACAATGCCGGCACCGGCCATGCCGGTTACTGCGAGCTTAATTACACACCGCAAGCCGCCGATGGCAGTATTGCGATTCAGCGCGCCCTAGAAATCAATGCCGCGTTTGAAGTTTCTTTGCAATTCTGGTCGCATCTGGTCGAAACGCAGGCCCTGCCCGCCCCCAATCAGTTCATCAATAAAACCCCGCATTTAAGCTTTGTCATGCATGACAAAAATATCGCTTTTTTAAAACAACGCCATGCTTTAATGCAGCAACATCATTTATTTGCTGACATGCAATACAGCGAAGACTTGGCGCAATTGACGGCATGGATGCCGCTGATGATGGCGAAACGTAAGCCCGCTGAAAAATTAGCTGCGACCTATGTCGCTTATGGCGCTGATGTCGATTTTGGCGCGCTGACGCGGCATATGGTGTCTTATCTGAATACACAAGCCAGCTTTAGCCTGCAGAGTAATACTCGCGTCAGCAAGCTTAAAAAAATCAAAGATCGCTGGCATGTGGCTTTATTGAACAAAGCCACTAAACAGCGCAGCACCATCAATGCCAAATTTGTATTTTTAGGCGCAGGTGGTGGCGCACTGCCATTATTACAAAAAACCAACATTGCAGAAAGCAATGGCTACGGCGGCTTTCCGGTGAGTGGCCAGTGGCTGATCTGCAGTAATCCTGACGTCATTAAACAACACCGCGCCAAGGTCTATGGCAAAGCCGCTGTCGGCGCGCCGCCAATGTCGGTACCGCACTTGGATACACGCATGATCAACGGCCAGCCAGCGCTGTTATTCGGCCCTTTTGCCGGCTTTACCACCAAATTTCTTAAACAAGGTTCAGTACTGGATTTAGCCAAATCGGTGAAAATGCACAACCTGAAAGCCATGATTGGTGTCGGCCGGCATAATCTCGATCTGACCAAATACCTGTTGACTGAGGTTTTTCAAACCCAGGAACAACGCATGAATGCGCTGCGTGATTTTATACCGCAAGCCGAATCTAAAGACTGGCAGCTAGCCAATGCCGGCCAGCGCGTACAAATCATTAAAAAATGTGATCAGCAATGGGGCAAATTGGAGTTTGGCACTGAAATTGTAACGGCAGCGGATGGCTCGCTGGCGACACTGCTCGGGGCCTCACCGGGGGCATCGGTAGCGGTACAGGCGATGATTAATATCGTCGAGCGCTGTTTTAGCACACAACTGCAAGACAGCGCCTGGCAGCACAAACTGAAACAGCTGGTGCCAAGCTATGGTGAATCTTTAATTGAAGATGCGGCTTTGCTAAAACAGGTGCGTACACGCACGCTTAAAACGCTACAGCTCAGCGAGTAAATCCGCGCAACCAGTAAATCAGCGCAGCATCGATTGCGTTATGTTTATTCGTCCATAAAAAAATAAAGCGCTGTTAATCAGCGCTTTATTTTTAGATCAATCGACATGCTGCTAGCTTAAAAATTAGCCAAGTAAATTCCGCTGGCGTCGCGCTTCATACAGACAAATACCGCTAGCCACACTCACGTTAAGGCTTTCTACTGAGCCAAACATCGGTATCGTCACCAAGGCATCGCATGTTTCGGCGGTCAGGCGACGGATGCCGTCAGCTTCAGCACCTAATACAATCGCAATCGGACCGTCGAGCTTGGTATTGAATAAAGTACCCGGAGCATCCATGGTCGTGCCGATCACAAACACGCCAGCGGCTTGCAGTTCACGGATGGTTCGAGCAAGATTGGTCACGGCGATAAACGGCACGGTTTCGGCGGCACCACATGCCACTTTACGCACGGTAGCGTTCAGGCCTACCGCACGGTCTTTAGGCGCAATCACTGCATGTGCGCCCATGGCATCAGCAACACGCAGGCAGGCGCCCAGATTATGCGGATCTTCCACCCCATCCAGAATCAAGAAAAATGGCGGCTCGCTTAAGTCAGACTCCAAAATATCATGAATATCTTTATACGGAATCGGCGTATCGACGACACGTGCAATCACTCCTTGGTGGCGGCCATTCATGCCGGCCATGCCATCGAGACGGTCACGATCAACCTGCATGGTGCGCACGCCTTGAATCTCCGCCATCTTGAGTAAATCTTTCATGCGCGCATCGACGCGGTCACGGTCGATCAAAATTTCCTGCACACTGGCGCTATGTTGGCGTAACCGGCTTAATACTGCATGAAAGCCAAATAAAATACGGGCGTCGCTCATTTCTTTACCTTAAAATTAATTTTATGTTGTATTGCTATTGTTTTAGTTATGGGGTGTTTTAGTTATGGGGTGTTTTAGTTATTGGCTGTTTTAGTTATTGGCTGTTTCAGTGTTTTTTAGCTTTGCCGGCTTTGGATTTTCGAGCGGGTTTGGCATCGGCTTTGCCAGCAGATTTTCCAGTAGTTTTTTCACTGGTTTTCTTTGGCGGTTTAAGCCCGAACTGACCTTCAAACTTAGGCGGCGATTTAGCTGCACCTGATTTAATAGAACCAGATTTAATCGAACCAGACTTAGCCGGCCGTGCTTTTTCACGAGCTGACTTTTCAGTAGTCGATTTAGTCACAGATTTGCCACTACCCGCTTTGAAACCAGCACTCTTATCCCTAGAATCAGCCTCAGCACCATCTTCCAGAGACTTGTTTTTATTGACTAAAGTAAAATCAATTTTAGCGGTTTCCAGATCAACGCGTACCACCTTGATGGTTAGCCTGTCGCCTAAGCGGTAGCGCACTGCCGTGCGCTCGCCGACCATTTCATGACGGGCTTTATCAAAATGGAAGTAGTCATTGCCAAGCTCGGTCACATGCACCAAACCTTCTACATAGACGCCATCTAAAGCTACGAACAAACCAAAACTGGTCACACCGGCAACAGTACCTTCAAACACTTCACCGATCTTATCCTGCATGTAAAAGCATTTAAGCCAGTTGGTCACATCGCGCGTGGCATCATCGGCGCGGCGTTCGGTCATAGAACAGTGCGTCCCGAGCTCACTCCAGTCACCGGCTTTGTATTGATCACCATTGAGCACCGCTTTAATGGCGCGATGAATCAGCAAATCAGGATAACGGCGTATTGGTGAGGTAAAGTGCGCATAGGCTTCATAAGCCAAACCAAAGTGACCGAGATTCTCCGGGCTGTACACCGCTTGCTGCATCGAGCGCAGCAATACGGTTTGTAGCAACTGTGCATCGGGGCGTTCTTTAATGCGCTCAATCAGTTTGCCATAGTCTTTTGCATGTGGCGATTCACCGCCGCCAACACCAAAACCAAATTCCGCCATAAACGTGCGCAGCGCTTCAAGTTTTTCTGGAGTCGGACCCTCATGGACACGGAACAAAGCGGCATGCTCATGACCACTCAAAAAATCCGCCGCACAGACATTGGCGGCAAGCATGCATTCTTCAATCAGCTTATGCGCTTCATTGCGCAGGCTAGGCACAATCACGTCGATTTTGCCGTTTTCATTAAACATCATGATGGTTTCAGAAGATTCAAATTCAATCGCGCCGCGCTGTTCACGCTGCTTGAGCATTTTTTGATAAACGCTGTATAAATTATCCAGATGTGGCACCAGCCATGCATATTCCTGCGCCAGTTCGCTGCCTGGGTTTTGCAGAATGTCATAGACCTGGGTGTAGGTCATACGCGCTTTGGAGCGCATCACCGATGGGTAAAACTTGTATTGCTTGACGATGCCAGCGCCGTCTACCTGCATGTCACAGACCATGCACAACCGCTCTACATCGGCATTAAGCGAGCATAAGCCATTCGATAGTGCTTCCGGCAGCATAGGAATCACGCGGCGCGGAAAATAAACCGAATTACCGCGCTCATACGCACCTTTATCGAGGGCATCGCCAGGTTTAACGTAAAAACTGACGTCGGCAATGGCAACGACAAGACGCCAGCCCTTGCCTTGCGGCTCGGCATAGACTGCATCGTCATAATCGCGTGCGGTTTCGCCATCAATAGTAATCAGCGCCAGCTCGCGACAATCTACCCGGCCTTTGTAATCAGCCGGCTGCACCAGCTTCGGGTAAGATTCCGCCAGCTTCACCGCTTCATTGCTAAATTCATACGGCAGGTTATGCTTACGCAGCGCAATTTCAATCTCCATGCCACTGTCGGCATAGTTACCTAAAATCTCCACGACTTTACCCATGGGCTTGGCATGGGATGACGGCTGTACCGTCAGCTCTACCATGACGACCTGGCCGGGCTTGGCCTGCATATCCAGATTGTATGGAATCAGAATATCCTGATTAATGCGCTTATCTTCGGCAGCGACGATGGTCACGCCGCTGGACTGCAGCACACGGCCAACTAACTTCTGCGTACGCCGCTCCAGCACTTCGACCAACTTGCCTTCAGGGCGGCCGCGTCGATCGAGACCGCTCATGCGCACCATGGCACGGTCGCCGTGCAACACTTGCGCCATTTCTTTCGGGCTGAGGAATAAATCCTCACCGTTAGTCTTGGTTTTATCATCCGGGATCAGAAAACCGAAGCCATCCGGATGGCCTTGAATCACACCGGCGATTAAATCAAGCTTGTCGGCGATACATAAAGCGCCTTTTCTATTGCGCATGATCTGCCCTTCACGCTCCATGGCGTTAAGGCGGCGATTGAAAATTTCTCGCTCTTCATCACTAATTTCCAGTAACTGATACAGCTGTTCCACTTCCAGAGGCACACCCTGGTCAGTCATGGTGGCTAAAATGAGTTCGCGACTCGGCAATGGCGTTTCGTAGCGACTGGCCTCGCGTTCAGCGTGTGGATCAGCATTTCTTTTGTTTTTATGGGGATTACTATTTTTTGTCATTGACAAAGCTTACCTTTAATATAAAATTCACGTCCTTAAAGCCCGGATGGCGGAATTGGTAGACGCGCATGGTTCAGGTCCATGTGCCTTAGGGTGTGGAGGTTCGAGTCCTCTTCCGGGCACCAACAGATTTAAAATTATCAAAAAATGCAATCACTTGCAAGCGGCTTCGGTTGGCAGAGCTTAGTAACATAGCTTAATACCATTTAGTTAGCTATGTTACAAAACTGCCAGTTACAGCGTTTCACATTCTTATCTCGATTCAATCGTTCAAACTAATCATTCATAGTTTAAAGCCGCGGCTGCATTGTACTATGAAATCTGCGCTGAAACCTGCTCGCCTTGTTGGCAAAAGCCATCCGCGCAGTCGCGATTAGCGCGTATGTCACGAAAAATTCACTATTGTAAAATACATAGATTAGACCTAAGCCTAGCTGTACGCGCCAGCAAGTGACGCGCTAGTAGCCGTGCGTCAAGCTCAGCGCAGCTTAATCTTAAGTTATGGCAGCTGCTGATTGATTTCGATGTCGACCTTGTTGGCGCCTAGTTTCACCCGTGCTGACATGCCCTGTAAATCGCCTGCCTGTGGCTTGGCATCGCCGCTGTTAGAAATACGCGCCACGATCACCACGTCGCCGGCTTGTGACAGCATGTACTCCGGACTCAGCGCGCTGCTATCGTCCAAATGAAAGCGGTAAGGTAAGTCACGACCTAACTTGCGCACGATGGCCAGCGGCATTGGCGGCCCTTGTGCGGCGCGTGCAAAGATAAACAGAGTAGCCGTCGGCTCGAGTTTGCCGGCTAAGGCTGCCGATATTCGCACCGTACCGCTGATGCCGGCTGCCGGTACTTCTGTAGCTACTGTTGTTACGGGCATTTTTTTGCCGGAATGTTGCTTCGCCGCTAAGGCATGCAATTCAGTCAGTGCAGCTTCCGCCTCGGCCAGCAAGGCCGAGTCTGCCGGTATGGCAAGTTTTAGCCGCTGCCAGTAACTAATGGCGAGGTCGTAATCCTGATGGTTAAATGCAGCGCTGGCGGCCAGCATTAAAGCTTTATTTTGCTGCGGATCTAGTTTCAGCGCCTGCGCTATCAGCCTCTCGGGCAGTCCGCTAAACTGGTAATCATTGACCACGGCGGCGGCATCGGCATAGTCTGCCAGCAGCTGCGCATCAGCGGGCAACAGCTTAAGCGCGGTGGCAAAGGCGGCGACCGCCTCAGGGTAACGCTGCATTTCGACATAGGATCTGCCGAGTAGCGCCCAGCCGTCGCCATCTTTGGGATTAGTGAGCAGTTTCTGCTGCAATGATTGCAGCAAAGGATTAATATCGCCAGCGCCCAGCCGGCTGTCGCTAGCCTGTAGCCCGACTTGCGCAGCCGCTATCGCACCTGGTTTGGCGGCCAGCGGCTGCGTGATCGCCAGCACATTACCTAATTTCAGATAAATCAAAAAAGCGGCAACAGGTAGCAGCAGCAATAAAATCAGCGCCAGACGGCGATCAGGCTGGCTGGTTTTTCTGGTGACGCCAGTCAAGCCAGTCACGCCCGTCATATTGCTCACGCCAATTTCATCAAGCATGCGCCGCTCCAGCTCGTTTTTGGCAAGCGCATATTGATTGTCATCAAGCACCGCATGCAGCCGGTCCTGCTCCAGTTCAGCAAACTGCTGCCGATAAAGCGCGCGCTTTTCTGCCTGGGCAACGTTATTATCCGTCTGCTTCGGCCAGACTAAGGCCGGTAAAATAAAGGACAGCACCAGCAGCACTAAACCGGCAATAATCGCCAAAAACAGCAGCATCATGATTCCTTACCCAATAATTCGCTGACTTGGCGCGACTCAGCGGCGCTCAGCGGTATGACAGCAATATCTGCAGCTAATCGCTCGCGCCGGCGCAGCATGTGCACCAGCCCGATGCAACTGCCGACCAGTAATGCAAATGGCCCAAACCAGAGCAAGGCCGTGCTCAGCTTAAGTGGTGGCCGGTAACGGATAAAATCCCCATAGCGCACGACCAGGTAATCGGTAATCGCGGCGTCGCTCATGCCTTGCGTCGCCATGCTGCGGATTTCTTGTTTTAAATCCATCGCCAGCCCGGCATGGGAATCGGCCAAGGTCTGGTTTTGGCAAACCAGACAGCGCAGCTCTAAGGCTAGGCGCTGTACCTGGGCTTCTACCGCTGCATTCGCCTGTAACGGCGCCGCGTCAGCAGCATATATAACCTGCACAAAGAAAGCCGGTATAAGCACACTCAGCAGCACCGGCAACATCAGTCGCAATATAGGCATCATCGGCTTTGCAGTTGTTTAACTAAGGGCAGGATTTTATCCTGCAGTACCGCCGGGGTGATCGGGCCTATATGTTTATAGGCAATGATTCCAGCCTTATCAATCACATAGGTTTCAGGCACGCCATAAACACCGTAATCAATGCCGGTGCGGCCATCGGCATCAACAGCTGTTGCCACATACGGGTTGCCGCGCTGCGCCAGCCATTGCTGTGCTGCCGGGCGCTGATCTTTATAGTTAAGGCCATAGATTGGCACAACAGCAGTTTGCGCTAGATCGAGCAGCACGGCATGCTCCTCGCGGCAGGCGACACACCACGACGCCCAAACATTGAGTAGCCATACTTGCCCAAGCAGCTGTGCCGGTGCAAAGGTTTGCTCGGCCGCAGCTAATTGCGGCAAGTTAAATGCTGGCGCAGGCTTGCCAACCAACGGTGAAGGCACCGCACGTGGATCGAGATTCAGCCCGGCAAATAGAAAACCGACCACCAGCATAAATAACAGTAGCGGCAACAGAAAACGCTTCATGCGGCAGTCTCTTGCTGCAAGGCGGGTTTTTGATCACGTCTTTTCATGCGGTAACGTCGGTCAGACAACGCCAGCAAACCACCCAGAGCCATCATTATTGCCCCGGCCCAGATCCACTCCACCATTGGTTTGTAGTAGATACGCACACTCCAGGCACCAGCGCTGAGCGGCTCGCCCAAAGAGGCATAAAGCTCATGAATAATATGCGGACTGATGCCGGCTTCAGTCATCGGCATATTCTGTACGCTGTAGTTTCTTTTTTCGGGGGCGAGCACGGCGCGCTCTATGCCGTTTTTAGACACGTGCAATAAACCGCGGCTGGCGCTGTAATTGCTGCCTTGGTATTGCTCTACGCCGTCAAAGCGAAAGTCGTAGCCAGCTAAATGCGCCACATCACCCGGCAGCATGCGTACGGCAATTTCCGATTCAAAACCTTTGACTATGGTGATGCCCAAGGTAAAGACGGCAATACCTGCATGCGCGAGCACCATGCCCCACCATGAGCGTGTAGTGGCTAGCATACGTGCACTTAGTGGCTGGCTGGTCTGTGGTTGCGGGCGCAGGCGCTGATAAACCTGCTGCGCGCTACTCGCAAAAATCCACAACGCTAAAAACAGGCCAAGACCGATCATCGGCGTCCAATGGCCTAATAGCAACGGCAGCAATAGCGCTGTGCTCACGCTCACCGCAAATGCCCAGCGCATGCGTATTGCTAATTCGGGTAAGGACGCTTGTTTCCAGCGCGCTACCGGGCCTACGCCCATCAGAAACAGTGCTGGTGTCATTAACGGCACAAACACCGTATCAAAATATGGCGGGCCCACGGATATTTTGCCGAGGCCGAGCGCGTCCAGAAACAGCGGATACAGCGTACCAAACAATACTGAAATCGCCGCCACCGCGAGTAGCACATTATTCGCCAGCAAAAAGCTCTCGCGCGAGATCAATGCAAACTTGCCGCCACGGCCAACGCTGGGCGCGCGCCAGGCAAACAGCGCCAACGAGCCACCAATCACCACCACCAGAAACACTAAAATAAATAAACCGCGTTTGGGGTCGGTGGCAAAAGCATGCACCGAAGTCAGCACGCCGGAGCGCACCAGAAAAGTACCGAGTAAACTCAGTGAAAATGCACAGATGGCGAGCAATACCGTCCACGCCTTAAAGCTGCCGCGCTTTTCGGTGACGGCGAGCGAATGGATCAACGCCGTACCCACCAGCCACGGCATAAAAGAAGCGTTTTCGACCGCATCCCAGAACCACCAGCCGCCCCAGCCCAGCTCGTAATAAGCCCAGTTACTGCCGGCCATAATGCCTAAAGTCAGAAATATCCAAGCTAATAACGTCCATGGCCGTGACCAGCGTGCCCAAGCAGCATCAAGCTGACCACCCAGCAGTGCGGAAATAGCAAACGCAAACGCTACCGAAAAGCCGACATAACCCATATAGAGCATAGGGGGATGAAAGATCATGCCCCAGTCCTGCAGCAGCGGATTAAGATCGCGACCATCGTTGGCGGCGGGAATTAAACGCTCAAACGGATTGGAAGCAAGCAGCATGAACAGCAAAAAGCCGACGCTGATCAAACCCATCACCCCTAAAATACGCGCGCGCATATCGTCCGGCAGGTGTTTGGAAAACACGCTTACCGCCAGCGTCCACACACTCAAGATCATCGCCCACAGCAGCAACGAGCCTTCATGCCCGCCCCACACCGCGGCCAGACGAAATTGCAGCGGCAACTTGGAATTAGAATTAGCGGCCACATAAGCCACCGAATAATCCTTGGCCGCAAACGCATAGGCCAGGCAGATAAAGGCAAGCGCAATCAGCATAAACTGCACGCGTGCCGCCGGCTTTGCTAATCCCATCCACACCGTATTGCCGCTTGCCGCGCCGATGATAGGCACGCTACTTAATAGCAGCGCCACCAGCAGGGCTAAAATCAAGGCAAAATGGCCAATTTCAGGAATCACATTAAATCCTTTGTATAGTCTAATTGGCTAAATTTATTTAGGCAGAAGCGAATTAGTGACGTTAGGCTGCTGTGCCTGCTTGAGCGCCGCCGCCGCTTCTGGCGGCATATAATTTTCATCATGTTTCGCCAAAACTTCGCTGGCAGAAAAAACGCCGTTCGCCAGCAGCCGGCCTTGTGCCACCACGCCCTTGCCTTCTTTAAATAAATCCGGCAACACGCCATGATAAATCACGGCCACATTTTGCGCAGTATCGGTAATGGTAAAACGCACGCTTAAGCCATCATCACCACGCTGCAAGCTCGCGGGTACGACCAGGCCGCCAATACGAAAACTGCTATTTTTGGGTACTTCACCTAGCGTGACCTGACTTGGGCTGTAGAAAAATACCATATTGCTTTTTAAGGCATTCACGATCAGCGTAGCTGCCAGGCCTAGCAAAACCAAACCGATTGCAATCAGCAGCAAACGTTTATGCCGCGCTTTAATCACCATATTTCAACCCTGAGCCAATAAACGCGATAAGCGCAACGCGCGCCGTCGGCGATTACGCAAAGCTATGACTTCATAGCTCAGACTAAGTGCGCTCATACCAAAAGAAAGCCACACATAAAATGCGTAGCCGCCCATATTGAAAAAATCCGCCCAGTTCAGCCAATGCATTATGTTTTTGCTCCTGGCATGGTGTTAAGCTCTGGCAATGCCTGCACCTCATACAAAATTTGAACCCAGGCCGACGAGCGCTCGCGTTCGAGCATAATGCAGCGCACACGCAGCAATGCAACGGCAATCGTATACATCCACAACGCCAGCGTCATCAGCAACATGCCAATGAGCATGGTCGTCGCCATAGTCGGCGCGTTAGTCATATTAATACTGGCGCCCTGATGTAAGGTATTCCACCATTTAACCGAAAAATAAATAATCGGTACATTAACCACTCCGACCAAAGCCAGCAAGGCGCCGGCGCGGTCTGCGCGCCGCGGGTCAGCGATGGACGACTGCAAAGCGATAAATCCAATATAGAGAAACAGCAGGATAAGCTCAGAGGTCAGGCGTGCGTCCCACACCCACCAGGCGCCCCACATCGGTTTACCCCAGAGTGAACCTGTCAGCAATGCCAGCACCGTAAATAAGGCGCCGGTGGGCGCTAACGCCTGCGCCATCATTGCCGGCAGCCGCGCATTAAGTGCCAGCCCCAGCCCGGCCCATGCCGCCATGATTATATAAATCAGCATCGACATCCACGCCGCCGGCACATGTACAAAAATAATACGATAAGCCTCACCCTGCTGAAAATCGGTCGGCGCCAGTGCCAGACTCACATATAAACCAGCAAGTCCAAACATGACTGCTAGGCCGAAAAACCATGGCAGCATACGCCCGGCCAGCGGATAGAAAGTTTGTGGCGTTGAATATTTAAACCAGTTTATGTGCATGTGCTTTCACTCAACCGAAATGCGTAAGGCCGCAGCCGTGGCCACCGGGGCTAACACCAGCGCCAGTAACGAGCCGGCAGCCAGCAGTGACAGTTGCGCTGTTGCACTCATACCGTGCTGACTAGCCGCCACCGCATCGGCGCCAAAAATAAGTAGCGGAATATACAGTGGCAATACCAACAACGCCACCAATAAGCCACTGCCGCGCACGCCAAGCGTGAGCGCCGCGCCAATCGCACCAATCAGACTCAGCGCCGGCGTACCCAGCAATAAGGATAGGGTCAGAACCGCTAACACATTGCTGGCTAAAGCGTATTGCAGTCCAATCAGTGGCGCCAGCAATACCAGCGGTAAAGCACACGTCAACCAATGCGCCAGAATTTTAGCGAGTAAGAGCCAGGCCAGTGGCTGCGGCGCGAGCAGCAGTTGCTCTAAGCTGCCATCGACTAAATCGCTGGCAAACAGGCGCGTCAGTGACAGCATGCTCGCTAACAGCGCTGCCACCCACAGTACGCCTGGCGCAATAATGCTTAATACGGCGACCTCCGGGCCTATCGCCAATGGGAATAAACTGGCAACAATCACAAAGAAAAACAGACTGGTGGCGAGGTCAGCACGTTTACGTAGTGCCAGTTTGAGGTCGCGCTTTAATAGCAGAAAAAATGCCTGATTCAATGGCCTAACCTCAAGCTTTGCGTGGATTTTGCATTGATATTAACTTCTTGGTGGCTGGTGATCACCGCCATGCCACCATCGGCTAAATGCTCGGTCAATCGTGCGGCCAACGTCGTGATAGCCGCAGCATCGAGCGCGGCAAACGGTTCATCGAGTATCCATAGCTGGCTAGACGTGAGCCAAAGCCTTGCCAGCGCCACCCGTCTTTTTTGACCTTGCGACAGCTCGCTCATCGCAACATGCGCATAGCGCTCGATGCCGATGGCTTGTAATGCATCCAACACTTCGCTCGCTGTTACATGCTTTCCGGCAATCCCGCTGCTAAAACTTAAGTTTTCCAGTGCCGACAAGTCGTCTTTAATACCATTGAGATGGCCGATATAGGTCAGATTGGATTGGTAAACTTCAGGCGCGTGGCTGATATTTTGCGCACACCAGTGCACGCTGCCAGTTTCTGGCGTTAACAGGCCGCAGAGTAATTTCAATAAACTGCTTTTGCCGCTGCCGTTATCACCGAGCACATAAAGCAAACCGCCGGCGTTGAGGACTACACTGAGATTTTTAAACAACAGACGGTCGCCGCGCACGCAGGCCAGATCATGCACAGTTAACATAGGCTAAGCGGGAGAAAACGCTGGCTGGTTTTAAGCTTGCAGCGCATAAATCGCCGAGAGATTGCGCCACCAACCGTAAGCGTCCATGCCATAACCGAACACATAGCGATCCGGTACGGTGAGGCCGACAAAATCAGCCTTGATTGGCTTGGTTTTATCGAGGAGTTTTTCAACTAGCACGGCAGACATGACCTGTTTAGCGCCTAAGGCGAGGCATTTTTCCTGAATGGCGAGCAAGGTGATGCCTTCATCGAGAATGTCATCAATTAACAACACATTACGGTTGTTAAGATCGAGCTTGGGCAGTGCTTGCCAGCTCAGGCTGAGACCCACGGTTTTATTTTGATAGCGGCTGGCATGCACGTAGTCCAGCTGCAGCGGAAACTTGAGCTGTGTCAGTAACTGGCCGGCAAAAATGAGCCCGCCGCCCATCACACAAATCACAACAGGACAGGCGTCCGCAAGTGCCACGGTAATATTCTGCGCTAACTGCGTAATCGCCAGCTCTACCGCCGTGGTCGGGTGCAGCAGTTCGGCTTGTTCAAGTAACTGCTGTGGATTTTGCATGGTCAATTTAAGTCTTTTATAAAGGTTTATATAGTGAGGATGAAATGATTGGCGTGAAAGCCGGCTTATAAAAGCGTGCTGATAAAAGCCGGCTTGCTAAAAAATAACTAGGTCTAAAACTAATGTAAGGTAGTCGCTGTTGTGCTCAAATTTGCCTGCGGCTCAAGTCCAGCTTGGTATTGCGGGCTGTATTCCTCTACCCAGAACTTGAGTTCATTTTTGATCTGCGACTCGTTTCCGCTCTGCATGCCAGCTATCCATATTAATAGATTTTCTACCCATAAACGATCAACCGGTCGCGCCAAAGCAATACGCAGTTTTTCATGCGGTGTCGGCGTTGTCTGCTCATCATCTGCCAGCAACTCTTCGTACAGTTTTTCACCGGGGCGTAAACCCACGTATTCAATCTGAATATCTTCGGCTTGCAACCCAGAAAGCCGGATCATATCCGCTGCCAAAGCGGCTATTTTCACCGGCTCGCCCATATCGAGTACAAAAATTTCGCCGCCACGGCCCATCAAGCCCGCCTGCATCACCAGCTGCGCCGCTTCCGGAATCGACATAAAATAGCGCGTAATGTCCGGGTGCGTAATCGTAACCGGTCCGCCTTGCGCTATTTGCTCACGGAACTTGGGGATCACGCTGCCGCTGCTGCCGAGTACATTGCCAAAACGCACAATCACAAACTTAGTTGTGGGTTTAGATTCTAGCTTCAGCCCATCGGCATCAACCGAACCCTGCAAATTCTGTAAGTCTTGCAAACCCTGTAAGTCTTGCAAGCCCTGACAGACCATTTCCGCCAGACGTTTGCTTGCCCCCATCACATTGGTTGGATTCACCGCTTTATCGGTAGAGATCAGCACAAATTTGGCAACATGCGACTGTTGACAAGCCTGCGCCAAGGTGTGGGTGCCGATCACATTATTCGATAGCGCTTCCCACACATTACCGTTTTCCATCATCGGCACATGTTTGTAGGCCGCCGCATGAAAGACTACCGTCGGCTGATATTCACGCAGCAGATCATCCACACGCTGCCGATTTTTAACGTCACCGGTCATATACAGTAGCTTGGTAGTCACATTAAAACGGTTAAGTTCTTGCTCCAGATTGTATAGCGCATATTCAGACAGGTCTAAACACAACAATCTGCTCGGCTTATATTTCAATATTTGCCGGCACAGCTCAGAGCCGATCGAGCCCCCAGCCCCGCTTACCAGCACCGTATTCGCCTCGATCAAGTCATGCAAACCGCTATTATCAAGCGCAACCGCATCGCGCCCAAGTAAATCCTCAACGTCGACGCGCCGAATCTGCGAGATACTCACCTTGCCGCTTATCAAATCATCAATCGCCGGCACGGTCAGCACCTCCAAGCCCAGCCTGTTAGCAAGCTCAACCGCCTGCCGCCGCTTCTGATGATGTGCAGACGGCATGGCGATAATCACATGTTTAACATCGTAACGTTCATGCATCACATCCAGACTATGCAGTGCACCGAGCACTTTAACGCCATAAATTTCTCGGCCAAGCATGGTTTTATCATCGTCAAGCAAAGCCACCACACGCCAAGTTGCGCAGCGCGCAAGGTCTTTCACCAAGGCCACGGCCGCTTCCCCTGCACCTAAAATAATCACCGGTTCACCCTGATTAAAATGGCCGCTATAAAGCTGATGCTCTTTCCAGGCACGGTAAACAAAGCGACTGCCGCCCATCATCAACATGAGTAATATTGGGTCTAAAATCAATACTGAACGTGGCACGATGACAGTTGATCGCAGCATAAACAGCACCGCCGCAACTGCCGCTACTGCTGTAGAAACGGCAAACAAAATACGTTTTAAATCGAGCACACTCGCAAAACGCCACACGCCGCGATATAAACCTAAACTCAAAAACACCGCCCCTTGTAATGGCATTATCCATAACAAGGATTGCAGCATATGCTGAAAACTCTCCAGCGGTATCGCAAAATTAAACCTGAGCGCATAAGCTGCAAACCAAGCCATAGCAGCCACTACAACATCATGCAGCAAGGCTAAAAAAGTACGTGGATTAATCAGTGTTCGTTTCATTTAAGGGGGGTCCATTTCTTTTAATTATTCTTATCGGGTAATTATAACCCACTAAATATCGTACTAGATTCAACTAGCGATATCGGCAAGTCAGCAAAATAAGCGGCCTTAAAATCAATTGAAGCTACATCAAACTCAATGCTGAATGCCATCACGACGCAACACCTTCAAAAAAGTCAGCAGAATTATTTTTAGATCCAAGCAAAAAGACTGAGTTTTCACGTAATCCACGTCTAACTTTACTTTATCTGGAATCGGCAACTCATCCCGACCATTAATCTGCGCCCAGCCGGTTAAGCCCGGCACTAGTTTATCGACGCCATGCTGAGTGCGCAACGCAATAAGATCATCTTGATTAAACAAAGCTGGCCGTGGGCCGACAAAACTCATATCACCCTTGATAATACTCCACAGTTGCGGCAACTCATCCAAGCTGGATTTTCGTAAAAAAGAGCCTACGGATGTTAGAAATTGTTTAGGGTCAGTGAGTAAATGCGTGGCCACCGCAGGCGTATCCACGCGCATGGTACGAAACTTAGGCATTTTAAAGAGCTGGTTATAGCGCCCGACACGATCAGACCAATAAAAAACAGGGCCGTTGGAAGTGAGCCGAACCATCAGCGCCACTGCCAAAATAGGTAAAAACAAAAAAACAAGCGCTATTAACGCCAAAAATAAATCAAAGATACGTTTCATTACAGCCTTTTTCGATTGCTTTTTATGTTCAAAATAATGGCTAAATGGGTAAGCATTGCACAAGTTTATTTAACATAAACTTCCCTATTAAATTATTCAGAACTCTTTGAGCTGACTTAGTCCTAATTTTAGGCTAGCAATAGATAATTCCGTCACTTCCTTAGGAAAATATCTCATTTCATCCAACTTCATTGGTAAGTTAGGCAAGTACTCTTGTAGCAATTTGAACACCATCACCGCCTGACTGAAGTCTCGTTGTTTTTTTACAGGCTCTCGATCAGATTGTTTGGACAACCATGCCTTATGTAAGGCAAATGCTCTAGGATCTGGCACCGGCATTAGCACCGGCGCTCCATTAGCGGCAATAACCACTGATTCCATGCGCGGTGAGTTTGCTAGCCACTCTAAATTAGGTACCTCCACCAACTCCAGATCCCCAGCTGACATGAGCTCGGGCTTTGCAAAAAACATTCCTTTATCTTGCGTAATAAAGTCAACCATAAAACCGTCTTTATTAACTGCACGAAAGGTCTCACTCGTTTTGACCTCAAAAGTTTTGTCGACTTTTTTAAGCAACCCTAATAAACCCTGACCATCGAACTTTTTTGCAACAATTGAAATATGTTGCCGAATATCATACAGAAGATCAATATCGCCAGATGCCAATAGATCCATTCTGAACTCAACCGCACCCATTGCTTCGTAAGCATAAAGCGCATGTGTACCAACTACGCGAAGTTCAGATAAGACCTGAACCTCATCAAGCTTCAAAAGAATTTCGGCAACTACAGTCGGCAACCTACCTAAACGCAGCGCACGATTTAAGCGTGTTTGAGCGAGCAATTTATCCTTAAGACCAGAAAACTTATTTAAAGCAATAGCCCGACCGTCTTGAAAGCTTTGGTAAACCGCTTCCGTATCAGCCGACCTCACACCTAACGATCGTCCATGCCCAGATGCACTTGTTAAGCGGACAAGATAATCATTACCATTAACATTTTTCCAGCGCATCCCATAACGATAATCTTTTTGGCGCCAAACCATTTCCCTAAAAATTCGATAGAGTTGATCTGACTCAATCAAAAATAATCTTTGCTGATCAGATAGTGGCTTCACTTTTTGCCTGCCAAATTAAATAAATTAAAATATACAGGCAAAATTAAACATCCACAACAATTTATCACTAAGCTAAAGCCATCCCGTCATATTGAATAGCGCTAAAATTCACTGTATCTCTTCATACTGAACAACCTTATAAATTCCTTGAACCTTGTAATACTAACTGCCGTGAGAAATTCTTTGCACCTAGTTATGCCGAGCAAACCGAAAACTGCTTGCATCTCGTCATACTGAGCAAAGCGAAGTATCCAGTAGCATGATGTCAAGTTGCACAAAAAAGCATGACGCACAAATAGAAATGCCTAGTTCGCTACAGTCTTCAAGATTGACTATGGCTGCGCATCAAGCATCCAAAAATGGATACTTCGCTTTGCTCAGTATGACAAAGCTTGAAACGTCGCGTTACTGGTAATCCCCCCATTATTAATTGCAGCTAAAAGTAGAAACTAAGCTGCCAAAGCTAACTTTTGCTTCGGGGTCATGCCACCCAATCCCATATTGGGTCGTTCGTGATTGTATGTCCAGAGCCAGTC
>Ga0209512_1000208_pt1 | contig 118588 bp, 100 predicted proteins | sample frozenSSSSmetaG_FD_184142 | JGI IMG/M metagenome (GOLD analysis project Ga0209512, IMG submission 184142) | Glacier valley bacterial and archeal communities from Borup Fiord, Nunavut, Canada, to study Microbial Dark Matter (Phase II) -... | ecosystem: Environmental > Aquatic > Freshwater > Ice...
CGATGCCTACTACAACAACCAGCGCAAGCACTCGGCCATCGGCTACCTCACCCCCAACCAGTTCGAAGCCCAGCAAATCAACCTCAACTAACTAAGCGACTCTGGTCCAATATTGCGTTGCACCTCACAGATGATGTTTGAAACCCTGTGCTGAATTGCCTGGAGTGAGTTCATGCCAGCTTATTGAGTCATGCACAATAGACTGACAATCCCGCATTGAAGCTTCGGCCACCGCGCTTGATCGAGTCCCCCCCCTTGGCAGGCGCGCATTCTCTTTACCTTTGCTCCACGACATCGCATACCCAGCATACGTATTGTAGTCCCGCCTTCAGGCGGTTCCGGACGAACGTCCACAAAGTCGCGCTACTCAGGCGATAGTTAGATTTGATGTCAGTTGATGGCGAAAGTCTCAAGAGGGCACACTTCACGCCTCATGCTCCTCTCTCCGAAAGCCCGGAGGGCTGGCATAATGGTAGCCGGGGGCGCGAGCCCCCGGAAACGCATCACCCACCCCCTTCCAAAATTCGTGGAACCGCGTAGCGGTGACACAAAACGCCGCCATGTCCAAACGTGATAACGTCAGCGTCAAAGCAGGTTTTCAAACACCGCCCAGCCTTCCGCTCATAACGGCGCTTCCGCCATCCGTCCTCTCATGTCCATCTTCTTCAGCCCCAAAGGGGCTGCGTATTTCAGCCCAGGGATGCCGAGCCTTAGCGAGTGCTTCCCTGGGTTCCGGCCATCATGACCGGGAAGCAAACCCATCACTCCGCCACACCTCACGCTCACCAGCAGCGTCTGACATGAACTCCGCCGCAACATCACTCTTGGGGGCTCTGCCGTGGCTCCGTCCAGCAAAGGTTCCAGTTCATTACTTTTATCCCTCCGGCACCCACACCGGCTTCGCAGCCAGCAAATCCGTGCAGAGCTGCCCTGGCAGTACGGCAAAGACCGGAAATCGAAGTTCGGCTTTGGCAGCATGCTCCCGGATGGCATGTTCGATCTCCTCGGCGTTATAGCGGGCGGAGAAGTGGATCAACACGAGCGCCTCAAGTTGAAGCTGTGCCGCAGCCGCGATCACGTCGGGTAAGTTTGAGTGGGACCTGCGCGCAGTCTCAGGCTCCAGGAACGTGGCCTCATGAATTAGAACCTTCACTCCGGCCCAACGCTCGGCATTCAACTTCGGGGCGTCACCCGAATATCCCAGCAGCCTTTCAACTTGGATTTCTGTGACGGCATCTTCGCCTTGCTGCTTCCGCAACATTCCAATCTCCGCTCCATCCATTCCCCGGAGTTCTGGCTTCAAAGTTCGACGCATTGCGCACACAGTGTAGTCGAGCGCCTTGATGAGATTGTCAGACGTGACATGCTCCGAGGATCGCACCTCGATGAAATGCGTCTTGTCCAAGGGAATGGTTTCGCCAGGAAGAAGTCCAATCCAGGTGGCTGGACCGGATTGCGGATCGAAGTTTCCCATGAATTCCTTCAGTGCTGGAAACGAACCGCAGTCCTTCGGATAGTAGATGGAGGGAATGCCCTCGCGGGCATTCAGCTGATGAAGTTGCAATAGCCCGCAGACGTGATCTCGATCCGCATGGGTGACAAAGACATGCCGCACTTTGCGCCCCTTTTGGCCGAGTGAAGCGCTGACTCCGTCACCTGCATCGAACAACAGACCGAGGTTCTCCACGAACACCCATGTCGAGAATAGAGCGGTAGAAGCTGCGGTGATTGTAAGGTGCATGCCCTATGATGTTTTGGGCTGCCAGATTCCAAGACTAGCAGCCCGTTTCAGATGGCGACTACCAGCTCGCCACCACCTCATACGCATACCCACGCAAATACTCCGTCTCCGGAATCGTCGCCAGAATCGGATGATCCGGCCGCTGCGTGTACGTCGTCACCCGCCGCAGCGTCTTCTTCGCGTCCACCGCCGCATCCGTGATGCTGCTGTGAAACTCCTCCGCGCTCACATGGTGCGAGCACGTGAACGTGGCAAAGATCCCGCCCGGCTCCAGCATCTTCATCGCCCGCAGGTGGATCTCCTTGTACCCCCGCAGCGCATCCCGCACTGAACTCTTCGTCTTCGTGAACGACGGCGGATCCAGGATGATCAAATCATACCGCGCATCCGCCGCTTCATTGCGCTTCAGGAAATCAAAGCAGTTCTCCGCCACGCAGTTGATCTGCACCCCCGCAATAGCCGCATTCTGCTTCGCCACCTCCGTTGCCTGCTCGCTGATGTCCACCGCCGTCACCTCGCTCGCACCCGCCAGCGCACACGCCTGCGCAAAGCCACCCTGATTCGAAAAACAGTCCAGCACCCGCCGGCCCTTGGCCAGAGCCGACACCAGCTGGTAGTTGTCCAGCTGATCCAGATACAGCCCCGTCTTCTGACCCTCCAGCAGATCCGCATGAAACGCGCTGCCCTGATACCGCACCACAAACGGCTCAGGCATTTCACCGCTGATCACACCCTTGATCTGCTCCATGCCCTCAGCCTTGCGCACCGCACCTTCATTGCGCTCCACGATGCCCCGTGGCTTCAGCACATCGTTCAGCGCCTGAATGATCAGCTCCTTGCGCAGATCCATCGCCAGCGTCAGCGTCTGCACTACCAGGAAGTCACCGTAGCGATCCACAATCAGGCCCGGCAGCCCGTCCGACTCGCTCCACACGATGCGGCACAGATTCAGATCCACCCCCGCTGCCTCGCGCACCTTCATCGCCCGCTGAATGCGCCGCGTGAAAAAGTCCAGATCCAAGTCCTGACGCCGATACGAAAACAACCGCGCCGAAATCTGCGACACCGGATTGTAAATCGCACTCCCCAGCGGCTTCCCCCTCACATCCTGCAAATGCACCACATCCCCCGGCTTCGGATCCCCAAAGCGCTTCTGAATCTCCGTCGCATAAACCCAAAGGTGACCGTGAAAAAGACGCGCGCGTGGCTGAACAGTAAGAGTAGGCATGGTTGAGGGGCAGGGGAGTGGGGTTGTTAAACAGGTCTGAGAGATGTTAGAGCGCTTCCAGCAAATGACGAATGCCGAATTCGGAATGCCGAAGGATTGCCAAAGTTGGGCAGGGAAGGACAGTTTTAAAGACCGTTGTCAAATAGAGGTCGTTGAGACGTTCGGTTTGCCGCAGAGAGGCAAAGGAGCAGAGGTGGCAGAGAATAAATCAAATCTCTGCACCCTCTGCTTCTCCGCCCCTCTGCGGCTAAATCGAGCGTCCCACCGCCTACAACAATCTCACAGGTCATACGTCGCACTCCCGTTGATGACACGATGAATGCCGTCCTTGAGGCGTTCGACATTGAAGTTGATCAGCAGACCAAGACGTCGATTGGCCAGTTTCAAGTAGCTGCGAAGCTGCGCCTTGTGCAGCGGCAGAACCACTTCAACAACTTTGTTTTCGATGATGATGGCCTCGTTGACGAAGATATCCATCTTGAACGGGTCATCAAAGGTGATGCCATCATAGATGATCGGCTGGCGTTTCTGACGCACCACGTCCAGACCCGCTTTGGCGAGTTCATGACAGAAACAAGTTTCGTAAACACTCTCGATCACCCCCGGCCCGAAGTGACGATGCACGATCATCGCACACCCGATGATTTGGGTGGCAAGATCATTTTCATAGGGTGTCGGTTCAGTAAGCATAGTGTCACTGGGTGGTTCAATTTAGCCGTAAAGGCGCGGAGTAGCAGAGGTGGCAGCGTTTTGATTTCTTTCAATCTCTGCTCCCTCTGCCTCTTTGCCCCTCTGCGGCAAAATCGAACATGCCCACGGCTCCCAAACAGCAAGGTTTCCAAGCCGCTGCCACCCCGTACTTTAAAGCTCGACGATCCCAAAAGAGGGCCCACAGACGTGCGGCTTACCGCAAAGGAGTAGAGGAGCAGAGATAAAATTAAAACTCTGCTCCCTCTGCCTCTTTGCCCCTCTGCGGCAAAATCGAACATGCCCACGACCCCCAAACAGCACGATTTCCCAGGCCTCCATCACCCCACGGAAAGCTCAGATCTAACATTCAGCCTTCCGGCCCATTCATCCTTGCCCGACGCTCACCACCGCCTTGATCACCCGCGAGTCCGGCATCAGCCACGCCTCCATTTGAGTGGGCAGTTCCCCAAACTCACACCGGTGACTGATCCACGGCCTCGTATCAATCTGCCCCGACTGAATCATCCCCAAGATCCTCGGAAAGTCTGAAGCCACCGCATTCCGGCTCGCAAACAGCGTCAACTCCCGCCGGTGAAACAACGGATCATCAATCATGACCGGCTCCTTCGTGATCCCCACATACACAATCCGACCCGTGAACCGCGCATACCGCAGCGTCCCCGCCATCGATCCCGCGTGCCCCGTCGCATCAAACACGATCTGAAACGCCGCCTCATCAGGCAGCGCCGCCACCACCTGGATGCCCGGATAATTCTGCTCCACGAAAAGACGCCGCGCAGGATTCAGCTCCAGAACAGTGATCGCCGCTTCAGCAGCCCTAGCAAACTCCAGCACCGTCAGCCCGATCGGCCCCGCGCCAATGATCAGCACATCATCACTCGGAGCCACCTGCGCCCGGTTCACCGCATGGCACCCAATCGCCAGCGTCTCCACCAGCGCCAGCTGCTCAAAGTCAAGCGCATTGCACACATGCAGCTTGTGCGCCGGCAGCACCATCCGCTCCCGCATGCCCCCATCACAATGCACCCCCAGCACCTGCAACGTCTCACAGCAGTTCGTGCTCCCATGCTTGCAGGCATGGCACGTCCCGCAGTTCAAGTACGGCTCCACCGAGCACCGATCCCCCGCCTGCAAATGCGACACCCCATCACCCACCGCCAGCACCTCCACCCCCAGCTCATGCCCAAGAATCCGCGGAAACTCAATGAACGGCATCTTCCCCAAGTACCCGCTGAAATCCGTCCCACAGATCCCAATCGCCCGAATCCCCACCAGCGCCTCCCCCGGTCCCGGAGCCAATGCCTCCGGCAACGTCGTCCATTCAAAAGTCCTGGCAGCAGTAAGAGTCAGCGCATGCATATCCCCGAACGATAGGCCTCCCGCCCCTCCGGTCGAACCCAGAATGCACCATTCAAAAAACAATCCGTCTCAAATCCCGCCACCTTCGCTCCACCGCCATCAATAGGTCATATAAGCCATATAGGCCCTATCCGACCAACACCCTCCCAATGCCCCCACACATCCCACAATACCCAGCCGCTGAAATCATTTTACCCCTAATTATTTTACCATTGTCCCCTCCGAGACCTCCACCGACCACACCTCCCAGCCTCATCCTTTATCCCCCCTCATCACATACCTCCCACCCACCACCCCAATATCCGGCACCCGCTTCTCCTTTTCAAAAACGTCATAGCCTCCCTGCAACTCCTCCCAAAACTCCAGCAAGCTCGCATCCGCACTCCTCATCCGCTCCACAGTCATCCGAAACGGAAAACAATGCACCGCCACACTCCCGCCACCTCTGAGCGCCGACTCCACCACCAAATAAATCTCCTCGATCACCGCATCCGTCATCGCAAAGCACCCCACGCTGCACACATCCCCATGCACCATGATCAAACTACCCGTGCGCTTCTGCGCCAGATCATACGCATTCGGATACCCGATGTTAAACGCCAGGTGATAACTGCTCGCCGGATTCAGCTGCTTCTGCGTCACGTTATAAAAACCCTCCGGCGCCTGCATGTCCCCCTCACGCGTCTTCGGCCCCAGCGTTCCCGAAAAACACGCGATGGGATAAGTGCGGAACAACCGCCACTCTCCCGCGTCCCCCTGCATCCACAGCTCAAGCTCACGACTCTCTTTGAAAATCCGAACAAATGCCCGCTGACCCAGTGCACACTTCCGCGCCGCAAGCTCCTCATGCAGCTTCGGCAGCAGCCGCGCACGCACATCCGCCAGCCGCTCCGGTGCCTTCAGGCCACGCCATGCCTCCGCCGCAGGCGGCACAGGGTAGGGTAGAGAAAGAGATTCACGCGTGACCATGGGCAGGGCGTAGTTGAACCAGGAACGAACGACATTCAATGAACCCGCTCGCATCGCAAGAAGCCACGCGACCGCGAGTGCGACCAGAAGCAGCAGCAGCAGGCGCGTTTTCATGGCGCAGCCGAATTTCAGGCAACAGGCGGCGGCACTGCAGGCGGCGATAGAGCAATCTGCTTGCCGCGCACGATGTTCATCGCGCCATTAAGCTCGCCACCAGGTTCGATGGACACCGACCGCGCAGTGACATCGCCATTGATGGCACCGTTGCTTCCGATAAGCACCGGACCAGTGCTGTAAATCGTCCCAGTGAGTCGGGCCTGAACCTCCACATCCGTGGCATGCACCGAATTGAGGAAAGCCACATCAGCCCCTTTCTCCACCACAAAACGCTGGCAGTGAATTTCACCGATGATGCTGCCCGTCGTGCGGAAGGTGGCGTCACCCGAGCATGTGACATTCGCCTCGATGATGCCATGGCACTCAAGATCCCGGCACTGCACGCTGCTGGCCGAAAGCCTGCCGCGTTTGCGGATGAGCACATTGCCGCGCGTCTTGATCGGCTGCGTGGAGGTCATGTTGATCTCCACATCCTCCAAAGAAATGTAGGCCCCGCATGCAGGACAGTTAGCCGACTTGGCCGAGCGACCGGTTTTAAACTTGTGCCCGCAGTCAAAGCACTCCGCGTCTTTGAAATACTGGTTCCGGTACATGCCCTGCTCCTTCATCTTCTGCAGGGAGTTCGCCGTTTGCGGCGCAGGGGAGGGCGTGGGGGGCGGGGAATTGGACTGCGGACGGCGCTCGGCCGCCGTCGGCACGTACTCAGCAGCGGTACTCACAGGTGCGGGTGCGGCTGCTTCAGCCGGAGCTGGTGCAGGAGCCTCGGCCTCGGCCTCGGAAGAAGGCGGGGCATCAGCAGGCGCTGGCAGATTCTGACTCTGCAGAAAAGCACCAAACCCATCCGCAGCCGTCGGCGCGGGCTCAGGGGGTGGGGCTGCTGCAGCAGGCTTGGCTTCCGGTTCTTTGACCACCGGGCTGGCGACTTCAGGCGCCGTCGCCCAATCATCCATGCCAGCACCAGAGCGCGTCACCGCAGAGGCAACCACGCGGCGTTTTTCCACGGTCAGGTGGACCCCGCATTTTTTGCAAAAGGTGGAAACAACGAGGCGCGGCTCATACTGAGCCGCGCCACAAGAAGGGCACACCACTTCGATTTGATTCTTAGGTGGCGTGGGAAGGATGCTGGTCTTCGTGCCGAAGAACCGTCCGAACACTCAGGTAGGAGTTAAGATTGTTTAGGAGCGCCGCCGAAGGCAGGCTTGGTTTCAGCCTTTTTGCCGACTTGGGACTGACCCATGAAGGTGGCACCTTCTTCGATGGCAAGGGTGCCTGCGGCGATGTCACCGACGAGGATCGCGTTGCTCTTCAGCTCGCAGCGTTCAGCGACGGTGATGTTGCCTTCGACTTTGCCGAAAATGATGACGGAGCGGGTTTTGACTTCGCCTTTGATGAGGGCGTTTTCACCCACAGTCAGGCTGCCGTCAGAAATCACTTCGCCTTCAATCTTGCCGTCGATGATGAGGTCGTGGGAAAACTTGATGGAACCTTTGATTTCGACGTCGTTGGCGAGAACATTTTTACTGGTGGTCATGACGGGAGCTTGATGTGAGCGTTGGGGTTGTGCAGCGGGAGCGGATGCGGTGGAGAGAATGGGTGCGCGTTCGGCTGCGGGAGCCGGTGCGTGTGCCTCAGAACGCCTGTCTTCCTTTTGCCCTTCGGGTTGTCCAATGATTTGCCTTAACATGAGGTCTAAAATATAGCTGGTTATTAAGTTGAGTGTCAATCTTCGGCTTGCTTATTTTTTGTCAGTTTGGTGTAATGGTTTCAAGGAGTTGGGTTGCGCCGAAGTGGTTTTGGGGCTGTATCGTATCATGATGGAAAATGTGTTTATCACAGCCGCTGAGACGGCCTGTGTTCTTGGCTTGCGGACGGAGGAGTGCCTGGACGCGCTGCGTGAGCGGCGCGGTGGCCTTGCCCTGTCCTCATGCTTGCCAGTCTCCGGCTTTGCTTCTCTCCCTGTGGGCGCACTGCCCTCACGCGATCTGGTGAAAGGCCGGCGCTACGGCGCAGCCAGCAATGCAGCCGTAAAAGTAGCCACCGCTGCAGTCCGCCGTGCAGGCTGGACTCCTGAGCAGATCCGCGAATCCTGGCTGTACGGAGCCAGCAGTCGCGGTAACGCAGGTGAAATACTGGGGGTGAATGCATGGCGCAGACCGCTACGCAAGTTCAGTGCCAGCAACACCATGCACTGTGAAATACCTGCCGCCGTCAGCATCGAACTCGGAATGCGCGGCCCATGGCAGATGATTTCCAACGGCTGCTCCTCCGGCCTCGATGCCCTCGGCATGGCCTGGATGGCCGTGGCCAGTGGCGTGGCCCCGCGTGCGCTCGTCGTGGCCGTGGATCTGCCCCTCATCGACGCCCTGCTGCAAGATTTCCAAGACACCGGCCTCCTTTCCACCACCGGCGTCAACGATCCCTTTGCGCAAACAACCAGCGGCTTCTTCCCAGCCGAAGCCGCCGTGGCCGTCACCCTGGAACGCGATGCCACAGGACTCTGCCGCCTCGAACACTACTCCGCCAACAGCGACGCCTACGACACCCTCATGATCCCCGATGATGGCGGCGGCATCGAATCCTGTGTCCGCACCGCCCTGCAATCAGGTGCTCCAGACAAAGTCGTTGCCATCTGCCCCCACGCCACCGGCACCCTCAATCACGCCCGCGTCGAACCTCCAGCCCTCCTGCGAGCACTCGATGGCCGCAAAGTCCCCCTGCTTCCCCTCAAGCCCCAAACCGGCCACACCCTTGGTGCCAGCGGCCTGCTGGACGTGGCCCTCCTGGCCGCCTGCATGGCCGACCACTGGCTCCCCGCCACACTCCCCGGCCTCACCCCGCCCGCCTGCGGCCTGCCCTTGATCGAATCCCCCCTCCAGCTCTCAGCAGGCGACCGCGTGGTCAAACTGGCCTCCGGCATGGGCGGCCACAATGCCGCCGTTTCCCTCGGGGTCGTTTGAATCCGTGCTTGGCACCGGCGGTGGATTCGCGAAAGTCGCCCACCGCATGACCCGCCTGCCGCTTTCGATTTCCATCATCTCCCTTAATGAAGAGGCCAACCTGCGCCGCTGTCTCGCCAGCCTCGGGGATCTGGCTCAGGAAATCGTGATCGTCGATTCAGGCTCCACCGACCGCACCGCCGAAATTGCCGCCGAGTTCGGCGCGAAGTTTGTCCATCAGCCATGGCTCGGATACACCGCCCAAAAAAACCACTGCCTGACGCTGTGCGCGCAGCCATGGGTGCTGGCGCTGGACTGTGATGAGGAGCTGACGCCCGCGCTGCGTGAGTCGATCCAGCGCTTCTTTACCGATGGGGATGACCAGCGGTTTGATGGCGCGTGGATGCCGCGGTTGGTGTGGTTTATGGGACGATGGATTCATCATGGGGACTGGTATCCTGACCGCAAGGTGAGGCTGTTTCGGCGTGCGAAGAGCCAGTGGGCTGCGGATGGTGGCGGCCAGGTGCATGAACGGCTGGACGTGGAAGGCGCGTGCACCACGCTGAGTGGTGATCTGCTGCATTACTCGTTTAAAAACATTCAGCACTACTTGGTGAAGCATGTGCAGTATTCGACGGTCTTTTTGCAAACGCAGCAGAGCAAGGGGAAACGCTGGTCGCTGCTGCACACGTTGTTTCGTCCTTGGTGGCGGTTCACGCGGGCCTATGTGCTGAAGCTTGGATTTTTGGATGGCTTTCCTGGTTTGTGGATCGCGCTGGCGACGGCGTTCTTCACCTTTGATCGCTACAGCCGGATGTATGAGAACGAGGCGGAGGAGAGAACGAAGTAAAGGGATGAAACTGGCTCTGATCCATCCGCAAATCATCCGCGGTTCCGGCGTGGAGAACTTCCTCATCGAATTCGCCAAACGCCTCGCCTCCGCCGGCCATGAGCTAACCTACATCACCTCCCTGACCACCCCGGAGATCGGTGCGTCACTGCCCGGCCGCTGGGAACTTCTTCCCCGCCTCAGTGGTTCCGCCACCCTGCGCATGTGGCACTTCAACCGCCTGGCTCCGCGTGCGGCCCAGACAGCCGGGGTGGACCTCAGCATCGGTTTTGGGCGCACCACGTTGCAGGGCGTGCACAGGAATGGCACTGGCTGTCATCGGCTCTATGGCAATCTCCTGCCGCTTTGGCAGCGCTACAGCGTGAAGCATCTTTATGAACTGCATCTGGAGCGCCGCCTTTATGCTGGAAAGGGGACACCGAAATTTGTCACCAGTTCCGCACGCGTGGCGGCGCAGTTGCAGGGTGTTTATGGCACCAATGGTGAAAGCTTCCGCATCTTGTCACCCCCGGTGGAAATGCAGCTCTTTCGACCGGCGGAGAATCGCGCCAACACCCGTGAAATTTACTGCCGAAAGCTGCAAACGGATGCAACGAAGCCCGTGCTGATGTTTGTCTCGCTCAGCCATCGTCGCCGCGGACTTGAGCCTTTGCTGGAGGCGATGACGCAGATTGACGCCACGCTCTGGATCGTGGGCAAGAGCCTGAGTCCCGTGATGAGTGACAGGATCAAGCGCCTGGGCATTTCCTCACGAATCCGCATCGTGCCGGTGACGAGTAACTTGGTGGAACTGTACCAGTCGGCAGACTGGTTTGTGCATCCCACGCAGTATGATGCCTTTTCAAACACCGTGCTGCAAAGCATGGCGTGTGGCCTGCCGGGCATCATCTCAGTCATGGACGGAGCCGTGGATCACGTGCGCAACGGCGAGAACGGCCTCATGCTCTACCACCCGCAGCAGTCTCGGGAACTCGCAGCCCGTATTCAGGAGGCGCTGGCATTTGATGCCACGGCCTGGCAGTCGCTTTCCACCGCTGCGCGCGAGACCGTGCTCCCGCTGACATGGGAACAGCACATGCAGGAATGGACCGAGTTGTTCGGAGAATAAATGTGGTGCTCCGCTTGTGAACGGAGCACCGAGGTGCGTGACTACTTTTTCTTCAAGATGACGTCTCCGAGGCTGAACATGGGGCCGTAGATGGCGTAGATGAGGAAGCCGACCATGACGCCGAGAATCAACATCGTGAGCGGTTCGATCATCTTGTCGAGAGTGGCGGCGAGGTTGTCGAGATCCTCCTCATAGTCGTCGGCGATCTCGGCAAGCATTTCGGTGCCGGAGCCGGTTTCGGAGGCGAGTTCGATGAGGCCGCAGAGATTGCGGGCATCGGGCCCGAGCCAGTGAGATTCCATGAGGAAGGCTTCGTGCAAAGTGCGGCCGACGGCGATGTGCTCGCGCAGGCGGACGAACAATTCCTTGTAATGATAATGCCAGCTGGCCTGGGCGGTGATGTCGAGCGCGCTGCTGAGGCGGACGTTCGATTCGGTGAGCATGGCCAGTGTACGGAAGCCGGTGGCTGCGGCCGATTTGCGCACCAGAACTCCGACGACGGGGATCTTGAGAAACAGATCCTGCATGGGGCGCAAAGAAGCGATTTTGCCCCAGTTGGAGAAAAAGACGTAAAGGCCGATGAATGGCAGGATGGCCAGGTAAGGGCGGTGAAGAAATAGATCAGAAAGGGCGATGAGCACCTTGGTGCCCATGGGAAGATCGGTTTTGAACGAAGTGAAAAGCTTGGCCATGGCGGGCACAAGCGTGAAGCTCATGACGATGACAACACCCACGCCGAGGACGATAACCACGGCGGGATAGATGAGCCCGCCCTTGAGTTTCTTGATGACCTTGGAGGACTTCTTCTGCGAGACCGCGATACGTTTGCAGACCTTGGAGAGCTGACCGGCTTCTTCACCCGCGAGGATGAGGGAGAGCATGTCATCCGGAAACAGTTTGGGAAATTTTGCGATGGCATCGCTGAATTTATCGCCCACGGAGATGGCATGGACGACTTCGGCTATCATGCCTTTGTAAGTCGCGGATTTGACGCGGTTGGTCTGGAGCAGCAGGGATTTGGTGAGCGAGATATTGCGCTCAAGACAGCGGCCGAGACCTGAGAAAAAGGCGGCGCTGTCATCGGTGTCGGCCTTCGGGCTGGTCAGACGGTGAAGCTTTTCATCAATGCCGGTGATGGTTTGAACCGTGGTGGTTTCGTTCTGCGCGACTCCAGCGCCGATGAGGGCTTTGTCATCGGTGTCCGTGTCCACGAGGGCTTCGGAGGATTTGCCGGAGTGGACGTTGGTGATTTTTACTTTTTTAAGCATGGCTCAAAGTGAGTTGAGGGCGCTACGCGCCGTTGACGGTGGGTGACAGTTGTTGACGGTTGTTAGCCGAACATCTGCTGAGGACGCTGAATGCCGTTGCCCGTGGTGTTTTCAACCATCGCCAACCACTGTAAACTCTGTTTCATGGAGGGGCGGTGCGGAGATCGGTGACGAGACGCGGGCGGTATGCGGTGAGGGTGAAGGAGGCGCCAGCGGCCTTCGAGGAGGGATTCTGGGAGAGGTTCACGATGGCTGTGCAGAGGGCGGTCTCCATGACGACGCCATTGACGGTGGTGAGGCCGTTTTCAATAAGCACGGGATTGTTAAACATGGCCTGTTGAAGAATAGCATTTTGTGCCAGAGACGGCATGAGCGCGGTGATCTGCACGGAGGACAGACCGAGCTGCCAGAGCCGTACTGTGTTTTCCTGATAATTGCGTGTGATGGCGACGCGGTTGGCGAGTTCCTCCTGCAGCATGAGCGTGGAGGAGAGACTGACCATGGCGGTGGTGCCGATGGAAATGATGCAGGCGGCGGCGAGCACCTCAATGAGGGTGTAGGCTGCGCGTTGTGCCTGCTGGAGGTGCCGATGGATCTTCATGGCGGAGCGACAGGGAGGAAATAGGATTCAAGCCATGCATCACGCGGCAGAAAGGTGGCGAAGGCCGGGCCGTTGTTGGTGGCGGCGGGGACGGTGGGGTCGCTGTCGCTGGTGAAGAGCAGGCGGCCCGGATTGGTGCCACCTGCGGAACGCCGTTTGAAAGTCCAGTTGGTCATGACTCCGCCGATCCAGCGCACGTTTTGCGTTAGATTGGAGGGCATGTTGAAAAAGAGGGCCGTGTATTCGTTCACCAGCACGCTGCGCCAGCGAAATTCGGTTCCCCCGATGGGGTTGTTGACCCAGGAGAGTTCGATTTTAGGCGGGTCATGATTGATGGGCATGGTATTCTTAAAGGCCAGCACATGACGCCGGTTGTTTTCGCGTTCGAAACGTATGTCTTTAACCATGCGTCCGCCGTTATAAGTAATCGTGATGATGACGGGCTTCAGGGACGCGGCGTTGTTAAAAGCAGTGGTATTACTCTGGCCTACGAAGATGATCTGATCCACCCCCCCCGCAGTGATACGCATGTTTTTAAGATACTGGCTGTCGAGCTTGATGAAGAGCACCTTCCACTTATCAATGCCGTAATTTTGCCAGTTCGGGGGGGGGTAGGTAGGCGTCGCTTGTTCGGCAATCCAGTATGCTTCCGTGGCGGAATTAAAAACGCCTGGGGAGTCGATGGTGATGGTGGGGGTGCGTCCTGCAGCAGCCTCGCGATCCTGGAAGTGCCATAGCGAGTTGTCAGGGTTGTTGTCATTGTGCACGACATTGAGGTAGCCGAGATAGCTGCTGGTTCCGGTGCTGTCTATGGGGCCGGTGGTGCTGGGCACCACAGGCATATTAGAGGGTAGAAGCGCTTTGCCGTTCAGGTCGGTGCCATAGACGGGGTACCGGATGGAAGGAGGTTCCAAAGTCGAGTGGTACTGTATGTAGAGAGATTTAGTGAGAAACGGCAGCTGCAGCGGACTGGGGGTGGAATCGACGAACAACGAATCCGGAGCATGGAGGACGGTGCGTCCCAGGACAGTCCAGTTTGCATTCTGAACTCCACTGCTAGAATCGTAAACGTCCAAGGCAGGCATTTTGACACCAGGGGGCGGGTCGGGTCTGCGATAGATGCAGAAGACGTCACCATTGAGAACGGGCGGCATGGTTTTGAGAAACTCCCATGAGTTGTAATCATCGATGTTGCCCGCGAGACTGGCGTCGGGGCGGGTGAACTGCTTCACATCGATGTAGGTGGCGCCGGGGCGCAGTCCGGTGTGATTGAACGGGAACACGGTAGTCATGCCTCCTGCCGTGCTGCTGGAGGTGTACACATTGAGATTGTCCCAGCCGTTCTTGGTGTTGAATCCGCCAATGTCGCTGCCGAGCATGGTGTTTTGACTGGCGGCCAGGGTGTTGTTGGGGTCAAAGGCCTTGCTGGTGATGCACTGCCAGGCCAGGAGACGAGAGCTTTCGACGCCGATGTGGCGTTTGCAGACATCTTCCAGATAACTGACCTGAGAGGCGCGTGTGCTCATGAGCGTGATCCATGAGGTCACAAAAATGCCTCCGACAATCATGAGCATGAGCGCTGCCGCCATGAGGGCGCCGCGCGTGCTGCGATGAGGATGTCTGGTGATGCGCATGACTGGGTAATTCAGAGCGCCGGAAACATCGGCACGGTAAACATGAAGGAGGAGCGCCCGGCCATTTGATTGTAGGCCTGGCGCGGATCGGTGGAGGAGAGTGTGTTGGCGATCTGTCCGAGATGACGGGCGGCGGGATCCGGCCACCAGATGAAGTAGAACGGACGTTCAGACGCACGTTTAAAACGGTCGATGGTGGTGGGCGACTCGCGCAATGCCAGACGCGCCGCGCGCTCAAAGGTGATGAAGAGCGGAGTGAAGCCATCCGTGGACCATTGGGAGGAGCTGGTGGGGCTAGGGATGGAAGGCGGGAAAAACACATCGTAACCGCCCATGTACGACAGTGAGGACGGTGTTAAGCTCGAGGTGGCGTCAGCGTAGCGTTTGACCGAGGCGTGAATGCCATTGGGCTCCGTGGTGCCGGTGAAACGGATGAGGTCGATGTCGTAGATGGCGTTGACCTTGAGATAGCCGGAGTACTTGCTGTAACCGAGCACGAAGATGCTGGTGTTCTGTGGGACAGCCGTTCCGTCATTGAGCGGGTTGCGGTAGTCGCGATAGAGAGAAGTTGAAACACCGGCGTGAGCGATGATGTGGGCGCGAAATTTTTGAGGGGTGTCGAGCTCGTCGTCGGTGCTTGAATTGTAGGCGATCACCGAGGGTCTCCAGGTGTTCATGCCGTCACGGGGCAGGCAGTAAACGGCGGTGGCGCTGAGGGTGTCCGTGAGGAACTGCTCACGCAGTTCTTCGGCCAGCGACAGGGCGCCGTATTGTGGTGCCATGCCCACATCGACCGTGTTGCTGGGGGTGCCATAAAAATTCTGCGAACGGGTGACCCCCAGTGGCACGACCACCATGGAGGAGACGCTTGGCTGGCTGCGCATGAGCGTGCCATAAGAGACGACAGCCCCGCCGAGGATCATGGCAGAAAGCGCGAGCACCAGCAGAAGTTCCACAGAGGTGAAGCCTCCGTGCTGATGGACGCGGCGATTCATTTGGGGGCAGGTGTAGGATTGCCAAACAGCATGCGCACGACGGACTCAACAGCGGGCGAAGCCGGAGGTGGGGCCGGGGGCGCAGGCTCCAGCGGCTTTGCGGGTGTTGAAGCCATTTCCTGCGCAGGAGGGGGCGTGGAAAGAGGGACGGCTGGAGGAGGCTCAATCAGGCGGGGCGGAGAAAAGGGCAGGGGATCATCCGCGACGACTTGCGCACGGGGTGGTGCTGCAGTTGCAGGTTCGGCGGAAACCGCGGGGGGCGGAGAACTTTGCGGGGCGGCTGCCGTATTGGCTGCAGGATCGCGCAGCGGCATTTCCATCTTGGCGTTGGGGCCTTTGTTGTCTTTTGATTCAGCTTCGGTCTGCCCAAACATCTGATAACGGACCTGGGGGGAGATGTTGATCGGAATGGTCATGATCTTCGGTGGCAGGCCGGTGAGGCGCTTCTCCTGCCAGGCGAGCTCGATGTACAGCGAGGTGATGTTTTTTACTTTCAACTCGACCATCTGATCCGGCAGCACGGGGGGGACGACACGGCCGGTCTCCAAAATGATGTCTCCGAGCAGCACGCGCATGCGTCCATCCGCCATGCGTTTCGTGCCGACCACAGGAAGCTTGAGAAGCTTGTCGCGAACGCGGTTTTCCTCGGTGTCACCGGTGGACTTCCGGCTGAGGGCCTCGGTTTCGGATTCAAAGGGATTGTGCTCCTCAGGCTTCACATTTTCCGGGGTCTTCTCCTCCGGCAGCACGAGCTGGTATTGAACGCGCTTTTCCCCCTCCTCGCCGGCGGCTTCCTGGGCATGGCTGGAGGCGGCCATGAGAGTGAAGATCAGGCCCGGCAGCAGCAAGCTGTATGCAAAGTTCATGGACTAGGATTTTGTGACTTTTGGCGTGGGCTTTGGCACGACCTTTTTCTTGTCTGCGTCTGCGGCGGCAAGATCAAAAATCGGCGTTTCAAAGGAGACATCCATCTTCAGCTGTGTGCCCGAGCTGCCGCCGGTGATCTGCACCACTTTCATGCGTGCGGTGGGCAGGCGGCGTTCGATGTCTCCCAGCCAGTTGAGCACCTTGGCAAACTCTTCCTCAATGGTGAGCGTGGTGATGACAGATTTGGGGATAAGCTTGTTGCCGGCCGATTGCTTCGATTCGGTCTTGATTGAGCGCACCAGGCTGATGCCGCGCTCACGCAGGCTGAGTTGGATGGTCTGCTCCGCTTCCTGCTGGGTCTGAACATGCTCGATGGATGGCAGCCAGGAGCGGAGAAAGCGGCGCACCTCCTCCGTGTTGGCCTTGAACACAGCGGTTTCGATTTCAGCCGTGGAGCGTTCGTTCTCGGCTGTGACGGCGGCGGTTTCGGCATCCTCGGCCTCTGCCCGCGTCGTGGCCACCGTTTTGTGGATGATCTGAGCGGTGTAGGTCATCGCACCGATGATCATGAGCAGGATGACGCAGGCAAGTTGCTTGGGATTCATGCAGGAAAGGTGTGAAAGGGTTAATCCGCCTGGCGGACGAGTGTGGAATGGTATTCGACGACGTCGCCGTTCTTGGTCTGCTGCGGTGAGGCAGAGCGGTAGAGCAACTGACCAAGCGCGGCTTCGATGGCGGCAAGCTCCATGGAGACCTTGGAGCCGTTCAAATGGATGGTGAGAGCGATGTTGGCGGGCACCTGCTCGCTGCGTTCGAGGGCCACCTGGGTGATGCGTGTGTCAGTCTGCACCGCACGGGCGATCTTGACGGCGATGGGCTGGATGTTGCGCGCACCTTCCATCCATTGGGCGACCTGCTCGGCCTTGGTGGCTTCGGATTCGAGATCGGACTTTTCATTTTTGAACGAGTCACGCTGAGTTTCGCTGAGCGTCTGGCGCTCCTGGGCGTCCACTTTCTGCTTGAGCGCCTTTTTGTAGTTGAAGTAATCCATGGTCATCACGTAGGCGCAGCCGATCAGCGCCACATAAAAGATGACGGGAATGGCACGGAATGACGAAGGCAGACGGCGCGAGGTGTCGATGCGCGGCGATTTGAAATCATGACAGAGATATTCGTTCATAAGAGTGCGTGGCTTAGTGTTCTCCGATGATGGTCCAGAGCAGATCATCCTGGGTGAGATCGGCGGCACCGACCTTTTCAAGATGCAGCATCAGTTCAGTGCGGAATTTGCTGTCATGGCCGTCGCCGACAAAATAGACGGGGCTGCCTTGAGGAACCTTGGCAAGCAGCGGGCTGATGATTTGAAGGGCGGTTTCCACCGCCTCGGGGCCAAGGCCGCTGCGGCAGCGAATATCACGCCACTGGCCTTCCTGCTGCACCAGCACGGCGAGGGAGCCTTCGCATGCGGCGATCAGGACGAAGTCTGAAGGGGTGCCCCCGGAACTTGCGCGAAAGATGCTGAGGATGGCATGCTCCAGCATGGCAAATAATCCACAGCACACGCGTCCGGGCTTGAGCTGAACTGTTTTGAGCACGTCTTCGGTGACTTTGACCAGGGATTCCTCCACGGCGAGCAAGAGGCTGGCGGTGGTCTCGGGATGATGGCAGATGGCGTAGCGCTTGCCGCGGTCATACTTGGGACCCAGCACGGCACGCGGATTTGTGCGCAGCAGGTTCACGCAGTTGTCACCGCGCATGAGGTTGTTTTCGAGGCTGATGATGAAGCGGTGGTTCACGGACACGGAGCACCAGCCGCCATCTGCCATGCCACGCCATTCTTCGCCTTTGAGCGGGGCGGCATCAGCGAGCTCGCCCTCCTGCGTACCGCTCTCTTCAAAGCGTCCGCGTTTGTTGATGGAGCGCCAGCTTACCGAGCCGCGGCTGACATTGACAAGAAGAGATTTGCGCGATTCATAGCGTTTGGCCCACGGGACTGCGGAGTCGTCGGGGTCGGCTTTGAAAGCGGCGAAGCTCAGGACAGATTTGATTTCATCCAACAGCATAAATAGAGGTCAGTTGTTCTTTGGAAAGGAAGTCGTACACCTCATGTTCGGTGTAGCCGGTCTTGCGTGCGGTGGAAGGCTTCCAGCCGTCCGCCATGCGCATGTTCAAGCAGCGTTCGAAACTGACCATGCCGCGGGTGAAACCTGCCTCGAGCTCCTGGTCCAGGTTTTTGAACTCACCACGGCGGATCATGCCGCACACCGAATCATACGGCAGCAGCAGTTCGTGAATGGGAAAGCGTTTGCCCTTGGCCTCGTCAAACAGGAGGCGCTGGCAGAGAATGCCGCGAATGGAGTCCGCGAAGGAGAGCATGGCGTTTTCCATGCGATCACTTGGGATGAGCTTGAGGTAGCGCTGCACGGTCTGCGCTGCGGATGAGGTGTGAAGGGTGGCCACGACGACGTGGCCGGTTTCAGCAGCCTGAAGGGCGATTTCGGCGGTCTCGCCATCACGAATTTCTCCCACGAGAATCACGTCGGGCGCCTGACGAAGGGCGGCGCGCAGGGATTTGTTGAAGTCCAGTTCATCCGTGCCGATCTCACGTTGAGAGACCAGCGAGGGGATGCCGGAGGGATAGACGAATTCGATGGGGTCCTCGAAGGTGAGCACGTGTTCCTGGCGGCGTTTCGCGCGTTCAAGAATCATGGAGGCAATGGTCGTTGATTTACCGGAGCCGGTGGCGCCACAGACGAGAAAGAGCCCGTTTTTGGCTTCCAGGAATGCCTTGATGGCGGGAGGGGGGACCATCAGCTTGGCGATGTCAGGAATGCTTTCCGGCAGCAGACGCAGCACCCAGCGGGGACGCCCGCGTGTGACCATGCGATTGACGCGATAACGGCGCGGACCCAGCTGCAAAGCGTAGTCGATGCAGCCTGCGGTAAACTCCAGCGGGCGTTCCGGCTGGTAGATGAAGGAGTCATAAAAAAGCTTGCCGTTGCGCTTGTAGGTCAGGGCCTCCCAGGGGGTGACATAGAAGTCGCTGACACCCGAATCCTTCGAAAGGTGAAGCATCCGGTAACCAAGCTGACTGCGTTCGTGAATGTCTTCCATGGTGTTTTAGAAATTGCTGGTGAAGCGGGCGCGCAGTTCCACTGCGGCGTTGGCGCCTTCGTAGACGAGGAGGTTGTTGCCCTGGACGACGCTTGCCGTGGGGTCCTTCGAAACCCATTCAAGCTCCAGGCGGTACTGGACCCCGTCGATGGTGATGGTGAAATCCGTGGTCGGGTTGATCAACTGGATGATGTCTGCGCTGGCCAGACGATCACTGGTGTTGGGGGTGCTGACCAGCCCCAGATTGATGTAGGTGGTGGCAGTGATCGAGGGCTGCGTCAGGTTCAGATTGACGGTGAGGGTGACGCCGGTGGCTTCGCTGTTGTAGAAAGTGGTGCCGTTCAAAATCATCAACGAACCAAAATCGAACCAGGTGTTTGGCGTGATTTTATCAAACATGGCCGGAGTGAAGCTCAGCGAGTTTTCCACGCCTGCATCGAGGTAGGTGCCATTGCCGAGATCAAGCTTGGTGTTGCCGGATTTGATGGTGGAAGTGGTGCCGCTGTTTTGAATGTTGGTGACGAGGTTGGAGCCGCCGAGTGCATTGCCCCAGCTGCCCTCAGCCGAGCCGCTGAAGCCGCTGGTGAGCCGGTAGTAAGTCTGCGTGTTGGTGAAACTGGTGGCGTACTCGGCAGGGCGTGTAGATAGGTTGTAGGCCTGCAGACTCATCGCGGGAATCACAGGAATGCTGGCGCCGGTATATTCCTGCCAGGCTCCGCCATTGATGCTGTACATCAGGATGGAAACCTCTGCGGGGGCACCTGAAGTGATGGAGACTGTGGTGGGAAAACTCGTGAATGCGAAGGTGCCGCCTACAGGGGAGATGGCAGGAATCGGCAAAAGTGCGAGCGTGGGCTGGGCCGGAGAACCGCCGCCGCCGCCACTGCCGCCGCCGCTGCCCCCGCCTGAGTCCGCAGGAGGACCGGATGAAGCGCCGGCTGTTTCGTTGGGATCGAACCCCGTGGTGGGAGTTGGCGAAGAGAAAGGCTGCGGATCCAAATAATTGGCAGCGGGGTTGGATACGGAAGTTCCCCAGACCCAGCCGCTGTTGCTTGAATTAAAAGAGACGAGTGATTTGGTGCGTTTTTCGGTGCCGAAGTCGGCATTCACCAGAGATTCATCGAGATAGAAATCAGACACCGCACTACCTGAGGCCTTGCTCAAGACAAAGCGTTGTTTGGCGCGGTCCCAGAAGGCACGCGGATTGTTGGAATCGTCCGGCTGGCTGGTCATGAGGGCCCGCAACCGCACATCGAGCAGTCTGCCTGAAACAATGCCCACATGCTGCTGCCATTCTGACTGCGGGCGTGAGCGCTTCATCTTATCCAGCACCGCCTGCGGGGTGGCAAGACCCGCCAAACTGCCGCCATCTGCCACGTAGAGAGCCACCATTTGGTTCAGTGTGGCGACGTCTGATTGAAGCTTGGCCACACTGGAGGACTCGGAGTCATCGGTGAGGAGGGCTGCTCCCACCCCAGCGATGACTCCAATGATGGAGATCATGATGACGAGTTCGAGCAATGAGAATCCGCCACGACAGTGTGAACTGCGTCCATCCGAGCGCAAAGCTGTGACTCTAGCGGCTATCATCGATGTGATACTAAATAGTTAAAGTTCCCTAAATTCAAGGAAAGATATGGAAAATATAATAGATGTGGTTAAAAATGTTCGGACGGCTAAATATTTGGTAAAAAACATAAGATCAATACACTTCATTCATAAATGTCATTTGATTTGTTTTTCCATTTCAGGTATAATTACCATAATATGCGCCATTTTATAGCACTGATCCAGTTCAATCTCCTGGTTTGCCTCGTTGTGACGGGCATGCTTGGGACGACGTTGCGCGCTCAATTTAACCAGAGCACTCTGCACGTGATGTCGCCCGAGCATGAGATGGAAGCGGTCAGGCTCCGCTCAGCCGCACCGCAACAGTACGACTTTTCAAAGGCCATGCTAAGCGACGTGCTGAGGTTTCTTGCGACAGACGCTGGAATCTCGTTCTTTTCACTGCCGGATGACAGCGCGGATGGGAGCCGTTTGATCACATTTTCCATCAAATCCAGCCCGTTCCAAGTGCTGGAAACCTTGTGCAAAGCCAACGGGCTGGCCATCATTCCGGACAACGGCATCTGGTATATCCGCCCAGCAGATGATCGTGAACTCATCGGCAAATCTTATGAGATCAAGAACAATGCGGTCGAGCTTGTGGAACGTGTGAACTCTGGAACGGGATCGTCTTCCACCCGATCAAGCGGCGGTGGTGCCAGCAGTGGTGGTGGCGTCAGCGGTGCGGCAGTTGGGATGGACCTGCAAGGAACCAGCCAGACGTTTTCAGTCAAACGCAGCGAAGTGATCAATGACATTCGCACTTTGCTGGGCCTGCCACCTGAGGAAATGGATGGAGGACAGGCTGCAACGGGCATGCCTGGCCTGGGTGTCACCGGGACCGATGAAAATGCCGCACGGGCAATGAATTCCAATGAGATGAGTTCGGTGCGGAAACCCAAGGTGATCTGGAAATCGGATTCCAACACGCTCTACATTGTGGCCACGCGTCTGCAGCACCTGTGGGTGGAGGGCTACATCGCTGCGGCTGACAAACCGCAGACGATGATCGCCGTGGAGGTGAAATTTATCGAAACTTCGCGTGATCCTTCGCGTGAATTCGGGATCGACTGGAGCGGCACGCTCGAGACTGGAAACTTCCGTCAGGTCCAGGACGTCACCAACACAGTCGACGCCACCACCGGACTGCCGACCACAACGGTCAAGTACAACAATGTGGCAACCACTGGCGGTTACCGCACCGATCTCGCCAATTTGCTGACTGCCGGCGATCTGAACAATGTGGGTGCCACACTCGGCTTTCCAGCCACGAGCATCCTGAGTGCGCAGGATGTGAACGTGAAGCTGCGCGCGATGATGCGCGACCAGGAGACCAACACCACGTCCTACCCTCGCATGGTGACTCTCAGCAACCGTGAGGTGGCCATCCGTGCGGTGGTGAACCAGCCGGTGCTGGACGCGAGCTCCACGGCGAGTTCAGGCTCGGTTGGGGCAACCACCACCACGAAAGTCGCCTATCTGCCGATCGGCACCGTGTTGAACATCCTGCCCAAACGCATGCAGGGTGACAAGGTGCTGCTGAACATGGCGGTGACCGTCTCAAGCATCATTGGTACGCAGGTCATTTCCGGCAATCCCTATCCGGTTGCTTCATCACGCGTCTACAGCGCGCCGGTGGAGATTGAGTCTGGATACACGGTCGCGGTGGGCGGACTGGATGAGGCCACTGAAAAGGAGGCCGAGGCAGGTGTGCCTTTCCTGAGCAAGATCCCGGGTCTCAAGTGGCTCTTCGATTACAAGAGCCGGAGCAAGAACCACAAAAGTCTCATGCTCTTCATCACCCCGACGATCATTGATGGACGCAACGGCGGTCTGCCTTCAGAGCCGCAGTCAGTGGTGCCGCTGAAGCCACATCTGGCCGGCAAGCCCAAGGTGGACACCAACAGCGGCGCGCTGATTGGTGGCAGCTCGGCGCTGCCGAGGACGGTGGAGTATCTCTCGCGTGAGGCTGAGATCCTCGGCAACACGATCAAGGAGAGCCGGATCACTCCTGAAGTGAGGCAGAAGCTCAAGGAACTCAAAGTTGCCGTCGAACGTGTCGAAGAACAGTGTGACAACATGAAGCTCTCGGAGCCCGCGAAGTTTGCCGTGATCGATCAGCATCAGGAGATGCTTCGAACGATCCTCAAGCGCCTGGAGTCTTTCGCGAGCATCCTGTTCAAGAAGGAGCACTTCTAAATCAGCGGGTCGCCACGCGCTGAAAGACGCGTGGTGTTTCGCTGCTGGCGCTCTTGGGTTTGGGTGCTGGTTTAGGATCCAGATTTTGTGAGAGAGTTTCAGGACTCACGACCGATTCGACGCCTTTTTCAGGCACCTCGACCTTGGCCACCCAGAGCAGGGCGTTGAGCACGGCTTTGCGCACGTTGTCGTTGCCCCAGTTGGCGTGGAAATGACCGCCGGTGAAGCCGAAGCCGCGTCCGCCGTCCGCACGTTCAATGGTCCACATCATGGTTTCAGGGCTGCCTTTTTCCGCCTGGATGTGGGGGTAGGGGCCTTTAGGCGCCACGTAGGGGCCGTCACGGGTAGCGTCACTTGGATTTGCCACGAGGATGGGGACAAACTTGGCTGCGCCATCTTGTGCAGGCGTCACACCGTGGCCGAAGGCTGGGCGGAAGCGCATGTGGATGTACCATTCATCTTTGGTGGCGAAGGGCAGCACTCCGTTTGAGATGGGGTGTTTTGGCAGGGTCGTGTAGTTTGCGTCCCAGATGGGGTTGCAGGAATAGGCGTTTTCATAATGTCCGCCGAGCCATTCCTGGAATTCTTTGCCCGCCTGGCCTGCCACGACTTCGACGCCGTAGTGCATGCAGCCGAAGCCGACGCCTTTGGCGGTCAGCTTGCGGAGTGTTTCGAGATGGCCGTCCACCACGGCGGGGTGCTTGCCGCCACCGTCGGCGTAGATGACCACTGCATCTGCATCTTCAAAGGTCTTTTCATCGCTGACCCAGCCCATTTCGTGGCGGTCCACCACCAGATTGGGCACGCTCTTGAGGCATTGCTCCAGCAGCATGGTGCCTGCGCGGAATTCATGCATGCCCGGAGGATGCGAGGGCTTGCCTGCGATGAAAACGAGCTTCTGTTTGCCCTCGGGTGTGACTGCCTGGAGTGAAACAACGGTGGCGAGGAGGGCGGCGAGCAATGGGACTGGCTTCATAGGTGGGGTGGAGAGACGCGCATCATTCCCATCCTCCGACTCAAATCAAGAGCCGAAGCCGTGGATCATGGGCGGCTCATTATCGCACCACCTGAAACTCGGGGAGCATGCAGACTGCCCATAGGAGGTCTTCGAGCGACTGCTGCGTGGGCTTTTCACCAATCAGGCTTTGGGCCGTGGCGAGTTCGCTGGCGGAGGGCTCGCGGCAGAGGGCCTGGTGGTAGAGGGCGACGATCAGAGCGGCTGGTGATTGGGCGTGTGATTCCAACAAACGCTGCGCTCCTTTGGTGATGCTGGTGGAGAGGATGCTGCCGTTCGCGAGGTCGATGGCCTCAAGAGTGGTGAGGTCATTGGGGCGGGCGGTGACGATCTGGTCGCGGTTCGGGCGGCCCAGCGTGCGCATGAGGAAGTCTGACTTCATCAGCGAGGCACGGATCATGCGGGCTGAGGCGGTGGCTCCCTGGGCGAGCAATGAGGGTGCCTGGGCATTGATGGTCTGCTGCCATGCGCCGAGGGATTTCACGATGGTGACGGGCTGCCAGTCCTTGGGTTCGAAGGCCGGGATGCGTCCTTCCTTGGTTGCCGGAGACAGGGGTGTCCATTCCCAGGTGGCGTCGCTGCTAATGGCGGTTTCTTTGCCAGCGGCATCGCGCACGCGGGCGTCGAAGAAAAATCCGGCAGGGTTCGGCCCTTTGCCTGCATTTGTGGCGATCACGAGAATGGAGTTCGCGCCTTTGCGCAGGGCGGTTTGCAGTGGTACGGCGGCGAGTTTGGTCCAGTCATCTCCGGCGCTGACCTTGCGATTGTTCACGAACAGGGTGTAGCCGTTGTCACAGGTGACCACCGCGCTGGCGCTGGCGGGATCGGTGTCGAGTTTGATCGTCTTGCGCAGAGTGATCGTTTCGCCGGAGGGCGGAGTGCTGCCGGGCTTGGCGCTGTGGCCCCAGATCCACTGGCCTTGAATCTTGATTTGTTTCGCGAGTGCAGGATCGACTTTGCCGCGCAGGACTCCGGCATCCATCTTTGTGGGTGAGGCACCGGTGATCTGCCAGATGGCATCGACAAACTGTTCGGCGGTGAGGCGTTTTGCGCGTGGCCCGGCATAGACGTAGCCATGGTCGTCGATGCCTTTGGTCACGACCTGGGAGTGAGATTGATATGCCTGCGAAGTGGCGATGAGGGCGAGGGTCTGCTTCAGATCATACTCATGTTCGGCGAGATGCGTGGCCAGGTAGTCGAGCAGGTCCGTGCTCCACGGCTCCGTCTGCATGGCATCCGCAGGATGAACGATGCCGCGTCCCATCAGGCGCTGCCACAGGCGGTTCACAATGGTGCGTGTGGTGCGTCCATTTTGCGGATGTGTCATCAAGGCCGCGAGTTGCTTCAAGCGCTCCGGTTGTGCCGCTTTCGGATCGATCTGGCCGATCTCTGGAAACAACCATGACGCCACGGCCTGCTGGCCGATGGGTTTGTCGCAGCGATTGATCTCCAGCGGACGGCTCGAATAGATGGCGGCGAGTCCGTAGGCTTCGCTGAGTTTCCAGCGGTCGATGAAGCTGTCATGGCAGGATGCGCACTTCATGTTGATGCCGAGGAAGCTCTGCGAGACGCTCTGGGCGAACTGGATTTCCACGGTCTGCCCGGCGCTGACATCACCGCGCCATTTGATGCCGTCGATGAATCCACGGCTTTCATCATTCGGTGGCGCGATGAGTTCGCTTACGAACTGGTCAAAGGGCATGTTGGTGATCAGCGCGTGATACAGCCAGTTGCTGATCTGCTTGCGCCCGCCGGTGACGAAGCCTGTGCCGCCGTAATCGTTGCGCAGGAGGTCGTTCCAAAATGTGAGCCAGTGCTCGGTGTAGTCCATGTCGCGCTTGAGCAGGGACTCGATCAGACGGGCGCGTTTGTCGGCGGAGGTGTCTTTGGTGAAAGTCTCCAGATCCTTGGGCGAAGGCAGCAGGCCGATGAGATCCAGATACGCGCGGCGCACAAAGGTGGCATCGTCGATGGCTGCAGGGCGGGTGAGTTTCTTTTGGTCGAGGTATTGATCAAGAATGCGGTCGATGGGGTTGCTGCGTCCCTCCACAGTGGCAGGCAGGACGGGCATGCGGGGCTTGAGCGGCGGCTCATAGGCGGGCTTCTTGAAGGCAAAGCCTTCCTCCCAGGCGAGTCCTTCATCGACCCACTGCTTCAGCAGCGCGATCTGGTCGGCAGGCACTCGCTTGCCCTTGGGTGGCATCTGGTCATCGGGATCGGCGGAGAGAATGGCCTTGAGCATGACGCTCTCCGCGCTTTTGCCAATCGCCACCACGGCACCGTCTTCACCGCCTTCCAACAGGGATTCACGATCATTGAAGGAGAAGCCGCCCTTTTTCTTGTCACCCGCATGACACTCGGCGCAGTGCTCCCGCAGGATCGGGACGATCTGGTGGGAGAAATCGACGGCGGCGGAGGCAGTGAGGCTGGCGGAGAGCTGGAGGAGAATCGAAAGTCGCATTCAGAAACACGAACGTGTCACGAAGATGGAATCTCGCGGGATGTCCGCAAAAGTAGGCTTGGAGCCCCATGCTCGCAGCCTGTGCTGGAGCCTTTCACTGGTCGGACACAACTTCACCCTCGCCTCCTTTTATCAAGGACATGCGATGAGTGAGCGCATCAAGGAGTCGACTCGATTTTTACCGATGACAGAATGTTGTCTGCGATGGGACGCCCCCCTTTGGATTTGCTCGAGAAGATCACCTGGATCATCCACATCTCCTCCCCGTTGAGGATGAACAAACTTTCGGCGAGAAGTTCACTGCCAAAGCGATTGGCGGAGAAAGAAGCCCGTTTGGCCGGAAAGGTGGAAACCTTGGTGTCCTTGACCTTCTGCTGGGGATTGGTAATGCCATCAAGGGCGGACACCGATTTCAAGGTGCCGGCGACCGCGCCGTCCAAGTTGAGCGCTGTTCCCTTGGCATAGCGAATCTTGTTCACGCTCACCTCCATTTCATCTGCGGCTTTGCCCTGGAAACTTTTGGCCGTAATCACCGCTTTGAGCTCAAGCTTGTATGGCTTTTCGACCAACGGGATGGGGCATCTCACGCTGAGGCCGTCCAGATGCTGTGTTTTGGCCATAAGACCTGCTGCCGTGATGTCCATGGCGGTGCTCAGGCTGGAATTGCCCAGGTCAAGCTGCTCCAGCACTGAAGCTGGCAGCTGCGCGACGGGTACGGAGCCAATGCCTTCTGAATGCATGAAAGACACCTGGGTCTCTTCGACCTTCCGAACTTTTGCGTCCTTTAAAATTCTGCCATCGGTGAGCTTGATTTCAGGGAAAGCGAGACCGGCCTCACCGGTTCTCACTTTGTTCACGGCCTCGTTCGTGGCAGTGGCCAGGGCGGTGAATTGCTCCAAGGCGGCTTTCAGTTTGTTCTCCCCGCTTTCCTGCTGTTGTTTGAGGGCGGCCGTGGTGGCGGCCGCGTGATCTGCTTTGATCTTGAGAGCTTCATATTTATCCCATGCATCCTTGCTGTAAGACAGGGCTTCCTTTGTCTGGGAGAATGCAGGTCTGAGGTCCGCCAACTCTGATTTGGCATTTTCGATTTTGCGGTAGCAGTCAGCGCCGTAAAAAGCGCCGCCGACAGCAGCCAGGAACAGGAGGATTTTTAAAAAAGTCATGATGAGCTGGAGATGGTGTGAATGAAATCAGCGCAGATACTTTGCCTTATAAGCCTCGAATTTGGGGCGTAATGTTTTGACCTCCTCCTCCAGGTGTGTGGTTTTGCTGTTAAGCTCGCTGATTGCCTGAGTGAGTTCTGTGTTGGCTTTTTCGGAGGCTTTCATCTGGGCTTCCAGCGCCACGGCTGTGGCGGGGATACCTTGTTCGACAGAGTTTATTTTAAGCTGATAGGTGTCCATTTCCGCCCTGGCTTGATTGAGCGCGGTCTGCAGATCCTTCTTTTCTTTTAGCACGGCGTCTTTCTCTTTGCAGGAGCAAAGCAGCAGAGACAAAGCGATGCCCCCGGCGGCCGCCCACTGCGAAGAAGATTTCCGCTTGAACTGAAGCGCCGCTGTCGGAGTTAAAACTAAACGGTCTGACTCATTAAGCATAAAAAATGAATTGAGGTTATACTCGGTTTCATCCGGAGATTTCAATTAGCGTCAACAGCATTGATGCAAGTTTTCCGATCCCCCACCCCAGAAGGCTGCCTGCGGAGTCTCCGTGACACCATGGCAGCGCATGGCTGCAAGATGTCCCTTTGTGCTTTCGTTCGGATTCGTCCCATGAAGTTTCTCCCTCTTGCCGTTGCCTCGTTGCTCGTCGTCTCGCTTGCCCATTCTGCTCCGCAGGATGACCAGTATGTCCTCGGACCTGATTCCCAGGTCAAGGAAGGCGTGCCGCAGGGGAAGGTGACGCAGATGCCGGCGTGGACGAACTCGAAGATTTATCCGGGGACGACGCGTGACTGGTGGGTGTATGTGCCTGCGCAGTACAAGGCCGAGACGCCTGCCAATGTGATGGTGTTCTGCGACGGCGGCGGCTTTGTGAAGAACGATGGCCAGTTCCGCGTGCCGGTGGTGTTCGACAATCTCATCGCCAAAGGCGAGATGCCGGTGACGATCGCCATCTTCATCAATCCCGGCGTTTTTCCCACGACCAACCCGAAGGAGAAGGCGCGCAGCAACCGCAGCTTTGAGTATGATTCCCTGGGCGATCTGCACGCCCGTTTCCTGATCGAAGAAATTCTGCCTGAAGTGGCCAAGACCTACAAGCTGACCGACGATCCCGAAGGTCGTGGCATCTGCGGCAACAGCAGCGGCGGCATCTGCGCCTTCACCGTGGCCTGGGAGCGCCCCGATGCCTTCCGCAAGGTGATCAGCCACATTGGTTCCTTTACCAACATTCGTGGTGGGTATGTTTACCCGGCCTTGATCCGCAAGGCGGAGAAGAAGCCGCTCAAGGTCTTCCTGCAGGATGGCAAGAACGATCTCGACAACCAGTTCGGCAACTGGCCGCTGGCGAATCAGGACATGGCCGCCTCGCTGAAATTTGCGGGCTATGATTTCCAGTTCGTGCTGGGTGAAGGCACGCACAATGGCAAGCACGGTGGTGCCTTGCTGCCCGACACGCTGCGCTGGCTGTGGAAGAAATGAGTGTGAACTTTGAACATCCCATTTGAAATCAGAGCCATCATGAAAAGCACGCTCCTTTCCCTCTGCCTCCTTTCCTCCTCGCTGTTTTCCCAGGACACCTCGCTGCATGACTACCTCATCGAAGGTGAGCCATGGCGGGAAGTTGCGAGTGGCTATGTCTTCACCGACGGCCTGTGCTGCGATGCGGCGGGCAATCTATTCTTTACCGATGTGAAAGGTGGCAAGGGCATCTACAAGCTGGATGCCGCCACGGGGAAGGTGGATTTGTTTCTCGACAATCTGCCTGGGATCAGCGGGCTGCAGATCGGCCCGGATGGTCGCTTTTATGCCTGCCACAACAAGGAGGGGCGCATCATCGCCATCACGATGAAGGGCGAGGTGGAAGTGCTGTTCACGGATGTGAAGTGCAACGACCTTGTGGTGAGCAAAACGGGGAATCTGTATTTCACGGAGACGCCCACGCAGCGCATTCATCTCATCACCAAGGACAAGAAGCACGTCATTGCGGATGAAGGCCATGTGGTGAAGCCGAATGGCATCACGATTTCCACGGATGAGCGCACGCTGTTTGCTTCTGAGTACGGCGGCAAGCATGTCTGGGCTTGGCGGATCGAGGACGACGGCACGCTGACCGGTGGTGCGCCCTACATGACCATGTGGCTGCCAGTGGGTAAAGAGTCCGCTGCAGGGGATGGCTCGACGACGGAGGCTAACGGTCGCACCTTTGTGACCACCGAACTTGGAGTGCAGATTTTCGATACGGCAGGGCGTCTGGCGGGGATCATTGCCAAACCGGAAGCGAATGGGAAAGTCGTAAGCGTTGAGTTTGCTGGCAAAGATCACGACATCCTCTACGTGGCCGGCGGCGAGAAGATCTATGGCCGCAAGGTCAAGGTGAAGGGGTATTTCGGGAAGTAAGGGAGGGCTCGCGTGGCCCGAGAGGATAGGTCCGATAGGGGTCTAATAGGACCTGTCTGTGGCTGGCTCTTGGCTTGCTCCATCGCGCTCACGCGCTAGCTTTCCGCGCATGTCCCTCGACACCATCAATTCCCTCATTCATTCCGAATCCGCACGGCCCGGCATCATTGCGCGTGGCTGGGTGCGCACAAAGCGCGATTCCAAAGCCTGTTCCTTCCTGGAAATCTCCGACGGCTCCTGCTTCAAGGGGCTGCAGGTGGTGGTGGATGCGGCGCTGCCTTCGGCGGACCTGCTGCCGCGTATTTTGACGGGTGCCTCTGTGGAAGTGACGGGGGATCTGATTGCCTCGCCTGCGGCCGGGCAGAAGTGGGAGATGCAGGCGAAGGAGCTGCGCCTGCTGGGTGAGGCGGATGCGACGTATCCGCTGCAAAAGAAGGGGCATACGCCGGAGTTTCTGCGCACCATTGCGCATCTGCGGCCGCGCACGAATCTGTTTGGCAGCGTGTTCCGCGTGCGCAGCAAGATGGCCTACGCCGTGCATCGCTTCTTTCAGGAGCGCGGTTTCTTCTATGTCCACACGCCGATCATCACCAGCAGTGACTGCGAAGGGGCAGGGGAGATGTTTCAGGTGACGACGCTGAAGCCGAACACGCCGACGAAGCCTGAGCAGGATTTCTTTGGGCGTCCGACCTACCTCACCGTCAGCGGTCAGCTTCAGGGCGAGGCCTTCGCTTGCGCGCTGGGCAACATCTACACCTTCGGTCCCACCTTCCGCGCGGAGAACAGCAACACCACGCGCCACGCCGCCGAGTTCTGGATGATCGAGCCGGAGATGGCCTTCTACGACCTCGCAGCCGACATGACGCTGGCGGAGGAGCAGGTGCGCTACCTCGTGCAGGCGATGTTTGACGAGTGCCCGGACGAACTGGAGTTCTTCAACAAGTTCATCGACAAAGGCCTCATTGAGCGCCTCAAGCAGACCTTGGCCAAGCCCTTCGAGCGCATCAGCTACACGGATGCCGTGGAGATCCTGCTCAAGAGTGGGCGCAGCTTTGAAAATCCCGTGGTCTGGGGTGAAGGCCTGCAGACGGAGCACGAGCGCTATCTCGCGGAAGAGCACGTCAAAGGCCCTGTCACGATCTTCAACTACCCGAAGGAGATCAAGCCCTTCTACATGCGCCAGAACGACGATGGCAAAACGGCAGCTGCCATGGACTTGCTCGTCCCGGGCATCGGTGAAATTGTCGGTGGCAGCCAGCGCGAGGAGCGGTTGGACGTGCTGGAGGCTCTGATGGCCAAGCAGGGGCTGGAGCCGGAAAACTACTCGTGGTACGCTGATCTCCGCCGCTACGGTACTGTGCCGCATGCTGGATACGGGCTTGGCTTTGAGCGCCTGCTCATGTTTGTCACAGGCGTTCCCAATATTCGGGATGTGATTCCTTTTGCGCGGACGCCCGGGCATGCTGCATATTGAAAAATGACGAATGTAGAATGTCGAATGACGAATGGTCCGAGCCGCCGCTTCCTGCTGCTGCTCATCATTCTGCATTCTGCATTCGTCATTCATCATTCCGCATTGGCTCAAGAGGGGCTCAAACTCCAGCTCGTCTCCGAGCAAACCGCCATCTTGCCAGGCCAGCCTTTTACGGTTGGCCTCTGGCTGGAGCATGATCGTGGCTCTCATACCTACTGGCGGTTTCCCGGCATCGTCGGGGTGCCCACGCAGATGAAGTGGAATTTGCCGCGTGGCTGGAAGGCTGGAGATCTCATCTATCCTGAGCCGGAGCGGACGCTGATGTTTCAGATCAAGGCACAGGGCTTTGATCGTGATGTGATGCTGCGCACGGAGATCACGCCGCCAGCCAACTTGAAGGTGGGTGAATCCATCACGCTCAGCGGTCTCGCTTCATGGATGTGCTGCGGCAAGACCTGCCATCCGGGCTCGATGGAGCTCAGCCTGACACTGCCGGTGGCTGCGACTGCTGAAGTGAATGCGAAGTGGCACAAGCTGCTGGATGCTGAGCGAGCACGTGCCGAACAGACCAGCGATGCCTGGACATCCAGTGCCAGTGAGAAGGGCGATGCGATCACCCTCGTGCTCAAGCCTGCGACTGCGGAGGCTCGGGTGAGCAAAAACCAGCGCGAGGCTGAGAAGATCATCGTCTTCACCGAAGATGGCTGGTTTGATTCGGACAAGCCGCAGACGGTTTTGCGCAATGCTGATGGGGGGCTTTCGATCACCCTTATCAAAGCGGACGCTTACATGGGCAACAAGCCACCGAAGACGCTGCGTGTGATCTTGAGGAACGATGAGGGGTGGTTGCAGGGGGGCGGGTTGCGGTGTTTGCAGATGGCGCCGAGGATTGTGAGATAACAGGAACTGCGCCATTCAAAGCCTACGCATGAAATCATGAGCAATCAGCCAGCGACTGCTACAGGTCTGAGAGTCAGACGTCCTAAAGTCAAAGAAGGAGATTTTTTCTCTATTGCACTCGAGAACGGCCAGCACGCTTATGGTCGCGTGCTGGGAAGTCCGGCACTGGCTTTTTACGATGGCATTGGCCCTGTGGTGACTAATGTTCAGGAACTGATAGGCCGACCGGTGCTTTTCAGGATTTGGGCTATGAAAGATTGCTTCAAGTGCCTTAACTGGCAGTTGCTAGGTAATCAACCGCTGGAGGAGCACCTGAGAGAACGTCTAATTTTTTTCAAAAAGGACAGCATCTCTGGTGAGCTGAGCCTGTATTACTCATGGCCAGGTAAGAGCGAGGAAAAGAAGGCCACACGCCAGCAATGCGTGGGACTAGAGTGTGCGGCTGTATGGTCAGCCTGTCATGTTGAACAACGGCTTCTTGATCATTATCATGAAGTGCCCAACAAGAGTGTTCAGGTTTTCGCAAGCAGCCTGGATAAATGAACTGTTGTTCCGATAAGCCAAGGTCATTTGTTACAGCATCTCAACGTGGCATTCATCAAAGCCGATGCATATCTTGGCAACAGGCCACGACTCAATGAGCTCACACAGCTGCGGCGATGGCCTCTTGATTGCGCCAGAGGTAGAGGATGCGGCGGGATGTGCTGGGGTGCGTGGAGTGGCGGTCGTCGAGCTCGGCTTCGAGGTGGAAGAGGACGTGATCGGGATGGGCTTCGATGAGGCGGACGAGGTCTGGCAGCAGGCGGGGATCGTTGAGGACGTTCGGGAGTAAGACGGGGATTTTGGCGATGCGGCTGACGGCGGTCATTTCGGCCAGGGATTCTTTGAGGGCGTCTTGGTCGGTGTTGTCGCTCTTGAAGGCGAACTGGAAGAAGCCTTTGAGGGAGGTCTCGTCATGCTCGGTGAGGCGGCGCTGGATGCCCTTCTCAAGCTGCACGCGGGCCTGGGCGGACTGGACGCTGCCGAAGGGCATGGCGTCTTCGTATTCCTGAAGAAGCTGGGCGATGGGCACGCCGGTGTGGCGGAGCTTGGCCTCAAGAACGCGGGCGAGGAGGGCGTTGCGGGCCTCATGCTCGATGCCGAGTTTGATTTCCGTGGTGAGGGCGGGGATGAGGCCGGCGGCACGTGCGCCGTAGTCATCGCACAGAAACTCGACGAGGCGGATCTGCGTGACCCAGCTTGAAAAGGCGACCCAGCGTGCGGCACCGAGTGCGAGGATGGGAGCTCCCCAGCGGATGTCGTGGTCTTGCAGCACTTGGGCAATGACGAGCGCGAGCACGCCGGACAGTAACGCGTGAACGAGCATGCAGCGGCTGGCGATGGGGGAGTAGGGAAAGACGTGGCCGAGTTCATGGCCGATGACGGCTTCGAGCTCTTTTTCATCCAGGAGGTGAACGATGGAGCGGTTGAGCTGCACACTGTTAAAGAGGTGCCAGCCGGGCAGGAGTTCCAGACGCATGGCGAAGGCGTTAACGTCTTTTTCTGGCGCGAGATAAACAGGGATGCGCTGGCCGGTGAGGCCGAGGCGCTCCTGCACGCGGTGCACAGCGGCGATGAGCGAATCGCGCGTGTGGATGCCGAGTTTTGCATCCGGGCGGATGTCTTCCAGTCTTTTGCGGTTGGCGAAGTGCTGTGTGACGATGAAGTCAAACAGGCCGAAGAAGGCGCAGGCAAAGAGAAGGAGGAACTGCCAGCCGGGGATTTGATGGGGTTGGGACGCCCACCAGGCGATGCCGCCGAAGATGACGACTAATTCCAGGCCGAGCCACAGCATCGAGCGAGACTCGTTGGCCTGAAAGCTTTGCAGCAGCGCCTCGCGCGTGGGCGTGATGAGGCGGCGCGGCTTTGGCAGGACGCTCTCCATGCCGATCAGGTGAGAGTTTGCAGGAAGCCGCGGATGAGTCCGAGGGAGGGCCGTGCGCGGGTCTGGTAGATGACCTTGCCAGGACCGGTGAAGCGGACGACGAAGCCTTCGCCGGAGAGGAAGGAGTCTTTGATCGACTTGGTGAGCACCACAGATTCAAAGGGCATGGTGTCGGTGAAGGCGACGATGTTGCGGTTGTCGAGCACGAAGCGCTCGCCCTCCGCGAGGTCTTGCTCAACGATGCCACCGTAGCTGGAGAGGAAGAGCATGCCGGAGCCGACGGTCTTCAGGAAGAAGAGACCGCGCGTGGCCAGGACGCCCTGCATGCCGGCATTGTGCAGATCAAAGGTGAGCTCGGGGGAAGACGCCAGGAAGGCGCCGCGTGCGAGTTTGAGGCCGGTGTCAGGTGTGACTTCGATGGCGCGGATGTCGCCCATCTGTTCAGGGGCGAGCATGAGGTGCTGCTCGTCGCGCTTGGCCTTGTAAATGACGGTGAAGAAGCTTTCGCCACCAAAGAGGCTGCGCATGCCACCGAACATGCCGCGCTTGCCACCCATGTGGAGCCCGGCTTTGACGTCGATGTGAAAACCGGGCGTCATAGCCTGCATGCTGCCCGGCTGTGCGTGAATGCTCTCGCCCTCCGCCATATCCAGACGCAGGGTCGAAAAGGCAGGGGAGTGAAGAACCGTGTGACGCATGGCTAGATGTCCGAGTCGGCCTGGCCGCTCATCTTCTTGCGCAGCAGGTAACCGCCGATGCTGATGAGGATCATGATGCCCAGGAAAATGAAGAGGGCGACCATGCGGCTGACTCCGAGAATGTCCTGAATGCCGGTGATGCAGATGTCATAGATGACGATCTGGATGAACCAACGAACGATGCCGCCCATGCCACCACGAGCCAGAACAGGAGAAAATGTATTTTGAGCCATGGATTCCATGTAGAGCGATTTTCGGATCGCACTTCAAGCTAAAAGGTGTGACGGTCTCCAAATTTGACTCGTTATTTCAGCTCAGTTTTTCTTCTTTCCCAGCCCTTGGTACACCCCGAAGTCGTTGAAGAAGAATTTCTTGGCGAGCCAGTACATCCAGTGCTTTTCGGGGATCTCCTCGCCTTCGCGCCACTGGCTGGTGCGTGGGGTCATGGATTCGAGTTCGGCCATGGCGGTCTGGCGGATGGTGGAGTCTTTGGCGGTGTGCTTGGTGACGACGGCTTTCACCAGATCGGGGCGCTCGAGGACGATGCAGCCGCGGGTGTTTGAGGAGGCGATATTGCGGAAGTCGCGGAGGAATTCGGATTTGGTGAAGACGTCAAAGAGGTCGTCATTGGTGCGCACGCTTTCCTTGGCGAACTGGATGATGGGGCAGGGCTCGATGGCGCCGGTCGGGCTGATGTGATGGCTGATGCCGTTGGCCATGGGGCAGAGTGCCTGGCCATTGTGGTCGTAGTAGGCATCGACGATGGCGATGGGCATCTTGGCGCGCATGTTGACGACGAATTTGCGCACCTGGGTGATCTGATCGGGCGTGAGAGCGAGATCGGCGCTGATCTTCGGGCCGACGGGGCGGTAAGTGTGGTACCAGGCGTAGTGCACGCCCATGTCGATGAGGCGGCGCAGCCATTTCTCGGTGAGGAGGTCGTCGATGTTCGTTTTGCAGAGGCTGGTGGCCACGCCGGTGAGGACGCGGGCATCCAGGCAGTTTTGCAGGCCGCGCAGGGTGCGGGTGAGCACGTCTTTGTTGCCACGGCGTTCGTTGCTGACGATCTCGGTGCCTTCGATGCTGACGAGCGGGGTGATGTTGCCGAGCTTGCGCATGGTTTCGGCGGCCTTGGCGGTGATCATCTGGCCGTTGGTGAAGACCTGGAAGAAGGCGTCCGGGTGCATCGAGAGGAAGTCGAACAGCTCCGGGTGCATGAAGGGCTCGCCACCGAGGATGCCGAAGAAGGCATTGCCGCGGCGTTTGGCGTCGTTCACGATCTTGTTGAGCTCATCGAGATTGAGCGACTCGCGCGGTTTGTCCACGTCCACCCAGCAGCCCTGGCAGCGGAGGTTGCAGGAGTTGAGGATGGAGATGTAGAAGAAGGGCGGGAAGTACTGGCCCTGCTTCATGCGCTGCTTGTGCAGCATGACGGAGCGCGCGCCCTTGTAGCCGAAATTCCAGCCGATTTTGGCCAGGCAGAGCGGATCGACGGTTTGCAGGATGCGGGAGGTGAGGGAAAGGAGCATGGGCAGTGAGGTTACGTTCAAGAGGTCATGTTGTGTTCAAAGGTCAAGGTGGGAGGCCACAAAAAGCAGTCGATCTATCGCAAGGACTGACCGGCAAGGACCTGAAGGCGGGCGTATTGATGTTTAGCAAGGCACGCCATGAACCACCAACCTCCAACGGATGATTTGGGATCACGCAATCACTGGCGCAGGGTGCTGTGGGTGGTGCTGGTCGTTCTGATCGTCCTGATGGCGCGGCGAATGGCCGGAGCTGCGGATGCCTGGCAGACGGCGGACAGCCTGCTCACGGGAGGGAAGGCCAAGGAGGCGGCGGCTGCTTATGAAAAGCTGGTGCGGCAGAAACCCAACGATGCGCGGGCCTACATCGGGCGTGGGCGTGCACGCTGGCGGCTGAATGAACTGGATGGCGCGATTGCGGATTTCACCAAGGTGCTCACTTTGACGCCGAAGGATTCCACGGCCTACAACAACCGTGCGCTGGCCTATGACAACAAGGGACAGCGTGATCTGGCCCTGGCGGATTATTCCAAGGCGATCGAATTGAATCCGAAGAACGCGCTGTTTTACTTCAATCGGGCGCTAACATGGAGCGCGGTCAAAGAGCCGGACAAGGCGCTGGCGGACTACACGGCGGCCATTGAGCTGGATCCCAAAAACGGCATGTTTTACGCATATCGCGCTGAGCTGCTGCTGAACCGCGGCGAATATGAGAAGGCGGTGGAGGATTGTGACAATGCCATTGCCTTGAACGAGAAGCACGCGGCGGCGTATTTCAACCGAGCCACGGCGTACGATCAGATGGGCGAGAAAGAACGTGCGCTTGCAGATTATGACAAAGCGGTGGAGCTCGACCCGAAGGTGGCGAAGTTTCACAACAATCGCGGCTTCTTTCTGATGAACCGGGGCGACAACGAGGCGGCGATCGAGAGTTTTGACAAGGCGCTCGAATTGATTCCGACGGGTGCGATCTATCTGAACAACCGCGGGCAGGCATGGCTGAACTTGGGACAGCAGGAGAAGGCGATGGCGGACTTTGACAAGGCGCTGCAGATCAATCCCAAGCACGCCAAGGTGTATCGCAATCGCGCGGGTGGCTGGCTGGCCGCAGGGGAGTTTCAAAAGGCCGTGGCAGATGCAACGAAGTGCCTTGAGCTGCTGCCCACCGAGTCGCGGGCGTTTCAAATAAGAGGAGAAGCCCGGGAAGCCCTGGGTGACAGCGCCGGAGCCAAGGAGGATCTGGAGCGTGCGACGATTTTGGGGCCGCAACCGCCGGTGGGTGTCGCGGCCTGGGTGCCGGTGGAAATCAAGAAGCGTGAGGAGCAGGCGATGAAGGCGCTGCTTGCAGATGCCTCGACCGAAAACCGCCACACGATGGCGGTGGTGCGGCATGACCATGCGTTTGCAATTCTTGATCAACCGCAGCGAGAACCGGACCAAGCCGCGCTGGAGGAGGCTGTGGGGTATGCGCGATCGGCCTCGGCGCTGGAACCGGGAAATGCCGCGCACTTGTTTCTGACGGGGCTGCTGTATCAGGAGCTGGCCGAGTTCGACGAGCGTGCGCTGGTGATGGCGGAGAAGATGTTCACGCAGGCTGTGGATGTGGATGCCGAATATGCGGCGGCATGGTTGGAACTGGGACTGCTGATGGCGGCGCAGGATCGCGGCATGGAGGCCATCTCGGCGCTTGAGAATGCACTGGAGAATGATCCGTCGGCTGTTGCGGCGCATGCTGTGGGCCCTCTGTGCGCGGAGTATGCGGCGAATGACGAAGGGTATCGTGGGGTGGATTTTTTTGAGGCGCAGTATGCGGCGAATCCCGAGGTCTCAGCGCTCGGAGTCGGCCGCGCGATCATGCTGAACTATCTCGGTGATCGGGAGGCTGCGCTGTCTCAGGTTCGGGACATCCTGCTGATTGAGGAGGCAGGCACGCCGGAGCATGATTACGCCGCCAAACTGGTGGCCGAATGGGAAGGAGCGAAGCCATGAAACGAATCATGATATGCTGGGCCTTGCTGAGCAGTGCGGTTCTTGCGCAGACCGGGGAGGTGATGGTGAACTTTGAATCCATCGAGGCGGCGCAGCAGGGCGAACGCCAGGCCTTTGAGGAGCGGAAGGCGGCGTTGCAGAAGCAACCTGCCAGCCCGCAGCGCGATGCGCACCTGCGCGAGGAGATTGCGAGGCACCAGGCCGAGTCCAAGAGGCTTTCGATGCAGCAGCAGGCGGCGCGCAAGGAAGTGATCTCCGACCTGAAACAAAAATGGAGCAAGGTGGAGTCGGACTGGCAAAGCGAATGCGCACGGCATGATGCGGCGCAGAAGCAGCTCGAAAAGATGCCGGAAGGTCCGGCGAAAACCGCGCAGATCGAGGCAGAGAACGCGGCGCACCGCAGCACCAGCAAGCAGATCGCCACCCAACGAAACGTGGTGCATGAAGGCGTGATCAATCAGGCGAACCGGGATGTGATGGGCGGAACGAGCAACGTCAGCAACAGTGCGAAGCAGACCGCTGGTACGACGATCACCGATCCGAATCATCGCGGCATGAACGGTGACTTTGACGCGGGCGGCGGCTATCGCACGACGGAGAAGGCGGGGAAGATTCTCAATGAAATTGGAGTGAAGGGCCCCAACGGCGGCCCCGTGAAAGTGACGGGTGGAGTGCTGGAGACTTCGCCTGAGTTTGGCATGACGGTGAATGCTGCGCCGGGCGCCGACCGCATCGGCAGCGCGGGGCATCAGGCGCAGGTGAAGATGGGCGCACAGCATGGCGAGACGTATGTTTCAGAGACGGGCGGCTCGCTGAAGCCTGGGGCGCTGAAGGATCATGTGGCCACGATGGATCACGCGAAAAAAGCGCTGCACGGCACCAGCGCGCCGCCGGAGACTCTGGTGGGCGGATCACCGGAAGGACAGATGATGGCCAAAGGCGCGATCAAGGCGGCAAACCAGGCGGGGCTGGACCCTGAGATGGTCAAGACGATCGCCAAACAGAATGGCGTGAAAAATCCCGGGGACATCCTCGACAAGCTGGCAGAGATCAAAACGGGTAGAGGGACGATTTCAAACGCTGATGAAGCCGCCAAGCTGCAAAAAACAACGCGGGACATTTTGAATGCTGCCGAGGCGAAGACCAAGACCGCAGCGGCGGCTGAAGTGCAACAGACGCAGACGAAGATCAACGAACTGGAAGCGAAGGGACTGAAGGCGGAGGCACAGCAGGCCCGCAATGAACTGGCGGACTACAAAGCCAAGGCCAATGCCACCACCGAGGCCGTGCGCGGCCCGAACGAGCCGGTGACGAAAGCTGGTAGTCCGAGCGAACCCGTAACGAAGCCCGGTGGCACAAAAAGCGTGGCGGTGGAACCGGAGGCGAAAGCAGCCTCCGGAGGCAGGCTGATGAAAGGCGCGGGGCTGGCCCTGGGTGCCTATGGCATCTACGAAGGCTACAAGACCGCCAAGGAGGAGATGGAAGCGAAGAAGCAGGGAGAACCCTCGGGCGCTCTTGGCTGGAGCAAGGACAAGGCTGAGCTGGCCGGGCGCACCCTGTGGCATGGCCTGGGATTCGGATCGATGGCGGACATCGGCACGAAGGCCGGCAAGGATGCGTTTGATCAATACCAAAAGGATATCAAAGACGGCAAAGTGTCACCGGATTCGTGGAAGTCGTATCTCGAAATGAAGGGCAAGGCGGTGCTCGGTGGTCTGTATGGCGGTGCGAAGGCGATCACCTATGATGCGGCCAAGCAGAGCGGTACGAATTTGGGCAATGCGATTGGCGAGGGGGTCGGAGCCGGGAAGGGGCTGTTCGACCAACTGAAAAGCGCCCGCAATGAAAAGCAGATCAACGAGGAGCGCTCCAAAGAGATCTATGACAAGCTGATCAAGGGCGGAGCCTCCACCGTGGGTGCCCAGCGTGCGGCAGATGCGGTGAAAAACGGTGATTTCACCGAGGCAAAGCGGCTTAACAAGGTGCTGGAGGGCAAGAAGGCCGCGAAGCTGGCCGCCGCCGAGCCCGAGACGAAAACACGCAGCTATCGTGAGCGCAAAAAACTCACCGCCAAGAAGGAATCGGGCAAAGAGGAGGCCAAGGCCCGCGAAAACGCCACCGATGACGCGGTGAAGATGCGCGAGACCGTGATCGCGAAATTGAAGGCCAAAGGCCTGCCCGCGAATGCGAGCATCGTGGATCGTCTTGTGAGTGTGCTGGAGAGCGATGGTGTTCCCGCGCTCGACGCGGCGATAGGCGAGATGAGCGGCATGCAGGGCACCTTTTCCGGCTCCTTGAGCGGCAAGGGGACCATCCGCATCACCGTGATCGGTTCACGCGTCACGGGGAGCTATGGCCAGACCGTCACCGTCGGCGGCCAGACCGCCAGCGCTCGTGCGAGCATCAGCGGCGATGTCGAACTGAGTTCCGGCACGATTTCGATGAAGATGACCGGCTCCGTCGTGGCGAAGGACACCAACGTGCCCATCAACTCCTCGATGAGCGGCAGTTTCACCGGCAAGGGCTACAAAGGCTCCGCCAGCATCCCCGGCGGTCGTGCCTCATGGAGCGTGAACAAGTGAATGCTCGACCAATTTTCACCCTCTTGTTTCAAACTTCCGTTGGCTTCACTGAGAGCGTTCGTTAGTCTGGCAGGGTGAGTTACCAAGTTTTTGCCCGCAAATATCGCCCCAAGACCTTCGCAGACGTTCTCGGCCAGGATCACGTCGTACGGACGCTGCGCAATGCCATCGCCCAGCAGCGGCTGGCGCATGCCTATTTGTTTGTGGGGCCGCGTGGCACGGGGAAGACCTCCACGGCGCGTATTTTTGCCAAGGCGCTGTGCGCCAAGAACGGGCCGACCATTGATTTTGACCCTGAAGACGAGCTGAGCATCGAGATCGCCGAAGGGCGCTGCATGGACGTGCTGGAGATCGACGGTGCGAGCAACAACGGCGTGGAGCAGGTGCGCGAATTGAGGGACAACGTGAAGTACGCCCCGTCGCGCTGCCGCTATAAGATCTACTACATTGACGAGGTGCACATGCTGACGACGGGGGCCTTCAATGCGCTGCTCAAGACGCTGGAAGAGCCGCCGGAGCACGTGAAGTTCATCTTTGCGACGACGGAACCGAACAAGATCCTGCCTACGATCATCAGCCGCTGCCAGCGCTTTGACCTGCGGCGCATTCCGAATGCGGTGATCGCGAAGCACCTACTGCACATCGCGAAACTGGAGAATGTGAATCTGGACGAGAAGGCTGCGTATGCGATCGGCAAAGGCGCGGAAGGCGGGATGCGCGATGCGCAGTCCATGCTGGACCAGCTGGTGGCCTTCTGCGGTGGCTCGATCACCGAGCAAGACGTGCTGGATGTTTTTGGATTCACCTCAGGCGAATCCGTGGCGGCGCTGGCGCGGCACATTCTCGAAAGCGACACCGTGGGTGCCCTGCGCGCAGTTTATGAACAGAACGAAGCCGGCAAGGAGCTGGGGCGTTTTCTGGGAGATCTGATTCAGCATTTCCGTACACTGCTGGTGCAGCAGGCGGACCCCGAAGCGGCGGCGGAAGATTTGAGCCCGGAAGTGGCCGAGGAAGTGGTGGCGCAGGCGCAGATGGCGGACACGGAGCAGTTGCTTCGCGTGGTAGATGGTCTGGCCGATGTGGATGCGCGGATGCGCTGGGCCAGCAACAAGCGCCTGCACTTTGAACTGGGCGTCATCGCCTCCGTGCAGAGCCTGAATGAAGTTTCGATCAGCGATGTGATTAACGCGCTGGATTCCGGCAGTGCTGAGGGTTTGACCCGTCCGGCCCCGCGTGTGCAGGTGGCACCGCCACCGCTGCGCCGTGCGGCAGAGCCGATGAGAGCTGCGCCTGCGGTGAAGCCGCAACCCGTGGAGCGTGCAGAGGCACCGGCTCCTGCGGTGGTGAAGGCACCAGAGCCTGAGCTGCAGCCCGTGGTGAAGGCCGCGCCTCCCGTCGTGGAGAAGGCGCCTGAGCCAGTACCTGCGCCGCCTCCTGTGGTGGCGGCGCAGGTCAAGGAGGCTTCTCCGGTGGATGAACCAGGAGAGCTGTTTAGCGAAGACGTTTTTTGGTCGAAGTTCGTCACGCAGGTGCAGGTGCGCCGCCCTTTGGCGGTGTCATGGGTGCAGGCGGCTACTCTTCAGGGTATTTCGCGCAATACGATCAAGGTGGGCTTCCCACCGAGCGAGAGCTTTGCACGCGACAGCCTGATGCGTCCGGCGCAGGTCAGCTTTCTGGAAGGTCTGGCGCATGAGTTGACGGGGAAGACGATGAAGTTTGAGTTCGTGCTCGATTCGAACCTCAAGCCACCCGCTTTTGCTGAGATCGATCTGGGCCTGCTGAATGAGCCAGCGTCACCGGCCAAGCCTGCGGCTGAATCCAAGGCCGAGCCTAAAGCCGAGGTGAAAGCCGCGCACCAGGAGGAACTCATGAAGGCGGATGCGCCTGCTGCAGCTCCCAAGCCCCCCGAGGATTTCTACAACGACCCGCTGATCCAGCAGGCGATGGTGAAGTTTAAAGCGAAGCTAGTGACTGCTGAGTAAGGAAAAGCTCGCATTGATGAGCTTGCTGTCTTTGGATGGCGGACTTCTCACGCCATGACTTCCGAACCCACCGGCCATCCGCGCGGCATTTACACGTTGTTCTTCACGGAAATGTGGGAGCGGTTCAGCTACTATGGGATGAGGGCGCTGCTGGTGCTCTACATGGTGGCGGAGGTGAACAATGGCGGCATGGGGCTGACGGATGAAATGGCCGCTGCCATCTACGGGCTCTACACGGCACTCGTTTACATGACGGCATTGCCGGGAGGCTGGGTGGGGGACCGGCTGCTCGGAGCCAAAGGTGCGGTGTGGTGGGGGGGCATCATCATTGCTTTGGGGCATGTGGTGCTGGGCATTCACAGCACGCAGGCGTTTTTTATCGGTTTGATTCTGGTGGCCTTCGGCTCCGGGCTGCTGAAGTCGAACATGAGCGCGCTGGTGGGGCAGCTTTATCCTGAGGGCGGCGCACGGCGGGATGCAGGCTTCACCTTGTTTTATATGGGCATCAATGTCGGTGCTTTGTTCGGCCAGTTGTTATGCGGCTGGCTGGGGGAGGAAGTGGGCTGGCGCTGGGGCTTTTCGGCGGCTGCGGTGGGCATGTTTCTGGGCTTGGTGCAGTTCAAATTCACGCACCATCATGTGTCACTGATCGGTGAGCGCGTGGTGCATGAGGGGCAGAATGTGAGGCGTGAATGGACGCTCCTGCTGGTGGCGCTGGCTTTGGTGGTCGGCCTGGTTGCGCTGGGGGTGGGCGGAATCATCCAGATTGATGCCATCAAGTTCGCTCACCACACGGCTTGGTTCATCTCCGGTGTGGCGCTGCTGTATTTCCTCTGGGCGTTTTTCCTCGCCAAACTGGATGCCGTTGAGAAGAAGCGGATGGTGGTCATCCTCGTGCTGTTTCTGGCCTCGGCCATGTTCTGGGCGGGCTTTGAGCAGGTGGGCTCGTCCTTCAGCATTTTCGCCGAACGTTTCACCGTTCGGAAATTCGGCGCTTTGGAAGTGCCGGCGAGCTGGATTCAGGCGCTGAATCCGCTTTGCGTCATCGCTCTGGCTCCGCTTGTCGCGATGCTTTGGTCAAGACTGGCGAGGGGTGAGAGATCACCTTCCTTGACGACCAAGATGTCCTGGGCGCTGCTCATGCTGGCACTGGGGTTTGTGGTCGCGGGGTGGGCGGCACAGCGTGCCTTGAGCACGGGGCCTGTGTGGCCGACATGGCTGATGTCCGTGGTCGTGCTGCACACTCTTGGTGAGCTTTTTCTCAGCCCAGTTGGGTTGAGCGCGGTGACCAAGCTCTCTCCGCCACGACTTACGGGCCAGATGATGGGCATCTGGTTTCTGGGGAGTTCGTTGGGTGATATTCTTGCGGGAATCCTGGCTGGTGGTGTCACCGGTGATGCTACTGCCCAGATGCCTGAGCGCTTCATGCACGTGGCGATTACGGCTGGGATTTCCGGGGTCGTGCTGCTGCTCATCGCACGCTGGATCACCAAGCTGATGCCGGGGATCAAGTAAGCTGGCGTGAATGGGGCAAAGTTTTGCCCCCTCGTTTGCACCAACGATGTGGAGCGCTCCAGCCTTGTTGGATTTTTAAGTATCAATAAGCCTGCGCGCCAGATCTCCTCGCACCACATCACTGCACAAAAAAGCGGGTGTTCAGGCCCTAGCCCAAACACCCGCTTCGAAACTCGGATCAGTCAGTCGATCAATGGTTGAAGTAGAATTCCTTGGAGTTTAGCAGGGCCCAGAAGAGGTCTTCGAGGACGTTTTGACGGGCGGCGGGATCTTCGGTGATGGCTTGCTGCACGTTGGCCCATTCCTTGTCCAGAGGCATGCGACCGAAGACGCGGAGGAAGAGGTCTTCCACGATTTCGCGGTCGTTCTTCTTTTCCTGGATCATCTTGAAGACCACGCGGCCCTGCTTGATGCGGTCATTGACGGCGTCGCCGTTCATGAGGTGGAGCGCCTGGGAGAGGGTGGGTTCCATCTTCACTTCGCAGGAGCAGACGGATTCACGCTTGGCACGGCCGAAGGTGGTGAGGAAGTAGTTGGAGACGGCACCGTCGGCGATCTGAACGGCACGTGCGCCCAGCGGCAGGCCCTGGAACTTGTTCGGCGTGTCGGTGATCTGGGAGATGGCATCGAGCAGCACTTCGGCGCGCACACGGCGGACCTGGGCGTGGGAGAAGTTGCGCTTGTCGCCTGCGTTGGTCTCATTGACCTTGGTGCTGCGCTGGTAGGTCTGTGAGTTGCAGACATCACGGACGAACTTGCGCATGTCATATTTGTACTCGGTCAGGTGCTCGGCCATGGCGGCAATGAGAGCCGGATTGGAGGGCGGATTGGAGACACGGACGTCATCGACGGGTTCCACCACGCCGACACCGTTGAAGTGGGACCAGACGATGTTGGCGATGTTGCGGGCGAAGAAGGGGTTCTGCGGTGATGCCATCCATTCGGCAAGCACCTTGCGGCGGTCTTCGCCAGCTTTCATTTCTGGAGTGTCGCCACCTAGGAACTTGGGCTTCATGACGGCCTGAGTGAGGAAGTGTCTCGATTCACCGCCCTTGCTGTTGTAGATGATGACTTCCGCAGGGTCGTCGGTCGCTTTGCGGCCGATCTGGGAGAAGAAGGCCTTGAAACCATAGTAGTCATCCATGGTCCAGCGGTCGAAGGGATGGTTGTGGCACTGGGCGCACTGGATGCGCATGCCCATGAACACCTGGGCAACGTTTTCGGTCAGCTTGAGCTGATCGAGTTCGGTCTGGTAGAAATTCACCGCAGGATTGGAGACGGTGCCACCGGTGGCCGAGAGGAGTTCCACCACGATTTCATTGATGGGGATGTTCTTGCCGATGCGCTCGGAGAGCCAGTTGTAGTACAGAAGGGCGTTCTTGTAGAATGGCGGAACGTTGTTGTTGCCAGCGATACCGGAGCGAATTTGCAGCAGTTCGGCCCACTTCATGACCCACAGTTCGGTGAACTCCTTGCGCTCCAGCAGGCTGTCCACCAAGGCGGCGCGCTTGTTGGGGCTGGTGTCTGCCAGGAAGGCGCGCATGTCTTTGGCTTCAGGATAGACACCGGCGATGTCGATGAATGCGCGGCGCACGAACTCCTCATCTGTGCAGATGCCGGAGGGCAGGATGCGCAGTTTGTGGAGGTTTTCGTCGACCAAGGTGTCGATGTAGTTTGTCTCGGCGAGGTTGGGCCGCTCATACTTGAGCTGCGCAGGAATCACGAGGACCTGGGCGGTGACGGAGTAGACATCGAAACGGGCGAGCATGAACGCAGCGCCACGATCTCCGGAGGTGACGTGGCCCTGCTTGTCGATGGTCGCGGTCGGATCGTTGTTGGACATGAAGAGCGCGAGGTTCGTCACATCGCGGTCGGTGCCGTCGGAATAGGTGGCACGCACGGTGATCTGCTGGGTGGCATTCTTTCCTTCCATGACGATCTGGTTGGGGAAGACTTCGATGCCGGTGACCTTGGCCACAGTGGCGGCGTCATCAGGTGCACCTGCGGAGATCCATTCAAGCAGCGCCTTGTTGTAAACGGAGTCTGGCTCGAAGCACTGGTTGCCGGAGTGCGGCACAGCGCCCACGGCTTTCTCGATGAGGGAGCTTTCCTCGGGGATGGCCAGATTGATGCGGCGGCCTGGCATTTCACGCGTGATGCGGATGTAGTCGCCAGCGGGGTCCATGCCGAAGAGGGAGGTGCGGAAGCCGTCCTTGCCGCGTGCGGCACCGTGGCAACCACCTTGATTGCAACCGCCGCGCATGAACACGGGCATGCAGTCGAGACGGAAGGAGATGGCGCGATCTTTGGTGCCGTTTTTCACTTCGACTGCGGCTTTGACCGTCTGGCCACCGAGAGTAGCGATGACTTCGGTGCTTCCTGCGTCTGCGACGGGCTTGAGGGTCAGGCCATCCAGTGCGGCGACCTTGCTGTCGGCGACTCGTAGATCACAAACGCTGGTGACGTCCTTGGTGGTGGCATCCTGAAAGGTGGCGAGCACGACGACGCGATGGAAATCGCGTTTGGTTTCCAGGGAGTACTTGTCCGGCAGGATCTGGATGTTCTTCAGCGTGGGCAGCTTCTTCTGCAGCTCGGCCAGGGCCTGGCGCTGCTCGGGTGTTTTGTACTGAAGGGTGAGGTTTTGCGGCCACTGGGCACCGGCGGCGATCCAGCGCTTGAGCACGTCGATTTCCTTCGCGGCGAGCGGCCCGCCTTTCGGAGGCATGATGTCGTCGTGGTCTTTGGGAAGGATGACGCGCTTGATCATCTCGCTGTCATCGGGCTTGCCGACAACGAGGGCAGGGCCGTCAGCGCCGCCTTTGAGCAGTGCGGCGGCGGAGTCCATCAGGAGCTTGCCTTTGATCTTGTTGGGATTGTGGCATTCCAAGCACTTGGTTTCCAAGATGGGCTGCACATCACGCACGAAATCAATGCCGGGAGCTGCGGCTGTAGGGGCTGCTGCTACAGCGGGCGCAGTGGCAGGCGCCGCAGGATCAGCAGCAAAACCGAGGGATGTGATGGCGAGTGTGAAGAGAGAAGCTCGCAGGGGGCTTTTCATAAAAGGTAGGATCAAGGGGTTAATCAAGCTACGGACTGGAGGGGAGGCATTTATCACGGATGCGAAAAAACACTGTGAATAAGCTGATCAGGCCTCCAGCGCCGCCAGCCGCTGGCCGATGGGCGGGTGGGAGTAATGCAGCCAGACCGTCAGCGCATGGGGATTGGGGTGGGTGAGGTGGTCGAGCGAGAGTTTTTGCAGACCTGCGATCAGCGGGGTGTTCCCACAGGCGGCACGCGCGAAGGCGTCGGCTTGGAATTCGTGCCTGCGGCTCAGGGCGCTGCTCACCAAACCCAGCAGCAGGCTGGCGGGCTGATAGAGGATGCTAAAGAGCACCAGTCCCAGACCGAGCGGCTGGCCTGTGACGCCGAAAGCCTGAAAAAAGGCGGGTGACTGCAGGGCGGCGTGCAGCAGGTAAAACATGAGTCCGCTTTCCAGCAGTCCAAGGATGAGCTGCTGCGGCACGTGGCGGCATTTGTGGTGCCCGATTTCATGGGCCAGGATCGCCTCCAACTCCTCCTGCGAGTGTTTTTCGATCAAGGTGTCGAAGAGGGCGATGCGCTTGTTCTTGCCGAAGCCGCTGAGAAAGGCATTGGCCTTGCTGGAGCGGCGCGAGCCATCCACGACTGAGACATCGACGACGGGGAACTTTAAACGTGCGGCCAGGGCAAGGAGCGCCTCGCGCAGGGGGCCATCTTCCAAGGGCTTGAATTTGAGAAACAAGGGCATCAGCAGCCGAGGTGAGAGCCAGGCCATGACGATGCTGAATCCTGTCACCGTGAGCCAGGTGTAGAGCACGGCCTGCGTCTGAGTTTGGAAGAACCAGAGGATCAGTGCCAGCAGCGGTCCACCGAGCAGGGCGGTGAGCAGCAGCCCTTTGAGGCGGTCACTGATGAAGGTGCCCACTGTGGTGCGGTTGAAGCCATACTCGGTTTCGATCTTGAAGGTGTCATAGGCATCGAAGGGCAGGGAGAAGAAATTTTGCACCAGCATCAGCAGGCCGATGACGCCCACGCCCGTCTGGACTGCATTCAATCCCCAGCTGGCACTCCAGCGCTGCAGCCAGTCAAAGCCGCCGCTCCACCAGAACAAAACCAGAGCGCCCACGGAAAAGGTGCTGCGCAGAAGATCCAGCTGGGAGGATTTGCCGGCGTATTCACCCGCCTTTTGCACTGTTTCCTCCGAGAAGATCGCCTTCAATCGCTGAGGCAAAGCATGGCGGAACTGGGCGAGGTTCAGAAAGGTGGCGATGATCTCAAGATGAAAGACGCCGAGCACGCCGATGACGGCGGCGATGAACCAGGGATTGGAAAGAGACATGCGAAGGGAAGGGGGGGGCGCAAAGGCCCATGAAGGGGTTGGTTTCAGGACGATGGAGCAGGGCTGCCAGATTCCCGAAATTTTGTGTAACCACTCGCGCTGTGCGGCATTTCAGTCAATGACCACCTCCAAGCCAGCCATGTTCAAAACCCTCATTCTATTCTTCACTTTTCTAGGCATCCTTCCAGCGTGCGCACAAATCGGCGGATCGTTGCGAGAGAGGATCGCCCAGCGGATGCAATCGGCTGCTGAACCTGGCGGCGAGGAAATGAGCTATGGTTCGGACCCGCTGCAAAAGCTGGATTACTGGAAACCGACGACTCCGGGATCACCGATCGTCATTTATGTGCACGGTGGTGGCTGGAAGCGTGGCGACAAGCGGATGGCCTCGGGCGAGAAGGGGACTCACTTTGTGCAGCAGGGGTATGCTTTTGCGTCTCTCAATTATCGGCTCGTGCCATCCTGCACGGTGGAAGAGCAGGCGCAGGATGTGGCGAATGGCATCGCGTATCTGATCAGGAATGCTGAGAAGCTGGGCTTTGACGGCAAGCGTGTGGCTCTGATCGGGCACAGCGCTGGGGCGCACCTGGTTGCTTTGGTGGGCACGGATCTGAGCTACCTGAAAATTGCGGAACTGGGACCAAAGGCCGTGCGTGGCGTGATCCCGCTGGATGGTGCGGCCTATGATGTAGCGCGTCAGATTGCCGAGGGCGGCGACTTCATGCATGAGACCTACTTGCAAGCCTTTGGCACCGATCCGGAGCGCCAGAAAAAGCTATCTCCGACAGTGCAGGCCGCCGCGCCGAATGCACCGGCTTTCCTCATACTTCACGTCCAGCGAGTGGATGGCACCGCGCAGTCGATAGCGCTTGGAGAAGCATTGCGCAAAGCGGGCACTCCTGCGGAGGTCAAAGGCTTCGAGGGGCGTGGACTTCAGGGGCACGCAGAGATCAATCGCAGGCTGGGCGATCCTTCCTACCCCGCGACTCCTGTGGTGGATGCGTGGCTGAAAAGCATCCTGGCGAAGTGAATGGGGCAGGTCAGTCAGCGGCCGTCGATTGCTGGGGGGGGCACGCGGTGCAGCACGTGCTTCCGCCGCATCCGCTGAAGTAAGATTTGCAGGCCGAGCGCCCAAGAGAAGAGCCAGGCGGTTCGTGGCTTGCGACGGCGCAGGGCACGGCTGGCGAGATGCCGGTAAAAGCGGTAGCTCGCAAAGGTGGCGACCAAAATCATGGCGAAGAAGGCGGGAATGACCACGGTGCAGAGGAGCACGCCGCAAGGCATGATGAAAACGGTCCAAAGAATGCCGAAGAAGAAGCGCCGCCAGCCGAAGGGGGCACGGACCAGAGGCCGAGTCGGTGGCCCTGCGGCTGATGGTAAATCCGCAGCGCCTGCCGCCTCTGCTGTGCCCATGGGGATGCGACGCCGGCGGCGAAGTGCATCAGGCGAAAACAGCCCTGGCAGCGAAAGCAACCCGCCAGCCACGAAAGCGAGGACGCCTGCATCCAGGAGGACTGTCCAGACGGTGCTCATGGGTGGCTCTCAGTCATGATGAGGAGAACTTTGGGGTCATTGGGCGCTTTCTGAAACTGAATTCTGGCAAGAGGACGTGTCGATGCTTTGTGCTGGGCCGCACTTGAAAGCCGCAGTTTTCAAACACGGACCAAGCTCATGCGTCCATGTTCTCAATCCCCGTCTCCACATGCACCACATGCTCATGCCCGTGCTCTGCCTGATGTACTAGATACGCCGCAAAGATGTCCTCCAGTTCCATCACGCTGCCGATCTGGGAGAAGCGCTGGCGCAGCCACTTGCCGCCGGGGATGGACTTCGTGTAGTTCATGAGGCGGTTGCGCATGGAGCGAATCGTCGGCAGTTCGCCCATGTGGGCATTGCGGGCGATGGCCATCTGGCAGTGGCGGCGCATGAAGTTGAAACGCTCCTCCACAGTCGCGTGCGGGGCATGGGTACCGGTGGCGAGGTAATGCTTCGCCTCTTTGAAAACCCACGGGTTCACCATGGCCGCACGACCGATCATGACGCCTTTCACATTTGTTTGCGCGCGGCGGATCTCCACATCCACACCACTGGAGATGTCGCCATTGCCAATGACTGGAATTTTCACGGCATCCGCCACCTGCCCGATGACTTCCCAGTCTGCGAGCCCGGTGTAACCCTGCGCCCGAGTGCGGCCGTGTACGGCGATGGCCTGCATGCCGCAGTCTTCCAGGATGCGTGCGACTTCGATGGCATTGACGAGACTTGCGTCCCAGCCGATGCGCATCTTGGCGGTCACGGGAATGGGCACGGCCTTGGCCACTTCATGCGCCACGCTGGCCAGCAGGGGGCAGTCTTTGAGCAGGGATGAGCCGCCGTTTTTCGAGACGACCTTGTTGACGGGACAGCCGAAATTGATGTCGATGAAGTCGGGCTGCTTCCAGTCGATGATTTTGCGTGCAGCTTCTCCCATGCGCACGCCATCGGAGCCGAAGAGTTGCACGCCGAGCGGGCGCTGGGCATCGTCGAAGTCGGTGTAGTGGCGGGTACGGTCGTCGCGCTGCAGGATGCCCTCGGCGCTGACGAACTCCGTGACCATGACATCTGCGCCCTGTTCCTTGCACAAATGGCGGAAGATCACGTCCGTGACCCCGGCCATTGGGGCCAGATAGAGGGGAAAGTGGTCATTTTCGAACCAAGGAAGCATCTTCGAGCATAGCCGCACTGGCAGAGTGCGGCAAGTCGTGTCACATTCCCGGATGGCTAGACGCCGCCGCTACCGCAAACCGCTCCTCCCCGGCCTCTGGACCGTGGTGGCCGCGTTTGCCCTGATCGGCGGCATCGGCGGGTTGTTCTGGGTGCTGGGGAAGAAGACGAAGATCAGCCGTGTGACGCAGCCTGCGCCGACAACGCTGGGCACTGTGGCGAAGCGGAAGTAGTACGACGAGCGTCCCGCTTGTTTCCTGGCAATCGGGACGATTGCGCTACACCGCAGGCCGCACCACCACGATCTCTCCCAGCAGCTGCTCCTGCTCCACCTGCAGGTGGTTGAGCTTGATGAGTTCCAGCATGGCCAGGAAGGTGACGATCACCTCGCCACGGCTTGCGGCGCTGGTGAAGAGGTCTTCAAATTTCACCTTGGTGCCCACGGCGACGATTTCGAGCAGGTGCTCGATCTTGTCCGCCACGGTGTAGCGGTCATTGACGATCTCGCGGAAGTCGCTGGCGTTTTCGAAACGCTTCAGGATGCGCTGGAAGGCGCGGATCAGGTCAAAGATGCCCACCTGGCCGATGGTCTCCACCGGGGCCTCAAGGTCTGGCAGTTCGGGAGTGGTGACGAACAATTCATCGCCCTTCACCTCCTGCGCACCGAGGAAATGGGCGGCTTCCTTGAACTTCTTGTACTCCATGAGCTGACGGATCAGCTCCCAGCGTGGGTCGTTTTCCTCCGCATCCTCTTCCGGCGGCTGCACCGCCTGCGGCAGGAGTTCGCGGCTTTTGATGTACATCAGGTTGGCCGCCATGACGATGAACTCGCTGGCGAGCTCGATGTTGAGGGCCTTGAAGGTGTCGATGTAATCCAGGTACTGCCGCGTGATGCGCTCCAGCGACACGTTGTAAATGTCGATCTCCTCCTTCTTGATGAGGTAAAGCAACAGGTCCAGCGGGCCTTCAAAAATCTCGAGTCTTACTTTGTAATCGGTGTCTTCCACGCATCGAGATAGAGCGGGGAATCAGGGATGGCAACCGGGGAGAGCGGGTATTGCGCCAGTCTGGACTGCGATTCAGACATGAAGCGTTCTCCATTTACTGAACCGGGCGCACCCGGACAAAAGCGACGCGGGTGAGGACCACGCCGCCACCGGGAGCGGGCGAGAGGAGGCAGTGAAAATTGCCGGGGACGATGCGGATGGTTTCGCTCCATTCATCGAACTCGTGTTTCGCACCGGGATAGTCATCCTTGCCGCTGGTGAAGATTTGGAGTGTTTCTTCCAAGCCGGGCTCAACGGGCCTGGCGGTGGAGTGTTTGAGACAGACATTTAACTTGGCAGGCCTGCCAGGGGAGGCCTCCACATTGACCTCCAGCTGCAAACCTACAGGCAGTGTCATGAGCGCAGTGGGCCGCATGCGGTAGGGCGCATCACGACTGGGTGGATCGAATTCAGTGGCGGTCATGTACTCCTCCGTCAGGTTCAGGGTGCTGCGGACTGAGGCCCGGGTGCGCAGCATGGTGTGCGACTGGAGTTTGGCGGTGCCTTGCTTGAGACGCTGCTGGGTGAAGGCCGTCAAATCAGCGCTCTTCACCGCCTGCCACTCCTTGGCGTCTTTCGCCGGGATCTCGAAGATGAGAGTTTCGACCTCGAAGTCGTTCGAGGTGTTTTTGGGCGCTGGCCCCTGGGCTGACCGATGCGCGAACAGGAACACGGTTTCATGCTCTGGAATATCACCGCCAGCTATGACCGCTGGGATGCATGTGACTGCGCAGAGACGGGTGCCGGGTTTGGTGAAGGCCGAGGCCTCGCTCCCGATGGACAGCCTGCGAAAGCGCGGCTCCCACATGATGGCTTCGGGCATGTCCCGGGCGAGTTTCCATTCAGTACGTGCGGGCGGTGCCAGATCCTGGTGGAGCGTCAGGTTCTCGCCCTCCTGTTCGAGTCGGGTTCCAACCCCTCTTGTCCCCCAGGCCGAGGGGATGCTGGGCATTTCGGTGGGATAGACATGCAGTCTGGAGCTGTCCTGGATTTTCCGACCATTGATCTGACTGGCCGACGCCAGGCATGTCACCACATGGGCCTGGCCAGCTTTCACACGCGCCATCAATTCTCGCAGCAGGTTTTCATCTTTCCCCGGCTGACGTGCGGTGAGCAATGCTTGCGCGCGGTCGGAGTCGAGCGCGATGCCAAGGAGCAGCAGAGGAGGCGGAGCGGCAGGCGCAAAGGATGGCTGTGGCGCAGCGGACAAGGGATCGGGCGCGAAGGGATCGACCGGCTGCGCTGCTTTGTCAGGAGATGGAGTCTGCGGCTGAGTGTGCTGCGTGTCTCCGTCTTGCAGGCGCTGCGCCATGGTGACATCCAGCCAGCGCCCTTTTCGTTCGGTGCCCCAGGCCTGATCCGCAGGCGGCATCATGGAGACGAGGTGAGGAGACTCATCGTGGAAAGCCACCTCTCCCTGGGTTGTCTCTTCAAAGCGGTCATACCAGTCCATCCACCCGTGGATGGCCTTGCCAGTGGACTTCATCCGGGCTCTGTCACGCGCACGCAGCCAGGAAGTGGGCCACTTCACCGCGAGGGCAGGACGCGTCGCGAATTGACTGTTCCAAGCCGCATATGGACTCCCGAGATCACATTCAAGCCGTGTGCCGGCCTGCACCGTTTCAAAGCGGATGGGCAGTTGATACAGCCTGTCGAGGTCCTGATCGATCTCTGATGGAACCCAGCATTCGTCACCGGCCTGTGACTGAGTGCGGACATTCATGGAAGTGATGGTGGTCAGGTCGGAGATGACGCTGGCCTGCCCGGTTTTCACGGCTTCTTGCAGTCGTTTTTCCAGTGAGGCATCGCTCTGCGGGCCATCCAGCAGCCACTCAATCATGTCCATCTCAGACACGCGATAAATCGTCTGCCGGAGTTCCATGGGCGGTGGCGGGCTGTCATGGCTGCCTTGAAAGGTGCCACTGATAAAAACAGCGATGCGTGTGTTCACAGCCTCTGCCAAATGAAAGCTGGTGATCAGGCGCTCGTCCTTGCTGGCCAGCACCTCGCCCTGCCAGCGCAGGCGTTTGAATCGCGGGGCCGTCACGCTCTTTTTCTCGCGCTCGGCACCTGTAACTGCCGTGGCGTAGGTCATGGACTGCATTTGCGGTTCTTGCAGGTCATGGGTTAAGTTGATGCTCAGCCGTGTGGCTCTGCCGGGATCCAGATCCTGTGTCTTGTTCACCACTTTGATCTCGGTGCCGATGAGTTCCTGCAGCGTCTTCTGGGCGACAACGCTGTTACGATCAGGAGCGAAGCACCATTCGGCGACGATGCCACGCTCTTTGCCAGACCGCAGAATCAGCGCCTCTTCATCAGCGCGCAATTTGCCGGAAAGTTCCACCAGTGTCTTCGCCTGCAAGCGCTCGCGCAATCCCTGCAGGTGATCGTCCTTGGCCATCTCGCGCTGCCAGTCGCTTTCTTTGACTGTCGCGATGGTGATGACAATCCTGCTGGCGGCGTCCTGTGCCCGAGCGGTTTGACCGCACACGATGACGGCCAATGGCATGATCCAAACCGCCAGATATTTGCGCATGCTTTCTTTTATCTGAAAAGCTGAGGGCGTTGCAATGCGAATCGCCATTGCCTTGATTTTTCTCAAACCTCCCAGCGTATCCGTGGGAGCGGGCTACCTGGACAGGCGCACCAGCCGCACGGCGCGCACATCGGCGAGTTCCTGTTTGAGTGCTCCGTCAGGCCGCATCAGCAGGGATTGCACACCGGCCTTGAGCTTGAGGGTTCCTGCGGACTGCTCTTTGAAACTCTCGTAGCCGCCGGTGGCCTGCACCACGCCCTTCGCACTGGCGTTTTCCACCTCGATCACATAGGCATCGCCAGCGGAGGCTTCATCGGCCGCCAGTGTCACGCGGACCTCGTATTCGCCCGCTGTTGGCACCTGGATCAACCACTCGGCCACATCGGTGTCGATGCGCCAGGGGGCGAGCACATTGAGCGCGGCGCGATACGCGAGCTTCTGCCCGTAAGTCTTTGCCGCACTGGCGGGAAGCAGCAGCACGCCTTCGGCATCGGCCTGAATAGCATTGCCGCCTTTCACATCCACCTGCAACAGCGTGTCTGCTGTCCAGGGCATCTTGCGTGTCTTGGTCTGTGCACGCACGGCTGCGACGTGGGCGGCATCAATCACACTGGCTTCATTGCCCCAGGCATTGCGCACGTAGCTGAGCACGTCGGCCAGCTTGGCATCATCCAGCATGGGGTTTTCGCCCTGGCCGGGCATGGCGAGGTTCCACTTCTGCCCGTTCACTTCGATCTCGCCATACAAACCGTGCAAAGCGATGCGGATCACACGTTCCGGTTCGCCGGTTGCCCATTCACTCTCGGCCAGAGGCGGAGCCACATTGGGTATGCCGTAGCCCGTGGGCTGATGGCACAGGCCGCACACGGTTTGATATACGGCGGCGCCGCGCTCAATCTGCTGGTGGGCGGCATCGCTGAGCGGTTGCTTGCGGGTCGCCGTGACCACGCTGTCTGCACCCGGCCATGTCAGGCACATGCGCAGACGCTGCATGCGCTCGCGGGCGGTGATGTCGCGGTTCGCCGCCAGTTCATCGAGGAACTTTGGCTTCGAAGCGAGCTTCACGGGTTTGATCTGCCGTGGGTCATTAGGCTGTGTGGCCAGGAAGCCATCCACCAGGGCCATGCGCTGCCAGTTTGAAGTCTGCTCGATGCGTGACACCACGGCTTCATGCTGATCATCCATGCCGATGAGCTGAGTGAGCAGGCGCAGCGTGTCGCGTCGATGGGCGGACTCCTTCTGCCAGTCCGTTTGCTTCAGCAGCAGGTCCAGCAACTTTACCTCACGGCCATGGACACCTGTCATCGCGGCGATGCGACTCAGGTCATCTTCATGTTGCGTGAGATGCTGAGCGATGGCGGCGGTGCTCTGCGGCGTGAGCAAGGCCTGCAGACGTACGCTCGCATCCGGCTCTGTGTTGAGTGAAACCTCCGCGCCCAATCTCGCCGCCGCAGCACGGACGCGCAGATCGGCATCCTGAGCGGCTTTTTGCAGCGTCGGCTTTGTCAGCCTGCCGGTGCCTTCCAAAGTCCAGAGCGCGTGCAGGCGATGCAATGGTGCTGCGAAGCGATTGGGATCTCCGATGTCCCCCTGGCGCTCCACCAGCAGCCGCTGCGCGGTGTTTCGCTGCCAGCCATTCGCATGCCCCAGGGCCTCCACCAGCTCTGCGGTGCTGGCTTTGGAAAAAGAGGGGCGCTGCCGCAGTGGTGGGCCGTCATGCACGATCCGCCAGATGCGGCCGTGATCGTTGCCTTCGTAGAGTTTGCGCTGCTCGATCTGCTTCGTCAGCCAAGGCACGATGAAGATCACATGCTCGATGATGCCATGATACATGTCCGCGAGATACAAGGTGCCATCCGGGCCCACGCGGGCATTCACGGGACGAAAGCGTTCGTCGGTGCTGGCGATGAGTTCCTGCTCGGGCGGGAAGAAGCGCTGCGCCTGGGGTGAGATGCCGCCGCTGAGCTTCAGCGTGCCGACCAGATGGCCGGCGGAGTCGGGCACGAAGACGTTGCCATGCATCTCGGGTGGAAATTGATCGCCATCATAGAAGCAGGTGCCGGAGACAATGGTGTAGGTGCGCAGGCGACCGTCATCGCGAAGTTCGAGGGCACCCAGCGTCACTGCCGGCGTCACGCGGATGGGGAAGCATTCGGCGGCGTCCTTGGCCACGTTCACATTCACCCCGAAGCTGCCGCGACCACCGCGTTGCGCGAGTTTGGCGAGGTTCGGATGACGCAGCAGCGCCTCCGCAGGAAGGAGATCCATGTGCATGGCGCTATTTTCGTAGCAACTGATGAAGCGGCCGGTTTCATCAAAGCTGACACCGAACTGCCCGCGATGCAGCGTGGGCTGGTCGATGAGTTTGCCGTCCTTCCACTGGTAGCGATGTGGCCAGTCGGCGCAGTGCAGCCAGTTGTCGATGCCACGGCGCAGGCCGTTCGCCGTATGCTGCGGATTTCCGCCCACGCCCATGGTGCCGACTTCGGTGCGCTTGTCGCAGCGGAGATCGCCATCCGTGTCCTCGCAGAACCACAGCTTCGGCGGCTCCTGCAGGAGGATGCCGCCTTTCACGAAGGCAAAGCTGCGAGGCATGACGAGCTTGTCGAGGAAGACGGTGCTCTTGTCTGCCTTGCCATCGCCGTTTTCATCTTCGAGCACGATGACGCGGCAAATCGGATCTCCTTCGCCGCTGCCCTGGACATCGCGCATGTAGCCCTGGTATTCGACGACCCAGATGCGCCCGTCGGGATCGAACTCGAAGAAGATGGGGCACTGCACCATGGGTTCGCACGCCACCAGTTCGGCGCGGTAGCCTGGAGCGAGCTTGAAGGTCTTCGCTTCATCCTCGGCGGAAAGCACGGGTGCTGGAGGCACGTGGATGCGTTTGAGCAGTTCCTCGCCTTTCTCCCAATCCGCCCAACCGGTCAGCGCCGAGGCAGGTCGCGCTCTTGGGCGGTCAGCGGGGATGGTGCCTCTTTGTGCAACAGCATGGGTGGCAAGGACGAGAGCGAGAGCGGCGATACGGACGGGCATGGAGCTACTACGCATTGCCTCAGGCGGTTCTGTAAGCCAAGATGCTCCCATGCCCGCGAAGAAGAAACCCAGCACCCAGCCGCTCACCGGCGCCGCCTTGATCAAGGAGGTGTGCCGTCGCATTCGCGTGGCGCGGGCGTATTGGGACGCGCACAACAATCGCGCCTGCCGTGGCGAGCGTGAGAAGGCGATGGCACTCTATGAGACGCTGAGCGAGGCGGAGCGGGAGAAAGTACCGCAGGTGCTGCGCGTGTGGCTGCGCTACCGCAGCGAGAAATACTTTGGTGATGAACGCACGCCACCGGGAGGTGGACGATGAAGAAGGACTGGCCGCAAAGAGGTGCAAAAGATTTAAAAAAACAGACTGAGAAAACAGGTCTGCACCCACGCAATCGTTTCAACACACGCTACGACTTTCCGCAGCTCATTGCGTGCAGTCCGGCATTGGTGGCTTTTGTGAAACCGAATGCGTATGGCGATGACAGCATTGATTACGCGGACCCGCTGGCAGTGAAGGCGCTGAATCAGGCGCTGCTGAAGCAGGCCTATGGTTTGGAGCATTGGGACATCCCGCCGGGCTATCTTTGCCCGCCGATTCCGGGGCGCAGTGACTACATTCATCATCTGGCGGATCTCATCGCGCAGCGGCGCGGGCCTGCGGTGCGTGTGCTGGACATCGGCACGGGGGCGAACTGCATTTATCCGCTGATCGGCGCGAGTGAGTATGGCTGGAGCTTTGTGGGTGCAGAGGTTGATCCGGTGGCATGGCGCTGGGCACAGAAGACCTTGGTGGCGAATTCGAGTGTGGCGGGCTTGATCGAGTGCCGTTTGCAGAAGTCGGCGGCTGCCTGTTTTCGAGGCATGATTCAACCAGGCGAGCACTTTGAACTGACGCTGTGCAATCCGCCTTTTCACGGTTCGGCTGCTGAAGCGGCGGAGGGCACGCAGAGGAAGCTGCGTAATCTTGGTGGGAAGAAGTCGGGGCTGAATTTTGGCGGTAAAGCGAATGAACTTTGGTGCGAGGGCGGAGAGCTTGGGTTCATCCGGAGAATGATTGAAGAGAGCGCTGAGTTTGCAGCGCAATGCGGATGGTTCACGACGCTGGTGTCCAAGAGCGAGCATCTGCCGCGACTTGAGCAGGCTCTGCGGCGGGTGAAGGCGGCCGAGGTGAAGGTCATCGGCATGGCGCAGGGGCAGAAGAAGAGCCGCATGCTCGCGTGGAGATTTGGCGGTGTGGAGGTCAGGCGTCTCGCCTGAGTCCGGAATCAAAGGCGGGACGCCTCGTTCCGTTGACAGGCTGGAAGCCTGTCCTCCATCATGCGTTCGTCCTGCGCTAGATTGCCCCGGCTCGTTCGTATAGCCATCACTCATGAAATCATCGTTTACTTTCTGTTCGCTCCTCCTGCTGGCCTCGGCACTGCATGCTGAGGTGAAGTTGTCCAAGGTCTTCACGCCGCACATGGTGCTGCAGCGTGGTATGGCGGTGCCGGTGTGGGGCACGGCGGCTCCGGGAGAGAAGGTGACGGTGGCTTTTGCGGGGCAGAGCAAGGCGACTACTGCGGATGACAAAGGCGCGTGGAGCGTGAAGCTGGATGCGCTCAGGGCCAGCGCGGAGCCGCGCACGCTGACGATCGGCAGCCAGAAGATCGATGACGTGCTGGTGGGCGATGTGTGGATCGGTTCCGGTCAGTCAAACATGGACATGGTGGTGGCCAGTTACATCAAGGATGACCCGGTGCTGGATGAAGCGGCAAAGCAGACCTATCCGCACCTGCGCCTGCTGCGCAAAGATGCGAGCGCTACCTGGGAGCGGGCCACGCCGGAGACGAATGCGAAGTTCAGCGCGTTGCTGTTTTCGTTTGGCTTTCCTTTGCAGAAGGAGCTTGGTGTGCCGGTGGGGTTGATGGTGGGCGCTGTTGGTGGCACGCCTTCGGGCTTCTGGCTGAGCGAAGAGATGTATCGCAGCGACGCTGCGAGCGCTGCGGCGGTGAAGGCGTTTGCGCCCACCTACAAGTATGACGAGCTCGTGGCCAAGTATGATGTGGACAAGGCCAAGTTTGATGAGGAATTCGCCAAGTGGAAAATCAGCGCGGATGCTGCCAGGAAAGAGGGCAAGGAGCCTGCCCGCCCACCGCGTGCACCTCAGCCTGTGGGCAAGGCGGGTGAGACGAATTTTGGCAAAGTGGGCCAGCTCTTTGAGCAGTTCATCCGGCCCTATGTGGGCTACGGCATCAAAGGGGTGCTGTGGGATCAGGGTGAGAGCCGCACGAACATCGTGGGTGTGGATCAGGTCACGCTCATGGGTGCTCTCATCGGTGGCTGGCGCAAGGCCTGGGGGCAGGGCGATTTTCCCTTTCTCTATGTGGAAAAGCCCAGCGGAGGCGGCTGTGCTTTTGACTATTCACAACCGATGAGCCGCCTCGCGGAGAAGTTTGCGCCATTGCCGAAAACGATCCCGAACAACCCGGATGCTGAATACTCTCACGTCGCTTTCGAGCAGTTCATGAAATATCCGAACACGCACATGGTCATCAGCAGCGATCTCGGCAATGGCATTCATCCGCCGAACAAGTCGGGCTACGGTGCGCGCGCCGTGCAGGTGGCACTGGCGGTGGCTTATGACAAAGGCAATGAGTACCTCGGCCCGCAGCTTGCCTCTCACAGTATCCAAGGGGATAAGATCATGCTGACTTTCAAGCACACGGGCAAAGGTCTTGCTTTCAAGAACGGTGATAAATTGCAGGGGTTCATGATTGCCGGTGCCGACAAGAAATTTGTCTGGGCTGATGCGCGCATTGATTGGGCCAGCGTCTTCGTTTCAAGCAAAGATGTTCCAAATCCCGTCGCCGTGCGCTATGCGTGGAGCAATGCGTTTCAGTGGGCGAACTTGTTTAATCTGGATGGACTGCCCGCTCAGCCGTTTCGGACGGATGAGTGGTGAATGCTGGAGGTCAGGCATCTTGCCTGACTGCGGACTGGGGCGTCTTGCCTGAGTTCTGATCTGAATCAAAGGCGAGACGCCTCGATCCGTTGACAGGCCGGAGGACTATCCTCCGGGCTGGCTCGGCACGCGGTCGGGCGCGGACTTGTCGTAGCTGTCGCTGTTGAGAGATTCGAGGAAGGCTTTGATGGGGGCGTGGTCCTCGGGGAGCATGTTCATCTGGCGGAGCAGGGGATCGAGCGGGGGCAGGGTGGTGTCACCGCCCTCGAATGTTTCGGCGGCTTGATCCATGAGGCGGTCGTAGAAGAGCAGCACTTCATCGAGCGAGGTGCTGCCGCCATGGTGCATGTAGGGCGCGGTGTGCTTCAGATTGCGCAGCGAGGGGGTGCGGAACTCGGTGCGATTCGTCGCGGAGTCGGTGAGGCCGATGGCGTGGAGTTTGTAGTCGGAGAGCATGGGGCCGTTGTGGCAGAGGGCGCAGCCGGCTTTCTGAAAGGCAGCCATGCCTTGCTGCTGCTCGGTGGTCATGGCGGATTTGTCGCCACGCATGAAGCGGTCAAAGGGCGAATCGGGTGTGATGAGCGTGCGCTCATACGCGGCGATGGCCTGCGTGACTTTCTCGGCGGTGATTTCGGTTTGAAAGAGCGTCACGTATTCGGGAATGCTTTTCAGGCGCTGGACCATGGCGGTAACAGCTTCGGCTTCGCGGCATACATCGCCGCGCATTTCCTCGCGCTGGCGGATGGGGGCCAAGGCCTGCTCTTCGAGGCTGCGCGTGCGGTTGTCCCAAAACATGGGGGACTTGGAGGGATCAAAGGGCTTGCCGGATTCGATGCCGTTGAAGGCGGTGTTGAGGATCGTGGGCGTGTTGCGTGTCAGCGGCAGGAAGGGGGCGCCTTGGATGAGTTTGCGCGCAGGCCCGATGCCGCTGGCATGCACGCCGAGCGGGGTCGGTCTGCCATCCGCCCAGCCGTGCTGCGGATGGTGGCAGGTGGCGCAGGAGACGTCACGCGTGGCGGAAAGGATAGGATCAAAGAACAGAAGACGACCGAGGGCGATCTTCGCCGGCGTGTCGCCGCGCAGCGCAGCCGATTTCGGCAGCGCTTCGATCTGCGTGTTTGGCAACGGTTCAGCCGCTGCAGCCGCCAAGATCACAACCAAGGTGGTGAGCATGGTGTATCAACGTTCGCTGGTCGGCGGTTCATCCAAGCGGCGATCGGCGTGGCGCAGAAATTCCTGCAAATCACGCTCTGCCTGCGGCGTGAGAGCGTGTGAGGCGGCGCGATAGATTTTGAGGCGAAACTCCAGGAACTGACGCTGCCAGGGTGGATTGGGTTCAAACTCGGAAAGTACTTCAATCTGCTGCGCTGGGGAGAGCAGTGTGATGATCTGAATCAGCGTGTTCAGGCGGCTGGGTTCGGCCAGTCCACCGGGAAATGGCTGCTCCAATGCGGCCATGAATTGCGGCACGAGGTCGCGATTGTTCGCTGCGAGCGGTGGCACCAGCGAGAGCGCGGTTTGCACGGAAGAGAGCCGCACCCAGACCTGTGGCTGCATGTCTTTGAATCCATCGAGCAGGTGAGACGCGGCATCGTCATAGGATTCATGGCGAAAGGCGGACAGGGCTGCGGCGAAGTGTGTATCGGCTTGCCAGTCTTGGCGCAGGGCTGCCATGTAGGGCGGCAGTTGTTCGGCAGTGCCTGCTTGGGCGGCAGACTCAAGCAGCATCAGTTGCTCAAAGGGACTGGTGGGAGTGCCCGTCCATGTCGTGAGAACTTGATCAAAGTTTCCTTTGGCAAAGGCCACGGCAGCGTCCGCGCGGCTTTGATCATCGCCATCGAGATCGGATGGAATGGAGGATGTGGCGCCGTCTGCGGCGAGCATGCGCAGGCGCTCATAGGTGAGGCGTGTACGGTTGATCTGTGGGGCGAGATGCGCGGGCATATCCGTCTCCTGCTCGATGGCCATGGAAAGCACTTGCGTGGTCTCAAAGATGTTGTCTTTGGAAAGGGCGCGGGCAAAGCCGTACTCGAGCAGATTGCGGTCGTCGGTGTTGACGGTGGTTGGGTTGGTCTGCAGCAAGCTGCGTGCAAACTCTGGCGAGGCGAGATGATGAGCCAGCATGCCTTCGACGGAGTTCGTGAGCCACACGCGCTTGAGAGCCTCGGCAAACAGCGGCTGGGTGATGCGCGTGCGCAGTTGCTCCTTGGTATATTCTGGTGGCGTGAGGTGACCGATGAAGAGCAGATCATTGGGCCCGGAGATCCACGTCTCCACATGCGGAAACACGGAGGTGAGCGTGGCATAGACCTGGCGGATCGCCTGTGCGTCCACTTCATAACCCTGCACCCACTGGGCAAAGAGACCGTGCTCATTGAGCCGGGCTTTGGCGGCGTTGTAAAACTCCTGCGTGAACAAGGTGGAGACTCCGGCGCGGTAGGGATTGGAAGGTTCGGAGATGATCAGATCATAGCGGCTGCCTGCGGCCAGCAGGGCTTCGCGTGCATCGCCGGGAATGAGATGGACGTTGGCTTTGCTCAGCACATTGCGGTTCACCGGGGCGAATTGATGGCGAGCGAGACCTGCCATGGCGGGCTCCAGTTCCACCACATCCACCTGCTTCATCTCGGGCACATCGGCCACCCAGCCGGCCGTCGTGCCGGTGCCAAGCCCGACGATGAAGGCACTATGCGGTGCGGGATGCAGCATGGCGGGAACGATGCCCTGCATGACTTGTGTATCGGCATCACCAAAGGCTGAGCCGTCGGATTTGCCGTTCACGTAGAGGCAGTAGCCGTCATCGCTGTCCACGGCTGCCACGCTGGCTTCGCGTCCTTCAAATTCATGCGCGATCTTCCAGCGGCTGGCATGCAGCCAGCCGCGCAGGCCATTGATGGAATTCGGCAGGGATTCCACGCGGCCGTAGCCAATGGGCTTGTGACGCCATGCTGCCGTGGGGCCGGTAGGAATGAACATGAGGCAGCCTGCACTGAGCCATAGGGCTGCGATCACAGGCCATGCCCACTTTGAAGTGGATCGTGCTCCGAGCACCGCAGCGCCCAGACTCAGCAGCAAGGTGAGCACAAAGACCCAGCGCCATGCGCCAAGTGCGGTCAGCCATGGTAAGAGGATGAAGCCTCCGGCGAGCGAACCGGTGATGGCTCCGAGGGTGTTGGCTGCATACGCGAATCCTACATGTCTGCCCGCATCGCGGCTGCCACTGCCCAGCAAGCCGACGAGCAGCGGAAACTGCACGCCCGCGAGGATCGACGGCCCGAGCACCAGAAGGCTGGCGATCAGGGTCCATCCCGTGATCTGGCCCGGCAGGCCCAGTGAGCGAAGTTGATTCACATCAATGGCAAAGACGGCGATGCGATCTCCCAGCGCAAAGGGCAGCGCCAGAAACAACGCCTGCCATGCCGCCACACGTGCCAGTGCCGAGAGTGTGACCGCACCGGCCCGTGACGCCCACAGCATGCGGTAGAGCAATCCACCCATGCCGATACCAGCAAGTGCCAGCGCGAGGATTAAACCGAAGCCATAGACCGAACTTCCAAGCAAAGGCGCGAGGATGCGAAACCAGACAAGTTCGCTGAGGAAAAACGTGAAGCCCGTGATGCCTGCGGCGAGGTAGAGGAAGCGTGCTGTCAGTGTGCTTGGAGTCAGAGTTGCGTCTTGTTCAGTCAGCGGCGCTGGCTTCGGCGAGGTCTCATTGCGCGAAGCGAACCATGCCGCCGCACCGATGAGGAGATTCACTCCCGCAGCCACCATGACGGTGGTGCGGATGCCCCAGAGTTCCAGCAGCCAGAAGGTGCTGACGAGCACGCCTGTGAGGGCGCCGAGGGTGTTGACCCCATACAGCACGCCGAGGCTGCCGCGCTGCGTGTCTTGATCTGTCTCCACCCATTTGAAGGCCGCAGGCAGGCTGCCGCCCATGAGCAGGCAGGGCGGAGCGAGCACCACAGTCGCGAGCAGAAGTTGCAGCAACGTCGCAGGCACTTGACCCAGAGCCGCTATGCCACCGGTGCTGAGATAGAGAGAGCGGACCAGCGAAAGCAGCAGCGGTGTCAGCAATGTGGCGATGCCAACACCGAGCTCGATGAATGCATACAAACGCAGCGGATTCGCGGAGGCCTCCGCCTTGCGGCCAAACAGTGCGCTGCCCGTGCCCATCGCGCCCATGAAGATCGCCAGCACTGCCGCCGTGGCGGGTGTGGCCCCACCAAAGACCAGCCGAAACTCCCGCAGCCAGGCCATTTGGTAAACCAGCGCACAGGCCCCGGAGAGAGCCAGCAGGCAGGCGAGGAAGGGCAGGCGCAGAGCAGGAGGGAGAGTCATCTTTGGCGCATCAAGACGCACGAAGCTTGAGGTGTCCAGTTGTGAAACAGGCGGCTCACCCTACAGGCGTGGCCCAATGCTCACGATACTCACGTTTGAGCAGCTTGGAGGTGTCGGCGGCACCGATGAACTGCTCTTTGGCGGGATCAAACACCAGGGCGCTGCGGGTGCGGGCGGCGATGTTGCCGAGGTGGCAGAGGGAGGTGGAGAGATGGTTGATCGTGATGTCGGCGTTCAGTTTGGCACCGGTGCGGATGGCGTCGAAGAAGTTCGCATGATGCGCGGCCAGGTCGGGGCCGGAGGTGGCTTTGATGTCTTCGATGAGCTTGTTTTTGCGGCCATAGATCTGCCAGCTGCCTTTCTGCTTGCCGCCGATGATCATGCCTTCGGTGCCGTACCACGCGCAGCCGTTTTCGTGGCCTTCCTGCATGTAGGGCGACCAGTCGCGCTGTTCGTAGATGAGCTGCTTGGTTTTACCTGCGATGTCGTATTCAAAGGCGCAGTAGAGCGTGTCCGGCCATTCCTGATCATCGTCGAAGAAGAGCTTGCTGCCCTGGCCGATGATGCGGTTCGGGTGCTGGTCCACACCGAGGCCCCAGCGGGCGATGTCGATGTCATGCACGCCGTCATTGCCGAAATCTCCAGCACCGAAATGATGAAACCAGCGCCAGCTGCCGGGATGGTAGGTGCTCTTGAACGGCACCTTCGGCACGGGTCCGAGCCACAGTTCGTAGTCGAGATTCGCGGGCGGGTCCGTCTCAGGCTTGTGGCCTTGATTCGCCCGCAGTTGGCTGTTCCATGCCTTCGCCACCAAAACGTCGCCGATGACGCCGCTGCGCAGCTTTTCGATGATCTGGCTGATGCTGGCGGTGCTGCGGCTCTGGGTGCCCACCTGCATGGCCACCTTGTTTTTCGCCGCCGCCTCGATCATGAGCCGTCCTTCACGCAGATTGTGCGAGCAGGGCTTCTCCACATAGACATGCTTGCCGGCATTCGCCGCGAGGATCGCTCCCGGTGCGTGCCAGTGGTCCGGCGTGGCCATCAGCACTGCCTGCACGGATTTGTCATCAAACACCTGCCGCATGTCCTTGGCGATCTTCGGCGTCTGGCCGGTGAGTTCCTGAATCTTTTTGGCCGCTGCCTCCGCCTTTTTGGAGTCGGCATCGCAGACCCAGGAGTAGATCACGTCGTCGCGTTTGCACATCGTGTTGATGTGGTTCGTGCCCATCCCGCCGGGACCGATGAAGGCGAGGTTGATCTTTTCAGCCCCTGCCGCTTTCAGAAGGGTGGGAGCAGCGAACGATGCCAAAGCGGTGCGACGGACGAACTGACGGCGGTTGAGCGTGTTCATGGTGCCGTGACATACGGCGGGAAACGGGCGGACCATGCATGCTGAGCTGCCTTTGCTGCCTGCCAAAAGGGGTATTGGCGGTTTCGGCGGTTTTGGCAGTGCGTTTTAAAAGGGGGAGCTTTTTTTCGCGAGCGGCGGAGCGTGCAAAAGCGAACCAGCAAAACCAGCAAAACCAGCAAAACTGGGGGTTTTGAGGGTTTTGCTGGTTTTGAGGGTGCTTTTTAAAAGAGGGACGAATTTTGTATTCGCAGGCAGGGAGGGCGGAAACTTCAATGCGCAGCCTTGGTGTTCCATCGGCTCTGGCCGTGCGGGGGGCTGGTGGTGTGACAATGGGCAGATGTGAGCTAAAGCAGAGCCGGATGACAAACCGGCCTGTAGTAGGAGGGCAGGTCAGGATAGGATGAGGTATTCAATGCTCTAAAGTAGCACCAAGTGGTTGCTAGAAGCATGGAGTTCTCCTTTGGAACAGACATGCTGGCTACGCAGCAGAAGGGCTGCTTTGCTGCAATTCATGGCAGGAGGTGGATTGAGGATGATTTCCCCCCTGACTTACCTGGTTTCTCCATTCATCCACCCCTTGTTGGCCAAACTCATGAATGGTGTACCTCTTGAAAAGGGACTGCCAAAACCCTCTGGACCGCCTCCGGTATGGTCTTCCACGCAAGCCGGTAGAAAAACACTCCCCCTTTCAAAAAGCACCGCCAAAACCGCCAAAACCGCCGAAACCGCCGAAACCGCCAATACCCCCTCGTGGTGGTGCTCGTGAAAAATAGCGCCCCCAAAAACGAACTGCCAAAACCGCCGAAACTCCCTGTCAGGCCTGATGACTTCCTCGTGATGCAACTTTCTGCCTCATCGTCTCTGCCATGAGCCACCCTTCAGCGCTTCTGATCACTTGAAGTTGGCATCCGGGAGCAGAAGCAGGAGCTAGCGGCCGCAATCATCGGCCAAACCTGTCGTAGTACTTGGCTCCGTAGTTTTCGTAGCGTTTGATTAGATCTGCGTTCTTCGTTTCGATCGGAGTAAGCTTGGCCGTCACATCCAGAGCGACCGGCATGTACCAGTCCACGTTGGCAAAGTGCTTCTGCATGTCCTCGATGATGAAGGAGTAGCCGTGGCGGGCGTAGATCTCGTTGCGCATGATGCGCAGTTCCGCCGGCTTCATGTTTTCCACGTCGGCCACCTTCAGCATCTTGGTGGAGGTTTTTGGGTATTCCCCCACTTTAGGGTCATATTTGAACTTCCGTGCCTGAAGAGTCATCTCGACTGATGACTTGTTTTTGTCATTGGCATCCCAGCGTCCGGTGAGGGTCTTGGTCTGCAGATTGAGAGTCATGCTGAAGTTGCCGTCTTCAGGATGGTCTCCCGGCTCTCTGACCAGAAAGGAGATGCCTTCAGGAAGAATCTGCCAGGAGCCGCTGAAGGCGCGCTCATTAGCCGTGACAATGCTGTAACCCATGACGCTCTTACCCACGATTTTTTCGATGCTGAGCGTGATCTTGTGCGGGCCGAAATAGCCCACATAGGTGCCGATCAGCGCAGCGGCCTCTTGATTGGTGGCTGGAACGACCTCGTCCCCGGGAGCCCTCTGGGCGAGGCAAAGCGGAGCACAGGGAAGTAAAATCGTTAGAAGGGTGGTGACGAGAAACTGCTTTTGTGGAAAGCTCATGGTGCCCATTATGTTGGGCGAAATGCTGTTTTCCAATACAAAAAAAACTACCTGGCTGGGGACAGTCTTGCAGGTGCTGTGCTACGCTGTGCTGGCATGGCTTTCGTGGTTGATGCTGGAGATCACCCTGAACTACTGGCCGGTGCGGGATGATGCGGGCTTTCTTCAGATCAAGCAGGAGTACCTGGGCATCAGGCATTGGGAGGCTGCGTTTTGGATCCATGTGTTCACCAGCATGCTGGCGCTCGCGGCGGGCTTCACTCAGTTTGCCCCATGGGTTTTGCGCCGCATGCCCAAGCTCCACCGCTGGATGGGCAGGTGCTATGTGCTGAATGTCTGCTTGGTGACCGGGCCGGCCAGTTTGGTCATGGCGTTCTATGCCAATGGGGGAATCACCTCGCGGACGGCGTTCATCACTTTGGCCATCGGATGGATCGTGACCACCAGCATGGGCTGGCGGCTGGCCATACGCAGGCAGTGGCAGCGCCATCGGGAATGGATGATGCGCAGCTATGCCCTGACTCTTTCCGCGCTCACTCTAAGGGTATGGAAGTACACACTGGTCCTGCTGTTCGAGCCACGTCCGATGGATGTTTACCGGTTGGTGGCCTGGCTGGGATTCGTTCCCAATGTACTGCTGGTTGAGTGGCTGATCCGGCGCAAAAGAAGAAGGTCTGCTGAGTTGGCGGGTTGAACCCTTGAGCCCCTAAACTTGAAACGGAGCGGCAGGATCGAGGACGAGTTCGAGTAGGAGGACGAGGACGATTAAACTTCGGCGGCAGGTCTAGACTGCTTGCTCCTTCTTCGGCCCCGCAGATCCCACTTACTTCTGATAAATCGGCAGGAAGTGATGATGCACACTCAGGCTAAGTAACGCCAGTGACGTTGCATATACGGCTCCGGCGCTCTTCTCGTTTCCATTGCGGGGATACCAGCTGCCGTCCTGGCCTTGGGCGGCGATGAGGGTTTGCTCGGTTTTTTGGCGGGCGGTGGCGGCGTGGTCGCCCCCGCGCTGGTACATGCCCTGCGCGTAGTAGTAGCAGCCGTAGAAGAACCAGGGTTCGTTGATTTCGGGCGGGGACTTGAGCAGCCAGTTGGCGGAGCCGAGGACTTCGGCGGTTTCATACTGGCCGCAGACCTGAAGGGAGAGCAGTCCGGCGGCGGTGGTGGAGAAGGTCTGGCGACCGCCGTAGGGCTCGTAGCTGAAGGCGGCGGCATCGCTCTTGGGATTGCCGTTGGAGTCACGCTCCACGCGGTAGCTGCGCTTGATGTAGGCCACGGCATTGTCGATGGCTCCTTTGGGTACTTCAAACCCGGCGTCCTTGGCCGCACGCAGTGCCATGACCTGCCAGACGCTGACGGAGATGTCGCTGTCGCTGGAGCTTGGCTCATAGCGCCAGCCGCCGCGGTTTGCCTCGCTCTTCGGCACCTGCTGGGAGCGCAGGATCAGCTGAATCGCGCCCTCCAGTTGTTTGTGCAGGCGTTTGTCCGTGGCTTCATCCGGTGAGTGGCCGATCATTTCGGCCATCATGAGGGACATGATGCCATGGCCATACATGCGTGAGCGGTCGCTGCGCCCGAGGTAGCCATTTTCATCGGGCTCCACGCCTTCCACGATGTAACGCAGGGCCTTGCCGCAGGCGATGCCTTCCGGGGTGGGGTCATCCGGCATGTGCCCCACGGAGGCCAGTCCCATGAGGGCGAGGGAGGTCATCGCCGCGCTGTGGGAAGGCAGATCGCCGCGCTTCGGCTTGGCGTCTGATTTTTCATCCACGATGAAGCCTGCTGATTTCTGCTGCCGGATCAGCCAGCCCACGGCCTTGTCCACCGCAGCTTTGACCTGCGGGGAGATCAGTTCCGGTTTGGGGGATTGTGCGGCGGCAGCGGTGGTGGCCGCAGCAAGTATAAAAAGTGTTCGGAGGAGGCGCATCAGGGGACGGAAACAGTCCAATGCACTCTCAACGCGCGTTCATCCAAGGAATTTGCGGCTCATTCTGCAACTCCTTCCAATTGTTCCAGGCGAGCATGCCAAAGACCAGCAGGGTGAAAATGCCGCTGCCCACGCGAATATCCGCGTCAATGTCCAGCAGGTTCAGGACGCCGTTTTGCAGGCCCATCCAAAGATCGCTGGTCACCGACAAGAGCGCCAGGGCCACCGCACACGTGATGCTGATGAGCAGCACCTGCCGCTTCTTGCTCGGGCCAAGGTAAGCCTGGCAGAGGTGGCCGCCATCCAGCGGCAGCACGGGCACCAGATTGAGCAGCGCCCAGAAAATGCTGACCACAGTGAAGGCATCCATCATCTGATGCAGCCAGAGCCATGGCGGCGGCCAGAGGGTCATGGACCAGCCGACGGCAAGACCAACAAGGATCTGCAGCCCCGGGCCTGCCGCACTGACGAGGAAGTCTTCCTGCCGGGTGCGCGGCTTGCTGCCGATCGCCAGCCCGCCGAAGGCATACAGCACGATGCCCACGCGGCGGTCACCGTAGTTTCGCATGGCCAAGGCATGGCCCAGTTCGTGAATCAGGATGGACAGCAGCACCGCCGCCACCCAGGCCAGCAGACCGCGAAACTGCTCGGGGGTATTGGCGCTCATGCCTCCGCCCATGAGTGCGGTGTTCAACCAGAAGATCCAGTGGATCTGGATGGGAAAGCCGAAGAGCGTGAATTGAAGCATGGGGAAAGGGGCGAAAGGGATGCTGTCTCACAAGGGACGGCTTAAATCCACCCTTTGATTTGATTCATGATGGAGTCCGAGTCTTTTTAAAAGGAGAGAAACATCCCGCATCAGCCCTTCGTTACGCGTGTTCGATTTTACCATGAAAAGACTCCTGACCTGCCTTCTTTTTTCCTCCGCACTGTTGGCTGATGATGCCGCCGACCTGATCTCCCAATCCGGGGTCAAAGGTGGGATCGTGGTGCATGTGGGCTGTGGGGATGGGAAAGTGACGCAGGCGCTGCGAGCCAGTGATCGCTACCAGGTCCAGGGCCTCACGCAGGACGCGGCGGCGCTGCCGGGGATTCGCGAGACGATTCATCAGGCGGGCAAGTATGGCCCCGTGGCGGTGGATTCCTGGGATGGAAAGCATCTGCCTTATATCGAGAATTACGTGAACCTGCTGGTGATCGAAGATGCCGCTGCAGTGGACAAGGCGGAGATCGACCGCGTGCTGACGCCGCTGGGCGTGGCGATGGTGCGCAAGGCGGGCGGCTGGGAGAAGATCGTGAAGCCATGGCCGAAGGGCATGGATGAGTGGACGCACTTTGCGTATGACTCGAAGGGCAATCCCACCTCCAAGGACATCCTCACCGGCCCGCCTTCACGCATGCAGTGGGTGGGGAATCCACGCTGGAGCCGCCACCATGACCGCATGTCTTCGGTCAGTGCCGAAGTAAGCGCGGGCGGGCGTCTCTATTACATCATGGATGAGGGCAGCCGCATCTCCATCCTGATGCCGGCCAAGTTTGCGCTGATCGCACGCGATGCCTTCAATGGGACCATTCTTTGGAAAAAGTCGATCCCGCAGTGGAGCACACATCTGTGGCCCCTGAAGTCCGGCCCCACGCAGTTGACGCGTCGGCTCGCGGCGATTGGTGACAAGGTCTACGTGACGCTGGGCATTTCCGATCCCATCACCTGCCTTGATGGAGCGACGGGCGAGGTGATCCGTGAGTATCCGCAGACCAAGGGGGCGGAAGAGTTGCTTTATCGCAACGGCACCCTGTACGCCCTGGTGAATCCCGAAGCGTGGCGTCTGAACGAAGAGTTTGCCGTGAAGCAGCAGAGCGATCAGAAGCGCGTGGAGACAGAGTTCAACTGGGATGGCAAGACGCGGCACCTGATGGCGATCGACGCGGAGAGTGGCAAGACGCTTTGGAAAGTGGACGACAAGGTCGGGCCGATCACCCTCGCTTTGGATGACAAGCGGATGGTGTACTACAATGGCGATGGCCTGACGAGCCGTGATGTGAAGACGGGGGCAGTGCTCTTTGCCGATGTGCCGGAGGCCCGCCGCAAGCTCTATGAGTTCAACTTTGCACCCCGTGTGGTGCTCAACGACGATGTGATTCTGTATGCCGGTGGCAATGGTCTGATGAAGGGCATCAACGCGGATACGGGCAAGGAACTGTGGAGCTCGTCGCATGAGAAAAGCGGCTACCGCAGCATGGAGGATGTCATCGTGGCGCAGGGGCTCGTATGGAATGCGGGCACCACGCAGGGGAATCAGACGGGTGAATACACGGGGCGCGATCCGCTGACGGGTGTGGTGAAAAAGCAGTTCTTTCCCGACGTGCCGCAGGGCACCTACTGGTTCCACCACCGCTGCTACATGGCCAAGGCCACGGAGAAGTTCATCATGCCCTCCCGCACCGGCATCGAGTATGTGGACATGGAGAAACAGCACTGGGACCTGAACCACTGGGTGCGCGGCGCCTGCCTCTACGGTGTGCTGCCCTGCAATGGCCTAACTTACGCCGGACCGCACAACTGCGCCTGCTATCCTGAAGCTAAGCTGGACGGCATGGCCGCCATGGCCTCCGCGCCACGCTATCCCATGCCGCCGCACAGGGCGGACAGCGCACGTCTTACCAAGGGACCCGCCTATGCCGAAGCCATTGCGGAAACTCCCGCTGACGCCAAGGACTGGCCCACCTACCGCTCCGACAATGCCCGCAGCGGCTATTCGAATCAGGATTTGAAGAAGGACCTCGGCATGGCCTGGGAAGTGAAGCTCACGCCACCGCTGAGCACGACGACGAGCGCTGCCGGGCTGACATTTGTGTCCGAGGTGGACAAGCACACGCTGCATGCCTTCGACTCCGCCACAGGCAAGGAAGCCTGGCATTTCATTGCGGGTGGTCGCATGGATTCACCGCCGACTTACTGGCAGGGCAGGGTGTTCATCGGCGGCAATGACGGTAATGTGTACTGCCTGCGTGCCAAAGACGGTGCGCTGGTGTGGAAGTTTCAGGGAGCTCCGGTCATGCTGAGCCACGGCGCGTGGGAGATGATGGAAAGCGTCTGGCCGGTGCACGGCAGCGTGCTGGTGGAAAACGGTCTGGTGAGCTTTGTCTCCGGCCATTCCTGTTTCCTCGATGGCGGCCTGTGGTTCTACCGCGTCGATGCGAAGACCGGCGAGATGAAGGTCAAAATCAACTACGACGACCGTGATCCTGAAACCGGTGGAGACTTGAATGACCGCCACAAGACGTTGCAGATGCCCGTGGCTTTGAACGACATCCTGAGCAGCGATGGCAAGTGGACCTTCCTGCGCACGCAGAAGATCGGCGTGGATGGCAAGCGCGTGGAAGTCGGTCCCGTGAGCGGAGACTTCGACAAGCAGGGTGGCGCGCACAAAGGCGAGGGGCAGCACCTCTTTGCACCGATGGGCTTCCTCGATGACTCCAACTTCCACCGCAGCTACTGGGTCTATGGCAAGAGCTTTGCCGGTGGCCACGGCGGCTACTTCCAGGCGGGCAAGTATGCGCCTGCGGGCCGCATCCTCGTGCACGATGACAAGAACGTGTACTCCTACGGTCGCGAGGCGCAGTACTACAAGTGGACGACCACGATGGAGTACACCCTCTTTGCCACGCCCAAGGCTCCACCGGAGCAAGCGTATGACACCGAATCCGCGACCACCGAACGCAAGGGCAACAGCGTGGTGCTGGACAAGGATGGCAAGCCGCTCGCCGTGCAGCCCAAGGGTGAAACGCAAGTGGGCCACGCAGAGACTTTGAAGGCCCAGGCTGAAGCCAAGAAGAAGGGCAAGGGCGGCAAGAAGGGGGAAGCCAAGGCTGCCGCAAAAGCCGGTGGTGCACCGATGCCTGGCAGTGTGCAGTTCCCGGATGTCCCGGTGCTGGATCCCACCAAAACGCCGATCTCTGTCGAAGCCTGGGTGCTGCCGGACAAGCCCAGCGGCACCATCATCAACCATGGCGGACCTCGCCTCGGTGTGGGGCTCGACTTCCATGACAAGAAACCGCAGTTCCACATCCGCAGTGATTCGAAGGTCACCACCATTGTCTCAGCTGAAGCTCTGACCGACGGCTGGCATCACATCGCGGGTGTCCTTGCTGCTGATAAAAAGATGACCCTCTATATTAATGGCAAGATTGTGGCCGAAGGCATGGCGGGTGAGCTGGTGGCCGGCAAACCGGCGAATCCTCTTATAGTAGGCAACGGCAGCGGCGTTGCCGAAGACAGCGCGGGAGCATACAGCGGCCTGCTGGATCAGCTTGCCGTCTATCACAAGGCACTGAGTGCCGCCGAAGTGCAGCAGCGCTTCGAGCAGCCGGAAGTGAAGCCGACGGATGCCGTGCTGGTCTGCAACTTCGACAACGGCGACTCCCGCGACAGCTCTGGCAATGAGGTGCACGGTGTGGGTGCCGGGGTGGAATCCGGCAAAGGCAAGGTGGGTGGCGCTCTTTGGTTCAAGGGCGGTGCCGATGCCAAAGGCGGCAAAGGCAGCGGCAGCTTCGTGAAGCACACCTGGGACCGCTTTGTACCCATCGTGGCCCGCAGCATGGCGCTGGCCGGCAAAACGGTGCTCGTCAGTGGTGCACCTGACACGATCGACGAGGAATATGCTTTTGAACGTCTCGCTGCCAAAGACCCCGCGATCCTGCAGGAACTCAAAGAGCAGGACGAAGCTCTGGATGGCAAGCGCGGTGCCAAGATGTGGGCCGTGAACACCGAGACCGGTGAGCAGAGCGCGGGGCTTGAGCTGACGAGCCCCGCCGTCTGGGATGGCATCACTGTCGCCCAGGGGCGTGTGTATGTGAGCACGATGGACGGCAGGCTGCAGTGCTTTGGGAAATAGCGCCATGCGACTCGCCACCCTCATCATCGCCATTTGCACGAGTGGTGCCTGTGCCTGCACCATTCCGGTCTTCCGCTTTGCGCTGGACCGCTGGGAGGCGGACAAGTTTCATCTGGTGATGCCTGCCGCCGTCTCGCAAACGCCGGAGGTGCAGGATTTGCTGCGCCCCTTGAGAGCCAATGGCAAGGCCAACCTCGACTTCTCCACCTCCAAGGACCCTGCGCAGCAGGACACCATTCTGCGCTATTCGAAGGAGAGCGACAAGCAGGTCTGGGCGGGCAAGCTGGACGCGGCCACGCTCAGTGCCGTGCTGGATTCTCCGGCGCGCAAGAAGCTCGTGCAGCTGCTGCTGGCAGGGGATTCGGTCATTTGGGTGATCGCCGATAGCGGATCGGCGGTGGATGTGCTGGAGGTGGAGCGGATCGAGAAGCGGCTCAAATTCCTGGAACAGGTGGCGTCGCTGCCGATCCAAGATCCGAATGACCCCGACAGCCAGCTTGGACCCGGGCCGCCGCTGCGGCTGAAATTCAGCACGCTGAGGCTGCGGCGCGATGATCCTGCGGAGGCCATGCTGCTGCACATGCTTGCCGGACCCAGGGGTACATTTGATCCCACCACCACCAGTTTTGCCGGGGCGGTCTTTGGCCGGGGCAGGGTGCTGGGAGCCTGGCCGCTGGACATTCTGGATGATGCGTCGCTGGAAGACGCCTGCATGTTCCTCGTGGGCCGCTGCGGCTGCCGGCTGAAAAACGAAAGCCCCGGCTGGGACATCCTGCTCAATCTTGAGTGGGAAAAGGCGCTGCCAGCAGCGCCTACCAGCGCGGCCCAGCCTGCGGGATCTGAAGCGGCCAGCCCTCCGACGATCATCCCGGAGTTCAAACCCCTCGCGGTTCCTGAATTGGTAACAATTCTGCCCGAAATTGAAAAGCCTGCTGAAAGCCTGAAAGGCCGACTGATTGCAGGCTTGGCAGCGGGACTGGCCCTGCTGGTACTGCTCCCGCGCTGGCTGAGAAAGTAACGGCGAGTTTCATGAGCTGGCCCCTATTATAGGACATATAGGTCCTGTAAGACCTATTCAATGCCTGATCGCAGACACAGCGTCATAGCGACTGGATTGAATGGAAATCTCAAAACCAAAAAAAAGATTTGCCCAATCTATTGATTTGAGAGATTATTTAAGCTATCTAAATAATCAATAGATGCCCCACTTCTCATGAAAAGGATCCTAATTTACGCTTTCAGCGTCAGCGTTGCCTTTTGCCAAAGTGCGGTAGGTCAGACTGGTTATGGTGTCATGGGGGTGCCTCCTGCCGGTTATGGAACTCCGCCTCCGGGATACGGCACGCCACCGCCCAGTGTTCCTGCGTATCCTAATTCTTTGCCGCCAGCCTCCGTCACGCCGGCAGTGACCGCTCCGCCTGGATATGCGGATCCGTACGCCGCAGCACCTCAGCCTGGAGGAGTCTCCTCTTACACGCCACAAGGCGTTAGCAATTACAGTTCACCTCCCGCTGGCGCTGCCGGTTACGGAACGCAGCCGAGTGGACCTAACATGGTCAATTTCAACAACTTGGAAGCTTATTACCGCTACGTGGCTCCCAAGGCCAATAACCTCTCGGGTGCAAACACCATTGGTGCAACGCTGACGGTGGCCCTGTTCAATCCGCTGTATTTGAAATTTGGCGCGTCCTGGGGCAGTGGCGGTGGTGGCAGTGTCACGGGTGCGACCAAGGGGAATTATGACTTCGCCAGCATTCAGGCTGGTGCAGGTTTCCACACCTCTTTGATCAACGAAAAGCTCACGTTTGTAGCCGAAGCCGGTCTTGTTTACGCCAGCTTGAAAGCGCAGGACACTTCCGTGAGCTTCAGCGACGGCTCCATCTATGTGCGTCCGGCATTGCGATTCACCCCTTTGACCTGGCTGGAAGTGCAGGCGGGTGTGACCGTGAGCAGCGCCGACAAGTACGACAGCAAGATGATCGATTTGTCGACCTACTTCCGGGTGTTGCCCATGTTTGACATCGGGATTGGTGGGGATTTCGGCAATACCACCAAGGCTTTCCGCACCAGTCTCCGTCTGCGCTGGTAAGCTTGGCGGATGGTCATCTCTGAATATGGCGGAGACCTTCAGGCCTTCTTGGTGCTGACTGGATTCCGCCGCTTCGCGTAGCAGGTGCGGCAGATTTCACACACGGTGCCATCGCAGCCGCGTGCGCTGCAAAACTCCCTGCCGTAGAAAATGATCTGCAGGTGCAGCTTGTTCCATGATTCCTCTGGAAACAGGTGCTTCAAATCCCGCTCGGTCTGCAGCACGGACTTGCCATTGGTCAGGCCCCAGCGTTGGGAGAGCCGGTGGATGTGGGTGTCCACGGGAAAGGAAGGGATGCCAAAAGCCTGAGCCATCACCACTTGGGCGGTTTTATGGCCGACTCCGGGGAGGCGCTCCAGTGCCTCCAGCGAGGCGGGAACCTGCCCTTGGTGCTCCGCCAGCAAGATGCCGGAAAGCTGTTTGATGGCCTTGGCTTTCTGCGGTCCCAGACCGCAAGGACGCACAATGGCTTCGATTTGATCGAGTGGGGCGGCTGCGAGTGCCGCCGGGGTTTTGCCAAGCCGAAACAGGGCTGGGGTCACTTGATTGACGCGGACATCGGTGCACTGGGCTGATAGCAAAACGGCCACCAGCAGGGTGAAAGGATCCTCATGATCCAGAGGTACCGGGGTCTCCGGGTACAACTGCCCCAGCCGACTCCGAACGTAATCCGCGCGCTCCTGTTTGGTCACTGGGTCTAAGAACTGCGCTGAATGCGGCCCACCATGCGGCGGATGTGCTCATAGCCCATGCGCTCCCTCATGATGGAGAGGCTCTTGGAAAACGACCCCCATTTGATGACACGGATGTTCACATTGCGCACACCCCACGCATTCATGGTGGCCTTGTCCGGCTTGTAGAGGTCGATGGTGTTGGTGCCCACCAAGGCGGAGCCATAATCATCCACTTGATAGACGTAGGGCAGACCTTCGATCTGGAAAATGGTGCCTACCGGATACACCGACCAGTCGGCAGCAGCACTGCGCACGTTTCCATACTTGAGCTGGGTTCCGACGGCCGTCTTGGCACCGTAAATGATGTGGTCTGACTCGCCATGCGTGTAGGCAGTGGTGCGAACAGAGGTGATGCGAGTGCCCCGGCCAATGAAGCCTGTGGATTCACAAGACGCCAGAAAACAGGCGGAGAGGCTGAGAAGAAGGAGTGTGTGGTATCGCATTTTTATTAACAATATCTGATTGTTAACTTTCCTTTTAGAATACTTATTGTGGGGTAAATCGCTGCTGAAATCAATCTTTGATTTTCGGACCACTTTTGAGAAAGGGGGACAGGCGGTATCAAAGGCAGCAGTTCCCGCCGTGAAAGGGAACTCTGTATGCATTCCTGGCTGTGATTGAGCCTGCAATTGCTGCGGCAAATCACGCTCAGCTCCCGCTCTTTGGGGAGGCTTCCGCTTTCTTCAAAACCTTGGTCAGCTTTTGGGCGAAATCTTTGGGGGCCGTGACGTCTTTCAGTTCGTCCAGGGTGGTCTTGCCCGTCGAATCGAGGAAAAAAAGGTGGGGGATGGTCTCCACCTTGAAGCCTTCGGCGAGCTTGCTGTTGGCTTCCTCGTCGATGTCAAGGTAGGCCCAGTTGAACTTGTCCTGCAGCGGCTGCACCTCGCTGCTCGGGTAAACCTCCTTTTTCATTTTCTGACAGGGGCCGCACCAGGCGGCGGAGAAAACGAGGATGACGGGCTTGCCGTTCTCCTTTGCGGCCTTCAAAACCGCGCCCGAGGAGGTGAAGAATTTCGGGCTGCCTTTGGGGAAATCAGCAGCGTGGAGGCTGAGCGAGAACAGGGCGGCGAGTAAGAGGAGCGCTTTTTTCATGGGAGGTGCGGGGATAGGGACGCAAGCCACGGCACGAATATTTCAACTCCTCGCGGCACTCTTTCAAAGAGCGGCCTTGTCACCTGAGCGAAGCGCCTGGGCCATGACGGACAGCCGCCGACAGCACGTCCAGAGTCCGCCGAAAAAGATCAGCGTCAGCGCCAGCAGGATGCCCCAGCGTTCGTGCCCGGTCAGATGCTGGATCATTTCGAGCAAAAGCCCGCCGCACAGCACGGCCATGCGGTGCTGTTTGGCCATGGGGCCGCGGAAGTCGTGTTTGCCGGTCAGGGAGGCGCCCAGCACGCGGATGTAGGCCGTCCAGACCGCCGTCACCGCGCAGCACCAGCCCAGTGGAATCACGTGGAAGAGCTTCACCACCCCGGGGTCTCCGGCACCGCTGTAGCCCGCACCCACCATGATCAGCACATCCGCCACACGGTCGGGCGCATCGTTGTAAATAGCTCCCACGGGTGATCCCTTGCCGCCTTCCACGGCCACCATGCCGTCCATCAGATTGCACACCAGCCTCATCTGGATGCAGACGAGGGCCCCCAGCCAGGCTGCGAGAATGCCGGTGATGCTGGCTTGATCTCCGGCGACCATAAAGCAGGCCATCGCTCCGCCGGCAAAAAAGACGCTCAGAACCGAAATCGCATTGGGTGTGATGCCGGAACGCGCCAGCCATCCGGCCAGCGCATGCGCCCAGCGGGTGTCGCGGGATTTTAAACTGCGGCGTGACGCCAGATGTTCTTCGGGCACGCTCATTTGCGAAACGAGCTCGAACTCAGCGTGCCGTTGATTTCCAGCTCACCACCCGCCCGTTGACAAAGTCAGCCGTTCCTGCGGTGTAGGGGATGTAGGTCACAGACGTGCCGCTGCCCCACATGGGATAACCGCCGTAGCCATAGGGGCCGAAACCACCAAAGCCGGGGTATCCGAAGCCACCATAACCAAAGCCACCGTAGCCAAAACCCATGTTCATATTCATGGAGCGGACCGGACGCTGGCCTTCATAGGTCCAGTTTTCGCTTTCCCTTCCACGATTGATACCGACCGAGACGGAGTCAGGACGCCCCCAGGCCAGGAAAACCGCATCACGAGTCATGCCCTCGCGGATCAGGCCATGCGTCACAAGCTGGCGGTCTTTGGCGCTCAGTTTGGAAAACATCTGCGGGTTTTTCTCAATGCGCGTACTGGGCGTCGAGGAGCACTGGACGAAAAGGGTGGCGATGGCCAGAACCAGACAGAGGCGGACGAGGAAGAGCTTTTTCATGGCTGGGAGCATTTTGTTGCCGGTAAAGTTGTTTGTCGAATGTTCTTAATGACCTGAAGACTCTACGTTTCGTTCAGCTTTGCTGGTTGTAAAAACGCGCAGCATCATCCATCCGCCCGCCATCAGCACGGTTCCGGCAAACCACCACGGCCACAGCCCCAGTGCTGCGGCAAACACGCGGGGATCGTCCGCGCTCAGGTGTAAATGGCCGCCCACCCAGCTGGTCTGCCAGCCGAAAAGCAGTGTGAGGGTCCCATAGGCCAGATTGATGGTCAGCCCGCGAAAGCTCAGCGCCGTGGCACGCTGTTCGGAATCCACGATCTCATTGAGGTAATGGGACAGGAAGAACTGGAGGAAGCGCATGCTCAGGAACAGCGGCATGACCAGGGCGATGCCCGTCCAGCCCGGCTGCGGATGCGCCGCCGCCATCAAGCCACCCAACACCACGAGGCCCAGCCAGGTGAAATTCTGCCGTGCGGTCATGACCTTGGCGCTTTTTTCCATCAGGCTCGCGGTCACCAATCCCAGCAGCGAAACCCCGGTGCCGATCACGCCATACCAGCCCTCCTCGATGCCCACGAGACGGTAAAAATTGCTGGCCACGGTCAGGAACAAACGGATCACACTGTCAAAGACCAGCCCGAACAGGATCAGCGCGAAGGCTGCTTTGGTCCGCCAGATCCAGCCGCCCGTTTTCAGGATGGAGATCCAGGTTTCACGGATGCTCTGCAGCAGCGATGTCTTGGGGGCAGGAGCTCGAACTTCGGTCATGCGCAGGGTCACCACCAGGCATGCCAGCGCCGTGCCCAGGCCGAGGAGGAGCGGCAGTTTCATGGACACCTGCTTGGCCACCGTCACATCCAAACCTATCCAATGCAGTGCCGTCGTCAGACTGTGTGCGTCATACAGCACCGATCCGGTGATGGAGGACACGACAAAACCCAGGGCCATCCCGCGTGAAAGCTTCGCCATGATCTGCGGCCACAGCGTCGTGCGTTCAGCAACCGGCAGAGAGTCATAGGCCAGGGCTTCATCCGCCCCACTAGCGCAGGCTTCGGCAGCCCCGCTGAGAACACGGTTCAAAACAAAAAGCCACAGCACAAGGTCATGGTGCCCCGGCTGCATCAGGCACAGCACGGCCATCTCCAGCACCATCAGCACACCTGCCGCCACCACCAGCGGCCTGCGGCCAAAGCGGTCTGCCAGCGCTCCGGATGGCACCTCCAGCACCACGCTCGTCAGTGCCCACACCACGTTCAGTGCCGCGAATTCACCGATGCTCAGGCCCAGATCTAGGAACAGAATCGTGAACACCGGGTAATAAAACCGGCAGTTGAAGAGGATGCGGAACCACACAAACAGGCGTGCATTGGAATGCTCAGGCATGCCTCTCTCTACGCTTCAAATCAGGACGCAGGCAACGCAAAGCCTCGAATTCAGTGCTGCTCTAGAATCTCATCCGCAGATACGTGCCCAGCACGGATTCGCTTTTCCAGGTCGTCTTGGTGCGCCTGGAGTCGATCATGTAGAAGAGGTCGAGGTCCATCGAATCGGTGAGCTTGAAGGTGAGCCCCAGCGGGATGATGCGGTTCTCTGTTGGGCGGCGAAGATGCAGGTCCATCAGACACTCATCGCTGGCATAGATGCGTGTCAGCGGTCCCAGTGGCTGTGGCAGTGTCCAGGCGACCTGCAGGCGGTGCCGGGTGCGGTTTGCCGTGGAGGGGGCTCCTTGGTTCTCGCGCCATTCCATTCGGTTGCGCCAGTCCAGGCGCACCTGCTGTAGTTCGTAGTGGGGATTGATTTCCAGTTCCGGGCGAAGCTGGCCGTATCGGTCGTGCGTGGCGATGTTTTCGAGCCTGAACATCGAGAACCCCAGTCCGAGATCCAGCCACTTCGACGCGGCATACTTCACGCGCGGGCTCACCATCTGCGCGTAGGAGCCGTCCGCTTCATCGGCAAAGTTGCCCATGAACACACTGCCGGTCCATGGGGGCTTGCGGTAGTAGTCCACATTTGACCATGCCCACCACTCATCGGCTTGTGCGGTCAGAGTTGAAAGAAGGCAGAGGAATAGCAGCAGGCGCATCAAGATGAATCAGTAGGAGGCGCCGATGATCTCGTTGGTCATGGCGTTGATCCGTTCGATAACTTCATCCGCCTCTTCCTGGGTCACTCCCATGTCGAGCAGCGTCTCAATCAGATGATTGGTGAAGCTGCCAAAATGATGCCGGGTGATGCCACGTCCATGATGCGTGTGTGCCAGGGGACGCCCGCTGTACTGGATAGGTCCGCCGGTGGCCATGACAAAAAACTCGCGCTGCATGGCGTGCAGTTTCTCCAGCTCGGTGTGGATGAAAAACGGCCCGAGCTCAGGATCGGCCAGCACACGGACATAAAAGGCGGGAATGAGGGCGGAGATCATGTCTTCGCCACCGAGACGGTCATAGAGGGAGGGTTTGTTAGTATTCATGCAGAGATGCTATAAGCACAAACAGCGCCGCCATGCCGGGGCAAATCAGCTCAGGCCAAATCCGGCGCAGCGAATGCCAGCCTTCGCGTGATGCGCACACAAGAATGGCACACAATCCCGTTGCGCTTCTGGCACTAAACATGCCTATGAGAAAGGAATGTCATTTCTTCAGCAACTGCATCTGGACAATCCCGTAGCCTGCGACCTGCTTACCTTCAGCATTGTCATTCTCGGTGGCATCGGCCTGGGCAACATTCGTTTCCGGGGAGTCAAGCTGGGCACCGCAGGGGTGCTCTTTGCCGGTCTGGCCGTCTCTCACTTTGGGATGCGTCCCAATGCGGAGGTGGCGCACTTTATGAAGGAGTTTGGGCTGGTGCTCTTCGTTTTCGCGCTCGGCATGCAGATGGGGCCGGGCTTCTTCGCTTCGCTGCGGCGTCAGGGACGCATGCTGAACGCCTATGCCTTCGCCTTGGTGTTTTTGGGGGCCGTGGTGGCTTTGGCGGGTGGCTGGATGTTTGACATGCCGCTGCCTGCCGTGGCGGGTTTGTTTGCCGGTGCCACCACGAACACGCCCGCACTCGGTGCCGCGCAGCAGGCACTTGCCTCAGCCCATGTGGACCCTGCGCTGATCACGCTGCCGGCGCTTTCCTATGCGGCGTCCTATCCATTGGCCATCGTCGGGATCATTGTCTCACTCATTGTTCTGCGTGCCTTTTTCAAGATGGATGTGGCGCAGGAGGCAGAGCTCTTCCGGCAGGACCAGGGCGCTGGCATCGAGCCCCTGCAGCGCATGAACCTGCGGGTGGAGAATTCGAACCTCGAAGGCGTCACCATCGCCAACGTTCCGGGTGTGCAGGAAACAAGTGTCGTCATCTCACGGCATCGCCCGGCAGCAGGGGCAGAAGTCACGGCCGCCACGCCGGAAACGAAGCTGCATGTGGGCGATGTCATCATGGCTGTCGGCACGCAGACGCATCTGGACCAGTTCCGCCTCGTCATCGGCAGCGTGAGCGAGGAGAATCTCATGAAGGCTCCCGGCAGGATCACTTACCGCCGTGTGGTGCTCACCAATAAGCGTCTGCTGGGCAAAACGGTGCGCGAACTCGGCCTCGATCACTACCACGGCGTGGCCGTCACCCGTGTGAGTCGTGGCGATCTGATCTTCACCGCGCTGCCCGATCTGCGCCTCCAGTTTGGCGACATGCTCCAGCTCGTGGGCGATGAGGATTCTCTCAACGCCGCCACGCAAAGGCTCGGCAATGCGGTGCAGATGCTGCAGGAGACCAAGTTTGCGGCCATCTTCGCGGGCATCCTTCTCGGGGTGTTGCTCGGCCTCTATCCTATCCATATCGAGGGACTGCCAGCACCGGTGCGCCTGGGCCTGGCCGGCGGGCCGCTCATCGTGGCCATCCTGATGAGTCATCTGGGGCGTCTGGGGCCCATGGTGATGCACATGCCCATCAACGCCAACCGCGCTCTGCGTGAGCTGGGCATCATCCTCTTCCTGGCCAATGTCGGCCTGCTTTCGGGCGAGCATTTCGCCGCCACGGTTTTCTCGGCTCAGGGGCTGCAGTGGGTGCTGCTCGGCGTTCTTGTGACGATGGTGCCATTGCTCATCGTAGGCTTCATTGCGCGCAAAGTTCATCGTGTGAACTTCATGACGCTGTGCGGCCTGCTCTCCGGCGGCATGACCGATCCGCCCGCGCTCGCCTTTGCCACCACGATGGCGCGCTGCGATTCACCCGCCGTGGCCTACGCCACGGTGTATCCGCTCACCATGCTACTGCGCATTGTTGCGGCGCAGGTCATCGCCCAGCTGGCCTGAGGAGGGAGCCGTTTCGTTTCAACTCCACGCTAAAAATACAAGACTTCCGGCGCACTTGGCGTTCCTTGCGGCCTGCCATGAAGTCAACCATCGTCGCTTTTCATCTTGCCGCACTCCTGTCGGGCTCTGCTGTCTTGTACTCTGCGGAGACACCGCCTGCTGAAGTCAAACTGCCGGAAAAACTGCCCGAGGACCTCAAAAAGCAGGCACTGGAGTTCAAGAAGCAGCAGGCGGCTGTGCGTGAGTTCATGCAGGCCGGCAAATACGCGGAGGCCGAGCCAGTGCTGCGCTCCCTCATCACCGCTTTCAAAGGCTTCTTCGGGCCTGGCAACGCGCTGCTGCCGGAGTGCCAGGGGGCGCTGGGAACCTGCCTGCGCGCGCAGGGAAGGCTGGCCGAGGCGGAGCCCGATTTCCGCGCCTCATGGGAAGGGCACGTGAAGTACTCGGGCGCGGAAAAGCCGGAGACTCTGCGCATGCACAATGCTCTGGCTGAGAATCTGCATCAGCAGCAAAAATACGCCGAGGCGGAGAAGGAGACCCGGGCGGTGGTTCAGGAGATGACCAAGGTGTATGGAGCCGAACATCCCGCGACTTTGCTGAACCGGACAAACCTTGCCGTGGTGCTAGGCGATGAGAAGAAATACGCCGAGGCGGAGAAGGAGCTGCGGGACATCGTCGAGATCGATGTGCGCGTTCTCGGCATCGATAAACAGCCGACCCTCATGGCCCGGGGTGCTCTGGCGATCACATTGCGTGAGGAGGGCAAGCTGGCGGAGTCCGAGCAGGAGTTCCGCAAAGTGCTGCTGTTCATGGACATCAATCCCGGGGAGGACCATCCGGACACGCTGACGTTCCGCTATCACTTCGCCATCTGCCTGACGATGGAAAAGAAATTCGCCGAGGCAAAAAAGGAAGCCGAGCAGGGCCTGGCGACGGCCAAGAACAAACATGGCAACGATCATCCCAACACGAAAGAACTGCAGCAACTGGTCACGCAGATGCAAAACGCTCCGAAGTGAGCCGCCTCAAACGTGCAGCAACGACACGGAGACCTTGCCGCTGAAGCAGGTCTCCACATCCGAACCGGGATCTCGCGGGCGCGAGGCATAGGAGGCGGAGTAGGCGTAGCCGTGCTCTTCCATGCGATAGCTCACATTCAAGGGGGACCGCGCCGGGTGGCAAAGGATGCGTGGCGGCAGGGCGCTCTGATCCGCTGGCAGATGGGGAAGATTGATGTTCCAGAAGGTGCTGCGTGCGTGGTCTTGGGCGTGCGTCTCCTTCACGATCTCCGCCATCCATGCGGCAGTGCGCTGCCAGTCCACCGCGATTTCGCGGATCAGGTAGTGAGACAGCGCCATGGAGCGAATGCCATGGTAGGCGGCCTCGCGTGCTGCGGCCACGGTGCCGGAGATGACGATGTCCTGCCCCATGTTGCCACCGGCATTAACACCTGAGAGCACCAAGTCGGGTTTCAAATCGAGTGCAAACAAGGCCAGTCGCACACAGTCCGCCGGGGTGCCGTGCACGGCATGGCGATTCTCCCCGAGTGTCTCCACCCGCAGATGCTGATGCGTGGTGACGCGGTGCCCGCACTGGCTCTGCTCCGTGGCTGGAGCCACGATGGTGTATTGCCAGCCAAGCTGTGTCACTGTGTTTTCCAAAGCTTGCAATCCCGGAGCGGCAATGCCGTCATCGTTCGTGAGGAGTACGTGCATCGTTTAAGCGAGATCGAGGATCACTTTGCCGCCGCGCGAGCCTTCCTGCGCACGTTTGATGGCTTTGTTGAATTCTGCCAGCGGCACGATTTCATCAATGGCGGTGACGAGTTCGCCGGATTGGAGGAGAGCGGTGAGTGGATTGAGCACTTCGTAAAGCTCCTCCGTGCTGGCTTTCTCAAACCATTTCGTGATCCACAGGCCGCGAAGCTGGAGGTTTTTGAAGATGAGGAATTTGTTCGGCACCTTGAGACTGCGGCGGCTCATGGCTCCATAGGTGACGAGGATGCCCTCGGGGCTGAGCAGGTCCATCATGTGGATGGCGCTGTCACCACCCACGGCATTCGTGGCCAGCATCACGGGTTCGTCGCCGATGATTGATTTGGCTTCAGCGACACCTTCGTCGGTGTCGAGCATGACCAGGTCAGCCCCCAGCGTTTTCAATTCATCAAACAGTTCGGTGCGGCGCACAAAGTTGATCGTGCGAAAACCGAAGTGCTTCGCCAGTTGGATGAACGCACGGCCCACGCCGGAGTTCGCCGCGTTCTGCGCCACCCAGGCGCCTTTCGGGAGGTCGGTGTAGTGCTTGAGCAAAGCCCAGGCCGTGACGGGATTGACGCGCAGCATGCTCGCCTGCACGGCATCCATCTGCGAAGGCACCTTGGCAAAGTGATGCTCCGCCGCCGTGAGGTGCTGCGTCCAGCAACCGGTGCCCACCAGCGGGATGACGACATCACCTTTCGCCAGCGATGTCACCGCGCTGCCCACCTCCTCCACCTCGCCACAGCCTTCATGCCCCGGAATGCAAGGCGGATGCGCCGCACGTCCGTAGGTGCCTTCAATGAAATTGAGATCCGCCGGATTCACCGGCGCATAACGCATGCGCACTCGCACCTCATGCCCCTCAGGCGGTGTGAGCGTGCGCTCGTGGAGTTGCAAAACTTCAGCAGGATTGCCGGTGCGGTCGAATTGAAGAAACTGGGACATGGTGAAGGGGATTACGTTTCGAAAACGGACACAGTCTAGTTCTTCCTCACCCCAATCTCCTCCACTGGGATCTTCTTAAACCCCAGCTTAAAAGCCGGTGATTCAGGTTTCAGTCGGAAGTCGTCGTTCTTCCAGTCGATGAACAACGGGTCGGCAACCATGCTGTGCTTGTCCCATCCGGCGTTTTGCCAGGCGGCCCATTCGTCCAGGGGTTCGGCTTCGGTGATGCGCACGTCGTCGAAGAAGACCTGGCCTTTGGGTTCGTGGCAATCAACGCGGAGCCAGAAGGCGGTCATCCAAGGTTTCCATGTGGACTCGTTTTCGCGTGGCATGCGACCGGTGGCTTCGACTTCTTTCCACTCGCTTGTGGCGGTGACGCTGGTGCTGCCGGCCTGCCAGTAGCCTGCGCCGTTTTTGAAGGAGGCAAAGGCGAGGCTGATCTTGGCGGTGGGTTCGCTGGATTTGATGCGCAGCTTTACGCGATATGCGGCGCCGGGCTTGATCGGCACATCGGGGCTGTGGAAGACGCTCTTCGGGTTTTTGGGATCGGTGCCGAGAGCGCAGTCCACGCGCAGAGCACCATCGGCGACGACGAGCTGCACATCTTTGTTCGGGCGGTGGTTGAATCCCCAGCCTGGAGGTGTTTTGCCGGGCGCGATGCTGTCAAAGTTCTCGGTGGCTAGCGGTGCGCCTTTATCGGGCCCCACCTGATTGATGCCGGTGACGATGGGGTGACCACTGTTCCAGGCGATGTTGTAGTCGATGGTGTTCCACTTCGGCGTGGCGTTGCGGATGTCGCCGTATTTCACGCCGGGGGTGTCGCCAAACATGATGTTATGCTGGAAGCTGTTGCCGCTCATCATGGTGCCGTCGTCGCGGATGGCGTCTTTCGGATGCAGGTCCATGTTGCGCATGCTGGCCCAGGCTAGCTGACCGGCGACGGATTCGTAGCCTTTGATCATCGTTTCGAGGTGGCTGGTGTAGAAGCGCTGATCCTTGGTCCAGCCGTGGAGGTCGAACTGAAACTTGCCGCCGAGCGCGAAGATGTTGTTCTCCACGATGCAGTCGCGGGAGTTGTGCATGTGGATGGGCGTGTGGGCCACGCGATACACAATGTTGCCGATGATGTCGATGCCGCCGCTGTTGTCGTCCGGGTAGAGACCAAAGGTGAACCACGGGTGCTTCAGACCGCCGGACTCCTGGCCGCAGCCGATGACGTCGTGGATCAAATTGTAGCGCCACTTGCTGCCGCGGCTGCTGATCCAGTCGCGACCGCCGGTGTAGATGGCGCCGCCGTCCTGCGTTTCGAGGCAGAGGTGGTGCAGGTGGTTGTATTCCACGATGAGGTTGTTTCCGCTCATCTGCACGCCCATGCGCGGGCCGTCGTGGATGTGGTTGTGCGCGGCGGTGTTGTCCACGCCATACATGCTGATGCCGCAGGCGTTCTTGTTGAAGACGCCCATGTGGTGGATGTGGTTGTCCGCCGCGATGTGGCCGGGGCCGGTGAGTGTCTTGCGGTCGCCGCCGCTCAGACTGATGCCGTTGCTGCCAGTGTAGCTGATCTCGTTGTGCGAGAGGCGCACGTTTTTGCCATCGCTCACGCCAATGCCGCTGCCACTGAAGGAACCCACCTGCGTGATGACGCATTTTTCCACGAGGCAGTCTTCAGCGCGCTCAAAGGTGATCGCGGAGGCATGGCAGCCGGTGAGCTTGAGGCCGCGAATGACGATCTTTTTCGCGCCCGCTTTCACTTTGAAAAAGCTGTCGAGCGTGGGAATGCGGACATCTGAAGTTCCCGCATCACCTTCAAACGGCCAGAAGTAGAGCGTGCCGGTGTGCTTGTCGTAAAACCACTCGCCGGGGGCGTCGAGTTCTTCGAGGGCGTTCTGAAAATGGTAGCGGTTGTGCGGATGGAGGTCATAGCCGCAGTCCTTCTTCAGTGTGAGCTTGCGTGTCTGCGGATCAAGCGACACCACGGGCTCGATGAAATTCCACCAGCCGTACTGCGCGAAGATGTCGAGCTCCACATCCTCGGGGTGCGCCCACTTGCGCACGTCCTCGGGCTTCACATAGAGCGTGCGTTTCCACAGGTGGCCCTCGGGAGCGCCTGCAGGCGGGAATTCGGCCACGAAAGCCCAGCCGCCGTAGAGAGGATCTTTGGCATCGAAATTCGGATAGCGTGCCAGGATCTGCCGCTCGCCGTTGCTGAGGAGTTGTTTGGGAACAAAGCCTTTCGGCAGCAGCTTTGAGACATCCGCCTTCACGATCTTGCCCTCATGCGGCTGCCAGCCGGTGACGAGGGGTGCGCCGGTGAGTGTGCTCTTGGTGCCTGCGATGGTCAGATTGGAATCCTGCGCTTCGAGCTGGATCGGCTGCGCCAGCTCGGTGGTGCCTTCCGGGAGAAGAATCGTCGCGGGGGAAGCGTCTCCGCCTTTGCGGGCGGCGCGCACTTGTTCGAGCGCTTGAGGAAGCGTGAGGGCAGGGGAGACCTTGACCTCCAGGGCATGGGTGGTGGAAAGCAGGGACGCAGTGAACGCGAGGAGCAGGAAACGGGTCGGGGACATGGGGTGCGCAGCGATACGCCATGCTGCCGGGAGGGCAAATGCGTGTTGTGGGCGGGAATTGGCGTGGGGGAGGCCGATTGGGGGCGAACGCGGCAGGATTAAGGACGAAGCCCTCCGTCCTTGCCACGCGCCCCCATCTTGCTAGGCTTCGCGCTCCTTTTCCCGAACCATGAGCGCCCCTGACACTGCCAAGAACTACAAAGACACCGTCCTGCTGCCGAAGACCGACTTTCCCATGAAGGCCGATCTCGTCGCACGGGAGCCGCAGCGCCTGGCGAAGTGGCAGGAGGGGAAACTCTACCAGCGCATCGTGGAGCAGTCGAAAGGCAAGCCCACCTTCATCCTGCATGACGGCCCGCCGTTTGCGAATGGCGACGTGCACATGGGCACCGCACTGAACAAGATCCTCAAGGACCTCATCGTGAAGTCGAAGACCATGGCTGGCTTTCACACGCCCTTCATCCCCGGCTGGGACTGCCACGGGCTGCCCATCGAGTTCAAAGTGGTGAAGTCCGCCGCCGGTCTCACTCCGGTGGAAGTACGCCAGCGCTCCGAGGCGGAGGCACGCAAGTACATCGACATCCAGCGCAACAGCTTCAAGCGCCTCGGCGTTTTCGGCGACTGGGAGAATCCCTACCTCACGCTGGACCCCGGCTACGAGTCCGGCATCCTGCGCACCTTTGGCAAGGCCGTGGAGCAGAAGCTTGTCTATCGCATGAAGCGGCCGGTGCTGTGGAGCTACGGCGCACAGACCGCGCTGGCCGAGGCCGAGGTGGAGTACAAGGAAAAAACCTCGCCTGCGGTGTATGTGAAGTTTGCTCTGGTGAATCCGCCTCCGGGCTGCGATGGCGCGTCCCTCGTCATCTGGACCACCACGCCGTGGACGCTGCCTGCCAACCTCGCCATCGCGCTGCATCCTACGTTTGACTACGTCAGCGGTACCTTCACGCATGACAGCGGCCGGGTGGAGAAACTCGTCATCGCCAAGTCGCGCATCGAAGCCTTCCAGGCGGCCACCGGCTACAAGCTGAACACCGAGCATGCCAATGAGGCGCTCAAAGGCAACGCGCTCAATGGCCTCGACGCGCAACATCCCTTCCTCCCGCGCACCTCGAAGGTGATCAATACTCTGTTCGTCACCGACGACACCGGCACCGGCGCGGTCCACATCGCCCCCGGTCACGGCGCGGACGACTATCAGGCCGGACGCGAGCATGGTTTGGAGATCCTTTCGCCCGTCGATCCCGATGGCAAGTACACCGCCGAGTGCGGGCTGCCGGAGTTCGTGGGCAAGCATGTCTTTCAGAGCAATGACGGCATCGTCGCGCTGCTTGAAGAAAAAGGCGCGCTCCTCGGCAACGAGAAATACGTCCATCAGTATCCGCATTGCTGGCGCTCCAAGACGCCGATCATCTACCGCGCGGTGGAGCAGTTCTTCATCAAGATCGACGACATCCGCGCCAAGGCGCTGTACGAGATCGACACCGTTCATTGGATGCCCGCCTGGGGGCGCAATCGCATCTACGGCACGGTGGAAAGCCGTCCGGACTGGTGCATCAGCCGCCAGCGTACCTGGGGTGTGCCGCTTCCCGTGTTCTACTCCGCCAGTGGCGAGATCATCATGGACCCCGAGGTCATCGCCAAAGTGGCCGTCATCATCGAGCTTCACGGCAGCAATCTCTGGTTTGAAAAAGACGACGCATGGTGGGCTGAGGAAGTCGGCCTGCCTGCGGGCACGAAGCGCGGTAATGACACGCTCGACGTCTGGATCGACTCCGGCTGCTCGCACGTCAGCGTGCTGGACCGCCATCCCGAACTCCACGCTCCGGCGGATCTCTACATCGAGGCCACGGACCAGCATCGCGGCTGGTTCCAGAGCAGCCTCATGATGAGCATCATCGCCCGTGGGCACGCGCCGTACAAGGCCGTCATCACCCACGGCTTCGTGGTGGACACCAGCGGCAAGAAGATCAGCAAGAGCGATCAGGGCGCGGGCAAGAGCTCCAAGCCCATGACCGCCGACCACTACTACAACACCTACGGCGCCGACATGGTGCGCCTCTGGGTGGCCAGCGTGGACTACCAAAACGAAGTGCCGTTCTCCGAAGATCTCTTCAAGCAGAACAGCGAAAACTACCGCCGCATCCGCAACACCCTGCGCGTGCTGCTGGGGAATCTCAGCGGTGAAGCCGCGCCAGCGTCCCGCCTGCCGGATGTGGACGTAGAGCAAGCGTCTCTCCTGCCAGACGAGGACGTGCCGCAAGGCTCACGCATGCCGCATGCCTCCGCTGCGGTTGCGCCCGCCTACACCCTCGTGGACCGCTGGATTCTGGAACGCCTCCACGTCGTCACCAAGGAGTGCGTGGACGCCTACGCGCACTACGACTTCCGCAAGGTCTTCAGCGTCATCAACAGCTTCATCACCGGCGACCTCAGCTCCCTTTACATCGACATCACCAAGGACCGGATGTACTGCGACGCCGCCACCAGTCCGCGCCGTCTCGCCACTCAGGCCGCCATCCGTGAGATCACCGAGACGCTCTGCCGCCTCCTCGCCCCCATGCTCGCCTTCACGGCGGACGAAGCCTGGGAGCACCTCGGCCACAAGGACAGCGTGCACATGGAGTCCTTCCCACAGCCCAATCCCGCCTTCCCCGGCAGCGATGCCACCCTCGCGGTGAATGAACTGCTCAAGGTCCGTGGCGTCATCCAGCAGGCCATCGAAAAAGCCCGCCAGGAAAAGAAGATCGGTTCCAACCTCGAAGCCACCGTGGCACTCACGCTGCCCGCCGAAGGTTTTGATCATCCCGTCTTCAACGAGCCCGCCACCCTCCACGAATTCCTCATCCTCAGCGACCTCAAGATCACCCGCGGCGGCGACCTCTCCGCCGTCGTGCAGGAGTCCACCCACTGCAAATGCGGCCGGTGCTGGAAGTATCTGCCGGATGTGGGAGCCAATGCCGAGCACCCGACGCTTTGTGGCCGGTGTGTCGAGGCGGTTTCATAACCAGAAGGCAAATCCATGATCTACCGACCATGGCTGGCTATTGAACCCCTCGATCCAGTCGTGGCCCGCAGGTCTACGGTATTCGCCAAACTTTCGGTAAGGGTCATCTTCGCGTTGGGCAGCCTGCTTCTGTCCAGTTGCGGAGGGATCAACGTCATGGGCCGCAAGGTCCCCGACCGTGAATACAAGGTCGGCTACGACAGAGCCATCAGCCTTGAAAATCGAGGGTTGAAACCCGAAGGGGCGCATGACGAGCACGGCCGCATTCCTTCATGGGACGAGTTCTGGAACAGTTACATGGGTGGCCACGCCACGGGCGACGGATCCACGGCGCAAAGCCGACGGCTGCACCGTTATATCGTTACTGAAAGGCGCAAAGTGGGCTTGCCCGAATTGAGCACTCGCGTGGAATAGCTTCATAACCATACGGAGTGTGAATCGCTAAAAGAAGGTCTCGCTAAATTTTAGAGGTCGGTTGCCCATGAAAGAAATAGAGCCCATCAACCCTTACGCTGCGCCCAAGGCGCAGTCGCTATTGGCTGAAGATGGCAAGGATGCTTCTTTGCCGCCCCGCCCCCGCTCCGTAAAATGGGCCACGTTTGTCTTTGGGGCCTTCACTCTGATCATGGGCGTGCTCTATTGGCAGGCCTTCAATGATCTCGGGGACCGAAAATTTTGGCAGGAGATGTCGATTTTCGATCGTGTGCTTCTGCTGCCGATAGGACTTGGCCTCAGTTTGTTTGGAGGACGGCGCAAGATCGCCTATTATGTGAATTCAGGAATCTTGGCGCTAATAGCCATCATAATAACATGGCAGCTTTTTTTGAAGTGGCTCTTGGATGGTGCTTTTGCCAAGGTTTTTATGATGGACCGGGCCTTTGAGGCATTGGTGTGCTGTCTTCTTTGCTACCTTTCTTATCGCTACACCTTTGGCCTTCCCAGCCGCCGCTATTTCGGCCTGCACAAGGATTTGCCCGCTGCATCGCCTTGAAGCGTGGATGTTACTTGAGCTTCTGATAAGTCTCGAAATTGCCGCTTCGGATCATTTTCAAAGCAAGCCTATCCATGCTATATCGGCCTAAGATGAAAATCTTCTATCTTGTCCGTCTCCTCTGCGCCCTGCTCCCACTCCTGCTCACCAGTTGCGGCAAGGAAGTGGGCTATGAAATTCGTGGGGACAAGGTGGTCTGGAATAGTTGGCGGGGAGACGGGCTGTTCGGCAATTGGTCGGAGGCGGAGGTGACGGATTCGCAGGGTTTCCAGATCTTGCAGCAGGAGGGCTACGCGAAGAATGCGCAGGATGTGTTTCATGGTGGCGCAAAGGTGGCCGGGGCGGATGCGGCGACGTTTCAATTGCTTGAGAAGCAGGGCGGCCTGGCCAAGGATGCACAGCGTGTGTATGACCACGGAGCGGTGATCGAGGGCGCGGATCCGGCCAGCTTTGAACGCGCGGGCATGGAAGGTCTGGGACGGGACAAGAAGGATTATTATCTGGGCACGCAGCCGCTGCATGTGCGTGACTTGGCCAGCTTCAAGGTACTGGACGCGAATGCCTGTGGGAAAGACGACAAGATCTGGGCGCGGGACAGTTTGGACTACTACGTCAGTAGGGTGGCCACACCGATCGCCGACCCGGCTACATTTCAGGTGATTCAGTCCTGGTATGCGAAGGATGCGCGGCAGGTGTACTTCGGCAGCAAGGTGCTCGCTGGTGCGGATGCTGCTTCCTTTCAAGGCATCGGCGGTGAGTCGGGCGAGTTCGCGAAGGATGCCAGGAACGTCTATTGGCAGGGGGAGGTGGTGAAAGGCTGCGATGCAGCGACTTTTCAGCTTCTGAAGTACCGCTTCGCGAAGGACAGCAATCATGCCTACTTCTGCTACTTGAGTGGCAGCCCTCCGGTCACACTGCCCGACTCGGACGCTCAAACCTTTGAAGTGATCGGCCCTTCATCGCAAGGGTTTGGTTATGCCAAGGACTCCAAGCAGGTCTATCAGGGCGGCTTTGTCATTGAGGGTGCTGATCCCGCGACCTTTGTGGTGGACCCAAGCGATCCCGAAAAGGCTTCGGACAAGAACCGGCGCTACCAGTATGGCAAACCTGTTCAGTAGGATCAGCTATGAAGGAACGCATCGCGCCTTCACCGCACTAGAAACTCCGGCGTGATCTGTGCAATCGATGCGGCACCCGCCTGACGCATGTCGATTTGCAGTTCCTTGCGCAGGAGGGTGAGCACGGTTTCGACCCCGGTCTGGCCGAAGGCGGCGAGCGCCCAGAGATAGGGGCGGCCGATGCAGACGGCGCTGGCTCCCATGGCGAGGGCTTTGAAGAAATCGGTGCCGCGCCGGAAGCCGCCATCCACGAGCACGGGCACCTTGCCGTTCACGGCGGCGATGACCTCGGGCAGGCAGTCGATGCTGGCGCGTTTGCTGTCCTCGCTGCGGCCGCCGTGATTGGAGACGATGATGCCATCCACGCCGTGCTGCAGTGCGAGTGCGGCGTCTTCGCGTGTGACGATGCCTTTGATGAGCAGCTTCATCGACGTGAGTTCCTTCAGTCGCGGCAGCACCTCCCACGTCATGTTCAGCGGGAGCTGCGTGTTAACCTTGGAGAGATCGAGCCCGGCAAACATGGGCCTGCGGCTGGCGACATTGTTGTAGGCAAAGCCGCCGACATGGCAGTCGGTGCACTTCACCGGAGCGGAGCGGCGGACCTTGAAGAGTGTGTCACGCAGTGCGCCGTTTTGTGAATCGACGGTGAGCACCATGACCGGACATCCGGCCTTTTCCGCGCGCTTCACCACAGCGCGGGTGACGTTCCAATCATCAGTAGGATAGAGCTGAAACCACGCGGGGCGATCCATGACTTTGTTCACATCCTCGATGCCGGTGGATGAGTGCGTGGAGACAATGAAGTTGTGCTTTTGCGCAGCGGCGGCGCGTGCCGTGGCTAGCTCTGCCTCGGGATGAAACGCGCGCTGACTGCCCACGGGCGAGAGCATGATGGGAGACTCCCACTCGGTGCCGAAGAGTTTTACAGACATGTCCACCTTCGCCACATCAACGAGCCGCCGCGTGCGAAGCTGATAGCGGGCAAAGGCATTTCGATTGGCCTGCAGCGTGGAGTCATCCGTGACGCCGGTGGCGAGGTAGGCGTAGTGCCAGGGCGGAAGGTTTTTGCGCGCCACGGCTTCAAACTCGAGCACGTTCACCGCCTGGTCTGCGGCAGCGATGAGGTCTTCCTCCGAATGGGCGATCCCGCTAAAAAGACTGCTCAGGCCCAAGCCGCCTGCGAGTGCCGGGCTGGTTGCAAGCATGTGCAAAAACCGACGACGGCCGAGCTCGTGTGTGATCATGGTGAAGGGGAAGAAAGCGCTGCCAGTCGTCCGCCCCCGGCTGGCTGTCAATGTGCATCCCCGGCAGCATGGCCGCAGGCCTCTGTCGTTGGATCGCTTACCACAAGGTTTGCATAGGTCTCTTGCTCATCGACACGCATTCTTCTCGACCAGCGGCCATTCGCTCTCCAAAGTCGTCGCCCCGATATGCCATCTGCCACTCGCGACATCTTTCTCGGCACCGATTCCGGAGCCACTACTTCCAAGACCGGCGGCGTCTTCGCCAACGGTGAACCCGTCTCCCTTCAGCTTCGCCAGAGCTCAACCAATTCCCAAAACGGCACCGCCGCCGTCGTGGCCGGCTGGGTCGAAGGCGCAGAGGGTTTCCTCAAGGACAACGGCCTCACTTGGGATCGTGTCGCCGCTGCAGGACTCGCACTGCCGGGCCCTTACCAGAGGTATGGCGTCCTCGAAAAATCCTCCAATCTGCCAGACAGCTTCATCGGTTGGAATTTCCACGCAGACTACTCGGCAGCGATCGCGCTGGCTGCAGGCCGCCAGATCCCGCTGTATGTGGGGAATGATGGAGATCTCGGCGGTGTGGGCGAGGCCGCCCGTGTGCGTGGCGCTACCAATGCGACCGTGCTCCTGCTGGCCCCGGGCTCGGGTTTGGGCGCTGCCTACATTGATGCCAATGGTCTCCCGCTCAGCGGCGATCACCTCGCTGGCATGGAGGGCGGGCACATGCCCATCCCGCGTCATCTCCTCGGCCATGGTCTGGATGAAGTGCCGGCGTTTCGTTGCGGTTGCGGTCGCGACTGGGGCTGCATCGAGGCCTATTCCACCATCTCTGGCCTGACGCAGTTCCTGGAGTTCTTCTTGCCGAAGTATCCGGATCACGAACTCGCCCTCAGCGACGACACGCCCAAGAGTAAAGGCTTCTCCCTGCGTGGTCGCGCACAAAAGGGTGATCCCCTTGCACTGGAGATCTTCGACATCCAGGCGCGTGCCCTTGGCATCCATGTGGCGAATTTGTCGATGGCTCTCGATCCCGGCATCGTCGTCATCGGCGGTGGTCTGATGGACCCGGACAGCACGACGCCCGAGTTCCGCGATCGCTACCTCGGCGGCATCCGCGCCGCAGCGCTGCCCTACCTCTTTCCGAAACAACGCGCTGAACTCAAGCTAGTGCCTGCGACTTTGGGAGAGCTTTCTCAGTCGATTGGTGCCGCGCTCGTGGCGCTCTATTCCTCCAAGGATTGAGTTTCCTCATGGGCACTGAAATCGAACGCAAATACCTGCTTAAGCCCGGCCAGTGGCAACCCACCGGTCCAGGCCGCCGCATGGCGCAGGGGTATCTGTCACGCGATCCCGACCGCACGGTGCGTGTACGCCTTGTTGGCGATGACGCATTCATGACGGTGAAGAGCCGCCGCACGGGAATCACGCGCACGGAGATCGAGTTTCCCATCACGCTGGATCATGCGCGTGATCTGCTGCTGCTCTGCCATCAGCCCTTGATCGACAAAACGCGGCATCATGTCGTGCATGAAGGCATGCTGTGGGAAGTGGACATCTTCCACGGCGCGAATGACGGCCTCGTAGTGGCGGAGATTGAACTGCCTGCGGAAGACACGCCGTTCGTGCTGCCCGAATGGCTTGGCGAGGAAGTGAGCCACGACATGCGCTACACGAATTCCAATCTCTGCGCGGTGCCGTTTAGCGAGTGGTAAGAAACTCTTCCAGCTGCGGCTTGGCGCGCAGTTCTTCGCGCCAGGCTGCAGGAATCGCTTCAATGCCGTGGGCAGCACCAAGGAGCATGCCGAGCGCAAGGGCACGGGCACAGTTGTCGCCGCCAGCCATGGCGTTTTCGATGGTGGCGGTCTCGAAGTTTTCGCCGTGATGACGGATTAGCCAGAGAACGGCGGGCAGTGCCTGAGGAATAGGGCAGGCGCGACCGAGCTGGCCGATGGCATCGCTATCGGTAACGGTCTCGGCGGCTTTCAAAGCCCATGCGGGAGCAGTTTCGGTGATGACTCTTTGCAGTTCGCCGCCCTGCAGCAGGCGATGCGTGGCACGGGCGAGAAATTCGGCGCATTCGATCGTCTCGGGGGAGCGATGTGTGATCACCGTTTGCTCAATGGCAGCGGCGACGGCTTCGGACTCGGGCTTGTCAGCGAGGAAGGCCATGAGGGGCGCGATGCGCGCAGGTCCAGCGAGTTCATCGGAGGGAGCACCGCTCGTTGCGGCGGTGGCACCGGCTTGGAGATTGGCGAGCGTTCCTTTCGTGGCCTTGTCCACGTAGTCGTTGTAGGTGGGCCACATGGACTGCCAGTCGGCGAGGAAGGCGGTGGCGTCCCAGCGGTGTTCACGCTGAAGGAACGTGAGCAGGCGCAGGGCCTGATCTCCCGCAAGGCCTTGTGCACCCGCTTGCTTGTGCGGGTGGTAGGACTCCGAACCCGGGGCGAGGTAGCCAGTCACACGGCCATGCTTTTTAAGGATCAGCGCGGGATCGTAAATCCAGTGAACGCCGAGAGAGATGGATTCAGCGATGAAGCTGCCCTGCAGCATGCCGGCAAGGCGGGAGGAAGAGTCGGGAGTCATGTGGCGCAGATTACGTCTGCCTGGCACAAAGGGGGACTGAAAATTGAAAACTGTGAATGGATAGGTACGCGCAAAGGAACGAGCACTTGTGTGTGTCCGATGCATTCGCCATCGTGGCGGCACATTACTCCTCATTCTATCCCATGACTCTCCGCGAACCTGAAATCGTCGAACTCACCACACCCACCGGTCCCATGCGCACGCTGGTGCTGCGTCCAGCGGGGGCGGGGCGGTTTCCGGGGCTGCTGTTTCATTCGGAGATCTTTCAAAACACCGGCCCTATCTGTCGCACGGCGGCGTTCCTCGCCGGGCATGGCTTCATCGTGGCGCTGCCAGAGATCTACCATGAGTATCTGCCTGCGGGAACCGTGCTGGCTTACGATCAAGCGGGCTCGGATGTGGGTAACAAGCTGAAGACGGAGAAACCGGTGGCTGGTTACGACGCAGACAATCGTGCGGTGCTCGATTACCTGAAAACTCACGCCGATTGCACGGGCAAGCTGGGTTCATTCGGTCCCTGCATCGGCGGTCATCTCACCTATCGCGCGGCCTTGCAGCCGGATGTCGCCGCAGCGGCGTGCTTTTACCCCACGGACCTGCACAAGCGCAGCCTCGGTGCGGGCATGAACGATGATTCGCTCGCTCGTGGGGCAGACATCCAAGGCGAGCTGATGCTCGTCTTCGGTCGCCAAGATCCGCATGTGCCCGCCGAGGGGCGTGCCATGATCTACCAGACGCTTGCGGCTGCTGGTGTGAATTTCACCTGGCATGAATTCAACGCCGCCCATGCCTTCCTGCGCGATGAAGGCCTGCGCTACGACGCCGAGATTGCCCGTCAGGCGCTGGGGATGACGGTGGATTTCTTCCGCCGCTGCCTGTGCGAGTAGGGAGCCTTACTTGCAGGGAACGAGGTAGTCGTAGGGGCTGCTGCCGCTGACGCGATAGAGCACATAGCCTGCCTTGGGTGCGGAGATTTGAATCCACGAGGCTTCCGGGTCCTGGACATCTTTGGAGATGACGGGAAGAACCTTGGTCTTGTCATCGGCCAACGCTTTGCCTGCCAGGGTGACCTTGTCCCCTTCTTCCAAGAGAGCGAGTCGCTTGCCATCGGTGCCGGGTCTGCTGCGAATGGAGAGGCCCACGGGGGCCTTCACCTTGTGGCAGCGGGCCACGGGTTCATCCGCACTGGCCAAGGTTGCGGAGATGCAGAGGGCAAACACAAAGGCGGCACGCAGCAGAAGGGAGAGGGACATGTGGGATGGTTGTCAGTGCACAGCCTGATAACTCAACACAAATCTCACTCTGCCGGCACCTCTGCAGCGATCAAGGAGGTGCGGCAGAGGCGGGCGTACATGCCGTTCTGGGAGATGAGTTCATCATGCGTGCCCTGCTCGATGATGCGGCCGTGGTCGAGCACGTAGATGCGATCGGCATTCCGCACAGTGCTGAGGCGGTGGGCGATGACGAAGCTGGTGCGGTGCGCCATGAGGTGCTCCAGAGCTTCCTGGATCTGACGCTCGGTTTCGGTGTCCACGCTCGCAGTGGCTTCATCCAGCAGGAGGATGGGCGGGTTGCGCAGCAGGGCGCGGGCGATGCTGATGCGCTGCTTTTCACCGACGCTGAGCTTCACGCCGCGCTCGCCCACATGGGTGTCGAGCAAATCGGGCAGGCGTTTGACGAAGGCATCCGCGTTGGCGCTTTTCAGGGCATCCCAGAGTTGCTCTTCGGTGGCATCACGGCGGCCAATGACCAGGTTCTCCCGCACGGTGCCGTTGAACAAAAAGCTCTCCTGCGTGACGTAGCCGATGTGGCGGCGCAACCATGCCTTGTTGAGTTCGTGAACGGGCGCGCCGTCGATGGTGATGACGCCTTCATCGTATTCATAGAAACGCGTGAGCAGATTGATCAGCGTGGATTTGCCTGCGCCCGTAGGCCCGACTAGGGCGATGGTTTGACCGGGATGTGCATCAAGCGAGACCCCATGCACGGTGGGCGTTTTGCCCGCGTAGCTGAAGCCGACATTCTCATAGCGTACATGGCCGGTGACGCCGGACAGCTCGCGTCCACCTGTGGTGTCGGCTTCCGGTTCGGCATCGAGGATGTCGAAGACGCGCTCTCCAGCAGCACGACCGGTTTGCAAAATCTGATTGAGCTGGTGCAGGCTCTCGATGGGATCGTAGAAAAACTTGAGCAGCAGCAGGAAGGCGGTGAGGTCCCCGGTTTGAATCTTGCCCGCCATGAGCTGGCGAGCGCCCACCCAGAGCACGATGACCATGCCGGTGCTGGTGAGGAAATTCATGCCGGGGCGGTAGATGGCCCAGATGCGCATGACGTGGAGCGTGGCCGTGCGCAGGGCGCCGCTGGCGCGGTTGAAGCGTTCATGCTCCTCGCGCTCCATGGCGTAGGCTTTGATCTGGCGCATGCCGGAGACGTTGTCCTGGAGCAGGGAGTTCATGGCGCTGCTGGCCTTGCGCACCTTCCTGTGGCGGTTCTTGGAGGTGCGGGTGTAGAGCAGGGCACCGGCCATAAGAAAGGGCAGAGGGATGAGGGCATAGAGCGTCAGGGTGACGTCTGCCTGGAGCATGAAGCCGCCCACGACGATGATCTGCAGCACGGAAATGAGCCCCTGCTCAAGGCCATCAATGAGTACACGCTCCACGGAGGGGATGTCCTCGGCGACGGTGGTCATGATGTCGCCGGAGGGGCGGTTGTCGAACCAGCGGAGCGGGAGCGTCTGCAGGCGCTGGTAGATGTCACTGCGGAGATCGTAGATGACCTTCTGCTCAAAGGTGTTGTTGAGCTGGATGCGCAGGGAATTGAACAGGTGCTGGGCAAAGTAGGCGGCCAGCGCCCAGCAGGCGAGCGGGCCGAGGCGGTCCCACTGCTTGCCCGGCACGACGACGTCCATCACCTCACGTGTGATGTGCGGGAAAACGATGACCATCAGGGTGCCGATTATGGCACAGGCGATCTGGGCGGAGCCGAGCCAGGGGTAACGACGAAGGTAGGAAAAGACGCGGGCGATGGTTTTCAATCGGGATGGGAGCTTGATGCGTGCGGGTTAGCAGCTATCTAGCATACGACATACAGCAACAGGCATATACATGAAATACCATCTGGCACGCGGCGAAGAACAGCTCGGCACCTTCAATGATCTCGATGTGAGCGCCGGACTGCGGGAGGGGCGTTTCAAATCCACCGATCTTTGCTGGGCGGAAGGTATGGCTGAATGGAAGACATTGGGCAGTCATTTGCAGGAGCTGAACATAGAAGAAGCTGCTGCCCCCCCCATTACTGAGCCGAGTTCCATCACGGCTCTGCGTGCCGAAGTCCGGCAGGATCAGGTCATTCGCCTTGAGATGGCGTCATTGGGCCAGAGGTTTGCCGCCAAAATGATCGATTTCGCCCTGATTATCGTGCCTCTATGGGTCGTTCTCACCATGGTTTTTGACCCGGCATTTGTGGAGGAAACCCAGAAACTGCAGAATGATCCGACGGCAATGGTGAGCGCCATGCAGAAGCGGGCGGAAAAGCTCCAGGCATCCGGCGGCATGAAACTGCCGCTCGCCAGCTTGGTGTTTGATACCGCATTGATCGTGAATGTGGTGTTGCTCACCCTGCGTGGTCAGACGATAGGCAAGCTTTGCCTGGGCATTCAGGTGGTGCGTTTTCCTGAAGGGACGCGGGCTGGTTTTATCAAAGCCTTGCTGCTGCGGTCCATTCTCTTTTTCATCCTTGTCTTTACCAGCTTCATTTACTTTGGGGGCATAGGACTGGTCCTGCTGATGGCAGACTCCCTCATGATCTTCCGCAAAGACCGCCGCTGTCTGCACGATCTGGTGGCCGACACTCTGGTGACCAAACGGAACAGCTGATCACATGGGACCACCCGATTTGCTGCTGTTCTGATACTTGTTGATCTCCTGAATGCTTTCACGCTGTTCGGGAGTGAGATCGCGCATTTTGTCACGATAGCGGTCGGTCACACCGAGCACAAAGCAGGAAACATCCACCACCAGGATGGCCATGGCCACCACGATGCCATAGCGCTTCAGGGCCTCATCAATGACCTTGTTTTTGTTGACGGAGAAGGTCTCCGATTTGGAGAACATGGACTGAAACAGCCGCCGCCATCCTCGTGGCTCCCGGGCAATGCTGAACGACCAGATAAAAAGGGCGGTCAGTATGACACAGGCGATTTGGTAGGGGATGGGAATATCACGCATGACTTTATCGCCGAAGGACGGCTGGCTTAGCAGGGGCGCAATTTATAGGTTGCCCATGTAATGTGTGCAAACGGCGATTTGTCACGGAGCTGCGAATTGATCGAGCGCCGGGCTGTCCCCTGCGGAAACAATTCGGGCCTGGGCATTCGCGGCCAGGTGATTGAGCATGTGGAAGGCATCCTCGGCGTCAATCCCAAGCATGGCGGCCACTTCATCAGCCGTGCGGCCTGTGGCGGTGAGTGCAGCGCGCACCTTGGCAAGCTGAGTCAGGAAGTCTGTAGCGGCTTTCTTGCCTGCCTCAACGCCGGGCTGGTGGTAGGCATTGATGTTCACCAGGCTGGCGTAGAAACTGACAGCGCGCTCAAACAGAGCGATGAGCATGCCCAGGGTAAAGGCATTGAGCTCGGGAATGGTGAGCGTGATGGATTCACGGCCTTTCTCCGCCAGCGCCTTGCGGGTGCCGCGCAGGAAGCCTTGGAGGTAATCGCCGGTGGTGAAACCGGGATCGACTTCAAGGGAGGCGGTATCGCGGGACTTGGCCACTTCGATGAAGGTGACAAAGAAATTGTTCACCCCATCGCGGAGCTGCTGCACATAGGCGTGCTGGTCGGTGCTGCCTTTGTTGCCATAGACGGCGATGCCCTGATTCACCACGGCGCCATTCAGATCGTGCTCCTTGCCCAGGCTCTCCATGACAAGCTGTTGAAGGTACTTGCTGAAGAGAACCAGCCTGTCCTTGTAGGGCAGCACCACCATGTCCTTCAGACCTTTGCCTTTGCCGGCCTGGTGCCACATCAGCGCCAGCAGCATTGCGGCGTTTTCGATGGCGGGACGCTGGCGGGTTTCCACATCCATGGCTGCGGCACCGGCAAGGAACTGCAGGACGTCCACGCCCTGCAGCGCTGCTGCCAGAGTGCCCACGGCGCTCATCAGGCTCGTGCGTCCGCCCACCCAGTCCCACATGGGGAAACGAGTCAGCCAGCCCTGTGCGGTGGAGTGCTTGTCCAGTTCGCTGCCCACGCCCGTTACGGCGACGGCATGCTTGGCAAAGTCGAGCCCTGCGGCCTTGTAGGCGGTTTCGGCTTCGAGCATGCCGTTGCGCGTTTCCTTGGTGCCGCCAGATTTGGAAATCACGATGGTGAGAGTCGTAGCCAGTTCATCCCCGACCTGGGCCATCACGCGGTCGATGCCGTCCGGGTCCGTGTTATCGAGGAAGGATATGGCCAGCGGCGGATTGGCCGGGGTGATGGCATGCGCGACGAGCTGCGGGCCGAGCGCCGAACCACCAATGCCCACGACGAGCACGCGGGTGAACTTTTGGCCATTGGCGGCCTTGATCACTCCGGCGTGAACATCAGCAGCGAATTTCAGCGTGGCAGCGAGGGTCTCGCTGATCTCATGCTGAAGCGCGTCATTGGGGGCGAGGCGTGCGTTGCGCAGCCAGTAGTGGCCGACCATGCGCTGCTCATCCGGATTGGCGATAGCACCGGCTTCGAGTTCGATCATCGCCTTATAGGCGGACTCGATGCGGCCTGCCATGGTGCTGAAGAGGTCATCCTCGAAAGCCATGTGGCTGATGTCGATGGAGAATCCCAGGTTGGAGTAACGAACAAAGTGTTTTTGAAAGCGGTCCCAATGGCTCATATAAGTAGTTAAGGAGCATGCACGATGCCACGGCGCAACCTGTTTGAGGCATTGACGTAAAGTGCTCTTTGCGACATTCTCGCGCACCATGAAAGCCGCCCTCTTCGCTCTCGCCATTCTCCTCTCCGCCATGACCACCCTCGCCACCGCCGCAGACGCCCCCTACCGCCACGTTGTGTTCTTCAAATTCAAGGACAGCGCCACACCAGCTGAAGTGCAGGGCATTGAAAACGCCTTCATCGAACTCACCAAGAAGGTCAACACGGTCACCGCCTTTGAATGGGGCACGAATGTGAGCCCGGAAGGTCTCAATGACGGCTTCACCCATTGCTTCCTCGTCACCTTCAAAGACAAGGCGGGCCTCGACGTGTATCTCCCGCATCCAGAGCATTCGGCCTTTGTTGCCAAGCTCAAGCCGCTGCTGGACAAGGTCTGCGTGGTGGACTTTGTGGCGAAATAAATCAGCCGCACACCGCGCAGTCGTCCCGCTTCGGCAGGCGAATCTTGCGGAACTGCATCGTGGAGAGATCCATGGAAAGCAGCTCTCCGCAAAGCGTCTCGCCGATGCCGGTGATCAGCTTGATGACCTCCATCGCCCCGATGCAGGCGGCGGTGCCTGATACCGCACCAAACACTGGAAATTGACGCTTCCACGTGGGGGGCACTTCGGGGACGTAGCAGGCCAGGCAGCCCGTTTTGCCGGGCACAAAGGTCGTCACGCTGGCTTCAAGCGTGTGCATGGCGCATTCCACCATGGGCTTGCCAGCCCGCATGGCGGCGGCGTTCAGAGACAGCCGCTCCTGAAACAGGGGCGCGGCATCCACCACGAAGTCCGCCTGGGCCACCAGCGCATCGGCGTTTGCCGGGGACACGTTTTCCGCGACGCCCACGATTTCGCAGCGGGGATTGAGTTCCTGCAGGCGGCGCACGATGGAATCCATGCGCGGTTTGCCGATGTGATCGTGCGTTTGCAGCAGCTGGCGGTTCAAATCTGACGGCTGCAGATCACCACCATGGGCGAGCACCAGCTTTCCCACGCCCGCCGCAGCGAGTTCCAGCGCCACCAAGCCGCCCAGACCACCGACGCGGGAGACCAGCACCGAGGCTCCTTTGAGTTTCCGCTGGCCTTCCTCACCCACTCCAGGCACCCACATCTGCCATTCATAAATAGCACGTTCGGGATCGGTCAGTGGGGGGAGTTCGGGCATAGGCTGATAAGGTGAACACTCTTCGATAAAAAAATTTTCATCATTTTTCAACACTCTGCCAACTACCCCTCACTAACCCCGGTACAGTAAATGCGGGGATTTCAGCCCTCCATAGACTGGGTCTTGAGAGTGATTGGTTGTTGACTAAAACCCCTGCTTCACCGCAGGGCCAAGTTGAGGTTGAACAAACCAGAGGCCGGGCGGAATCGGGAGCCGCCCGGCCTCAATCTTTTCAGCCGGGGCTGCTAAGCCGCCGCCGTCATGGTGGATTGGACCCAGGAGGTCTCGCCACACCATTCACGGGCTCTGGCGGCCAGTTCTGCCGCCTGTGCCGGTGTTTCAGTGATGGCAAACATGGTGCTGCCGGAGCCGGACATCAGGGCGGCGTGGACCTCGCTTTGCTCAAGCAGCCAGGTTTTCAGCGTGGGCAGTAGCAGGTGTTTTTGGAAAACGGGCCGCTCCAGATCATTCGACATGGCACCCCATGGGCAAAGCTGTGGTGCGTAAAGAATGCTGGGGATCTCCTTGGAGTCAGCCCAATTCTTATAGGCCCAAGGCGTGGGGATGGGGAAGGGGGGCTTGATCAAGACCAGCGGCAGCTGCCAGGGGAAATCTACCCCGGTGACCTGCTCGCCTCTCCCGGCACCGTCAGCAGCCGGGCTGTCGAGAATAAAGCACGGGATGTCCGAACCGATCTGCGCGCCCAGCTCGATGAGCTGCGCCTGCGTCAGCGGCGAGCCTGCGAGTTCATTGGCCCCCATCAGCACCGTGGCTGCATTGCTGCTGCCTCCGCCGAGGCCTGCGCCTGCCGGGATCTTTTTCTCCAGATGCATGCGCCAGGAGGACTGCCTGCCGGTGCGGTTTTCAAAGGCACGCAGGGCGCGCATGGCGAGGTTGGTTTCATCCAGCGGCACCGTGGGATCTGAGCAGGTCAGGGTCACATCCGTGCCTTTGCCCAAGTGTTCGATCTCGACCGTGTCTCCCAGGGCCAGCCGGCACAGACGGGTCTGCACCTCATGAAAACCGTCCGGTCGTTTGCCGAGAATGCGCAGCCAGAGATTGATTTTGGCGGGTGAATGAAATGTCATGGTTATCAAGCAGTGCGACCGAGCAGCGCCAGCATGCGGCCGGTTCGGCCTTTCTCCATGCGGTAGGAATAAAAGCCGCGCAAATCCAAAGACGTGCAGAGCCCGGTGTCATGGATCTGCGCTGCAGGAACGCCAGCATCCAAGGCCTGCTGGCGAATCTGCGCGGCGAAATCGATCTCATATGCCGGGGGGCGGATGCAGGGACTCAATTGAATATGGAGGTCCTCCGGGCGCGTGCCGAAATGCTGCTGCATTTTTTCAATCGCCTGCGTCGTGATGCCGTATTCGGAACCTTTTTTGCCCGAATGGACGATGCCGAAGGCTCCGGTACGTGGATCGGTGAGATAGACGGCGCAGCAGTCGGCGACATAGATGCCGATGACCAGCCCCGGGACGTTGGATATGAGACCGTCCGTACCGGTAATGACGTCGCTCGTCGGTGCCGTCAGCACCGCAACCTCCCGCCCGTGCACTTGTTCGGCGATGCAGAGCGCAGCACCTGAAAAGCCGAGTTCCTCAGCCTGGGAGCGATGCCAGTCCCACAACCGGCTCACGACGACAGCGCGTTCGTCGTTCACATCAATGTCGGGGTGCCGCAGGGTGAAGCGATGCGCAAATCCAGGCAGTGCTTCGAGGGCGGGGAAAGTCATCCAAGGTTGATTGTGATTCATCACGGGACTGTTCTGCCATGAAAAAAACAAAGGCGCACGGAGAAACCGGGCGCCTTTGCAAAATATGGAGATAGAACCGATTAGCGAGCCGTCGCCTCTGTGTTCAGAGAGCGGTAGGAGTTCATGAAGCTGTCGGCGTCTGTGGAAGAGGTTTCCGTCATGGCGTCAGCGATTTGGTTCTGCAGTTCGTCACGCAGGCGGCTGACGAGCTCGATGCCACGTGAGGTGATGCGAACGAGCACCTTGCGGCGGTCATCCACAGCGTGGGTGCGCTCCATGAGGCCGAGCTTTTCGAGACGATCCACAAGACCGGTGGCGGCTGCGGTTGAATGTCCCATCTTGCGGGCGATGTCGGTCATGGTCAGCTCTTTCGATGTCGCGAGATAGCCGAGCAGGAAAAATTGAGCGAAGGAGATGTTATCCCGGTTCAGCTCTCGGGAAAGATTAAGCAGAAACTCACGCTGACTGAACAGGATAAAATCTGCCAGTTTGGCGTGGTCTTTGGCGGGGTTTTTGGTTCCGTTAATCATGGAGGGTGTCCTTAGAGCTATGGTTTCCGAGAAATTCTTGAATAATGACTAATGTAACAAGATCTATTGGTAGGATCAAGGTAAAATCATAGAATCCATAAGTTTTTACTCAGCGCGGTGAATAACTTCTTATTTGTGAGAGGTTAATATACGCGTATTATTATCAATGAAAGGAGATTTAGCAAACACTCTTTCAAAGAGTGGTTTGAGTCAATCTCCCCAAATGGGGGCTATTGCAGAGTGCGGCCTTTGGTTTCGGGTGCGAACCACACCAGCACCATCCCCACGAGGTAGATGCAGGAGAGGACCGAGTAGGCATTGGCAGCTGACTGCACCACGGTGACGGTGTCAGTCTTAAACATCGCCGTCAGATTTCCGAGCTGCAGCGCACCAATGGCGGCGATGAGGCGGCCAAAGTTGAAACAGAAGCCCTGACCCGTGGCGCGCACGCTGGTGGGGAAGAGTTCCGGGAAGTAGAGCGGGAAGAAGCCGTAGAAGGAGGCCGTGATGCCACCGAGCAGGAATGCGGTGGTGATCAGCGTGCTGGGAATCTCATTGCCAACAAAGGGCACATTGAAACGGAAGAAACCCAGGGAAGCAGCGAGGGCGGCGGCGCAGAGCAGCGTGTAGGTCACGCGGCGTCCCAGTTTGTCGGCGATGAAAGGGGTGATCAAAGTGGCGATAATCGCGCCAAGGGCGGTGGAGATGACCACAAAGTCGATCACAGGCAGAGTGCTGCCCTTGGGTGCCAGATCGGAAGCCCAGCGGGCGGCCTGCTGAGCGGAGCCCCAGGTGCCGAGCAAGGCCACGGCGGCGAGTCCGGCCCCGATGAAAAGATTGCGCATGATGACGCTGCGGTCTGCCGTCAGTGTGCTGCCAGCAGCCACGGAGCGGGACATGTACTGGCGCATCGGGTGCATATAGCCCCACAAGGCGATGGCAAGACCCACCACCGTCACCAAGCCAGCTCCCAGGCCACCCATATTCGCCAGGGGCGACCACACATAAATGATTCCCATGGCAGCTATGCAGGCGATGAGCACTCCCAGCAGATCCATCGTGGCCCAGTGCGAGGTGCTGCCGGATTTCTTTTCCGCCTCCCATTTGTGGGACTCGGGTACAAAGACGAGGATGAAGAAATTGATGATGGCAGGAAGAGCGCTGCTCACGGCAATGAAGCGCCACGCACGGTTGTGCAGCAGATACTCGGTGTTCTCCGGGGAAAGGCCCATGGCATGAATCCAGCTGGTGACGACGTCCAGGCTGGCGTTCAGCTTCCAACTGATCAGGCCGGTGAGCAGGAAGCCGATGTTTGAAGCGGCACCGATCATGCCGGCGATCCAGGCGCGGTTCTTGTTGCCCCAGATTTCATTGACCAAAGCAACGCCCAGAGCCCACTCACCACCCATGCCGAGGGAGGCAACAAAGCGCAGACCGGCGAAGTGCCATGCCTCGGTGACGAAGGCGCAGAGGCCGCTGAAGATGGCATAGGTAAAGATGGCCAGTGTCATGGCCTTCACTCGTCCGAGCTTGTCCCCCAGCCAGCCAAAGAGCACGCCGCCGGTGGCAGCGCCCACGAGGAAGACGGCGATGATCACCGTAAACCACTGGGTCTGCACGATGGCGCTCGCCTGTGGCAGCAGGTCCTGCAACGCCGGTTTGCCGATGAGCGGGAACAAACCCATTTCAAAACCGTCAAAGAGCCAGCCGAGGAATGCGGCGATGAGGGCGGCCATGGCGCCTTTGTTGGTGGATTTGGTGTCGGTCATGGGTGCGTCGGTGGGGAGTTGAGGAGAGTGGGAGGCTTGAACGTGTCGGGGAGTCGTGGGCGATCAAAAAAACAGGCCGCTGGGGAGCAGCGGCCTATTTGAGATCAGTGGGAAAGCATGTCGTTATTCTTTGGCGACACCATTATTCCAGGCGGCGAACATCTCTTCGACCGTGGGGATTTCCAGAGGGCGCACGATGCGGAAGCCGAGCCAGGTCGCGTCCGTCAGGTACCAGATGCTCTTCGGCAGCTGCGGGTCCTGCTGCTTCCAGAGGGCATCGGAAGCCTTGCGTGAGGAACTGCGGAGAAGCTCCGGATCGTCGTCATAAGTGCCGCCTTTGGCCACGTGCGGGTAGGGGGTCTTGGAACGCACCCAGTCGTTGCCGAGAATCGAAGTGGCTGGCGTGGTCGGGGTGTATTGATCGAGGCACCATTCGCAGACGTTGCCGTAGATGTCGTAGAGGCCCCAGGGATTGGGCTTCTTCAGGCCGATCTTCGCGTACTGGAAGTTCGGGGCGTTGTCGAAGTACCAAGCGTAGTCTTTGAGCTGCGCTTTGTCGTCGCCGAAGAAATAGGCGGTCTTGGTGCCGGCGCGGGCGGCATATTCCCACTCGGCCTCGGTCGGCAAGCGGTAGAACTGTCCGGTCTGGGCGCTGAGCCACTGGCAGTACTTGTTGGCAGCGTGCTGCGTCATGCAGATGGCCGGGTAGCGGTCACGGCCCATGCCGAAGTCCATCGGCTGATACGGCGGGGTTGGCTGGGAGATCAGGTCTTCCGGCTTGTCGGTCAGCTTGAACACCTGGCGGGAGCCATCCTTGTTGCGGCCGATGCTGGTGAGCTGGAAGGGTTCATATTCATCCCAGGTCACTTCGTATTTGCCCATCCAGAAGGGCTTCAGGGTCTTCTTCACCTGCGGGCCTTCGTCATCGCCACGGTCGGCCTCGCTGTCGGGGCTGCCCATGGTGAATTCTCCGCTCTTGATCACCACCATGCTGAAGGGGATGCCCGTCTTCGGGATTTTGGAGTCGTAGGGCTTCATTTCAGCCTCTTTCTTTTCCTTGGAGGTCTGCACGATGAAGGCGTGAATCTTCTTCACCAGTTCCAGATTGTCTGGGTTGGTCGAAGCCGGGCCCTTCTTTTCCTTCGCGGTCAGCTTGAGGTCTTCAGGCCATGGTGCGCCTTGCAGGACCCACAGGCGGAGGAAGTTGATGTCTTCCTTGCTCAGAGGGCCGCCACTCTTCTTCGGCGGCATCAAATCGTCGTCATCAGCGGCCAGCGTCGTGGCATGGTAGATCGCGCTCTTGAGATCGAAGGGGAGGATGTTCGGCGCGTTCTCGCCGGTGCTGAAAGCTTCCTTCTTCGTGGTGATGATCCAGTCGCCCTTGGCCTTGTCGGCATTGTGGCAGGAGACGCAGTTCTGCTCCAGGATCGGCTGGATGTGCTTTTCAAACTTGATGCGCGGGGTCTGCTCCAGCACCACACCATCGGGCCACTCAGCGCCTTGCTCGATCCAGGTTTTGATCACTTCGATCTGTGACTTCTCCAGCGCGCCTTCCTTCTTCGGCGGCATCGCGGTGTCTTCTTCGGCAGCGAGCAGCAGGGTTGTATAAATAGAGCTCTTTTTCAGATCACCGGGCGTGAGGCCAGGGCCGTTTTCGTTGCCCTTCTTGATGTCTTCCAGCGTGTGCATGCGGAAGTCACCTTTGTCCTCTTTCTCGCCGTGGCAGTGGGTGCAGGCACCTTCGAGCAGGGGCTTGATCTGCTTGTTGAAATCAATCTTCTCCGCAGCGCCAAGAAACGCGGGAGCCAGGGCTAGAAGTGGAAGGAGGGTTCGGGGAGAAAACATGGGTGCGGGCGATAGCATAGGCTTGGGCGGATGTCCAATACGAGGAAAACCATTGAAAATTGCGGCGGAATCAGGCCCCTAACGCCCGCTGGCATACCTCCATGATGCCGGCACGCGTGGTGCAGCGGCGCATGGCGCTGAGGAAGCCCTCGGCATCGGCCAGGCCCCAGGCGAAGAAATTGAGGTGCTTTTTGATGCGGTTCACCATGTCCAGTTCGCGGGTGTTGGGCAGCGTCACGCATTCGTACAGCTCCTCCACGTAGCGCAGGCGGTCGGCGGGAGTGGGCTGGAAGACGGGCTGGCCACGCACATGCTGGCGGATCTGGTCAAACATCCACGGATTGCGGATGGCCCCGCGCCCGAGCATGAGTCCGCGCACACCGGTCTGATGCGTCACTTCGGCGGCATCCACGTGGGAACTGATATTGCCATTGGCCAGCACGGGGCAGGGGAGATTTGAGGTGGCGGTGCCGATCAAGTCATAGCGCACGCCGTCGCGATACATCTGCAGCACCGTGCGACCATGGATGGTGACGAGGTCCACGCCATGCTTGGCAAACAGCGGCACCAAGGCGTCGATCGTTTCCGTGTCGTCAAAGCCGAGGCGTGTCTTCACCGTGAACTTGATGGAGATGGCCTCGCGCAGCGCTCCCAAGATGCCCTCGACGCGCGGCACATCGCGCAGCAGTCCGCCGCCTGCGCATTTTTTATACACGATGGGTGCCGGGCAGCCGAGATTCAGATCCACTGCCGCGATGTTGTAGTGCTGGAGTTCCTTCGCGCTGCGCACCAGTGAAGGGATGTCATTCCCGATCATCTGCGCGATGGCGGGTTTGCCTGTGGGATTGTGAATCAGCGAGGCGAGGATCGGCTTGTCCAGGTGCGAGTCCGCATGAACGCGGAAGTACTCTGTATAATAGACGTCCGCGCCGCCATAGCGCGCCATTAGCCGCCAGAACTCCAAGTCCGTGACATCCTGCATCGGCGCCAGCGCCAGCAACGGCTCAGGCCGTGCCAGCAGGGCATCCAGATGTTCGGTGGGGTTCACAGCCGTCTCTTAAACACGGATGTGGAAAGGAGTCACGAGCTTTAGATCGCAAGTGCGTTACAACGCCGCGCGATACAGCTCCACGAAATCCGCCATACTCGGCAGGCGCGGATTGAACTGCGCGGTCCACTGCTTCGCGGCCATTTCGGCGAGGTCTTGGAGGTGCTCTTCCTTCACGCCGTATTCGACGATGTTGCGGGGCATGCGGGCTTCCCAGAGGAGTTCGCTCACGCGGTCGGCGAGGTCGCCGTCGAAGTAGCTTTTGTAGATGGCGGCGATCTCGGGATCGCGGGAATTGAAGCGGATCACGTGCGGCATCATCACACCCACGGCCTCGCCATGAACGACGTGAAACTGGGCGGTGAGCGGATTGGCGCAGGAGTGCGCGGCACCGAGCATGCTGTTCTCGATGGCGATGCCCGCATACGCGGCACCGAGTTGCATCATGCCGCGTGCTTCCAGGTCTTTCGGGTCACGCAGCACCCGGCTGAAGCCGCTGTGGCAGAGGCGGAAGCCCTCGCGGGAGTAGAGAGATGAAAACGCATTCCGCTTGTTCGTGACGGCGGTTTCCAGCGTGTGCGTCAGCGCATCGATGCCAGTGCAAACGGTCACGCGGTGCGGCTGGGAAATGGTGAGTTCGGAGTCGAGGATGGCCACTTTCGCGGCGGCTTTGGGATCGCCACAAGCCATCTTCACATGCGTCACCGCATCGGAGATCAGCGCAAAGCTCTGGCATTCGCTGCCCGTGCCGGAAGTGGTCGGGATGGCGATGATTGGCAGCATGGGCTTCGTAGCCTTGCCCACGCCCCAGTAGTCCTGAATGCGCCCGCCATTGGTGAGGATGAAGTTGCAGCCCTTGGCCGTGTCCATGCTGCTGCCACCACCGAGACCGATGATGATGTCCGCCTTGAACTCACGCGCCACGGCCACGCAGGCATCCACATCTTCCGTGCTGGGATTCTCCCGCACATCACCAAACACCCGCGCCTGCAGCCCGGCCTCAATGAGGAAGGAGACGGCGCGTGTCACGTAGCCCGCCTTCACGATGCCGGGATCACTGACCACCAGTGCCCGCGTGCCGCCGAGGCCACTTGCCAGTTCGCCCACTCGCGCGAGCGTGCCGTTACCGTAGATGAGACGCGTGCGCGGCTGGTAGTCGAAGGGGGCGAGGGACATGCAGTTCGTGATGGAGTATGACACCTGAAGGCGGAACGATGGATCGAACCGGCTTCAGGCAGGATGACGAACTCAAGCGCAGTCGATGGAACGGCGCTTGTACAGGAACTCGAACATGTTGCCTTCGTGCGGCTGGTCCCAGCTGATCTTCATCGTGCTGATCGGCCCGATGTTGAGGCGGTCGATATCGCCGCACTCAAGGAGGTCGTTGATGAAGGCAGGGTCCTGCGTGATCGCGGTGACGATGAGGGAGTAGCCGATGCGGCCGAGTACTTCGCTCTGCGGGATTTCCAGCACGCTGGCGTAAGGGCAGAGGAATTCGCGATTTGCCAGAGGATGCTTGTTATCCGAGCACCAGATGATGGTGGGGCGAAGGAAGGTGCCGCCTTGGAATTCCACCTTGCGCGGTCCGTTGCGGAACTGCGCGGTCACGTCTTCGGCGCCGGGAGTCTGCAGATCGTGGTCGATGGCACCGTCGATGTAGTCAGCCATCTTCACATTCGCAAAACCCGCGAGGCGTGCGTTTTCATCTTCGGAGGTGGTGGGCTCCACCTTGCCCAGGCGCTCGGCCAGGGCGGTGGCGATTTCCTTGCCATACTTCGGCACGATCACCGCGGAGGCGTTGATGCAGGAGCGGCCGCCGTTGTCGCTGATGGAGGCCACCATCACATCGAGGTAGTCCTTCCAGTTTTCGATCTTGTCTTCGCCGATGATGATCTTGCTCCAGCCCGGGCCATGCACCTGCACGGCGGGGTTGCCTTCATACATCTTGGCCATGGCCACATCTCCAAAGACGAGGTTGCGCCCGCTGAGCTTGACGACTTCGCCGCTGCCTTCGTGGTCGGTCGGGTAAAAGCCAAAGGCCTCTGCCGGTGCGCCTGCAGCGATGAAAGCCTGGATGAGACGATAGGGCGTCCACGGTTCTTCACGGCCCGGCTTGATGACCACGGGGATCTTCAGCGCGATGGCTGGCAGCCAAAGGGAATTCACCGCAGGGGAATTGCTCGGCATCACGAGGCCGAGGGACTTGGTGGTGGGGAAGTAGGAGACAGGGCAGCCGGACTGCGTGCCAAAGCCGCGATCAATGACGCTCAAATCAAGGCCGCGTGTGAGGCCGTTGAGGATCATCTTCATGTTTGTGAGCGCAAAGTGGAGCTTGGCCATGTTGCGCTTCACCATCACATGCGGCAGGCCGCTGGTGCGGGAAAGTGTGGCGATGTATTCTTCCGGGCTCTGCGTGTGGCCTTTGTCGCCCAGGGGCAGGGTGCCATTGAGGAAGAGATCGCCTGCTTTCGCGGTGATCTCGATGAGCTGCTCCACGGTGAATTTCTTCAGGGCCGCGCGTGCTTCGCCGATCTTCGCCAGATCCTTGCGCACGATGCCGGCATTCACCTGGCTGATTTCGGCGCAGACCTCGCCGGTTTTGTGATCTTTGACCTGAGCCTTGTCGAGCGACTCATAGGGACGGCCTTTGCGGAGGGCAGGAAGATGGGGAATGGACATTGGCGGGTTGGTTTTTGGAAGGTGTGAGGGTTACGAGCGCCGATCACACTGGGCAATGGAAAAACAGGCGCATTCGACGATCTCTTTCAGAGACATTCACTCCGCCTTCGGCTGCGGACGCAGGGCTTCGGGAATCATCTGGATGAGGGCTTCGCTGAGATTGGAATACTGCGGGTAATCCGGGTGCGGCACGCCATGCTCGCCCACCGGGCGGTAGCGCCACTGCTTGTACATCCACAGCCAGCATTCGGGGTGCTTGCGGATCTCTTTTTCAAAAAGGTCCCAGATGCGCTGCGTCACCTCACGTGTGTCGTCCTCCGGCTTGGGTTCAATGGCTTCAAACAGGTGGGCCTCATAGCGTCCGTCATCCAAAGGACGGCACACGCCGGTGATGATCGCTAGACCGAGGCGCTTCGCCAGCTCCACATGCAGCGTCGGCACGGAGGTCCACAAACCGTAGCACTGGATCGCCGTTGCGGCCCTGCCGGGAGCGATGCTCAGGTCTGTGAGCAGGCCTGCGTGCCCCTTGCGCTTGAGCGCCTTCATCAGCTTGATCATCGCATTGTCCTGCGAGATGAAGGTGTGGCCGGACTGCTCCCGCAGTCTTCTGAATAGATGCGTGATGGCCGGATTCTTGAAATCCTGTGCCACGACTGTGAAGGGGAAGCCACGAAATCCCCAGATCTGGCTGATGAGTTCGAAGTTGCCGTAGTGAGGCGTCACCCACACCGCGCCATTTTCACGCGCTTTTTCTTCTGCGGCGGCATCCGTGATGATGTCGAAATGCGGCTGCCAGTTGTCCGCCCTGAGCTGGGGAGACCAGAACAAATCCACGAAGGTGCGCGCGAAGACCTGGTAGGAGCCGCAGGCGATTTTTGCCCTTTGAGCCGGTGTGTACTGATCGCCAAAAGCGCAGCGCAGATTGTCAAGCGCCGTGGTGCGTCCGCGCGCGTCCAGCCAGTAGGCCAGCCTGCCGAGCACGCGTGACAGCACCATGAGCACGTGACGCGGCAGTCGTGGCAGCAGCCACACGGCCAGATCCAGCAGCATGATCTCAAGAGAATATCGGAGCTTCTTCACAGATGTATAAGAGGGGGACGTTTCGTGTTACGACGGCGCATGCCTGCGATCAACCACAATAGCCATTGTCGTGACTGCAACCACATGCTCATGCATCCAGGCGGCCTCGAAGAAAAATCGAAGCAGCTTCACGTGGCGTTTGTTGTTTGCATAAATTCGCTTTAGGATGGCGCATGCCAGCCACCAACCTCAACAACATTCTCAAGCGACTCCTCAAGCAGCCAACGGCCCCGTTTCATGAATATCATGTTCGTGCGGAGATCGAGGCGCTGCTCAAAGACTGCCCGCATGTGAAGTTGAAGCATGACAAGTTTGGCAACCTGCTGGCCACCTACAAGAACGGCAAATCCAAGAGCAAGCCCACCTGGGTGCTCGGTGCCCACATGGATCACCCCGCTTTCATCAAGCCACCCGGCAGCACCAAGCGTGATGAATGGGATTTCCTCGGCGGCGTCGGCCAGCTGGAAGTGGACGCTGGTGTGAAGCGCGGCCTGCGCAAGGCCAAGGGGCAGATCGCCACCTGGAATTTCCCGGTGAACATCACCAACACCCGCATCGAAGCCACCGCCTGTGACGACATCATCGGCTGCGCTGCCATCGTGATGACCTTCCTCGATCTCGCCCGTTTGAACATCCAGACCACCGTGCACGCGGCCTTCACCCGTGCGGAAGAAGTGGGCTGGCTCGGAGCCTGGCACCTCGCGCAAAACTGGCCCTTTGGCACCGACAGCGTCTTCCTTTCTCTTGAAACCAGCCGTCCCGTCAATGGTGCCGTCATGGGCGGCGGTCCGATCCTCCGCGTCGGAGATCGTGTTTCCATTTTCGACAGCGAAGCCATGGCTGTGCTGATGACCACCGCCAAGGAGCAGGGCATTCGCGTGCAGCGCTGCCTGCTGGACGCCGGTGCCTGCGAAGCCACCGCCACCCAGGCCGCAGGTGTCCGCAGCGCGGGCATCTCCATTCCTCTGGGCAACTACCACAATCTCAACGACGCCCGCCAGATCGTTCCCGAGTACGTCATGATGGATGACTTGAAGTCCCTCATCGACCTCCTCAAAGCCCTCGTCGCCACCAAGCATGACGGCATCGGCGAACGCACCATCCGCGAGCGCGTGGAACTCCGCATGATGGAGCACGAAGCGCACCTCAAGGCGGGAACGAAGCTGTTTAAGTAGAGGCGGCGCGGTTGCGCGCTCTCCGATATGGACTGCGGTTGCGAAGTGAGGAACGAACGCAGAAGTTCTATCGGTTGCAATTGACTTCTTGCGAGGAGTTATGCGCATGGTGAGCGAGGGGTTGTTGAGTTTTGGACTTGCAGGACCCAGGAACCGTGGGCGAGCTGGTTTTTGAGGTGCAG